>Ga0335071_10007870_pt1 | contig 10952 bp, 7 predicted proteins | sample Lox_Sample_15_FD_206724 | JGI IMG/M metagenome (GOLD analysis project Ga0335071, IMG submission 206724) | Soil microbial communities from Loxahatchee National Wildlife Refuge, Florida, United States - Lox_Sample_1.5 | ecosystem: Environmental > Terrestrial > Soil > Wetlands | place: USA: Florida...
CATCGCAGGCGGGTTGGACCCGGCCCCGCGCCCGAGAAGCCACGTGTTCAGCAGGTGAGGTGCAGGATCGCGCAGGTGCCTTCGGGGTGCCGGCTGAAGGTTTCGATGGCCTCGTGGGTCGGCTGGATGACGAGATGGACCCGGCGCCGTCGTGCCTCGGCCTTCACCTCTTCCATCACGGGTAACTTGCCATCCCCTGTGCCGATGATCAGGCGACGGCACCGCCATGGGATGTCCTCGTCGAGCGAGACGGGCGTATGCCCGAAGGAATCCCGGTACCTCTTGGATGGCTTCTTCTTCCGCTTCCGCAGCCGTCCCCGATCGATCACCACGTCGTGTTCGTAGGTCACCCCGTCGATGCGGATCCGGCCGAAGGAGAAGGATTCGAACTTCACGGCCGCCCTCCTTTCTTCGCCGTCCATGCGCGGGCGCGTCCGAAGCCAGCCGCAAGGTCATCGTACGCCCGGGCCGCGACCACGCCTGCTCCCCACGCGGGGTCTGGCGGCCCCCGGCCCCCGATGCCGGTGCGCTCCCGCGCAGGGTTCGCCGAGACGCGCTCTGCGCGCGGGCCTGTGGCGTCAGACGGAAGCGTCCGGCCCGACCGCGGTTTCGGTCCCCATGGCGACGGGTCCCCGATCGGGGGATCTCCCAACTTTCACCGCGGTGCCACGGCGACGGCACGCACCGGGTTCAACGTATCCTCGTGTCGGAGCACCGCCAGGGCCGTGCCACCGAGGGGTTGGGTTTCCGCAAGCCCTGGCGGTCGGGGCTTGCAGGAGCCCTTTGGCGGGAAGGAGAGAGGCCATGCGCAGGAGAGCAGCGCCGTCCCACTCGCGACTGACGGAACCTCACCGGTTCGCTCCGGGCGGAATGCAGATCTGGACCCCCCAGGTGTTCGAGTGAGGCACCGGTCGCCGGAAGCCCGGGACTTCGTTGTGATCGGGCATCACGTGCGAGTGCTCTCGTCTCCGAACCAACGCTGGCAGGTATGGGTGGACGCCCAACTGCTCGACGCGGATTTCCCCTTTCCCCACGAGGCATGGGCGCGAGGCGTGGCCGAGAGCTACCGCCGCGGCCCGCTCCGCCTCAAGCGGGTACCAGAGGAGCCGGAGCCCGAAGGGCGGGGTGCTGCCGCGCGGGTAGCATGAGAGCGTTTGGGACGCGTCTGGCCGGCCGGCTCTCGGCCGACGGCGCGCGCGCTTTCTCGCCGGGTCCGCGCATGCCAGATCCCGATCCGCGCTCGCCGGCGCGTCGCGGTCGGCGCTAGACTTGAACCCGCGCAGCTCGGGGCGGCCCGGGGTCCGGCGGGCCACCGGACCAGGGAAGGCGGGTGGCACCGGACCGCAGGGCGGCGCGGAACGGCGGGAGGGCGGCTCGCGACGTGCCTGGGCTAGACGATGGCGTTCCGAAGGTGTCTGGGGCCGCGCGTCGGCGCGGTCCGAACGGCGTCTCGGAGGCGCTGTTGCAGGCAGGACGCGAGGACGCAGGCGCCGTTCTCGCCCGCATGGGCAGCCGGCTGACGGGGCTGACGGAACAGGAAGCCGAGCAGCGGCTGGCCGAGCACGGCCCCAATGTCGTCGTCCGGGACGAGGGCCCCGGCAGGCTCAAGCTCTTCGGTAGGGCGCTCCTCAACCCGCTCGTCGTACTCCTCGCTCTGCTCGCCACGGTCTCGCTGTTGACCGGCGACACGCGTGCCGCCGTCGTCATGGCCGCCATGGTCGTCCTCGGGGTCTCGCTCCGGTTCGTGCAGGAGGCGAAGGCGGACACGGCGGCGAAGAAGCTGCGGGCCATGATCAAGGTGACCGCGACGGTCGTTCGCGACGGCAACCCGCGGGAGCTTCCGCTCGCGGACGTCGTCCCCGGCGACGTTGTCACGCTGAGCGCCGGCGACATGTTCCCGGCGGACGTTCGCCTGCTCGCCGCCAAGGATCTCTTCGTCATCCAGGCGAGCCTGACCGGTGAGTCCCTCCCGGTGGAGAAGTTCGACGCCCCGGAGCCGGCCGCCCGGGCCTCCGCGCTGGAACTCAGGAACCTTGGATTCCTCGGGACGAGTGTAGAGAGCGGGACGGGGACGGGGGTCGTCGTCTCGACGGGAGAGCGAACCTACATGGGCGCGCTCGCTCGCGCCGTCGTCGCGCAGCACGTCGAGACGGCCTTCGACAAGGGCGTGGCGCGCTTCACGTGGCTCATGATCCGCTTCATCCTGGTCATGGTTCCGGTGGTCTTCGTCATCAACGGACTCACCAAGGGGGATTGGCGCGAGGCCTTCTTCTTCGCGCTGGCGGTGGCGGTAGGCATGACACCCGAGATGCTCCCGATGATCGTGAGCGTGTGCCTCACCAAGGGCGCGCTGCTCATGTCGAGGAAGAAGGTGATCGTCAAGCGTCTCGACTCCATCCAGAACCTGGGGGCGATGGACGTTCTCTGCACGGACAAGACCGGAACCCTCACGGCCGGCCGGGTCGTGCTGGAAAAGCACTGCGACGTGGAACTGGAGGAGGACGACGAAGTCCTCGCGCTCGCTTACCTCAACAGCCACTTCCAGACCGGGCTCAGGAACCTCCTCGACCGAGCCGTCCTCGAGCACAGCGAGATCCTGGGTCAGCTGCGCATCTCCGGGCACAGGAAGGTCGACGAGATCCCGTTCGACTTCACGCGCAGGCTCATGTCGGTGGTGGTAGAGATGCCGAACGGCATGCACCGCCTCATCTGCAAGGGTGCCCCGGAGGAGGTTTTCCGGCGCTGCACCAGCTTCGAGTACAAGGGAGAGCAGCTGCCGCTAGAGGGGCTCTTGCTCGACGACCTGCGCATCGAGCACGACATGCTCGCCGCGGACGGCTTTCGCGTGCTGGGCATCGCGTACCGGGACTTCGACCCGAAGGCCGCATACTCCAAGGCCGACGAGAGCGATCTCGTCCTGCGGGGCTACGCGGCATTCTTCGACCCGCCGAAGGACAGCGCACGCCCGGCCCTGGACGCGCTGCGGACGCACGGGGTCGCCGTCAAGGTGCTGACCGGGGACAGCGACGCGGTGAGCCGGAAGATCTGCAGCGACGTCGGGATCCCCATCTCGAGGGTGGTTCTCGGGCACGAGGTCGAGGGCATGTCCGACGCGGAGCTCGAGGCGGCGGCCGAGGAGGCCACGCTCTTCGCGCGCTTGGCGCCGGCCCACAAGCAGCGCATCGTGAAGGCCCTGCAGCGCCGCGGCCACGTGGTCGGGTTTCTCGGGGACGGGATCAACGACAGTCCCGCGCTCCGCGCCGCCGACGTGGGCATCTCCGTGGACTCGGCGGTCGACATCGCGAAGGAGTCGGCCGACCTCATCCTTCTCGAGATGAGCCTGCTCGTGCTCGGCGAGGGGATCGTCGAGGGGCGGAAGGTCTTCGCGAACATCCTCAAGTACATCCGCATGGGCGCCAGCTCGAGCTTCGGCAACATGTTCAGCGTAGTGGGGGCGAGCGCGTTCCTGCCGTTCGTCCCGATGGCGCCTCTCCAGATCCTGACGAACAACCTGCTCTACGACTTCTCCCAGGTGCCGATCCCGACCGACAACGTGGACGCCGAGCAGGTGGCCCTCCCGAGACCGTGGTCGATGGAGAAGATCGCGAAGTTCATCCTGTTCATCGGTCCGTGCAGCTCGCTCTTCGACTACACGACCTACGCGCTCATGTTCTTCGTGTTCCAGGCGAACAGCCCCTCCCGGGCGTCGCTGTTCCAGACTGGCTGGTTCGTCGAGTCCCTGCTCACGCAGACGCTCATCATTCACGTGATCCGCACGAACCGGATCCCGTTCATCCAGAGCCGGGCGAGCCTGCAGCTCACCATCACGAGCGTCATCGTGGTGGCGGTCGGGGTATGGCTCCCGTTCTCGCCGTTCGCCCCGGCGCTGGGCTTCGCCGGTCTGCCGCCGCTCTACTGGCCGCTCGTGCTCGCCACGCTGCTGCTCTACGTCGTTCTCACGCAGAGCGTGAAGGTCCTGCTCCTCAGGAAGGCCTGGGTATAGAACCGAACCCGGGCCGGCTCACGCGGCGAGGCGGGGGCAGGGCAGGGTCGCGCACCGCCGGAGGTGTGGGCGCATGGGCCTTCCGCGCGCCGCAGGATGCGTCGGCCGGGCGGCGCGCTTCATCGACGAAAGCCTCCCCCGCCGCCGTGGAAGCCGCCCCAGCTTCCACCGCTCCCGCCACCCCAGCCGCCGCCGCCCCAGCCGTGCTCGCCCCCTCCCCAGCCTCCGCTACCACCGCCGCCGGAGCGATCGAAGCCTCCCCCCCAGCCCCCTCCCCAGGAGGACGACGCGGAACGCGAGTCGCCGGCCGAGCGCGACTGCCACGTGGAGTCCCCGCTCGAGCCCGAGGGCTTCGAGTAGCTGTAACTCCCGCTCGACTTGTCCCAGCTGGATTGGGTGCCCGAGGTGCCCGTGTCTTTCTGGGCCGAATCCCAGGAGTTCGTGCTGCTGTTGTACTTCTGCGTCTGGCCGGTCGAGGAGTTGTAGTTGTAGACGTTGCCGTTGTGATCCGCGTAGTAGTTGTCGCCCGACTGGGCGAATTGGGCCGTCTGGCCTCCCGGTCCCGTCACCTCGGCGTGTCCAACGGTGGTCTGCTGGCCGGTGTAGGCGTTGCCGACCGTGGCGCGGCCACCGGAGGCGCTCACGCCGGTGTTCGGGTTGTAGGTCGCCCCCCGGTTCCCGTACGCATAACCACCGGTGTACGCGTTCGAGACCGAGGCGGTCTGCCCGGCCGAGACACGGCCGGTTGCGGAGTTGTAGGAGGTGCCGACCTTGCTCGACCAGGCGTTCCCCGTCCAGGCGTTGTAGCCGGCGGAGGTCCGCGAAACCGTCGAGGTCGCGCCGTAGTGGTTGTACACGTTCCCGCTCGTCGCCGCCCAGCCGCCGGGACCCCAGGCCGCCGCCCCGCCGTAGGCGCCGTGGTACGCGGCACCGTAGTAGGCGCCTCCGTACGGAACCGGCGGATGGTAGTAGTACGGCATCGGTCCCCAGTAGGGCGCGGGCGCGTAGCACCAGTGCGCCGCCGACCAGCCGATGGCGAAGCCCACCGCGAAGCCGGTCCACGGTGTGTAGGTGAGGTTGGCCGCGTAGCCGTAGGTCACGGGCGGCGGGTACCAGACAGCTGCGGTCACGTACGCGGGGTAGACGTATCCGGTGCCGTAGACGACGGTCCCGTCGGGCGTGACCACCACTCCGGTGTAGCCGGCCGTGTAGCCGACGACCACGACGCCCGGAGACGCCGCATACACCTTCACGAAGGTGACGTAGTAGACGGGCGAGCTCGGCGGGATGGAGTAGATGACGGCGGGGATCGACGTGGCGACCGCCCAGGGCCCCTTCATGGACGGCGCCGAGAACCAGACGCCGGCCTGGACCGCATACCACTGCGTCGGCGTGACCATGATGATGGGCTGGGGAGAGTTGAACACGTACATGAGCGGCGTGTTCGGGATGGGCTTGAGCACCGGTGCCCCGTCCACGACCGGCTGGAACGACACCTTGGCGACGTAGACGGTCGCCGTCTGGGGGATCTCCGCCTCGATGGCGGCTTCCTGGGACTGGGGGGTGCCGGGCACCGAGGCCTTGACGTTCTCCTTGGGGCTCGTGTCCGGGATGAGGGCGAAGTCCACGGGCAGGTCCCTGCCCGGGACGTAGGTCCACGGTCCGTTCTGGGCCGTGGCCGTGAACCAGCGGCCGGTGACGAGCACGTAGTACTGCTGGTTGTTGAGGTCGATGAAGATGTTGCCGGTGGTGTTCGAGACGTAGAGGAGCTGGGTTCCCTCGATGGGCTGCCAGTCCATGGGGCCGTTCGTCGTGACGATCTCCGTCGGCCGGGTGGCGAACACGACCTGCGGGGGATCGGCCGAGAGCGTGCGCCGCTTGCCTGCCTCCTGGCTCGGATGCCCCTCCATGAGATCCACGAGCCCGTTCTTGGCGAGCTGCTGGGCCGCCTTGGCGGCTCCCGGAGGCGGGCTCACGGCCACGCTCCAGGGCCCGGCGAGGGAAGCCGACGTCATGAAGCCATCGAGGACGTGGACGAAGTACATGCCGAACGCGTCCTTCAGGAGGAGCGCACGCGTGTTGATGGCGCGCTGGAGCGAAGTCCCCGCCACCGGAGTCCAGATCGGATCTCCCTGGAGAAGCACCAGGACCGCCGACCGCTGGGCGAAGACGATCTCGGGCGGCGCGTTTTCGACCGGGACGCGCAGTGCCTTCCGCTCCGCACCTTCGATGGCGAGCGCCGCCTCCAGGCGGCCGAGCGACATCGTGGCCGGGCCGCTCGAGGCGATCTGCTGCATCTGTGCCTGCCAGGTCGCGGCGTTCTGCGGCGAGGACGGGAACGTGGCCTTCGCGATCGAGAGCCCCTCGATGTACACGACGCGGTTCGCGCGGTCGACGATGGTGTACGCGGTGATCTCGATGACGCCGAAGACGGGGTCCTTCGACCCCGCCGGGACCACGCGCACCGCTGCGTGCGCCTCGTAGGAGTAGTCGTCCCACTTGTCGAGCTGCGGCTGGTAGATCGTGAACTCGGTGCCGTTCACGATCGCCGACTTGGGCCAGGGGTCGGGAGTCACCGCCGCGGCGGGGGGACCGGAACCGGGTCCTGGATCCTGCGAGGCCGCCAAAGACAGGGCGGTGCCTGCCGGGGTCGCGGCCGCGATGGCCCGCGCGTGAGCTGGAGACGGCGGGCCCGGCTCCGGGGCCGCGACACCCGGGGGGCCTTTCGGCAAGGGCCCGGGAACCGAGACGGCGACCGCGACACCGACAGCGATACCCACGCCCCACTGGATCATGGCCATACCCCCGCGACGCGTTGTCGTTCACGTCGCGCGGGTAAGTACACCACAGGCAGGGCGGCCAGGGGAGCGCCGTGGTCTTTGGGCGCATGCGCCTGACCGTGTCGGCCAGGGATAGTCGCGCGATGGGCAGGACCTGGTCGGGACGCTCGAACAGGGGCCGAGCTTGGCTCGCGGGACCATCTTGCGCCGTTCCCGGCGCGAGCCTCCGGGGGCTTCTATTCGAAGGCCGGTCGTTCGCGAGACGCGAGGCGATTCCATGTCCCGGGCCACGCAAGAGAGGCGGGGAGATGCCCCGCCGCGAGCCGGGCGTCCAGGCGCCATTCAGGGATGCCCCGCCCCAGAGCTCGCCTCCGAACGCTCCGAGAAGCTTGTCGCACGGGTGCGCTGCCCGGTCGGTTGGGGCCGCCACTAGCGGAACCTCAGGATCTCCCGCTTCGCCTCCTCTGCGGTACCGGGCCAGAGGTAGGCTTTGCCCGCAAGGTAGGCGGCGAGGCCGTGCTCCCCGTCCACGGGGCATCCGGCCCGTGCCTGCACGGCGTAGGCCTCCGCCTCCCACCGCAGGCGCCAGCGCGGCGAGGCGGCGTAGCTCACCCAGAACCAGAGGGGGTGCTCCGCCTGCTGCCGGAGGTGCACAAGCTCGTGCCCGATGCCGATCGCGTTCTGTTGGGAGGGCTTGAGGAACACGTGGCGACCGACCGCGAAGCCTCCGACCGGTGCCCACTCCGGCAGGGTATGGAGATCGTGCGTTGGCGCGTTGAAATGCGAGGAAGGCGCGCGGGCGCCTCGCGGCTCGCAGGCGGCGAGCGCACCCGTCAACATGAAGACCGTGGCGATCCGGAGCCGACGCATCGCGAGACGACTCTATCGCGAGCAGTGGACGGCGCTCCAGTCCGGCGCTGCCGGTTCGAAGCGAAGGCGAGCGCGTCGAACCGAGCCAGCCGGCCGTGCGCAGTGCCCGGCGGTCCGGGCGGGGCTACGGGCTGCATGCTCCGCGGACGGTCCCCGACTTCGGTTGTCCCGCCGCGCGCTCCCGCAAGAAGTCGTAGATCGGCGAGCCACCGAAGAGGCTGGCGCCCACGTATGCTCCGCCTGCGGCTGCGAGCATCGGCATGATGACGGACCCCGCGGTGGTCATCTCCAGCAGGAGGGCGATGCCTGTGACGACTGCCCTCACCGCCGCGGTGAAGAACGCGGCCGCTCCCACGACGACAAAGGCCTCCGCGTCAAGCGCCCCCCACCACCACCGGTAGCCAGCCTTACCAGCGGACGCCGCGGGACCTTTCCAGGAAAGTGCTCCAGGCCACATCGGCCCAGGCGAGGCCGTCCCAGAATGCGGCGCAGACGACGTCCGTGAGCGCACCGACGGCCAGCGACGTGACGACCAACGCGAGCAGGCCGGCCGTGAGGTCGGTCGGCGGGCTCGAGCGCGAGGACTCTTCGCCCGCTCTTGCGACTCCATTGACGGGCGTTCCGTGCTCGGCCGGACGGGGTGGCGCCATGTGCGTCAGCGCATGCCTCGGACGGCGTCCGTGGCGAAGCGAGGCGAGGGCTCTTGTCGGGGACCGGGTTCGGGTTCTGCCGCCTGTCCGAATGGTGCAAGCCTCCTTCTGGACGGCGAGTCGCAGGGGAGACTCTCTCCGTTGACGGTAAGCGGCTCCGGCAGGAGTATCTCCGCCATGGCATCCGCTGCGCCAGCCGCTCCAGTCGGCTCTCCCCGCAGTATGGGTCGATTCCTTGGGGACCTCCTGCGTCCGTACAAGGGGCGGCTGGCCATTGTCTTGCTGGCCATGCTTGTCGAGACGGCCGCGAGCCTCGCTGGCCCGTGGCCCCTCAAGGTCGTCCTAGACAATGCCATCGCCCATCACCCTGCGCCGGACTGGCTTCGCGACCTCGTCGGGCGTTCCGTGACCGAGAACCGGATCGCACTCGCGGCTGCAGCAGCTCTCGGCTACGTGGTCATCGCCTTCGTGGGCGCGATCGCCAGCTATGTCGACAACTACTACACCGAGAGCGTCGGGCAGTGGGTGGCCAACGACCTGCGGATGAAGGTGTACGCTCACCTCGAGCACCTATCGCTCGGCTACTACGACACCCATCAGACCGGAACGATCCTCAGCACGCTCACCGACGACGTCGACACCATCCAGGATTTCGCGTCGTCGTCGACGCTCGGCATCCTCGTCGACTTCCTCACCATCCTCGGGATGGTGGGGATCATGTTCTGGCTCAACTGGGACTTCGCGCTCATCGCGGTGGCGCTGACCCCGTTCCTCCTTCTGTTCGTCGCGAGGTTCAAGAAGGCGGTCAAGAAGGCCACCCACGAGGTCCGCAAGCGCCAGAGCGACATCGTTGCGGTCCTGCAGCAGGGGCTCGAGTCGATGCGTGTCGTGAAGGCCTTTGGCCGGGAGGACCTCGAGGAGCAGCGGCTCAGCAAGGTCAGTCACGCCACGGTCGAGGCGGCGCTCAAGGCCCGCGCCGTGAAGTCGATGCTGTCTCCGGTGGTGACGGTAACGACGTCAGTGTGCACGGCCTTCGTCCTCTGGCGCGGCGCCCAGCTGGTCCTTGCCGGCGCCATGACGATCGGATCGCTAACCGTGTTCCTGTCCTACCTGGGAAAGTTCTTCAAGCCCGTGCAGGACCTGGCGAAGATGACGAACGCCATCGCCCAGGCAGCAGTCGGCGTCGAGCGCGTGCGCTCGATCGCCGACGTCGACATGAGCACTCCCGAGAGGCCGAACGCCATCACGCCCGCGCCGTTCAAGGGTGCCATCGAGTTTCAGGACGTCGCCTTCGGCTACGATCCTGCCGCGCCGGTGCTGAAGGGCATCACCGTGTCGATCTCGCCGGGCCAGCTCGTGGGAGTCGTGGGGGCCACGGGAGGCGGGAAGTCCACCTTCATGAGCCTGATCCCTCGCTTCTATGATCCGACGGGCGGTCGCGTCCTGATCGACGGACAAGACCTCCGCACGCTCGCCCTTCGCCCGCTGCGCGACCAGATCGCCTTCGTGCTTCAGGACACCGTCCTCTTCCAGGGCACCATCCGGGACAACATCGCCTACGGGAGGCCGGACGCGACGGACGAGGAGATCGCCGAGGCCGCGAAGCTCGCCAACGCCGACGAGTTCATCGAGCGGATGCCCCGACGCTACGACACGCCGGTCGGAGAGCGCGGCCTGACACTCTCCGGAGGGCAGCGGCAGAGGATTGGCATCGCGCGAGCCATCATCCGCCGCGCCCCCATCCTGCTGCTCGACGAGCCCACGGCGGCGCTCGACACCGAGTCCGAGAAGGCGGTTATCGAGGCCCTCGAGCGGCTGATGAAGGGCCGGACCGTGATTACCATCGCTCACCGGCTGAGTACCATCCGGGACGCCGACAAGATCGTCGTACTCAAAGACGGGAAGGTGGCCGAGCAAGGCACGCACGCCGAGCTGGTCGCCCTCGGGGGCGTCTACGCCGAGATGCATCGAGTTCAGATCGGGGCACCGGCCCCGGCGACAACGCTCAACTGACCGGAGTCCCCATGTCCTCCCGTTCTCTGATCGTGCTGCCTGACGATTCCGCCAAGCCCATCCTTGAGGCCGTCGCGGGCGCCAAGAAGTCTCTCCGAGTGAAGATGTTCGTCTTCTCGGACCCAGCCCTCGTGGACGGTGTCGTCGCCGCGAGGAAGCGCGGGGTGCACGTGCGTGTGATGCTCAACCCTGCGCGGCGCAGCGGGGAGGAGGACAACGAGGGCACGCGCAAGAAACTCGCCCACGGCGGCGTCGAGGTGGAGGACAGTAACCCGGCCTTCGACCTCACCCACGAGAAGTCGATGGTGGTGGACGAGCAGACGGCCTTCGTGAAGTCGCTCAACTGGGCGCCCGAGAACTTCACCGAGACCCGCGATTACGCGGTGGTCACCGACCACCGCCACGAGGTGGAGGAGATCGTCGCCTGCTTCGAGGCGGACTGGCACCGGAAGAAGTTCGATGCCGGCGACAGGGCGCGCCTCGTCTGGTGCCCGGGCAACGGCCGGGAGCGGATTTGCCGGTTCATCGACGAGGCCAAACACACGGTCTTCGTCCAGAACGAGCGCTACCAGGACGCGGTCATCGTCGAGCGCCTGGTGCGGGCGGCGAGGCGCGGCGTGAAGGTCCATGACATGG
>Ga0335071_10007871_pt1 | contig 10952 bp, 9 predicted proteins | sample Lox_Sample_15_FD_206724 | JGI IMG/M metagenome (GOLD analysis project Ga0335071, IMG submission 206724) | Soil microbial communities from Loxahatchee National Wildlife Refuge, Florida, United States - Lox_Sample_1.5 | ecosystem: Environmental > Terrestrial > Soil > Wetlands | place: USA: Florida...
GCGTCCAGCATCTCCGGCGCCGTCTTCCCGGGCGCGGTGGACACCGGGAAGCCCCACAGAGCCGATAGCTTCTCCGCGTTTTCGGCGTTGATGGCCAGGCCGCCGGGGAACACGGTGGAGTAGGCGCCCATCTCCGCCCCACCCTGCACACCGGAGTGGCCGCGGATGGGCATGAGCCCGCAGCCCGGCCGCCCCACGAAGCCACGGGTCAGGGCCAGGTTGATGATCGCCCGCACGTTGTCTTCGCCGAAGGGGTGCTGGGTTACCCCCATGCTCCAGACGAAGACGGCCTTCCCAGCCCGTCCCACCATCTCGGCCAGCTCGGCCATGTCAGCGCTGGTGGCCCCGGAGTGGACCTCCAGCTCCTCCCAGGGCTGATCGTGCAGAGCCGCCTCCAGCTCGGCGAAGCCGGCGACGTGCTGGTCGATGAAACGCCTGTCGACCAGGCCGCGCGCCAGCATGTGTTTGAGAACACCGTTCAAGAATGCCACGTCCCCGCCGGTCTGGATGAGGAAGGTGCGATCGGTCACCTTGGTTCCGAAGAGCGCCGACTCGACGAGTGACGGCACCCAGTACCTCTCCATGCCCGGCTCGCGGTAGCTGTTCACCATGGCCACCTTCACGCCGGCCCGCCGCGCATAGTGCAGGTACTTCATCGCCACTGGCTGGTTATTGGCCACGTTGGAGCCGACGAAGACGATGAGGTTGGTGGAGAGCCAGTCGGCGTACGAGCAGGTCGTGGCTGCTGCGCCCACCGCCGCCTTGAGGCTGGACGTGCTGGGCGAGTGGCAGACGCGCGCGGCGTTGTCGATGGAGTTGGTGCCCAGCGCCCGGACCGCCTTCTGCGCGACATAGTAGGTCTCGTTGGCCACTCCCCGACTGGTCAGGTAGAAGGCCAGCCGCTCGGGGCACGAGGCTCGCACCCGCTTCGCCAGGAGCCCCATTGCCTCCTCCCAGGAAATGCGATGGAAGCCCGGCTCGCCCCGGCGTCGCAAGAAGGGCGCCGGCAGCCGGCCCAGGGCGCGCAGCTCGGCTGAGCGCCTCGGGCGGAGCGGCCCCACGTCCTCGAGCACCTTCGGATCGAGGGCGGGCATCGTATTGAGCCGGAGCAGCCGGAGGCGGACGCTACACAGGTGCACGCCGGGAATGGTCCAGTCGCGCATGCCGGTGGTGCCCAGCGAGCAGCCGTCGCAGCAGCCGTGGTTGAGAATGCGCCAGGCGAAGCGGAGCCGGTCCCGGTTCTCGGCCACCGCTCGGAACACCTCGCCGAAGCCGCTGGGATGCTCCTGCTCGCCGATGCCGAATGGCTTCCAGCTCGCCCAGATGGAGGGCCTCCATCGCCTGAGAACCTTGGGCCTGACGACCTTGGGTTGGGCCATGACTCGACCTCGGTGATCCCCCCTCAGCAGTGCACCGGCCGGCGCAGGTACGGGAACCGCGCCTCTAAGGCCGCGCAAGGCTTGCGGATGGCCAGCGGGAGGAAGGCGGCCACCGCCAGCATCACCGGCACGTAGGTGAGCGCACCCGCAAACGTGCCGGTATGGTCCTTCACGTAGGCCACCGGCGCAAAGAGCGTCGTCACCAGGGCGAGGGCGTGCAGGTGCCCAACGGAGAGGAAGATGGCCGCCTGCAGCGCGCGAGCCGCTAGCACCGACGCGGCCTGACGAGAGGCGTCGGCCAAGGGCACCCCCCGGACCACGTTGTTGTAGAAGAAGGCGCCCAAGCCGTACCCCATCACCACCATGCTGTTCCCCAGGCCGTGCCGGTAGGGAGCCACCTTGTGACCGTGGCGAGCGGGGTGATGTAGCCGATGCCGTTGCCCAGCCCACTCATGAACCCGTACCCGAAATGGACCACCGCGGCCCGAGCTGTGCCGTGTCCAGGCCGGCCAGGAGGTTGCCCAGCCCCCACACCGCGACGCCTGCCAGCGCCCGCTTACCATCGCGCCCACGCCCCGGAAGATCGTGCCCAGGCTGATCGTCGAGACGGTCCCGGACAGCGCCACGACCCAACGACTCTTCATGGCTCCTCCTCGTGCCGACGCAGCCGAGCCGTCGGGAAGCATCCAGGCCGTAACGACCGGACGGACGCCCGGCCGCATCCCGCACGTGTGGAACCTCTTCAGTGCGATGACACCGAGGCGGGCGCAACCTCCACGAGGCGGTGGGCGTTGGCGTACACATTGAAGCCGTCGCCCCGGACGAAGCCGATGAGCAGGACGCCGGCGGCCTGGGCGAGATCGATGGCCAGGGAGCTGGGCGCCGATACTCCAGCCACGCAGGCGATGCCTGCGGCCGCCGCCTTCTGGACGATCTCGAAGCTGGTCCGGCCGCTCACCGCCAAAAGCGACGGGCCCGGGGAGGAGGCGCCACGCCCCACCAGGCCCCGCCGCAGCAACGCGCCCACCGCCTTGTCCACGGCGTTGTGGCGACCGACATCCTCGGCCGACCCCAGAAGGCCGCCGCCGTCCAAGATCGCGGCGGCGTGCAGCCCACCCGTCCGGGCGAAGATGGGCTGCGAGGCCGCCAGCCGCCTCATCGCCTCCACAACCTGGGCGCTCGAGACGGCCGAGCCGGGGGGCAACTGCGGGACCCGGGCCAGAAGGTCGTCGATGGTCTGCCGGCCACAGACGCCACAGGCGGAGGTGGTCATGCTCCACCGCCGACCCGCCAGTACCCGCTCCACATCGATCTTCGGCCCGCCGGCCGAGGTGACGTCGATGATGTTGCCGGGAAGGTCGGAACTCGAGATGTGGCCCACCTCGGACGCGCCGCCGATGATCCCCTCCGCGAACAGGAACCCCAGCGCCAGATCGGGGTCCCGCCCCGGGGTCCGCATCGTGGTCGCGACCGTCTCGCCGTCCACCCGGATCTCCAGGGGCTCCTCGACGGCTACCACGTCGAGATGGCCCTGCGGGGGGTCGGCCCCGCGGATGCGGAGTACGGGCCGGCCGACCGACCCGCCCCTCTCTCCCCCATGGGTGACCAAAGGCCCATTCACGCCGATCACACCGGTCGTTTAGCGGACCGCGCCTGCCCTCGCCAGCGCGCCCCCGGGTGGCACGGATGCGAGACGCGCGACCGCCGAAGAGTACCTGCCGCCCCGACGCCACTGCCTCTGGCGGCGAACCCCAAAGCCCAAACCAATAGTCCGACCTGGCGCCAGGCCGAACCCACCAGCCATGGCGCGAGCGCTGTCGGTCGCTCCCTTGCTGCGCGCGCGCACCTTCCACCGCCAACCCCCCTCGCTCATTCTCTTCACCCCGAGAAGTTGGCCCGTTTTCGGAGCATTGGCAGTCGGTGATCGCCCTCGCGATGCTGTGGCGAGGTTACGGCCCCCAGACTGGCGCGGCGACGGACGCGTCGCACCATCAAGTGAGTGCACCACTAGGAGGCTCGGGCATGGCGGACCACAGAACCGAAACGACTCAGCGGTCGGATGCGGCGGCAGGAGCGGCTTCCCTCAAGGCCTTGCAAGCTCCGTTCAAGGAAAAATACCGTTCCGACCCGGCGGCCGCACGGCTTACGCTGCGGGCCCGGGGGCGTGCATCGGGACTTTCGTGCAAGGTGGAGACGGGCAGGGCGCTCGTCGAGGCGGGCCTGCACGCGGCGACCGGGGGGGACGGATCGCTAGCGTGCTCCGGCGACATGCTGTTGGAGGCGCTGGTCGCTTGCGCCGGAGTCACGCTCCGCGCCGTTGCTACCGCGATCGGTGTCACACTGGGCGAGGTGACCGTCGTCGCGGAGGGGGATCTCGACTTTCGCGGAACGCTGGGCATCGCCAAGGAGGCGAAGGTCGGGTTCGAGGCCATCCGACTGCGATTCGAAGCGGATGGGGACGCCAGCGAGGAGCAGTGGGCAACCCTGCAGCGGTTGACCGAACGCTACTGCGTCGTGCTGCAGACGCTCCGGGCCACCCCACCTGTCGACGTGACCCTTCTGGCCCGTCCCGCTCGCTAGAACGGCCCCTGCGACTGGCGGTTTCTCCCCTCCTCATCGCCAAGCCTTCTCTCCTCCGGAGGCGAGCGAAGGGCCAGTCCGACGCCTCGAGGTCGTTGCTCTCGCGGGATCGGCCACGTCCGGCGCGACGAACTGCGCCGCACCGCGCCCGACCGAGTCGCGGAGGTTGCCGCGGCTGGCCCGCAGTCCGGGCCACGCCGCTACAGGCGCCGGCTTTAGAGGCCGAGCATGATGTCTGGCCTGCGGAAGGCTCGTGCGCTCGCGGCGCCGGCATTGCTGATGGAGGATCCTTTCCCGACTCGATCCCTCGTCGAGAGCGGACCTGGCCAGCGAGCACAGCAGGTGCTTCGTGTCGCGAAGCGGGTCCCCGAAAGGAAGACACCGGGCACTTCTCTACCCTAGATCTGAGCCTCGATGGCCGCCTTGTCTATGACCGACCACACTTCCGCGATCTTCACTCCCTGGAAGCGGTAGAAGACATTCTCGGCAAAGGAGACTCTCTTCCCGTTGACCTGAAGCCCAAGGAAGCTCGCCTTTGGCCTGCAGTCGAAGTGCAGTCGACTTGCGATGAGCGGCGGATCGGAAACCAGCATCTCGATGTCGAAGTGAAGGTCCGGGATCTCGAGAAAGTCTCTCTCCAGCATCCGGCGATAGCCGCCGATCCCGGTCCGCTGCCCATTGTAGTGGACGTCGACGTCGACGTACTCCTCCAGCTTCGACCAGTCTTGCGCATTCAGGCAAGCGATGTAGTTCCGGTAGACGTCGGATAGGCCGGGGATCATGACGAGCGCCCCGTCGTTCTACGAAGCCCATGCGCCAAGCAGGGGCACCTTGGGCCCGCTCTGCAGGGACGCATCTCCTCGTCGCCAGGTGACCCCGCCTCCAGGGCCCCGACGTCTCGAGACCTCATCCTCGCTCCGGCGCCGAGCGGGCGAGCTCCGTCTCGAGGCGGTCCGCCATGCGGCCCCCTGCCTCGAACTCTCGCTGGGAGCCGGACGCTGCCACCAAGCGAGGCGAGTGACGCTGCCCTCCGCTGCGAGCGTCACGGGGAGCGTGACGCGCGGGCGCGACAGACGGCGGATGACCACCCGCTCCCCCGAAAACCAGCCTCTCGAACTTCGATTCGTTCGGGTAGTCCTTGCCGTTCGGCCCGTGCATCACGAACTGCCACCCTCCCCCAGGCCGGACCTCGAACACCTGGAACGTGTTTTGAAGCCCGTTCGGGCCCCACCAGCGCGCCCAGCGCTCTTCGGAGACGAAACCTTCATACACCTGTGCCGGGGTTGCGGCGATCAACCCACTCCTCGCCAGCGCGCGGCCGCCGCCTATATCCTGCTCGGTGCCGGATGCCCGGGTGCTGAGCAGTGCCATGGCTCCTCCTCCGCATCCTATTGGACTGCAAAACGGACGCTCTGGCCGCCATGAGGCCGTCGGTGCCCTGATGGGGCATGAACGAGAAGCCAGCGCGGCGAGATACTCATTGGCTCCGCTCCTGGGTGGCGCCCCCGGATCCTTGAGCTCCACGATGAGGAAGCACCTCGACCGAGGAGACGGCGTCGCATCAATCACGGTTGTCCAGAACCACCGTGGCCGGGAAGCCACCTGACGGGCGTCGGTCCCGCCCTTCCACCAATCCGCGCTGAGTGGGCAGGCCCTGAGACGTGCCTCCAGGGAGCGATACACATCTCTGGGCCGAACTGGACGAAGGGTATCGGGCAGGTCATTCTCTCTTTGCGGAGAAACGTGCCGCCTGGGAGGCCCGATGTACGTGCCACCACATTTCCGGGAGAAGCGCTTGTCCGTGCTTCATGACCTCATCGAGAGGTCAGGACTCGCCACGCTGGTGACCGTCGGGCCCAATGGCCTGGACGCCAGCCACATCCCCATGCTGCTCGACCGCACTGTCGGGCCGTTGGGAACTCTATACGGACACATCGCCAGGGCGAACGACCAGTGGCATCGGCCGGCTGCTCTCCCCGCCCTGGCCATCTTCCTGGGACCAGACGCCTTTGTGACGCCTTCCTGGTACACGACCAAGAAGCTCACCGGGAAGGTCGTTCCGACGTGGGACTACGTCGCCATCCACGCCCAAGGCCAGCTGACCTTCTTCGAGGACGAGGAGCGGCTGCTGGACCTTGTGACCAAGCTGACGCAAGTCCACGAAGGCCGCCGGGAGGACCCCTGGGCCGTGAGCGACGCCCCGCGGGACTTCATCAGCGCGCACCTCAAGGGTATCGTCGGTTTCGAACTCTCCGTCTCGAAGCTCGACGGCAACTGGAAGCTGAGCCAGAACCGCCCGGCCGAGGACCGGGCTGGGGTTGCGGAAGGTCTGCGACGAGAGGGCGGTCCGCAAGAAGTGGCCCTCGCCGCACTCATGAAGCAGAAGTGACGCCTCCCACTCGCCTTGCCTGGCCTTGCGCGATGGACCAGGCGCTCGCGGCCGCTCCCTTTCTTGGCACCGTTCGGCAGGGGGAGATCTGCGCTGGCCCCCTCCGGGCAGTGCTGGGCGCCCCGGCCGTTCCCCGGGAGGAGCGAGGGAAAAGCGCTTACGATGGCCATCAACTTCCCGCTGGCCGGTGAATCCACCACGTCCGGTGCACCGGGTGCGATGTTGTGCCTGGGTATCGTAGGATCCCGGAACTGGGACGATCGCCCCCTGCTTGATTCTCTCCGGAGGTCCCATGCGCGCCCAAGACCGGGTCGTCGTTATCACCGGAGCCTCCAGCGGCCTCGGTGCGGCGAGCGCACTCGCGGTGGCACGCAGGCACGCGCGGACCGTGGTACTGGTCGCCCGCACCAAGGAGACTCTGGAACGAGTGGCGATGGATGTGCGCGCGCTGGGAGCCGAGGCACTGCCCTGCGCCGCGGATCTCGCGGACGTCCGTGCCGTGGACCGACTCCAAGCGCTCATCGAGAACTCCGTCGGTCCGCCTGACATCCTCATCAACAGTGCCGGAGTCGGCCGCTTCCTCTTCCTGGACGAGACACCACCCGAGGAGGCCGTACAGATGATGGCTGCCCCCTACTTCGCCGCCTTTTACGCCACCCGCGCATTCCTCCCGGCAATGATCCTCCGCGGCAGCGGGCAGATCGTGAACGTGACGTCACCGGCCGCGTTCGTTCCCTGGCCTGGGGCGACCGGGTACGCCGCCGCCCGCTGGGCCATGCGCGGATTCACAGAGGCGCTCCGGGCGGATCTCCGGGGCACCGGGGTGGCCGTGACTCTCTTCGTGCCCGGCAAAGTGAGCAGTCCTTACTTCGACCACAACCCAGGCGCCGAGGCACGCTTGCCGCGTATCGCGAGGCTCTATCGAACACTCACCCCCGCAGAAGCGGCCGAGGCCCTCATCCGTGGCCTCGAGCGCGGCTCGCGCCAGGTGGTGACGCCGGCGCTGTTGCGGCTGACCTTCTGGCTCCAACGGTTCTGGCCCAGCGTCGTGTCATCCCTCGTCGTCCGCACCGGCGCGAAGCGCCCGGTTGGCGCGACAGACGACGGGGAACCTTGAACCCTTCTCCGGGACGGCGGTCACCCGGCTGTGGACGCGCGAGCCCATTTCTGTAGCGCCCAGCTTTGTTTGTCCGCCCTTGAGGGCGGACGGACCCTCTGGAAGCTCATTCCACCCGGCCCGCCCAGCCATTCTTCTATGCAACCGAGCGAGGGCGCGCCCATGGTCTCACCCAAGGCCGCTCTCGGCTCTTCCCCCTCCAGCAACGTCGAAGTGCTGCTTCAGCACCTCACGGACCGTCGTCCAGTGGATATCGGGGTAACGCTCGTTGTCGAGCGGCTCCAGCTTCGCCCGACCGTCGAGCATGTTGCGCATGTACTGCATTCCCTGCCACGCGGGGTAGAGTTCCTTCTCGGCGCCCGGCGCAATCCGGCGCGCGACCGTGGCCATGATGCTCAGCATTCCCAGGCCGCCGGCACGCAGCAGGCGGTACCGTTCTCCGCTCACCTCGCTCATCATCGCCGCTAGCTCTCGGGCGCTGAGCTGATCGCCCGCAACTCGCAGAAAGCGCGGCGCACCAGCATCCATCGCCACCCGTGCGGTGAAAGCGGCCGTGTCGTCCATGGTCGTGAAGTCCATGCGCTGGTCGGCGCTCCCCCAGTAGAGTATCCGCCGCAGCTTGAACAGGATGAGCGGCATCTGGCCAGTCAGCATGTCCGTGAACGCTCCGTTGAAGATGGTGGTTGCGGAGATCGGGGCCTTGTCGAGGAGCCGATGGAACTCCCGCCGCAGGTCGAGATTCCGGTTCTCCCCGGCCGGGAACTTGGTGAAGTCGATCGAGTAGTCGGAGGGGATGAAGCGCGGCACGCCCGCCTTCAGGGCACCCTCGAGAAGGACGGCCTGCCCGTCGACGACTACCTCTCGAAGGCCGGCCAACGCCGATACGACGCAGGAAGCGCCCGCACAAGCCGCCGTCACCTCGGACGGCCTGCTCAGGTCGATCCCAGCGACCGCCACACCCAGAGCCCGCAGTGGCTCGATCCTGGCAGATGTCGAGCTCCGTCGAACCAGCGCTGTCACGCGGGCGCCCCGTTCGCGTAGCGCCCTGGTGATCCGGCCACCGAGGCGACCGGTCGCTCCGGCCACGACGATGCCCGCGTCGCTCATGGTTCCGTCCTCCTGCCCGTGAGTGACTCCCCCTCCCCCTCGACCTTCGCCACCTCCGACCCTTCGTGCCGCGCCAACCGCCAGAGCCGCATCCCCTCACCAGCAAGGCTGCTGAGCCCTTCCTTCGGCTACCTCCCCGCCGCACTCCGGTCAAGGTGAAGGAGACGCGCGAAGGAGCTGCTTCGCCCGCGACCATCTCCACTGGCACAACCTGCCGCTTACTACTCCTTCTCGACCGATGGACGCCCCCTAACCCCTCCCCTTCAGCCCCCCGCACAATGCTTTGCGCTTCAACGGCCGCGGGCCATTGGCCTCCTCAACACTTCGCCGGCCGTGGAGACCTATAAGACGCAGGCGAGCGGATGATGGAGGTGGTCTGCCCGGGATTCTCTCGGATCATCGCCGGACGCATCAGATTAGGTAACGCGACTGAGCCCTCGCCCGAACGGCGTCCTCAGTGAGGTTGTCATCCGAATCTGCCGTGTCGCCGGGGAGATGCGACAGCCTCTCAAGTCGACCATCTCCGCTCTTCGGGGTGGCCCCCGAACCCGGAACACAGCCCCGAGAACCCCCGATGACCTCGCTGATGGTCGCCGCGCTGCGACAGGGTACGCCGCCGAGAAAGCCAAATGACAGCAGCCTGCCTCGGCCATGCCTCGCATGGCGGCCCGGGGCCGAGATGCCCACCGAGAGCGCTCGCGTGCTCGGTGGCAGGCCACCGGCCGTGCTGACGCCCCAGCCACACCCCGCCCGCGCTCGAAGGCAGCCTGCCAGCTCGCCGAGAACGGGAGGTGCGCGGCCGGAACGCGACTCTCGACCGCACTCGGTCGGTGGCGTACTCCTGCTCGAACCTCCAGGAACCCGGGCGTCTCCGGTGGCTGGCACCCAGCCGAACCCCATGCTATGCACACCTCTGACCGCTGCTCGGCGCTCGCGAGCGCACGCGCGGCTCAACCGACAGGACCTTCCCGGATGCGTAGACTCGGCGCAATTTTGGCAATCGCGGTGTTTGCGGGAGCAGGCTGCAAGAAGACGGACGAGAAGCAATCCCCGATCATCATCGGAAACGTGATGCCGCTGAGCGGCGAGATCGCCACGTTCGGCCAGAGTGCCAACAACGGAGTCAAGCTCGCGATCGAGGAAGCGAACGCCGCCGGCGGGATCAAGGGGCGCAAACTCGAGGTCGAGGTCTACGACACGGTGGGCAAGCCGGAGGAAGCGGCTATTGCCGCGTCCCGCGCCATCAGCCAAAAGAAGGCCGTGCTGCTCATCGGCGAGCTGGGATCGGGTGGCTCGCTCGCCCTCGCTCCGATTGCCGAGGCGCACAAGGTCCCGGCCATCTCGCCAGCCTCCACCAATCCCAAGGTCACCAAGGACGGCGACCGAACTCGTTCGTACATGTTCCGCGTCTGCTTCATCGATCCCTTCCAGGGCACGGTAATGGCGAAGTTCGCCCGCCAGAACCTCAAGGCCCAGCGCGCCGCGATCATCCGCGACGTGGGCAACGACTACTCGATGGGCCTGGCCGACTACTTCGCCAAGACCTTCAAGGAACTGGGCGGGGAGATCGTGGTGGACGTCAGCTACAAGGCCGGCGACCAGGATTTCAAGGCGCAGATCACCAAGGTGAAGTTCGCCAACCCCGACCTGCTCTACGTGCCAGGCTACTACACCGACGTCGCGCTCATCGGCCGCCAGACCCGCGAGCTCGGTGTGCAGTCCCCGCTCGCAGGCGGGGACGGTTGGGACTCCGCCAAGCTCTATGAGATCGCACAGGGCGCACTCGACGGCGGCTTCTTCTCGAACCACTACTCCACCGAAAACCCGTCGGCGCAGGTCCAGAAGTTCGCGAACAAGTACAAGGCGGCGTACCAGGCGGCGCCTGATGCCTTCGCCGCCCTCGGCTACGACGCCGCCCTTCTCGCCCTGGACGCGATGAAGCGTGCTGGCACTCTCACCCCTGGTGCCATCCGCGACGCCATCGAACAGACCACGACCTTCCAGGGCGTGACCGGCTCCATGCGATTCGATACCGACCATAACCCCGTGAAGTCCGCGGTGATCATGGGGATCGAGAAGAACGCGCCGAAGTACGTTGCCACCGTGGAGCCGTAGCGCCCGACCTCGGACCCCTACGCGAGGGCCCTGGTTCGCCGGGGCCTCTCCTGCCCCCCGGCATCCGCGCTGACGCCTCCCAATTTCGGTCACCAGCTGCCCGAGGCCGAGCGGGAGACTTCGACCGCGCGATGCCGCGCTGGCACGAGACATGCCACGCCGGACGTTGCCGGAGAGATTGAGCGTTTTTTTGCGCCGCGGGCAAACGTCCGAGGCTTGCTCTCTGCTGCGGGCAGACCGGCGCCTCGAGCGAGACGGGCTCTCA
>Ga0335071_10007877_pt1 | contig 10945 bp, 10 predicted proteins | sample Lox_Sample_15_FD_206724 | JGI IMG/M metagenome (GOLD analysis project Ga0335071, IMG submission 206724) | Soil microbial communities from Loxahatchee National Wildlife Refuge, Florida, United States - Lox_Sample_1.5 | ecosystem: Environmental > Terrestrial > Soil > Wetlands | place: USA...
TAGATGTGGGGACTGACGGGCCACCGGGTGTGATGGGATGCGAGGCATGAGCGAGCGGACGAACCTGCACAAGCTGCGCCACAGCAGAACCCATGAGGCGCTGCGGCAGGTGGCCTTGAAGAGGTTCGCCAGCGAGGGCTTCGGGAACGTCACGGTGCAGCAGCTCGCGCAGGAAGCCGGCGTCACCGAGCGCACGTTTTTCCGGCACTTTGCGACCAAGGAAGCCGTGCTTTTCCAGGACTACGACACGCAGGTGGAGTGGCTGGCCGAGGCGCTTGCAACGCGCCCCCGCTCCGAGTCGCTGTTCGAGGCGGTGCTTGCCAGCGTCGAAAGCTTCCCCCACGACGTCGAAGTGGTTCGGCAGGCGGCGCTCGCCCGTGCCGAGTTGATCACCGGGGATCAGATCGCCGGCCACCTACGCGTGGTTCAGGCGTCGTTCGCCGCGGTGTTCACCGACTTCATCACGCAGCGCTACCCCGATGTGGCGAATATCGATCTGGTCGCCAAGGTGGCGGGCGCCACGCTGGCGGCGGCGCTGGTCGTCGGAGTGGAGACGTGGGGGCGCACCGGCTGCACCGGGGATTTGGCGGCGATCACCGCAGCCTGCCTCGATTTGGTGCGGTCGGGCCTTTCGCCGCTGGCGTGAGCCATTGCCGATGGCGAGCGCGCGTAGTCGGTACGACGACGCGCCGCAAACCATGGCAATTTGAGCGCGCTCGGCGCGAAAGGCGAGCCGACGAAACCTAGCTGACCAGGCTGACCGACGTGGAGCGCCGCAGCTTGCCCGACGGCGTCTTCGGGATGGTGCCGGGGCCCAGCACCACGACGTTGCGCGGCCGCACGTCGACCTCGGCCACCACCTCGTGGGCGACCTGGTGCTCGATGCGGCGCACCTCGGCCGGGTCCTGCCAGGCGTTGGACTCGACCGCGACGGCGAACGTCTCGCGCGAGTGGCCGGCGTCGAGGCGCACCGCGACCGCGCAGCCCGGCCGGACCCCGTCGACGCGACCGGCGGCGCGCTCGATGTCGGTCGGATAGATGTTGCGGCCCGCCATGATGATGACGTCCTTGACGCGGCCGCACACCACGACGTGGCCCTGCTCGGTGAGGTAGCCGAGGTCACCTGTGTCGTACCAGCCGTGCTCGTCCTGGGCCGGGATGAAGCCGCCCATGGTGAGGTAGCCGGGCGTCAGGGACTCGCCGCGCAGCTCGATGACCCCGACGCCACGCGCGGGCATCACGTTGCCGTTCTCGTCGATGATGCGGGCCTCGAGGTCCTTCAGCAGGGGACCCAGCGTGGCCAGCCTGCGGGTGTTGCCCTTGGTGGCGGGCACGGCCCGGCGCAGGGCGGCCAGCAGGTCGGCGTCGACCTCGTCGACGACGAGGCCGGCGTTGCACTCCGAGAACGACACGGCCAGCGTCGTCTCGGCCATGCCGTAGGCCGGCAGGATCGCCGACGGCTTCAGGCCGAACGGCTTGCCCGCGTCGAGCAGGTCCTCGACGTCGGCGGGTTCGACGGGCTCGGCGCCGGACAGCGCGAACCGCAGGGTCGACAGGTCGAAGTCGCCCGGCTTGGCGTTGCGGCGCAGCCGCTTGGCCAGCAGCGCGTAGGCGAAGTTGGGCGCCGCGGTCATGGTGCCCTCGTACTTGTCGATGAGCTTGGCCCACAGCAGCGTGTCGCGCAGGAAGTCCATCGGCGTGACCTTGACCAGCTCTGCGCCGAAGTACATCGGGATGGTCAGGAAGCCGACCATGCCCATGTCGTGGAAGCAGGGCAGCCAGCTGACCATGACGTCCTTGTCGACGTCGTACTGGGCGCCGATGAACATGGCCTCGGCGTTGGAATAGATGTTGCGGTGGGTGATCTGGACCGCCTTGGGAGATCCGGTCGAACCGGACGTCAGCTGCATCAGCGCCAGATCGTCCTCGGCGACCTCGACCGGGTCGATCGGCTCCGACGCCAGCAGGCCGGCGACGGTGAGGACCTCTATGCCCTTCTCCTCGAGCACGGGGATGGCCACCATGAAAGGTTCGGAGACGATGACGGCCTTGGCCTCGATCATGCCGATGACGGTCATGGTGTCCTCGGCCCACACGGCCAGGTCGGTGCGCGGCGTGGGCTGGTGCAGCATGGTCAGGCTGGCGCCGCGCATCCACAGTCCCTGCGCTGTCGGGGCGATCTCCACCGGGAAGCCGGCGAGCACGCCGACGGCGTCACCGAGTCCGATGCCCGCGGCGGCCAGGCCACCGGCGATGCGGCGAGCGCGCTCGTGAACCTCGCCCCAGGTGTGCCGGACGGGTGCGTGCGGTTCACCGGTGACCATGCCCGTCGTCGCGGTGCGGGCGTTGCGGAACATCTTGTCGGTAAACCTGCTCACAAAAACCTCCTCGGTTCCGGCAATCTCCGCAAGGCCCGGATTCTCATATTCCGCCTGCTGGGCGCCACTGTGTAGCAGGCACGCGAGCACAGTTGGGCAGCGGTTGGGTCTCGAAACGGTGATGAGCCGACGCGTCCACCGGGATAACCGGCGGACAACGGAATCGAGTGGTCGTGCTCACCGCTGCTCGTCACCGCGAGTTATCTTAAACTCCCCTTAAGTAACTGCCAAACCGTGGCGCGCTGTCAGTGCGATTTCACACTCCGGTCGGTGCCGGAACCACGCGGGCGCCGGGCACCGGCCCGCTGGCGACGCGAACGGTGCGACACACACCCTCTCCCGAGAGCCGGGTCCCGACATCCACCGCCTCGGCCGCCGACGTGCACAGGAACGCGCAGGTCGGGCCGGAGCCTGACACGATGCCCGCCAGCGCGCCGGCCTCGACGCCGGCACGCAGGGCGTTGCGCAGGGCGGGGTTCAGGCTGACCGCGGCGGCCTGCATCTCGTTGCCCAGCAGGGGCGCCAGCTGCTCTGGATCCCCGGCGGCCAGGGCCGCCAGCACCGGCCCGGGCTCGTCGAGCCGCGGCGGACCCCCGACGGCCCTGAGCCGGTCCAGCTCGGTGAAAACATCCGGGGTGAGCAGCTCGCTGTCGGCGAACGCCAGCACCCAGTGGAAGCTGTTGCGGGACAGCACGGTGGCCAGCTCCTCGCCGCGACCCGTTCCCAGCGCGGTGCCGCCGTGCAGCGCGAACGGCACGTCACTGCCCAGGCGCGCGGCAAGCGTGTGCAGGTCGCGGCGTGGCACGTTGAGCTCCCACAGCGAGTTCATCGCGACCAGCACCGCCGCGGCGTCCGCGCTGCCACCCGCCATGCCGCCGGCCACCGGGATGGACTTGTCGATCATGATCGAGACGTCGGGCGCCCGGCCGACATGGTCGGCCAGCAGCTCGGCCGCCTGCCAGGCGAGGTTGCGCTCGTCGATGGGCAGCGTCCCGGCGCCCTCCCCGACGAGCTCGAGCGACAGCACATCGGCGTTGCGAACGGTCACCTCATCGAGCAGCGAAACGGCCTGAAACACCGTCGTCAGCTCGTGGTAGCCGTCCTCGCGGCGCTCATCCACCGCCAGGTACAGGTTGACCTTTCCCGGCACGCGCACGGTGACCGACCCGGTGGGCACCCACTGCGCGGCGGTGTTGCCGTCAGACATTGTCAGCCACGGCAGCAGACTATCGCTGCCACGGGCCCACCACACGCAACGGCGCCCGGTCAGCTCGCGGAAGCGTGCCCCGAGACGTCCGGCGTGTCACTGGTGCCGTGCGCGTTGCCCGAACGCCGCAACAGCCGCACGAAGTCGTCGATGGACAGCGTCTCACCGCGGCGGGCCGGGTCGATGCTGGCGGCCAGCAGCCGATTCGCCGATTCGTTGCCCGAGCCCGCCCACGCGGCGAACGCGTTGCGGGACGTCTTGCGCCGCTGGGCGAACGCGATGTCCACCAGCTCGAACACCCGCCGGCGGAAGCGTTCGTCGGTCGGCCACGGCGAGGTCGGGTACCGGTCGATGCGGACCAGCCCGGAATAGACCCGGGGAATCGGCCAGAAGACGGTCGGCGAAACCATGCCGCACCGACGGACCTGGCCGAAAAAGCGGATCTTCACGCTGGGCACACCGTAGTCCTTGCCGCCCGGCTCGGCGGCAAGCCGCTCGGCGACCTCGGCCTGCACCATCACCGTGAGGACACGAATGGACGGGAATTCGGCGAGCAGATGCAACAGCGCCGGAACCGCGACGTTGTAGGGGAGGTTGGCGACCAGAGCGGTCGGCGCCACCGGGTCCGTGGGCACCTCGTCGCGGCGCAGGGTCAACACGTCCCGGTTGCACACCGTCAGCCGGTGGATCTCACTATGCGAATGCTCGGCGACGGTCTGCGGCAGCCGTCCGGCCAGCACCGGGTCGATTTCCACGGCGGTGACGGTGGCGCCGCGGTCAAGCAGCGCCAGCGTGAGTGAGCCCAGGCCGGGACCGACCTCGAGAACATGGTCGGACCGGCCGATGCCGGAGGCCGCAACGACCCGTCGCACCGTGTTGGCGTCGTGGACGAAGTTCTGCCCCAGAGACTTCCGTGGCCTGAATTCCAGTTCTTTGGCCAGCCGCCTGATCTCGGTGCGCCCGAGTAGCCGGATGGTCAGCTTGCACCAGCTCTTCCGCTGCACACGGGCCAGGCACCCCAGCCCTGACGTTCCCGGGTCACCTCGGCGATGGCGATCTGCTCTTCGCGGGTGGCGAGGTCGGCGCGCGGCGCGAACCGGAGCCCGCCGTTGCGCTCCCAGGTGCCCTGGTCGAACTGCACACCCCCGTAATACCCGTTGCCGGTGTTGACCGCCCAGTTGCCGCCGGCCTCGCAGCCCGCGATGGCGTCCCAGATGGACCCGTTGCTCACCGGGGGCACATCGGTGCCGGGCTTGGTGCCCACGCGCACCACGGCCTCATGGGCCGGGGTGATCACCGTGTTGGCGACCGGGAGCCGCCCGGTCTCGACACCGTTGACGGTGGCCACCGCGAACGTGACGTCCTGCGTGCCCGGGCTGCCCGGGTCCTCGACGACCTGGCGGCTGACGTTCATCTCGGGGTCCTCGATCCGGCGCGCGGGCGGTTGCAGGGGGACACGCTCGGTGACTCGCTGGATCCGGTTGCGGGTCACCTGGATCTGCATCCCGTCGACGATCGGGGACGCGGCGCCGGGTACGACCTGGTCGCTCTCCAGCAGCGGCGCCCCGGCGGCATTCAACAGCCCCGCGACGTTGGGTGCCGGCAAGTGCACGGTGCGGACGGCGCCGCCGTCATTGATCTGGACCGTCTTGGCGCTCACGACCGGCAGCGTCATCCCCGCCAGCGGCACGCGGCTGCCACGGGACGCCGCGGCCGGGGCGGTGTCGGTCATCGCGAGTTGGGCCAGCGCCTCGTCGACGGTCGACGCCGTCGTCCACACCTGCTTGGTGTCGTGGCCGTCCAACGAAATCTCCAGCGGCCGGCTGCGCCGCAACACGATGTTGGCGGCGTCGTGCACCTGCACATCGGCGGCCGGGTAGAGGTCGTCGCGGTCGTCGACGCTGTAGCCGTTTTCTCGCACGATGTCGATCACCCGCGACTTCATGGTCGTCACCCGCATCGCGATGCCGTCGACGGTCAACGTCACGGTCTTGGACGCCGAAACCGCAAGCCCACCGGCGCATCCCAGGACCAACAGCAGCGCTCCGACCAGGAGCCGCAACGTGGGTGATGAATTTTGATGAAGTTTTGTCAATACAGTCAACGCGCGCTACCCCGACCTCAGCAACCAGTCACGAACCACTCAGCAGGAAAATGACAATTAACGACAGCGGGGCCACAAGGCCCCGTCCGTACGATCACAAGACGGTAACGAACCGGCCAATGTTGAGCAACTCCGGCGCAGCATTGTTCAGGAAATCACCGGCGAACGCGCCGGTCACGAGGCCAGCCCAAACACCCGGCGCGCATTGCTGGTCGTGATCTGCGCCAAGTCCTCCGGACGACGATCCACCAGTTCAGCGATCGCCCGCACGGTATAGGGCAGGCAATACGGCTCGTTAGCTGCGCCCCGATAGGGATGCGGCGTCAAAAACGGTGCATCGGTTTCCACCAAAAGCTGCTCGAGCGGTACCAGCGGCACGGCCTCCCGCAGGGCGCGGGCGTTGCGGAAGCTCACGGTGCCCGACAGGCTGAGCAACCACCCGGCGTCCACGCAGCGGCGGGCCATCGCGCGGTCCGACGAGAAGCAGTGAAAGATCACGACGTCGGGGGCACCCTCAGCGGCCAGCACGTCGAGGACCGCGGCGTCGGCCTCCCGGTTGTGGATCATCAGCGGTTTCCCGCACCGCTTGGCCAGCTCGATGTGCCACGCAAAGGCCTCCCGCTGCACGCCCGGCTCGGCGCAGCCGTCCAGGCGGCCGGGCCAGTACAGGTCAATCCCGGTTTCGCCGACGGCCACCACCCTGGGCAGCGCGGCCAGTCGCTCGATTTCGGCGCGGGCGGCGTCGTCCAGCGCGTTCGCGCGGGTCGGGTGCAACGCCACCGCGGCGTACACCCGCGGATCCCATTCGGCGGCCCGCGTCACCCAGCGCGCCGAGTCCAGGTTGTCGGCGATCGTCACCACCGCGCCCACCCCGACGGCCGCGGCGCGGTCGACAATGGCCCGCACGCCCCCGGCGTCGCTGGCGCCGCACGCGTCGAGATGCGTGTGGGCGTCGACCAAGGGCGCCAGCGGCTCGGGCGCCGGCGGCGCCTCTCGTTTACCAGAGCGGTTGGAGCTCACCGCCACACAATAGGGTGAGTCTCGATGAGGCCCTACTACGTCACCACCGCGATCACGTACCCCAACGCCGCGCCGCACCTGGGGCACGCGTATGAGTACATCGCCACCGACGCCATTGCGCGGTTCAAGCGGCTCGACGGTTTCGACGTGCGCTTCCTGACCGGAACCGACGAGCACGGCCTGAAGGTCGCGCAGGCCGCCGCGGCCGAGGGGCTGCCCACCGCCGAGTTGGCCCGCCGCAACTCCGATGTCTTCCAGCGCCTGCAGGAGAAGCTCAACATCTCCTTCGACCGGTTCATCCGCACCACCGACCCCGACCACCACGAGGCGTCCAAGGAGATCTGGCGAGGGATGGCCGCCGCGGGCGACATCTACCTCGACACCTACGAGGGCTGGTATTCGGTGCGCGACGAGCGATTCTTCGTCGAATCGGAGACCGAAATCGTGGGGGGGACCCGGATCGCCGTCGAAACCGGCACGCCGGTGACCTGGACCGAGGAACAGACCTACTTCTTTCGGCTCTCGGCCTATGCCGACAAGTTGCTGGCCCACTACGAGGCGAACCCCGACTTCATCGCCCCCGACGTGCGGCGCAACGAGGTGGTCAGCTTCGTTGCCGGCGGGCTGCGCGACCTGTCGATCTCGCGGACGTCGTTCGACTGGGGGGTGCAGGTGCCCGACCACCCCGATCACGTCATGTACGTCTGGGTCGACGCGCTGACCAACTACCTGACCGGGGTGGGCTATCCCGACACCGACTCCGAGTTGTTCCGCCGCTACTGGCCCGCCGATCTGCACATGATCGGCAAGGACATCATCAGGTTCCACGCGGTCTACTGGCCGGCATTCTTGATGTCGGCGGGACTCGAGCTGCCGCGAAGGGTTTTCGCGCACGGGTTCCTGCTCAACCGCGGTGAGAAGATGAGCAAGTCGGTGGGAAACATCGTCGACCCGGACGCCCTGGTCGATACCTTCGGTGTCGATCAGGTGCGCTACTTCCTGTTGCGTGAGGTTCCTTTCGGACAGGACGGCAGCTACAGCGAAGAGGCGATCATCACCCGGATCAACACCGACCTGGCCAACGAACTCGGCAACCTGGCCCAACGGTCGCTGTCGATGGTGGCCAAGAACCTGGGCGGGGTGGTGCCCGACCCGGGCGAGCTGAGCGCCGCCGACAGCGAGCTGCTGGCGGCCGCCGACGGCCTGCTGGAGCGGGTGCGCGCCAACTTTGACGCACAGGCCATGCACTTGGCGCTCGAGGCGATCTGGCTGATGCTCGGGGAGGCGAACAAGTACTTCTCCGCCCAGCAGCCGTGGGTCCTGCGCAAGAGCGAATCCGAGGCGGACCAGGCCAGGTTTCGCGCCGTGCTCTACACCACCTGCGAGGCCGTGCGCATCGCGGCGCTGCTGGTCCAACCCGTCATGCCGGAGTCGGCCGGCAGGCTGCTGGACCTGCTCGGTCAGGCCGAAGACCGACGCGATTTCACCGCCATCGGCGCGCGGCTGGTCCCGGGCACCGCGCTGCCGGCGCCGTCCGGCGTGTTCCCGCGGCACCAGCCGCCGTCACCGTCTTCCGAAGTCGAGTGAGCGGTAATTGAGTTGCCAGCAAACATGTTCGGCGGTTGCATTGACGGCTCCGGAAAAAGACATCCGAATGGCCTCATTTCATAAGTCATAATTGGCGTGTGGATCGACGACGAAATCGGGGACACAGTCAATCACCGATGACTATCTTGAAGGAGATGCCCGCGCCGGTCGTCTTGGAGAGAATTCCGATTCCCGTGCTCGCGGTCGGGCACGAAGGCAGCATCCTTTTCACCAACACCGCGTTCGCCGAGATGGTGGGCCACGAGCCCGAAGAGGTTCTGTCCCTGCGGTTTCACGAGATCTTCCATGCGCCTGCGGAGTCGGAACCGCTGCTTTCGGTCGTTCATGGCCTCGCGAACAGGATCGTCAAATTGGCCCACAAGGACGGGTCGGCCGTGCGGGCTTTGATGAGCAAGTCGGCGCTCATGCGGGCGGATGACCAGTTTGCCCTTGCGGCCTTCCAAGATCTGACTGAACAATTGTGGCTACAAGAGCATTAGCGTCCGTGAACCGTTAGGCATCAGCGCAGCGCAATCGGATACCCCCAGTACGGCCTTTCGCGCAGGACATTCTCGAATGACCGCAGCGCCCGTCTTATCGCCTAGCCGACTTCCGGCACCGCGACGGCGCCGTTGGGCGGCGACTCCGAGGGGCGACCGTGGCGGAGGGCCTCGCGCGCAAGAAATTGACGGAAGTAGGGAAGCGACGCCTCCGTAACGATGCCGGCCAGGATGAGTTCCCAGAATTGAGTCGGCGGGCCGGCAAGGCGATCGGCGACGCCACCTTCTTCCCCGTGCGCACCGACGCCCTTGGCCGCGATCGCGTGGAATAGCAAACGCGTTCCGAACATGGCGCCGATGATCGACTCGCTGATCACCACCGCGTCGAGATCCGGTCGCAGGTCGCCTTCGGCGCTTGCCCTCCGGGCCTGAGCCGCCATCAGCTCGATCAAGTTCGTGCAGAAGCGCGTGGCCGCTTCGTTGAATCCACTCAAGGCGGCCGTCAACTGCTCAGCCGCGCCTGCCGTTTTGTCGGAGCTGAGCGCATTGGCGATCGTGAACGTGCCGTGAATCATGTTCTCGAGCGCCGGCGATGACGACCCGCACACGTTGCGGAACGCGCCAAGTATTGTCTCCGAACCCTCCTCGATGATGGCGGACGCCAGCGACTCCTTCGAGTCGAAGTGGTGGTAGAGGGCCCCCTTGGTCATCCCCGTCCGCTCGATGATCGTGTTCCACCCGGCCGCGGCGTACCCGACCTCGCCGAATACGTCAATTGCGGCATCGAGGATCTTTCGGCGGGTGGCTTCCGATCTAACCTGGCGCGCCATCGCGTTTGCACCTCCGGAGTTCCGTCAATGTGCTTAGATCCGGGATCTCGACGTGTTCACAAATCATCCGGCCAAAGGGGTAAGCGTAACAGCCGCCGCCACGCAGTCCCGAGCGCGCGATCCGAGGCACTATTCGGAATCCGGTCCCGTCGAGCTGGCGGTAATGGCGAGCGCCGCGCGCCGCCTCAGGAATTGGCGGAAGTATTCGATCCGATCCGCCTGCAAGATGCCGGTCAGCAACAGAAGCCAGCACTTCTCCAAGTCGTGCAGGAAACGCTCGGGTTCTTCCAGATTGCTGGTCTGCCGCATCCCCATGTGCAGAGACACCATCAGGCGCCCCACATCCTGGGGATCACACCGCTGGTCGATATCGCCCTCGGCAATGGCCTGCTCGACGACTCCGGCAAGCGCTTTGGCCCATTCGTCCAGAAGCCGCTTCTGCAGCCCTTCCGACCGGCCGACGGACTCGAGCAGGTTCAGGCCGGCCCTTACTGCGTCGGTCTTGATGTCCGCGACGGCGATCAGATAAGAGAGGTCGATGAGGGTCTCCAAGCCCGAAAGTCCGCGAGTAAGCAGATCTTCCACCGCGCCGGCGGCGGCGGCGGTCTGCCGTTCGATGATCGCAACGGCCAACGCGTGCTTGGAACGGAAGTGGAAGTACATCGCGCCCTTGGTCAGCTCCGCATCGGCGAGAATGTCGTCGAGGCCGACATCGTGGTAGGCGCGTCGAGCGAACTGGTGTGAGGCGGCGCGCAAAATCTGCCGTCGCGTCGTGTCGGCGCGCCCGTCGGTCGAGTGGGTGGTCATCGGAACCGAGAACTCAGCTATCCAGTGCGGAGTGATCGCGCTCCCGGGTCAGAAACGCGAGTGATCGTTTCGTGGCCCGCGTCACGGGCTGTATCGAATCGTTTTCATGTTGACGATGCCTTTTTCGAGCAGGGCACAAACCTCGGTTCTACAGCCGGCATTTACCGGCGCGTCTCGGGCGGCATGGGACCGCCTCTGAGGCTAGCAGCCGGTCGTCGCTCTGCGCGTCCAACGCTCCGGGTTGACATCATTGAGTTGAAAATACTTGCAGTTCATTCCTTCATTATACTCTCGTCTAATAGTATGTATTCTATCGTTTTATGTGCTTTCTAGTTTGCTCTCCGGGTCGACGCCTTATTTGGCTGGCTTCCGGCTTGTCGGGCACGTGGAGCGCTACGTCGACCACCGCGCCGCGCGCCGCCGGGGGTGACTGCCGCCGCGGAAGCCGCCGGCTCGCCCCCACCGCAGTGCTTCCCGAGACTGATGTATTCGGTGGCCCCGACACCGGCCTC
>Ga0335071_10007879_pt1 | contig 10944 bp, 7 predicted proteins | sample Lox_Sample_15_FD_206724 | JGI IMG/M metagenome (GOLD analysis project Ga0335071, IMG submission 206724) | Soil microbial communities from Loxahatchee National Wildlife Refuge, Florida, United States - Lox_Sample_1.5 | ecosystem: Environmental > Terrestrial > Soil > Wetlands | place: USA: Florida...
TCGCCAACGTCGTCGACATCACGCCGCGGCCCGCGAAGGTGCGAAGGCCTGCGACGTCACGATGAGAACTACACCCTGTCCACACGCCATCGAGGAGTGCAAGACCGATGGGAGACGACCACCGGTCATCCCAACCACCGGACGACGATGAAGGCGCGACCAGCGCAGAACGACGAGCGCGACCACCAAACGGAAGCGAGGTCAGGCCCGCGGCGGCGCGTAGAACGAGACGCCCCGCACGTGTGGGTTCACGGAAAGTGCTCGCTGTAGCGGCGGGAAGGCGCGCTGCTCGCAGTCCATGCGGTCACATAGCCTGCAGGTGATCCCCACTGGCACCACCGCCCCAGGGCCAGTGAGGTTGACGCCGTCGGCGTACACGAGCTCCTTGGCCCGGGCCGCTTCGCACCCCATGGCGATGGCCACCACCGAGCGTGGTGCATGGAAGCCGCCCTTGTCCCGGGTGACCGTGCGGGCAATCCAGAAGTAGGTGCTGCCGTCCGGGAGGCGCGAAAGCTGGGTCCGGATGAGACCGGGAGTGGTGAAGGCCTCGAACACGTTCCAGCGCGGGCAGGCGCCGGAGAATCGGGCGAAGCGCAAGCCCGAGGCGCTGAAGCGCTTGGAGATGTTCCCGGCGATGTCCACCCGGACCATGTGGAAGGGCACGCTCTCAGCCCCGGGCCGGCGCAGCGTGGTCAGCCGATGGCAGGTCTGCTCGTAGCTCGTGCGGAAGCGGTGGCCGAGCAACTCGATGTCGTACCGCTCCGATCGGGCCGCAGCCAGCAACGGTGCGTAGGGCATGAGCACCGCCCCGGCGAAGTAGTTGGCCAGGGCCACCCGGGCGAGGGCCCGGGAGGCGTCGCTGGTGAGGAGGGGATCGCCCAGGTGCCGCTCGATGACCGCTTCCTGGGAAAGCACTCCCAGCTGGTAGGCGAGGGCGAAGTTCCGACTCCCCCGCCGCAACACCTCCGAGAGCGAGAGGACCCGCCGCTCCGGGTCATAGCGCCGGACCGCCCCTTCCATCTGTGCCGTGCGCATGACCCCCACCGTCACCCCGCGCCGCTCCAGGCACGCCACCAGCCCCCCGTAGAGATTCTCCTGGTCGAGATGGCCGTCGCGCCATACCTCCTCCGCACCCGCCTCCAGATCGGGAAAGTGGTTGAGGTGGCGCTGGATGAGATCCGAGACCTCCTCGGTGGGCAGGTGCGAGGCGTCGATCCCCTCGAGTGCCCCGTCGGTCAGTGTCGCCGCCAGCGCCTCGGAGGCTGCCCGGGCGTTGCGGTAGGCGCGATAGAGGGTCAGCACCGCTCGCGCGACGGTGGGCGAGCCGCTTGCCACTTCCCGGACGTCGGCATTGGTTATGTCGTGCTCCTCGAACACCGGATCGCCGAACACCTCCATGAGGTCGGCGACGGTCCGAGCCTGGCCCGCCGGGTAGAGCGCCTTCAGGTCGAGGTCGAGCACCTCGACAATTCGGATGAGCAACGGGGCGGGCAGCGAGCGGCGGTTGTGCTCGATGAGGTTCAGGTAGCTGGCGGAGATGGCCAAGCGCTCGGCAAGCTGCGCCTGGGTCAGTCCCTTCAGGCGCCGCAAGGCGCGGATCTTTCCCCCCAGCAGGGTCGGCTCATCGCGCATCGATCTTCCTTCGCCCGCGCCCATCGATGCGAACGACCCGCCGGCTTTTCAAGCTTTACAACTTTTCCAGACGGGTTGACTTGACCGCACCGATCGACCGGCGACCGTCGGCCAATCCGTTGCAGTCGACCGAAGTCGCGGACAGGTTGCGGAACGCCATCCTCGACAGGTCGGGGGTATCCACGGAGAGACGAGGTTAACCGATGAAGACCCGGAACTTGGCCACTACCTTCCCCGCCGGGGTGGAGCTGGATGCACCGTTCCCCGCGGGGGCGGAGCGCGTGCTCACCCCTGGTGCACTGACCCTGGCCGCGGAGCTCTCGCGGACGTACTGGTCGAGGGTGGAGGAGCTCCTCGAGCGGCGCAGCGACCTGCAGCGCCGACTGAGCAAGGGCGAACGACCCACCTTCCCGGCTGCGACGGCCCCTGTGCGGGAGGCCGACTGGCGGGTGGCCCCCCTCCCCGCCGATCTGCTCGATCGCCGGGTGGAGCTCACCGGCCCGACCGACCGGAAGATGATCGTCGAGGCCTTGAACTCCGGCGCGAACGTGTTCGTGGCGGACTTCGAGGACTCGAACTCACCAACCTGGCGGAACATGCTGGAAGGGCAGGTGAACCTGAAGGACGCGGTCGACGGCACCATCGAGCACACCGCGCCGGAGACCGACCAGCACCACCGCCTGGCCCACCGGCCGGCGGTGCTGATGGTCCGCCCGCGCGCTTGGCACCAAGTTGAGCGGCACGCTCGGGTCGACGGGCGTCCGGTCAGCGCCGCACTCTGGGACTTCGCCCTCTACTTCTGGAACAACGCCCAGGAGCTCTTGGCCCGGGGAACCGGACCCTACTTCTACCTGCCCAAGCTGGAGAGCCACCTCGAGGCCCGACTCTGGAACGAGATCTTCGTCCATGCCCAGTCCAAGCTGGGCGTCCCCCGGGGTACCATCCGCGCCACCTGCCTCATCGAGACGCTCCCGGCCGCCTTCGAAATGGACGAGATCCTCTGGGAGCTGCGGGAGCACTCGGCAGGCCTGAACTTCGGACGCTGGGATTACGTCTTCTCCTACATCAAGCGGCTCCGGGTCGACCCCGGCATGGTTCTTCCCGACCGCACCCAGGTCACGATGGATAAGGGATTCCTGCGTGCCTGCGGGAAACTCCTCATCGACACCTGCCACCGCCGCGGCGCCCCCGCCCTCGGAGGCACGGCGGCGCAGATCCCGCTCCCCGATCCCGGGCCCAGCCAGGCCGCCTGGGAGAAGGTCCGCGCAGACAAGCTGCGCGAGGTCCACGAGGGCCACGACGGTACCTGGGTGGCTCACCCAGGCCTGGTCGCGGTGGCCCGCGAGGTGTTCGACGCCCACCTGAAGGGCCCGAACCAGATCTCCCGGCGCGCGGACCAGCTGGCCATCACTCCCCAGGACCTGTTGCGGCCCGTGGAGGGCGGCCGGACCGAGGCCGGCCTGAGGCACAACATCCGGGTCTCGGTGCAGCATCTGGAGGCCTGGCTGCGCGGCCAGGGCCGCCTCTCCCTTCACGGCCAGGTGGAGGACACCGCCACCGCCGAGGTCTCACGGGCTCTGACCTGGCAGTGGATTCACCACGGCGTGACGCTCGACGACGCCCGGCCGCTGACGGAAGAGCGGTTCCGCTCCCTCTTGGCCGAGGAGATGGACCGGATCACGACCGAGGGCGATCAACGCCGGGCAGAGGGTCGGTTCGACGAGGCCCGTGCCCTCTTCGAGCAGATGAGCACCGGAAAGGAATTCGTCGAGTTCATGACCCTTCCCGCGTACCCGTTGCTCAAGGACGACGTCCCGGCCTCTCCCACCCACGCGGCGGCTCCGGGCTCGCCCGCCCCCCACCACCCCGACCCTCAACGCTGGCAAGGCGTGCTCCGCGGTTATGGCCGCGCCGAGGTGGAGCGCCTGCGAGGTTCCGTGCGCATCGAGCATACGCTGGCACGGCTCGGCGCGGAGCGGCTCTGGACGCTGCTTCACCAGCGCGGCTTCGTCCCGGCGCTCGGCGCGCTGACGGGTAACCAGGCAGTGCAGATGGTCCGGGCCGGCCTCGAGGCCATCTACCTCTCCGGTTGGCAGGTGGCCGCCGACGCCAACACCGCCGGCCAGACCTATCCCGACCAGAGCCTGTACCCTGTCGACTCGGTCCCGACCGTGGTCCGGCGCATCAATCGTGCCCTGCAGCGCGCCGACGAGATCGAGCATTCGGAAGGGCAGCCGGGGGTGCACTGGTTCGCCCCCATCGTCGCCGACGCCGAGGCCGGGTTCGGCGGTCCGCTCAACGCGTTCGAACTCATGAAGGCGATGATCGAGGCGGGCGCTGCCGGGGTCCACTTCGAGGACCAGGTCGCGGCGGAGAAGAAGTGCGGCCACCTGGGCGGCAAGGTGCTCGTTCCCACCTCCACCTTCATCCGTACCCTCACCGCCGCGCGACTGGCCGCCGACGTCATGGATGTCCCCACCGTCCTGGTGGCCCGCACCGATGCCGAGTCGGCCTCCCTCATCATGAACGACGTCGACCCGCAGGACGCGCCCTTCGTCATCCATGGTGAACGCACGCCGGAGGGCTTCCACCGATTCCGGGGCGGGCTGGAAGCGGCTGTGGCCCGCGGGCTCGCCTACGCCCCCTATGCCGACCTGATCTGGTGCGAGACCCAAACCCCCGACCTCGTGTTTGCCCGCCGTTTCGCCGAGAGCATCCAGGCCAGGTTCCCGGGCAAGCTCCTCGCCTACAACTGCTCGCCCTCGTTCAACTGGCGACGGCACATGAACCGGGGCGCGCTGACCCGATTCCAGCTCGAGCTCGGAGCCATGGGGTACCGCTTCCAGTTTGTGACCCTCGCCGGCTTCCACGCCATAAATCATTCGGCGTTCGAGCTTTCCCGCGGCTATCGCGACCGCGGAATGGCGGCCTACTCGGAGCTGCAGGAGAGGGAGATGGCTGCCGAGAATGCCGGCTACACCGCCACCCGTCACCAGCGCGAGGTCGGCGTCGGGTACTTCGATCTCGTGGCCCAGGCGATCTCTGGCGGCACCACCTCGACCCTGGCGCTCGTGGGCTCCACCGAGAATGCCCAATTCCAGCCCACCCACAAGCCGCCGCACCCGAAGACCAACCGGGACCACGCCGCGGCCGATGATCCGGACCGCCGAGCCCTGACAAGCTGATCCGCTCCACCCAGGTCGGCCATGGAGAGCTGCGAGACCCCCTCGGATGGCGCGGGCAGCGGCGCCCCGATCCGTCGCCGTGTCGCCCCTGCACCACCGCGAGCACCGGAGGGGATCGCTCGCCGGACCTCTCACCTCATGGGCAGCGGGCGCATGAGACCTCCCTGGGTCCACAGAGCATTCAGGCCCCGGTCGAGGTGGTACGGCCCCCCCATGGTGCGCTGAAAGATCTCGCCGTAGTTGCCGGTCGCCGCGATCACCCTGGCGGCCCAGTCGTGGGAGAGCCCCAGTGCCTGGGCAGTCGCGAAGTCGTGCCCCAGGAGCTGCTCGGCGCGCATGTCCGTGCGCTTCAGCGCCTCCTTCACGTTGGCCTGGGCGATCCCCAGCGCCTCCGCCTCGATGAGCGCGCTCACCGTCCACTCGACCAAGAGGCCGAACTTCTGGTCGCCGTAGCGATAGGCAGGAGCCATGGGATAGAGCCCGAATCGCTCGGGCAAGAAGACGAAGTCGCTGGTCCGCGCGTGGAAGTTGGCGCGCGACTGGGCGAGCCGCGACTCCAGCGCCGTGCCGGCCGTGCAATGGCGGACCGCCACGGCGGCGTCCATTTCGCCCTGCTCGGAGTGGGCCTGGAGGGCGTAGGGAACGCCGCGCGCCGTCATCTCGTCGCGCAGCGCCCGCTCGGGGGGGCTCATGTCCAGGGCGCAGATCAGCTGGTCGCGAAGGTCTGCCAGCGTCCGGATTCCGCTCGCCTTCGAGACCAACAGGCGCTGGGTGTCGTAGAACACCGGCGGTCCGAACCCGACGCCGAAGTGCACCGCGGTCGAGGCGGAAGGGGAGATGCCGATCGCGAGCTGGATGGTTCCGGCCTTCAGCGCGCCCAGCGCTTCCGGCTCGGCCGGAAAGGACTCTACGGTGAGGCCCTCCTCGTCCCCGAGGATGGCCACCGCCACCGCGCGGCACAGCTCGGCCTCCAGGGTCGAGACGTTGCCGTGGATGTCCTCTCCATTCCAGTCGTCGGTGCCCACGATGGTGCCGCACTTCAGGGCGTGAGCGGCGCGGATGGACTCCAGCGTCTGGGCGCGCGCGCCACCGGCCTGCGCCAGGGCGACGCCGGTGAGGAGAAGCAGGATCCGGCTTGGCATCGAAGAGCTCACCAGGGGGAAAGGAAGGGGATGGAGGCAGGACCTCCATCCCCTTGCCGATGATCGGGACTCAGGGCGTCCAGGTGCCGGAGGTCGGTGTGCCGGGCGACTGGGTCGGACGCGGGTTCACGTCCAGCGGATATGGGTCGATCGGCTGGCCCGCCCGATAGGCCCTCCAGGAGTGGAAGTCGGCCGGCAAGATGCCGATCGCCTCGCAGGCACCGTTGGTGTAGCCGTTGGGGGAGTAGTTCGGGGTCGCGTAGTGAGGCAGCGCCGAGACCACCGCGGGCGGGGTCCACGCGTCGGCCGGGGAGATCGGCTTCTCCCGCCCCCGCAGCGCGTCGTAGTCGAACGCCTCGGTGAGGTCACCCAGGTCGTTCTCCGGATCGTCCGAGGGGCCGAGATTCGGCTGTCCCAGGTTCTTCTCGCCGAGCTCGCGGCCGAGCTTCTCGTCCGGCAGGGAGGCGAGCGGGACCAGGCCGAACAGCTCGTTGATGAACTTGATCACCGAGCCGTGCTCGCTGTAGCGGTGGGAGATCTTGCCGGCCTTGGCGAAGGGCGAGATCAGGATGGTCGGGATGCGCGGGCCGGCCGCCAGCGGTGAGCCGTCGGCGAACCAGCTGCGCCGCTCCGGGGAGACGTGGTCGTAGAACCCGTCGGTCTCGTCGTAGGTGATGATGATCGCGCTCTCCGACCAGTAGGGGCTATTGGCGATGTCGTTGATGGCCCTGGCGGCGAACGCCTCGGAGATCTGCTGATCCGAGTAGGCGGGGTGGTCGTCGTTGCCGAGGAAGGCGTGCTGGATGGCCGGGGTGGGATCGACCGGGACCAGCCCATCGTTGTTGTCGTAGCCGCCCCGCAGGTAGAAGACGCCGCCGTCCCGGGGCAGCTTGCGGCCCTCCACCGCGTCGAAGAAGTCCTTGGCGCCGTGCAGGTTGCTGCTCAGCACCTCCGGGTTGTCCCCCAGGTAGCCGAAGTACTGAGGGCCGTTGTGGTGCAGGACGTAGCCGGTGTTCAGGCCCGGGTCGTTGGTGGGATTCGGCGTGGTCGAGTTCTGCGGCTCGTACGGGTCGGGGGTGTCGTTGGCGTTGAAGCCCTGCTGGTACCAGCCCCAGTTCACCGCCGGATCCCGGGAGGCGATGACCTTGATGTCGTCCTGCACGTCCAGCAGGTCAGCGGCGGGATTGGGATCGTTGGCGATGATCTGCTCGATGTTCCGGCCCATGAAGGAGAGGGGCTGGGAGGCGAAGGTCAGGTTCAGCGCCGGGTTGGCGGCGCTCTCGTCGAAATTGAAGGGGGGCTTGACCAGGTTGGCGTCCAGCTTCGAGCCGGGGAACGGGCCCGGGTCGCTCACAATCGGCACGAAGGCATTGCTGGTGGCCGGGGCGATGTTCGAGCCGTAGCTGGCGCCGATGGGGGTCGGGAAGGCGGGATTGGCGTAGGTCACCGTCGCGCCCTGCTCGTTGTGAAGCGCCCACTGGGTCTGACCGGATTGGCCGGCGATGAGCGCGATGGCATTCGGGGTCGACGGTCCGACGATGGTCTGGCGGAAGTTGTCGAAGAGGACGAAGTTCCTCGCCCACCGCCACATGAAGGGGATGGTGTCGCAGTCGATGTGGCTGATGTCCGCCTCCGCCTTTTGCTTCTGCGCCAGGGTGACTGCGGTCGGCGCGACGCCCATCTTGGTCACGATGTTGCCGGACGCGTCGGTGGTCAGGCCCTCCTGATCCATCGCGTAGCGGTCGTTCGCCGCCAGGCCCGTGGTCGCGTCGACGTTGAGGCTGTTGGACATGCCCTGATGGCTGTGATCCACCGAAATCAGGTCGGCGGGGTAGATCGGCACGATCTGGCCGGTGGAGGTGGTGACCGCCTGCGGCATGAGGAAGGGGGAGATGGTCACCTCGTTGAGCGAGGTGTCGAGGTAGTTCTGCACGAAGCTGGCCGTCGCCTGGGCGGGCGTGACGCCGTGCGGGGCGCTGAAGAGGCCGTTGGCCCCGGGGTAGGTACCGAAGTAATGGTCGAACGACTCGTTCTCGTGGAAGATGACGAAGACGTACTTCACCTTGCGGCGAAGCAGCTCGATCTTCTCCCTGAGCGGGAGCTCGTCGCCCCGCTCTCGCGCCAGCGGGACCGCCGGGGGGGACAGCAGCAGCAGCGTCCCGAGCAGCGCCGTGGCGCGCACGAGAAGCCCTGCAGGTGGCGTCGCTTCCTTGGTCATCAGCCAGGCTCCTTGTGTGAGTAGGAGTGTTCACTGTAGGGACCGGGATTGCCGGTTGAGGGTCGTTCCTGTGACGTCTCGCACCCGATCTTCAGTCGAACGCCCTTGTCGGAACGCGCCAAGTGGACATACCCGGATGTGAGTTGCCGCGACTCGCGAGCGGCCCGGACCAAAGTGCAGAGCAGGCACGGTGCGAAACGGTCTATCCGCCCAGGGCGACGGGCCCCCCGCGGGTGTCCCGACGATGATGGCGAGTCGTACGGAGAACGCAGGGCCTACACCTTCTGGTCGGGAATGTGGCCGACCAGGTACTGGCTCAGATACTGGTTGGCCCGATCTGTGGCGCGGGGCAGTGAGACCGCGAGGGACCCAGACGGGCAGGATCCGCGAGCCTCACCTCGAGGTCAGCGCCAGCGTCACGACGTAGGAGATACAGATGCCCACGCCGAACGCAAACGGGACGGCCACCGCCCGCCTAAAGGACCGGCGTGGCGGCCGCAAATCCGGGGCTCGATGAAGAACCTGGAACGGGAATCCCCTGTCGATCAACTCGCGGTGCAGCCGGACCAGGTCTCCTCTTCTCAGCATCCCTGCGCCGCGCTTGTTGTCACCCATGGAATGGCCTCTCTTATCCCTGGTCCTCAGCCCGGGATGGCCGTCTCGCCCGGGACCGTCGAGAGGCCCTCCGGTCCTTCGAATCGTCATCTGCAACACTGCGGTGAGGCCTCAGCGGGACCCCGAGCAATCAGGTGGCTGTGGCGGCTGCCACATCTCCTCGCACGTGCGACGGCGGTGAACCCGGGGCGGGTCGCAGTGGATCGCAGCTGCGGTTCGGCGAGCCCGTGCGGGCAGGGCGAATGGGATGGGATGCGTTGAATCGACTCGTTCCGACAGCGCGGGCAGGAGGCGTCGAGCAGGCTCTTGGCAAGCACTCCCCACGAAGGAGTGGAGGGACGCCCCCGGGCTCCTGCCGGGTGGGCTCGATGCGTAGTCGAGAACTCGAATTCGGATCCTCTCCGCACCAGTATTCCGGCCGCTGCTCGGCAACGGAGGCGCTCCAGGAAGGGTGAGCGAACCGCCAGCAGCGTCCGGCGCAAACGGAGAGATGGCCCGCCCCAAGAACCCTACGGATGCCGCAATACCGGGCGTGTTCTGCAGCCGGCCCATGTGACCCGAACCCACGTCCGCGTGGCCCATGGACTCGACGGCCATGGACCCTATGTATCCACTTGCCGCCCGTCGCGGCTCCACAGAGGTCAGAGTTGCGACAGCGGCGCAATCATCACGATGGCACTGCTCGGCAAGGCGCGTTCCTCCCCCGGCGGCATCGCCGGTGCCGGCGCCACGGACACGCCTCGTCCTTTGAGGGAGCCCGGGTCCTGACTAACACCGCTCGAGAACGTGCGGGTTCCTGGGTTGGTCGATGCCGTTCTTGGCCCGGGGCGGAACGGGTTGCCCGAGGCGGGCCTGTGGTGAGCGCAGCCACTCGCCCCACAGGAGCAAGATCTGCCGGGCACTCTTGACCACCGCTCCGTGATCGTGCGGCGGGACACTGGCCAGAGCCTCGAGCATGGAAAGCCAATCCCGGCGCGTGCCGGGTCCAACCCTCTCCACCCCGGCGGTGCCCTTTCCCGGTGCGATGCCCAGTCGGCGGACCTGGCGCGCGATCGCCCGGCTTCCGAGCCGAAAGGACTCGTAGACATACAGGTATCCGAGCGCCTGCGAGCGGCGCTCCAACTGAGGGATGCAGACCAATGCGGTCGCCATCCCGGCCGCGACTCCCGCCCGTAAGCGGTCCGGGTGGAGCGGGGCCGTAAAGTGCATCGGGTGTCCGGGGAACATCAGCACCTGCGCCTCCCCGGCCTCGACAAGACGCCGGTCGAGTGCGGCCATCCAGCCGTGATGGATCCCCAAAAACTCCCGGTATTCGGCCCGACCACCGGGATGCCGGGCGAAGTCCCAGTAGGCCGCCACCCAGACGCGATCAGGTCGAGCTGCCTCTTTCAGTCCGAGAAGCAGGCCCGCCCACCGTCGCGGACAGTGTTGCATGCACCCCTCCAAGCCGAACCCGTTCGGCGGCGATGCCAGCCGCCCGGCACCTCGGGCCGGAAACTCCAGCCCCGAGACGCAGCGTACAAGGGCCCACTCGGAGGGCGCTCGAACGCTCCCCGCCCACGCGGCCGGCCACGGCCTGGCTGTTCCAGGGGAAGCGTGTAGCCTTCACCACTGGCTCAATTCGACGAATGGTGAATCTCAGGGTGGTCACAGCCACATCACCGGGGGGGTACCCGGATTTCCCCAGGTCGGCGAGGCGCTTCTCGGGCCGGTGATGCGGGGGCAGCCCCGCTCCTCAACTCTGGATGTTATCCGCCTAGGCTCTTCTACCGAGAGCCGGCCGTCTACATGGTCGATGACTTGGGTGTGGGATGTGCGTTTCGATCATCGAGGCCGCCGACGGGAAAACGTTGACCATCACGGTCCACTCCGAGTTCATGGTCGAGGATGCGGGTCAGATAGCCATGGCCATCGGGGCCCTCCCGCCCGAAGCCAACGTGGATGTGGACTTCCGTGACGCCGGCCACTGCGAGGCACCAGCGCTGGAACGCCTCGCTGATCTGATGCGCTCGGGGAGAGCTCGGATCGCGGTGCACGGGATATCGGGCCATCTCTTCAAACTGCTCCGCTACCTGGGGATGCCTCCCGAGCCGGCGGAACCGAGGACGTGACTCACCATCGCCGCTCTCCGAAGACACCGACCGCCCGTTGA
>Ga0335071_10007880_pt1 | contig 10943 bp, 10 predicted proteins | sample Lox_Sample_15_FD_206724 | JGI IMG/M metagenome (GOLD analysis project Ga0335071, IMG submission 206724) | Soil microbial communities from Loxahatchee National Wildlife Refuge, Florida, United States - Lox_Sample_1.5 | ecosystem: Environmental > Terrestrial > Soil > Wetlands | place: USA...
TTCGAGCAGGACCACGTCGGTCAGCACGCGCAGGCGCGAGGCGCCCATCACCTTGGCGGCGAGGATGCGGGTCTTGCGCGCGTTCATCACGCCGTAGGCGACGTTGAACAGGATGACGAGGACGGCGCCGAATGCCGCGACCGAGATCTTGGTGCGCTCGCCCACGCCCGAGATCACCAGGAACAGCGGGAAGACGGCCGAGGCGGGGGTCGAGCGGAAGAAGTCGATGACGAACTCGACCGAGCGGTAGAGCCGCTCGGAGGCGCCGAGGAATACGCCGAGCGGAATGGCGATCGCCGCTGCGATCACGGTCGAGAGGATGGTGCGCTCGACCGTGCGCGCGAAGTCGTGGGCGAGCTGGCCGCCGGCCATGCCGGTCCACAAAGCGCGGAAGGTCTGGAGCGGCGAGGGCAGCAGCACCGGATCGATGATCTGCGCCCACACGGCGAGATACCAGACGACGATCAGTCCGGCGACGCCCACGAGCGGCAGAAAGATATCGAGGTTCGAGCGCTTCATCCCTGGCGAACCTCCCGCTGGAATATCTCGAGGCAATGCCCTTTGACCCGCACGTAGTCCGGGTCGGACAAGGTCTCCGGTTTGCGCGGGCGCGCCGCCGCATAGGCGACGAAGTCGGCGACGCGCGCCGGGCGGCGGGTCAGCAGCAGGATGTGGTCGGCCAGGTAGACCGCCTCTTCGAGATCGTGCGACACCAGCACCATCGTCGTCCCGGTCTCGATGAAGACGCGCTGCAGCTGGTCGCGCATGAAGAGCGTCATCTCATAGTCCAGGGCTGAGAAGGGCTCGTCGAGGAACAGCACCTCGGGCTCGACCACGAGCGCGCGCAAAATCGAGATCAGCTGCTGCTGTCCGCCCGAGAGCTCGTAGGGGTAGCGGGCGAGGTCGAGCTTGACGCCGAGATGCGCCACCAAGCGCTCGACGCACGCCTCCCGCTCGGCGCGCGACAGGCCCATGACCTTGAGCGGGTATTCGATGTTGTCGAGCGCCCGCAGCCAGGGAAACAGGGCCTCCCGGTAGTTCTGGAAGACGTAGCCGAACTTGATCTCGCCGATGCGCTTGCCCGAGAACAGGATCTGGCCGGAATCGACCGGGATGAGCCCCGCGATCATGTTGATCAGGGTGCTCTTGCCGCAGCCGTTCGGGCCGAAGATCGACACGAACCGGCCGCGCGGGATGTCGAGATCGAACTTCTCGTAGACCGCAGCGCCCTGGAAGCGCTTGGTCAGCCCGCGGATGGTGATATGCGGCGCGCTCGCGGGCCCGCTCCGCGAGTCACCCCCACCCCGACCCTCCCCCGTCAAGGGGGAGGGGGTAGAGATTTTGCTCTTGGCGTCTTTACCCTCGCCCCTTGTGGGGGAGGGTCGGGTGGGGGGAGTCAAAGAAAAGGGCGCCCCCGCTCAGAACGCCTGCAGGTATTTCCGCACGTCGACGTGCTCGGGCAAGGTTCCCAGCTTGACGGAATAGTCGATGAACTTCTGGAAATCGTCCTTGTCCTTGTCGGTAAGCTGGCCGGCCATGAAGTAGCGGATCATCGGCACCGTATCGACCACGTCCTCGGGCGTGAAGGTGTTCTTGGCGAGGTACGGCCGGGCCTCCGCAGGCTTGGTGTTGATGAGCTCCACGGCCTTGGCCCAGGCGGCCGCGAAGCGTTTGGCGACGTCCGGACGGTTCTTGATGAAGTCGCTGGTGAGCGCGCAGCCGCCGACGAACGCGTTGGCGTTGGGATCGCCGAACACCGTGCGCGCGATGACGCCGGCTTCGAGGGTGCGGGCCACGCCGAGCTTCCTCATGGTCGAGGCCTGCGGCTCGAGCGTGTAGGCCGCATCGTAGGTGCCGGCCTTGAGCGCCCCGATCTGGTCGCCGAGGTCGAGCTGGTCGAGCGTGTAATCGCCCTTCTTCAGGCCCGCCGCCGCGAGGGCGGCCTCGGCCATGGTCACGTTGGCGGGACCCGGTGCCGAGACGATCTTCTTGCCCTTGAGGTCCTTGAGCGAGGAGACGGTCGCGCCCGTGCGGACGACGAACTGCTCCATCTGATATTTCTGATTCTGGCTGTTGAGCGAGATGTACATCGCGACGCCGGGCTTCTTGAGATCGGCGTTCATGCCCTCGATCGTGACCAGAACGGCGGCGGCGTCGATCTGGTTGGTGATCATGGCGGCCACGTTGGGCGGGCCGCCGATGAGCTTGATCATCGTGGGCTCGATGTTCTGTTCCTTGAAGAAGCCGCGCTCGAGCGCCACGAAATAGGGAAGGGTGGAGCTCACCGGGAACACGCCGACCGTGACCTTGTCGGCCGCGAAAGCCGGGACGGACATCAGCGCCGCAACGGTGGCGGCGAGCAACTTCATCTTCATGGTCGTTTCCTCTCCTGTCTTATTTTATTCGCCGAGATCGACGATCGCGATGACCGGGCCGCCGCCATGCGGCCCCTGGTGCATGGCATCGACGGACACGAACACCGCCGGGTCGCCGATCGCGGCCGCGGCCACGCCGCCGACCGCGGCCTTGGAGTGCCGGTGGTGGTGGACGTCGGAATCGTCGAGCATGATCTGGCGGCGGCCGCGCAGCTTGCCGCGGCGGTCGGCCTCGCATTTGATGAAGCAGTTGACCAGCTTGCCGCCGAGATCCTCGGCGCGCGGGCGGGCCGGCAGAGCCAGGCCCGCATTGCGGATCGCCTCGTAGATGCCGTCGATGTCGAGCGCATCCTTCATCACGCTGTGGCCGATACGGTAGCGCCCGCCGGCCCCGGCTTTGTTGCCGAGCAGCACGATCTGGGCCTGCGTGAGCTCCACGCCCGAGGAGCACGAGGCGACCGACGAGTAGAGGTCGAGGTCTTTGCAGATCTGCTCGGCCTTGGGCATTTTGATCTCGCCGAGCGCCACCGCGATGCCGAGCGCTGTCGTGCCGTTCGACACGCCCATCGATTCATGCACCTCGCAGGCCACGGTCTGGCCGCGGTGCTCGGCCTTCTGCACGTCCTCGATGGTCAGGAGCGGCGTCTTGGTCTGGACGTAGTGCACGTCCTTCGGGTCCGAGATACCCGCCGCCTTCATCGCGGCGCGCACGCCATCCGCCACCTTCTCGACCATCGCCGGCCGGCCGATGTCCTCGGGCAGTAGCTCGGTGCTCATCGCGGTGCCGATGGTGAGGCGCGACTTGTCGGCAGGCCCGGTTTTGCCGTTTTGGGCGAACACAGTAGCATGCGGAGTAATGACGCCGTCGCAGCCGCCCGACCAGACCATCGGGATTTTCGCGATGTCCTCGCTGCCGCGCTTGCCGAGCTTCTGCAGCACGCGGCGGAAGGCCTGGTCGGCCAGGATGCGCGTGAAGTCGTTGACGCCGCCGTTGCCCTCGGTCTTGCCGATGACCGCGATCACCTGATCGGCGGTGAACTGGCCGGCTTTGATCCGTTCCTCGAGGCCCGAGGCGTCCTGGACGGTCTTGAGCTCAACCTTTGCGACTTCGACGGCCATGCTTCGCCTTCTCCTTGCGCCGATCCTTGTGTTGGGCCGCGGCCAGGATGGCATAGCCAGGCCCGCGGTCGATCATTTCAGGCTTGCCGCGGCGGGCCTTGCGCAACTTGACCCGCAGCCGGGCGGTCGCGGCCTCATCCACGCGCCACTCGTCGGCGAGCTTGCCACGCCGCAGCACGACGCCATAGTCCCGCCGCGCCGCGGCTGATGAGACCTTGCCTTGTATCACATCGGCAAGCACGAGCCCGGTCTCGCGGGTGAGCGGATCGCCCCAGCCGCCGCCGCCTGTCGTGTGTACCTGCACGATCTGCCCGGCCTTGACCGGCTCGCCGTCGACGAGGCCGCCGAGGCGTTTTGCTTTTCCGGCCAGGTCGACCGTGACGCAGAACGGCAGGCCGGCACGACCGCCATTGAGCCCGTAGCACCCCAGGCGCACGCGGTCGGCGGTCACGATGGTGTGGCAGTCGACGAGGGCCCGGTAGTGCTTCTCGTAGCCGAGGCCGCCGCGGCGCTGGCCCGCACCGCCGGAATCGGTGCGCAGGCCCAGGCGTTCGACCAGCAGCGGAAAGCGCGTCTCGGTGAACTCGGCCGGCTGGTTGCGGGAATCGGGCACGATGTGGATCACGTCGTTGCCGTCGGCGTAGTAGCGCCCGCCGCTGCCGCCACCCAGGACCTCGCGCGACAGGAACGGCTTGCCGGCCTGATCCTTGCCGTAGAAGCCGGTGTAGCGGATCGTCTCCTGATCGGCCGGCATGCGGCCGTCGACGGCCTGCGCCACCACGCCCGCGAGCAGGCCCAAGGAGCGCAGCAGCACGAACGACCGCGCGTTGGTGGCCGCCGGCCATTCGGGCGTGATCAACGTGCCTTTGGGCGGGAAGACGACGTCGAACACCTCGCACACGCCCTCGTTCACGAAGATCTCGGCCGCGCGCTCTGGCGAGTCCGCGAGGTTGCGCAGGACCGGTGCGATCCACTTGATGAGGAAGGCGCCGTCGGCGTAGTCCGCCGGCCAGTTGATCGGACCGGTCGACTGCGGATCGGTGCCGTTGAAGTCGAGCGTGATCCGCTCGCCCTTCTTGATCATCCTGAGGGCGAGCTTGTGCAGCTTCGGGTCGGTGACACCGTCGTGCTCGACATAATCCTCCCACGCATACTCGCCGTCGGCGATCTTCGGCAGGAGCTCGCGGCGGAAGATGTCGCGGCACTTGTCGAGCACGGCCTGGAAGCACGCCTCGACCGTCTCCGTGCCGAAGCGGGCGAACAGCTCGGCCAGGCGCCGCGCCCCCATGAGGCAGGCCTGCACCTCGCTGTCGAGGTCGGCGGCCAGCATCTCGGGCACGCGCGTGTTGCGCTTGACGATCTTGAAGGCGTCGTCGTTGCGCACGCCCTCGCTGTAGAGCTTGATCGGCGGGATCGCGAGGCCTTCCTCGAATACGGTTACCGCCGTGCCCGGCATCGAGCCCGGCACGCGGCCGCCGATGTCGTCGTGATGGCCGAAGGCCTGGATGTACGCCACCACCTCGCCGTCGTGGAACACCGGCACGGTCGAGCAGATGTCGGGCAAATGCCCGATGCTGCCCTCGGTGAGGTAGGTGTCGTTCATCAGGAATACGTCGCCTGGCCGCATGGTCTCGGGCGGGAAGTCGCGTACCACCGCGTTCGGCATCGCCGAATAGGAGCGCCCCGTGAGCTTGCGGCAATAGCGGTCGAACAGCCCGACCCGGTAGTCGTGCGCCTCGCGGATCATCGGGCTGCGCGCGGTGCGCTCGATCGCGTACTCGATCTCCCGCTCGATCGAATTGAGCGTGCCTTCGACGATCTGCAGCACGATCGGGTCGACCGGCTTCCGGGCCTGCGTCTTGGGCGGCACCGGCCAGGGTTTTGCCGAGGCGCTCATCGCACCACCTCCAGTCGCGCCGCACCCGCCCGCCTGACGATCAGGATGCCGTGCGGATCGACGGTAAGGGTCTGCCCTGGGAAAACGACCGTGGTCGAGCCGAACTCCTCGACGATGGCCGGGCCCTCGAGCCGGAACTCGGGCGGCAGCGTGGCACGGTCGTAGACCGGCGTGTCGCGGAAGGCCCCGTTGAAATAGACCGGGCGCACGGCGCGCCGTGCCGGGACCACGCCGGGCCTGGGCTCGAGCTTCGGCATGGTCGGCCGGTCGATCATGCCGAAGCCGGACACGCACAAGTTCACCAGCTCGATCTTCTGCTCGCCCTTGTAGTCGTAGCCGAAGGTGCGGCGATGGGCGGCGTGGAATGCATCGAGCAGGGCCGCCTTGAACTTCGCATCGATCTCTCCGGCGGGGACGGCCACGCGGACCTCCATCGACTGGCCGGCATAGCGGATGTCGGCTTCGCGCAGCACGCGGATGCGGCTCTCGGGGATGCCGTCGCGCTTCAGCGTGTCGACCGCGTCGCGCTCGAGCTGCGCATAGAGACGCCGCACGGCGGCGAGGTCGATCGCATCCTCATGCATCACCTTGGTGACGATGCGGTCGGTGCGCCAGTCGACCGCGAGCAGGCCGAAGGCGGAGAGATTGCCGGGATTGGGCGGCACGATACAGGCGGTCATGCCGAGGAGGTCCATGACCGCGGCCGACTGTGCCGGCCCGGCCCCGCCGAACGACAGGAGTGCGAAGTCGCGCGGATCGAGGCCGCGCTGGATGGTCATCTGGCGGATGCGGTTGGTCTGGTTCCAGTTGGCGATCTCGACGATGCCCTCGGCGAGCTGTTCGGCCGTCATGGCGCGGCCCAGCCGGCGGGCGAGGGCGTCGAGGCCGGCGCGCGCGCGGCCCACATCGAGCGCGATGCCGCCGCCGATCAGCGCCGGCGGCAGCCGGCCGAGAACGAGATTGGCGTCGGTGATGGTGGGCTCGGTGCCGCCCTTCGGGTAGCACATCGGGCCGGGATCGGCGCCGGCGCTGCGCGGGCCCACCTTCAGGTGGCCCTCGCGGCTGATCCAGGCGATCGAACCGCCGCCGGTGCCGATGGTCTCGATGTTGATCATCGGGATGCGCACCGGGAACGGGCCCACCGTGCCGCCATTGGTGATGTGCGGCTGCCCGTTTTCGATCAGACATAAATCTGTCGACGTGCCGCCCGCGTCCAGGGTCACGACGCTGTCGAAGCCCGCGATCGCGGCGACGACAGCACTGCCCAGCGCGCCCGCGGCCGGGCCCGACAGGGCGGTCGTGATCGGCTTCTTCACCACCTGCTCGGCACTCATCACGCCGCCGCTCGACTGCATGACGAGGAAGGGCTTTTCGCGCAAGCCCGGGCCGAGCTCGTCCTTCACGCGGCGCAGATAGCGGTCCATGTGCGGCTTCACGAACGCATCGACGAGGGTCGTGACCGCGCGCTCGTATTCGCGATATTCCGGCAGCACATCGCACGAGAGCGACACGGTGCAGTCCGGGTATTCCTGCTTCAGGAGGGCGGCCACGCGCCGCTCATGCGCCGGATTGGCATAGGCGTGCATCAGGCACACGCCGATCGCGCGGATCCGGTGCGCCTTGTAGAACCTGGCGGCGGCGCGCACGCTCTTCTCATCGAGGCGGCGCAGTTCTTCGCCCTTGAAGTTGAGGCGGCCGCCGACCTCGCGCACGAGGTGGAGCGGCACGATACGCTCGGGCTTCACCCAGAAATAGGAGTTGCCGTAGCCGTCGGGCACCGACTGGCGCGCGATCTCGAGGATATGGCGGAAGCCCGCAGTGACGATCAGGCCGAGCGACGAGATCTCGCCCTGCAGAAGCGCGTTGGTGGCGACCGTGGTGCCGTGCGCCAGGCCCGCCACGTCGTCGATGACGGCTCCGGCCTCGTCGAGGATCGCCTTGACGCCGCGGGCCAGCGCGATGCCCGGGTTCGCAGGCGTGCTCGCCACCTTGGTCACCCGCATCGTTCCCGACGCGCCATCGATAGAAACGATATCGGTGAAGGTCCCGCCGGTGTCGATGCCGATGCGGAGACGGGGTGCCGGGGCGGTCTGGCTCATCGTCGGGCGGCCTCTGGCCTTGCTTCGATCAGCGACTATGGGCCGGGCGCCAAGCCCAAGTCAAAACGCCGTTGGCGATGCAGATATCGGAAATTCCGATTGTCCGAGCGCGGTCTTCGGGGCAGCGTATGCTTCGGGCGCCGAAGCGATGGAGGGACCATGAGCGACACAGGCTTGCCGCCCGAAGGGGTGGTGATCGTCGAGGATGCGGGGCGCGGCGATTTTGCCGAGATCGTGCGCTCGGGCCAGCACATGCTGTTGGCCGACGAGCCGGCGGCGGTGGGTGGCACCGATACCGGACCGGGCCCCTACCAGTATCTGCTGGCCGCCCTCGGCGCTTGCACGGCGATGACGTTGCGGATGTATGCGCGGCAGAAGAAATGGCCGCTCGAGAAGGTCACGGTGCGGCTGACCCACGCCAAGATCCACGCGGTCGACTGTGCCGAGTGCGAGACCAAGGAGGGCAAGATCGACCGCATCCAGCTTTCGCTCGATCTCGCCGGGCCGCTGGATGGCCCGCAGCGCCAGCGCCTGCTCGAGATCGCCGACCGCTGCCCGGTCCACCGCACCCTGACCTCGGAGATTTCGATCCAGACGAAGCTGGCCTGAGCCGGGCGATCGCCTCTTGTTCTGATGCGCCGGGCTGTGCGAGACAGGGCTTCTCGCCGCTCTCGCAGTTTCCGGGGCCATGACCATCGCCGCCGCAGCCGCCAGCCGCAGCTTTGCGTCCAGCTTTTGCGCTGGTGCCGTGCTGATCTGGGTGATGATGCCGTCCATCGTGCTGGTCGGGATGGTGTTCGGCGTGATGGCCAGCACGGTCGGCCTCACCCTGATGGAGGCGGCCGCGTTCAGCGGCAGCGTCTATGCCGGCGGGGCGCAGATGGCCTCGCTGCAGGGCTGGGCGGATCCGGTGCCGCTGCTGTTCGTGGGCCTGACCACGGCGGCGCTCAATTCGCGCTATGTGCTGATGGGGGCGACGATGCGCTCGTTCCTCGCGCACCGGCCGGCCCCCCTGGTCTACACGACCTTGTTCTTCCTGGTCGATGCGACCTGGATCCTCGCCATGCGCGACCGCGACACGAACTACGACTGGGCGGGCTACCTCCTGGGCGGCGGCTTCGTGATGTGGCTGATGTGGATCGCGGCAACCATGGCGGGCCACGAGTTCGGACAACTGCTCGGCGATCCGCGCGCCTATGGCCTCGATTTCATGCTGGCCGCGTTCTTCGGGACTGCCGCGGTGAGCTTCTGGCGGCATTCGCGGCGGGTGACGCCGCTCATCGTGGCACTCGTCGTCGCGATCGCCGCGCAAAAGCTGATCCCAGGTCCGTGGTACATCCTGATCGGGGCGCTCATCGGCAGCCTCACCGGTGCGATCGGTCATGCTCGCGCGGCCTGACATTCTGGCCGCGGTGGTGCTGCTGGGTTGCGTGTCGTACGCATGCCGGGCCGGCGGCTATTTCCTGATGCGTTATGTCTCGCTGACCCCGCCGGTGCAAGGGTGGCTGCAGGCAATCCCGATCTCGATCGTGGGCGCCATCCTCGGCCCGATCGCGTGGAACGGCGGACCGCCCGAGTGGGCTGGCCTCGCGGCGGCGATCGGCCTCACGTGGCTGACCGGTTGGGATTTCGTCGGGATCGTCGGCGCGATCGCGGCGGTGGCGCTGATGCGCGGGCTGGCGGTCTAGATGACGCGGGCAGCAATCATCGCTGCGGCGGTGCTGGCCCTCGTAGCCGGCGACACCGGCTATGCCGCCAGCGTGCGCGACCAGCCGTGGCCGGCATCGCAAGAGGGGCTCGGGCTCGACGCCGATGGCTTCGATTCCTGGGCCGATGCGCACGCGGTCTTGCCCGCGAAGGTGAAGGTCGCGCCGCCAGCGACAGGCGCCTCGAAGACGGTGAAGGAATATTCGGGCATCTGGAACGGCTGGATCTGCGCGCACCGCAGCACCGACCTGAAGGTGGCGTTCATCAATGTCGGGCCGAAGGCCGCCACGGCCACTGTGGCCTGGGCGGAAACGGACGCGGCGCGCGGCACGGCGACGTGGCCGCTCAAGCTGGTCGGCGACGAATTCCGCTCCCAGGGTGCCGACGTCCTCTACAAGTTCCGCCTTCGCGCGTTCGACGACGTCCGGGCAGGGCTGCCGGTCATGGACGTGATGCGCATCCAGAGCGACGGCAGCGTCTGCAGCGGCATCCTGCGGAAAGAGTCGGCGAAGTAGCTAGCCGGCGAGGGCGGCGCGCAGCCGGGTCATCGTGTCCTCCTTGCGCCGCGACATCGGCTGACGGCGGCGGAACACGCTGAACGCGACCTGCCGTTTCGGCGCCAACGGGATCGCCTTGAGCACGCCGTGCGCCACTTCGTTCTCGACGCAGGGGCGCGGCACGATGGCGATGCCGCGGCCCGACTGGACGATCACCTTCATGGTCTCGACGTTGTCGGCGACGGCGAGGATGTTCGGCCGCGCGCCGAGATCGGTGAACATCTGCGTCACGACCTGTCCGTAGCCGACCGTGAGCTCGCTCATGATGATCGGCTCGGCCACCAGCCGCCCCGCCTCGACCGCCCGGCGCGTACCGGCGAGCGCGTGCCTGGGGTGCGCGATCAGCACCATCTCGGCCTCGGCCAGCCGTTCGGAGATGAGGCCGGCCGGCACCCGCTCGGGATCGGATTCGATGGCGATGCCGAGATCGATGCGCTCTTCGTGCAGGTCGTTGAAGATGCTCCTGGTGGGGGCGGTCAGGATCTCCAGGCGCACGCCGGGCAGGCTCTGTGCGATGTGACGGAACAGGCGCGGCATGAAGATCTGCGCCATGCCCGAGCCCATGCCGAGGGTCAGCGTGTCGGACGGCGCCCCGCGCAGGCGGCGGGCCACGTCGGTGAGGCTCAGCACGTCGCCCACCACCCGCTCGGCTTCGTAAAGGAAGGTGCGGCCGCGCTCGCTGAGCTCGATGCCGCGGCCGGTGCGGCGGAAGAGGGGGAAGCCGATCTCCGCCTCAAGCAGCTTCACCTGCTCGCTGACCGCCGATTGCGAGATGTTCAGGCGCGCCGCAGCCTTGGTGAAACTGCGCTCCTTCGCGACCGAAAGCGCATAACGGATCTGGCGGAACTCCACGGGCCTCACAGTACTTTAGCCGGGCGCGCAGCCCAAAACGCGTTTTGACGGAAGGCGTAGGCGGCGTATAGAGATTGATCGGCCGTCGGGGCTGCGGCACAATGAGTGCAATCGATTGCACACCCTGCGGCAGCGGCTGTGATCGCAGGAAGGGAAACGAGGGAGAAGACGATGGCAAAGCAGCGCATCAGCTATGTCGATCCAGCGACCATCAAGGATCCAGCCATGCTGGCCGAGCTCGACCGCTGCCGTCGCGAGGGCACGCCGCGGCCGGAGAGCCAGGCGATCCGCGCGCACGTGCCGGCGACCTTCTGGTCGTTCGCCAATTCCTGGCGCG
>Ga0335071_10007882_pt1 | contig 10942 bp, 8 predicted proteins | sample Lox_Sample_15_FD_206724 | JGI IMG/M metagenome (GOLD analysis project Ga0335071, IMG submission 206724) | Soil microbial communities from Loxahatchee National Wildlife Refuge, Florida, United States - Lox_Sample_1.5 | ecosystem: Environmental > Terrestrial > Soil > Wetlands | place: USA: Florida...
TTCTTTCGTTCTGAGGGCGCCCAGGGACCTCCGGCATCCGCACTAGCATCGAGCGCGTGCCACGGGTCCTCATCGCCGTCGCCGGCGCGGCATGTGCGCTGGCAGTCGTGCACGGCGGGATGTCGCGCGCGGCGGCGCCGCTGCCGCCGAACTTCGGCAACCCCGACGGCCATTACCCGGTACCGGCCGCCGGCAGGGCGGTCGCGACGAGCCATCCGGACCACGTGATCGGCAACGGCCGCCCGGCGAGCTGCACATCGGCCGCCGTCGTGCACGCGGTTGCCGCGGGCGGCATCATCACGTTCAACTGCGGGCCCAAGCCCCTCACGATCCTGATGGCGTCGACCGCCGGCGTGATCAACTCGCGCCGGCTGGTCGTGCTCGACGGGGGCGGCCTGATCACGCTGAGCGGCGGCGGCAAGCGCCGGATCCTCTTCTCCGACACGTGCGCGGGCCACTGGTCGACCGACGACTGCGTCAACCAGCCGTATCCGCAGATCGTCGTGCAGAACATCACCTTCCGTGACGGCTACGACGGCACGCCCCAGGCGACCTGCACCGACAACACCCCGAGCTGCTGGTACGGAGGGGTCGACGGCGGCGGTGCGATCTACGTCGAGGGCGGCCAATTCAGGGCCGTCAACTCGCGGTTCATCGACAACCGTTGCTATGCGAACGGCCCCGATCTCGGCGGCGGAGCGATCCGCGCCCTCGCGCAGTACGAGAACCGACCGGTCTACATCACGAACGACACCTTCACCGGCGGCCGCTGCTCGAACGGCGGAGCCCTGAGCAGCATCCAGGTCCAGTGGAACGTGCTCAACAGCCGGTTCATCGACAACAAGGCGATCGGCTGGGGCGCCAACCCGGCCGCGAGCGGCACACCGGGCGGCGGCAGCGGCGGCGCGATCTACCTCGACGGCAAGAACAACAACCTCCTGATCGCGGGCACCGTGCTGCAGGGGAATACCGCGAGAGAGGGCGGCGGCGCCGTCTTCGACGTCGTGGACTCCGGCTGGGGCGCACTCACGTTCAACGAGTCGCACCTGCACCACAACATCAGCGGGGCGTTCGAGACCTTCCCGGGGGTGTACTACGAGATCGACGGCAAGGACAGCCGCCCCGTGATGATCAAGTCGACCGTCGACTGATCCCGGACCAGGAGGCCATGCATGGAGATCACGAGGAACAGCCTCGCCACCTCGGCGGGGCCTGAGGACTGGTTCACCGGCTCGGTGTACATCGATCAGGTCGCGGCGCCGTCGGCGGCCTCGAGGGTCAGCGCGAGCTGCGTGCACTTCACGCCCGGTGCCCGAACGGCCTGGCACACGCATCCGAACGGCCAGACGATCTGGGTCGTCGAAGGCGTCGGCCTGTGCCAGAGGCGCGGCGGGCCGGTCGAGATGATCCGCCCGGGCGATCGCGTCTTCTTCGAGCCGGGCGAGGAGCACTGGCACGGTGCGGCGGCCGAACGTTTCATGGTGCACGTCGCGATGCTCGAGGTCGACGATGCGGGCACCACCGCCACCTGGGGCGAGCACGTCACCGACGAGGAGTACGGCAAGGCGCCTTCGATCGCCGGCTGAGATCCGGGGTTTCCCGCGCGCCGGCTGCACGTTTGCCCGATGCGGGCTCGCGCGGCGGGCGCGATCCTCGCCGCATGACACCGATCAAGCAGGCCGCGTCGGAGTTCCTGGCGCACAGGCGCGTCGCCGTGACCGGCGTCTCGCGTACCGCCGCCGGCCATGGGAGCAACGTCGTCTACCGGCGTCTCCGCGATCGCGGGTACGAGGTGTTCGCGGTGAACCCGAATGCGGACGAGGTCGAGGGCGATGCGTCCTACCACGACCTTCGCGCCATTCCCGGCGGTGTCGAGGCGGTCGTGATCGGGACGCGGCCGGAGACCGCACTCGAAACGATGCGGGAGTGCGCCGAGCTCGGAATCCGCCACGTCTGGATGCACCGCGGGCCGGGTGCCGGCAGCGTTTCGGCGAGCGCGACCGACTACGGCCGCCGACAGGGCATTGCCGTCATCGACGGCGGCTGCCCGTGCATGTTCGCGCCGACCGCCGACTTCGGGCACAAGGTGATGCGCTTCGCGTTCGCGGCGACCGGCAGCGTTCCGAAGAGCGTCTGACTCAGCCGGCGAGCAGTCCCTCGACGGCGGCCGAGGGCTCCGGGTCGGGAAGCCGCGTCATTCGGAAACCCAGGATCAGCCCGATGAGGGCTGCGATGAGCGGCAGGAGCAGCGAGATCTGGAGGGCTTTCGGCCGCGCCTCGGTGTTGATGTGGATGATCTCGGCCTTGACTGCGGGCGGTTGGCCGACGAGCAGCTCTTCGAGGCGGGTGTTCGTCATCAGCTCCGCGTTCTTCTCGAGCGCCGACGAGACCTTGTCCGCCTGACGTGAGGAGAGCACGTCGCTCGAGTTGGCCATGTTGGTGAAGATGAGCGAAAGCGAGCCGAGCATGATCGCGCCGGCAAAGGCGAGCCCGAACGAGAGCCCGAACGACCCGCCCGCCGAATTCACACCCGCCGCCTCGCTGACCCGCTCCTCCTCGATCGGCGCCAGCGTGTAGTTGTTGAGCTGCGACACGAGCAGCCCGAGACCGGAGCCGGCGATCACGAGCGGCACCGCCATCGCCCAGCCCGAGTCGTCCCAGGAGATGATCGGAATCAGGATCGCGACACCCGCCGCGAGCAGCAGAAAGCCCGCGCGGATGATCCTGCTCGGGCTGCGCTTCCCGGCCTTCTTCCCGGCGACCAGCGCGACACCGAACATGCTCAGCGACAGCGGCGCGAGTGACAGCCCGGCCTCCATCGCGTTGTACTCGAGCACCATCTGCAAGAACATCGGCAGCACGATCATCAGCCCGCCCAGCGCGATCTGCTGCAACGTCTGCGACGAGATCCCGAGGCGGAAGTACTTCGACCTGAACAGCCCCGCGTCGATCAGTGCAGGCTTGCCCTCTCGCTTGCGTTTCACGAGCCACCATGCCAGCGATCCGAGCGCGACGAGCCCGACGGCGATCAGCGCGACGACCGCCTCGCCGCCCTCCTCCCAGACCAGGATCCCGAGCACGACGCCGCCCATCCCGAGCGCCGAAAGAATCGCGCCGACCACATCGACCCGCCGATCGCCGGTGTACGGGACGTCGTGGACGCGCCTGCTGCCCACGAGAACGATCGCGATGATCACCACCTCTCCCGCGAATGCGACACGCCACGACAGATACGTCGTGATGAAGCCGCCGACGAGCGGGCCGATCGCGGCCGCGATCGCCGCCGCCGCACCCACGAGCGCGTACGCCTTTCGCTGCATCGCCCCCTCGAAGTTGCCGTGGATCAGCGACTGCATCGCGGGCAGCAAGAGCGACGCGCCGAGCCCGCCGATGACCGCCCAGAGGATGACGATCGGCAGCAGGCTCTGGGCCAGCGTCATCGAGAGCGCGCCGGCCGCGTACCCGAGCAGGCCGAGCACGTAAGCGCGTTTGCGGCCGATCAGGTCGCCGATCTTGCTCCCGATCAGGATGAACGCCGCCGAGACGAGTGCCTCGAGCGCGATCGCCGACTGGACGCCGCTGGCGGTCGTGTCGAGGTCGTGCACGACTGCCGAGATCGAGACGTTCATCAGCGACGTGTCGACGACGAGCACGAACATCGCCATCGCGAGCAGGATCGCGAGCGTCTGGTCGCCGCCCGACTCCTCGGTCACCTCCGTCGACGCTGCCTCGGCCATGAGGCGGGAGCATGGCGATTGCGCCAGTCGGCCGCAAACATCATTGTCCGCGCATGCCGACCGGGCCGCGCCTCTCGCGCCTGCTGCCGATCGTGGGCTGGCTGCCGCGCTACGAGCGGCGGTGGCTGCGCGGCGATCTGGCGGCCGGTCTTGCCGTTACGGCGCTCGTCGTGCCGAAGAACCTCGGCTACGCGGGCATCGCCGGCGTGCCACTCCAGAACGGCCTGTACGCGGCGGCCGCGGGCGCGATCATCTATGCGCTGTTCGGAACCTCGCGCCAGATCTCGACGGGGCCGAGCTCGTCGCTCGCGGCGGTCGCCGGCGGCGCGGTCCTCGTCACCGGGCTGGCGGGGAAGGAGTCGGCGCAGCTCGTGGCGGCGATCACGCTCGCCACCGGGCTCCTGTTCCTCCTCTTCGCGTTCTTCCGGCTCGGCTGGATCGCGCACTTCCTGTCGAAGGCGGTGATCACCGGCTTCCTCGCCGGTGCGGCCGTCGACGTGGTGATCGGCGAGCTGCCGAAGCTCACCGGGACGTCGTCGTCGGGCGACAGCGCGTGGCGCGAGCTCGCGACGTGGTTCCAGTCGCTCGGCGACGTGCACTGGACGACGCTCGCAGTCGGCGTCGGGTCGCTGGTCCTCATCCTCGCGCTGCGCTTCACGGCGCCTGCGGTGCCCGGTGCGCTGGTCCTCGTCGTCGCCGGCCTGGTCGTTTCTTACGCGTTCGACCTCGGTGCGCACGGGGTCGCGCTCGTCGGGCACGTTCCACGTGGGCTGCCCAGCCCCGAGCTGCCGTCGCTTTCGCTCGTCCAGCATCACTACGCGGTGATCGCCATCGCGGCCGTCGCACTGCTCCTGATCGGCTTCTCGCAGACGGCCGGCGACGCGAGGGCGTTCGCCTCGCGTCACCACTACCGGATCGACGTCGACCAGGAGGCGGTGGCGCAGGGGATGGCCAACGTCGGCGCCGGCGTCTTCCAGGGAATGCCGGTGTCGACGAGCCTCTCCGCGAGCTCGCTCAACGAGGCGGCTGGTGCGAGGACCGCGGTCGCCTCGCTGACCACGGGCGCGCTCGTGCTCCTGACGCTGATCGCGCTGGCGCCCGTCTTCTCGCATCTGCCGAAGGCCGTCCTCGGCGCGGTGATCATCGACGCGGTCGTCTTCGGGATGATCGACGTCGGCGAGCTTCGGCGCCTCGCCCGGGTCGCGCCGTTCGACTTCTGGATCGCGATGGCGGCGATCGTCGGCGTCCTGTCGGCGGGCGTGCTCGCGGGGGTCGTGATCGGCGTCGGGCTCTCCCTCGTCTGGCTCGTGTACGTGGCCACGAGGCCGCCGATGCCGATGCTGGGCCGGGAGCGGGGGACGCAGGTGTTCCGTGACCTCGGCGAGTTCCCCGACGACGAAACGTTCGCCGGCCTCGCGGTCCTGCGTCTCGACGGCGGCCTCTTCTTCGCTACCGCCGAGGCGCTCGACGACCGCGTTCGCGCGATCGTCGACGGCGAAGAGCCGCGGACGCTCGTGCTCGATCTCGCGAACACGGACTTCGTCGACTCGCAGGGCTCCGCGAAGCTCGCGGAGATCCACGAGCTCACCGAGGCGAGCGGTGTCGCCCTGCGCCTCGCGCGGGTCAAGCGGCCGGTACTCGCCCGGCTGGAGGCCGACGGGATCGCCGATCTGATCGGCGCGGACCACATCCACGACACCGTCCACGGCGCGGTCGACGCGGCGCTGGCGCACACACCGGCGGACGGCGACGCCGGTGGTTCGCTTTACTCTGGCCGATGACGACCGACACCACTAACGACGAGAAGCCCGCAAAGGCCGGCTACGAGCCTCCCGCGGGCGCCGAGACGACCGGCACCTGGACCGGAGGCGGCGCGCCGATCGAGTACACCGCGACCGCGAAGTGGGTCGTGCTGCGCAAGAAGGAGAAGCCGTCCGCCGAGATCTTCTCGGTGTCCTACGTCGCCGCTCAGGGAGACGCCGGCCGGCCGGTGATGTTCGTCTTCAACGGCGGCCCCGGGGCGTCGTCCGCGTTCCTGCACCTCGGCGTCGTCGGCCCGCAGCGAGTTGCCTTCCCGCCCGACGGGACGCTGCCGGAGATGCCGCCGCGCCTCGTGCAGAACGAGTCCTGCTGGCTCGATTTCGCCGACCTCGTGTTCGTCGATCCGGTCGGCACCGGCTTCAGCCGCGTCGTCGACGACGACCAGAAGGGCGATGCGAAGGACGACAAGAAGAAGGAGGACGAGACCGATCCGAAGGAGTACTTCGGGCAGAAGCGCGACCTCGAGTCGCTGTGCGAGTTCATGGGCCGCTGGCTCTCCGCCAACGGCCGTTGGGCGTCGCCGGTGTTCATCGCAGGGGAGAGCTACGGCGGCTACCGCGTCGGACGGCTCGTGCGGATGCTCCAGGAGACGGCCGGGATCGGGCTCAACGGTGCGATCCTGATCTCGCCCGCGCTCGAGATCTCGACCCTCGCCCCGAGCGACTACGACGTTCTCGGCTGGGTCGACATGCTGCCGACGATGGCCGCCGCGGCGGCCCATCACCGCCGCTCGCGGGCTTTCTCGGCAGGGGCCGCGCTGGAGGACGTGCTGCGCGAGGCGGAGACATTCGCGACCGGCGACTACGCATCGTTCCTGACGCGCGGCGCGTCGATGGCCCAGGCGGAGCGCGAACGCATCCTGAGCCGGCTCGCCGACATCGTGGGGCTGCCGGTCGACCTCGTCGAGCGCGCCGAAGGCCGCATCACGATGCGTGTGTTCTCACGCGAGCTGCTGCGCGATGAGCGGAAGGTGCTCGGCCTCTACGACGCCACGATCACCGTCACTGACGCGTTCCCCGACCGGGAGCCCTTCGTGGGGCCTGACCCGACGCTCTCCGGCATCACGCCGGCGTTCACGATGGCGGTCAACCGCCAGCTCCGCTCGGAGATCGGAGTCGAGACGGACCGCGAGTACGTGCTGCTGAGCTACGAGGTCAACCGGGAGTGGACGGAGGACACCGAGAAGCACGCCTTCATGCCTCCTCCGGGTGCCACGGACGACTTCCGGTACGGATTGGCCCTCAACCCGTACATGAAGGCGTTCATCACGCACGGGCGCTACGACCTGGTGACGCCGTACTACGCGAGCGAGCGCCTGCGGAACCTGATGCGCCTCGACCCGGCAATGGCGGACCGGTTGACGGTGCGCCACTTCGGTGGTGGCCACATGTTCTACGCGTGGGAGGCGAGCCGCCGGTCGTTCACCGATGCGATCCGGTCGTTTGTGGCCGGCGCGCTCGCCTCCTAGCGTTTCGTTACTTCAGGTACAGGGTCGCGAGATCCATCGAGCCGTATGCCGGGATGAAGAGGTAGCCGGCCGTCTTCGGCCCGACGTAGTCGCGGACGTTGCGGTTGTCCATCGACGCCCAGGGCGCGTAGTTCGACATCGTGTAGTTGTCGAGCTGGCCCCACGACTTGGCGCGGGTGGAGCCGGTCTCCTCGTTCGCGGCGTCGATCTTCGTGTTGACGCTGGGCTCGTTGAAGTAGGCGAGGTTGTTGTTGTTCGAGGCCGCCAACGTGCGCCCGTCGAGCAGGATGTGGAAGAAGTCGTAGCCGTCGGCGTAGTCCTGGTACCAGCCCGAGAGCGCTGCGTCGAACGCGGCGCCCTTGACGCCGGCGGCCGTGTACATCGCGTAGCCCTGGAACGGCTTGGTCGTGACGTTGCAGCCCATCTGCTTCAGGTCGTAGGAGAGGATGCCGGACTGCGGTGTCCCCACCGGCCCGGTCTGGTACCAGAGGCTGACGTTGCCGCACTTGCTTCCGGCGAGCGACTTCGCCTTCTGGACGTTCGGGCCGTTGAGCGGGTACGGGTTGGTCACCTCGACGCCGCCCGCGAGCGACGGCGGAAGGATCGCGGTCGTCGTCTTGCCGCCGGCGAAGCCGAACACGCGCAGCAGCGCTGCTCGGTCGATCGCGTAGTTCACGGCCTTGCGCGTGTCGGCCGAGCTGAACGCCGGGCGCGTGGTATTCAGCGCCAGGTAGTCGGTCTCGGGCGTCGGGTGCACGAAGAACCGGCCTTTGTTGATCCCGTACTTCTTTGCGAGCGTGCTCGCCGCCGACGGATTCGACAGGCCGTTCGGGTCGGTCGCGTAGGTGCCGTTCGAGACCTGCAGGTACGTCTGCTGCGGATCGGTGTTCATCGTGAACACGATCTGCGACGCGCGGTGGGGCCGGTCGCCCTTGTAGTACGGGTTGACCTTCATCACCAGCTGCTTACCGACCGTGCGCGATGCGATGTAGTACGGGCCTGCGCCGGCCACCGTGTTCAGGCCCTGAGGGTCGACAGGGGTCGTCGCCGGGTCGATCGCGCAGAAGAACGGCATCGCGAGCTTGTCGAGCAGGCCGCCGTCGCGCTCGGTCAGCTTGATCGTCAGCTTGTTCCCGCTCACGGTGACGCCCTTGATCTTCGTCGCTTTCTTGTTGACGACGTCGTTCCAACCGACGACGTCGGTCATGAACGCGTCGACCGGCGAGTTCATCTTCGGGTTCGCATCGCGGTTCATCGCCGCGGCGAAGCTGTTCGCGGTGAGCGTCGCGCCGTTGCTGAACTTGATGCCGGAGCGAATCGTGAAGGTGTAGGTCTTGCCGTCCTTCGAGATGACGGGGTAGCCCTCTGCGGCGTCCGGCGTCAGCTGGTTCGAGATGGTGCCGTTCGCGTCGCTGTAGTTGAGCAGCTTGGCACACGTGTTGTACTCGATCTCCCACGAGAGGACGCCGTATGCGAGCGCCGGGTCGCTGTAGTCGACATCGGTCGACGAACTCGCGAGCTGCAGCGTCTGGTTCGTCTGAGTCGGAGCGCTGGTGGTTGTCGAGGCGGTTGTGGTGTTCCCACTCGCCTTCTTGCTGCTCCCGCAGGCCGTGGCGGCGAGAACGATCGCCAGCGCACCTGCCGAGAAGAGGGTCAATCGGACGACGGACATGCTCCTACGCATCACGTGCTCCCTTTTCGAAGATCGACGCTGCATCGTAACCGGGTGCCCTTTGATCAACTTGCGCTATATGAGTGGGCTCCCGTGCCTGCGAGCCTTCCCCCGTCGACGATCAGATACTCGTCGCGGATCGCGCGCCCATCGAGCCAGCATTCGAGGATCTCGCGCGTCCCCGCCGCGTAGCGGGCCTGCGCCGAGAGGCTCGAGCCGGAGACGTGCGGCGTCATGCCGTGGTGCGGCATCGTGCGCCACGGGTGGTCGGCAGGTGCCGGCTGCGGGAACCAGACGTCACCTGCGTAGCCCGCGAGTTGCCCGGACTCGAGCGCGCGCACGACGGCGTCGCGGTCGCAGATCTTCCCGCGCGCCGTGTTCACGAGGTACGCGCCTCGTTTCATCTTCCCGATCAATACGTCGTCGAACAGGTGCTCGGTTTCCGGGTGCAGGGGCGCGTTGATGGTGACGACGTCGCAGACGGCGACGAGCGACTGGACGTCGTCGTGGAACGTCACGCCGAGCTCCTGCTCGACCTCGGGCGGCAGCCGGTGCCGGTCGGTGTAATGGAGGCCGACCTCGAACGGCTTGAGCCGCCGCAGCACGGCCGAGCCGATCCGGCCGGCGGCGACCGTCCCGACCTGCATGCCCTCGAGGTCGTACGAGCGCGAGACGCAGTCGGCGATGTTCCAGCCGCCGTCCACGACCCACTGATACGACGGGATGTAGTTGCGGACGAGGCCCAGGATCATCATCACGACGTGCTCGGAGACGCTGATCGAGTTCGAGTACGTGACCTCCGCGACGGTTATCCCGCGCGCGATCGCAGCCGTCAGGTCGACGTGGTCGGAGCCGATGCCCGCAGTGATCGCGAGCTTCAGGTTCGGCGCATTCGCGATGCGCTCGGCGGTCAGGTAGGCGGGCCAGAACGGCTGCGAGATCACGACGTCCGCGTTCGGAAGCTCGCGCTCGAACACGGAGTCCGGGCCTTCCTTGTCGGAGGTGACGATCAGCCGGTGGCCGTTCGCCTCGAGGAAGGGTCGTAGACCGAGCTCGCCCGAGACGCTTCCGAGCAGCTCGCCCGGCCGGAAGTCGACCCCCTCCGGCGTCGGCGTCGTCTGGCCGTCGAAGTATCGCTCGATCACGGGAAGGTCGTCGCGGGCGTAGGACGCCGGGTAGCCGTCGACGGGGTCGTCGTAGAGGACGCACAGAATGGTTGCCATCCGGCGATTCTCTCAGTCGGGGAGCAGCGGCATCGTCAGGTCGCGGCGGCCGAGCAGCACGGCCCGTGTGATGGAGGCCGATCCGAAGCGCTCGCGCACGAGGTCGACCGCGGCGTCGAGCGATTCGCGGTCGGTGCCGTCGAGCGGCAGCGCCAGCTGCACGCGCCGGGCGTCGGCGAGATTCGCGACCGAGATGCCGAGGAGCGTGAGCCCGCGCTCCTCGATCGTCGGAGTTGCGCCGGCGAGCAGCGCGCGCGCCGTGTTCAGGATCGTCTCGGTGCTCGCCGTCGCCTGCGGCAGCGTGCAGGAGCGCGTCGCCCGCCCGAAGTCCGTGAAGCGGAGCCGAAGGACGACCGTGCGCCCGACGCGTTGCGCGACGCGCATCCGGCGCGTGACCCGGTCGACGAGCGCCAGGAGATCGGCGTCGGCGACTGCCGGCGACCAGGGGACGTGGCGCCGGGCGCGCTGCGAGCCGATCGAGCCGCGGCGGCGCCCGCGCTGCACCGGGCGCGGATCGCGATCGTGGGCGAGCGCGTGCAGGTGGCGGCCGGATGCCGTCCCGAGCATCGAGACGAGGATCGCCTCGGGGAGGCCCGCGACCTGGCCGACCGTCGCCAGCCCGCGGCGGTGCAGCTTCTCCGCCGTCACGCGGCCGACCCCCCACAGGCGCTCCACCGGGAGCGGGTGGAGGAACTCGAGCTCCTCTCCGGGCGGGACGACGAGGAGGCCGTCCGGCTTGGCGACACCGCTCGCCACCTTCGCGAGGAACTTCGTCCGCGCGACCCCGACCGTCAGGGGCAGGCCGACGGTCTCGAGCACCCGGCGCCTGAGACCCTGCGCGATCTCGACCGGGGTGCCCACGCTCCGCTCCATCCCGGAGACGTCGAGGAACGCCTCGTCGATCGAGAGGCCCTCGACGACCGGCGCGGCGTCGTCGAACACGCGGAATACCTCCTTGCTCGCGTCGGAATAGGCGGACATCCGCGGCGGGACGACGACCGCGGACGGGCAGAGCGCGAGT
>Ga0335071_10007884_pt1 | contig 10940 bp, 9 predicted proteins | sample Lox_Sample_15_FD_206724 | JGI IMG/M metagenome (GOLD analysis project Ga0335071, IMG submission 206724) | Soil microbial communities from Loxahatchee National Wildlife Refuge, Florida, United States - Lox_Sample_1.5 | ecosystem: Environmental > Terrestrial > Soil > Wetlands | place: USA: Florida...
ATCCGGACTCTCCCAAAAGAAGAGATCGGGCAAAATCTGGTGACGCAGGGAAATCTCATTTTTGAGGCCGAGTTTACCCGAAAGGACGGGAGTGTTCTGCCAGTCGAGGTCAATTCCTGTACCAGCACTCTTGCCGGGAAAAAAGTGGTGGTATCGGTAGTGCGGGATATCACCGCCCGTAAAAAGGCTGAAGATGCGCTCAAAAAGAGCGAGGAGGCTCTCCGCGCGGACCGGATACGCCTGGCAAATGCAATGGACCTCGCCCACCTGGTGGATTGGGAATTCGATATCGGGACCGGCATGTTCTCGTTCGACGAACGGTTCTATTCGCTCTACGGCACGACACCGGAACGGGAAGGAGGTCTCCGGATGCCGGCCGAAGTCTATGTCCGGGAATTCGTCCACCCGGAGGATGCCGGAAAGGTGCTCCAGGGTATCAGGGACGGAATATCAATTGCCGATCCTGCCTTTTCGACGCAGGTTGAACACCGGATCGTACGCAGGGACGGGCAGGTCCGGTACATCAGCGTGAGGGTTTCCCCGATAAGGGACGGGCAGGGAAACCTTGTCAGGACCTACGGGGCCAACCAGGATATCACAGAACGAAAACTGATCGAAGAGGAACTCCGGGAATCAGAGCACCGTATGCAGGATATCATCGACTTCCTCCCGGACCCGACTTTTGTTATCGATACGACCGGCAAGGTGATTTTCTGGAACCGTGCAATCCAGCGCTTCACCGGTGTAACGGATACGGAGATTGTTGGGAAAGGCAATTATGAATATGCGTTTCGTCTCTTCGGTGAACGCAGACCCCTGCTGGTCGATCAGGTCGTTCATCCCGATCAGGAGATCCTCCGGAAATATTACCATAAAGTCCAGCAGGACGGATTTATGTTCTCCGGCCAGTTTCATGTTCCCTCGTATATGGGCAGGCCTGCCGATCTCTGGATCATCGCGACACCACTTCTCGACCGCGAGGGTAATGCGGTCGGGGCAATTGAGACCATTCGGGATATCTCCGGATTAAAAAAGACCGAGGCCGCCCTGCGGGATCTCAATGCAACCCTTGAACAGCGCGTCAGGGAGAGGACCAACGAACTGGAAAATGCCCGCAATTATGCCCGCAGCCTGATCGAGGCGGATATCGATCCCCTGGTCCTGATCGGTACAGACGGCCGCATCCGGGATGTCAACCGGGCCTGCGAGATCATCACTGGCCGGGAGAGGGAAGCACTGGTGGGGACTACCTTCCTTGAGTATATAGAAAACAAAGAGCAGGCCCGGTCAGGTTTCGATGAAGCCATCCACACGGGCCATGCGACCAACAACCGCTATGCCGTTCTTCACCGTGACGGGCATCTGACTCCGGTACTTGCCAGTTCAGCTGTGTACCGGGGCAGTGACGGTTCTGCAAACGGCCTCATTGTCGCCCTTCATGATATTACCCGGATCCTGGAGGACGAGGAAAAGATCAATGCCCAGCTCAAGGAAAAGGAGGTCCTGCTCCGGGAGGTCCACCACCGGGTGAAAAACAATCTCCAGATCATCATCAGCCTGATGCATCTCCAGGAAAAGCTCATGCATGAGCCTGCAGTGCTTGAGGCACTCCGGGATACCCAGAACCGGGTCCATGCTATTGCACTGGTACATGAACGCCTCCACCTTTCCGCTGATCTGGGCCGTATCGATATCGGCGATTATCTCCAGCACCTTGCAAAAACCCTCTTTACCACGTACCAGGCCGATCCCTCTAGGGTTCGCCTGATCTTTGAGATGGATGAAGTTGTGGTGGATATTGATACTGCTGCCCCGCTCGGGCTTATCTTCAACGAGCTGATATCGAACATGCTCAAGTACGCGTTTCCCGCGGGCAGGAAAGGCGAGTGCAGGATCTCGGTCCACCGGGACGACCGTTCCCTCAGGGTGGGCATCTGCGATAATGGGATAGGGCTCCCCCCGGGTTTCGACTGGCAAAATACCCCCTCTCTCGGGCTCCGGCTCGTGCATATCCTTACCGATCAGGTAAAAGGGACCCTCACCCTTGACAGGACGGGTGGTACCTGTTTTACCCTCACGGTGCCGGTCGGCGGGCAAAAAGACGGGATCCATCGGGTTGACTGAAGCGGCCAATCCTCCGGGGTCTGCCCGGCCACCGTGAACCCCTCAAAAGACGAAAAAATCCGGGCAGATATACGGGCGTTCCTGCGGTATATTGCGGAATTTCATCTCATTTTATAGGATCTGCAACAATTTTATTAAACCAGGAACGAACGAGAGAAATATACCAATGACTGCTGCACGCATCCTGATCGTGGAGGATGAACGGATCGTTGCCGAGGACCTCCGCCTTACCCTCATTCAGATGGGATATGATGTAACCGGGAGTGTTGCAACCGGGGAAGAAGCTGTGACCCTTGTCCGGGAGCATTCCCCCGACCTGATCCTGATGGATATTTTTCTTGCAGGGAAGATGGATGGGATCACCGCCACCGGGGAGATCCGGAAATTTTCCGCGGTGCCGGTGATATACCTGACGGCCTTCGCCGACAAGACCATCATGGACAAGGCCAAGATCACCGAACCGTACGGGTACATCCTCAAACCCTACCAGGAACGGGAACTCCATACCATCATCGAGATCTCCCTGTACAAATACCAGATCGACCAGCAGCTCCGGGAGAGTGAAGAGAAACTGCGTCAGATGAACGAGATCCTGGAGGTACGGGTGCGCGAACGGACTGCGGATCTCGATCACCAGGTGCATTTCCTGCAGCAGCTCATCGATACGATCCCCAGTCCCGTCTATTACAAGGATACTGATCTCAGGTATCTCGGCTGCAACAGGACCTTCGAAGGGTATCTGGGGGTTTCCCGGGATGCCATTATTGGAAAGACCGTAACTGACTTTGCCCCCGGAGATCTGGCAACGCTGACCATGAACAAAGACCGGTACCTGCTCAGCCACCACGGAGTCCAGGTTTACCAGATGAAGTATCCCCACCATGATGGATCGCTCCGTGATCTCATCGTCAAAAAGGCCACATTCAGCGACGACAGCGGGAAAGCGCTGGGCATCATTGGGGTCTGGATGGATATCAGCGACCGTGTCCGGGCCGAGGAGGCACTCGTTGAGAGCGAAAAACGGTTCCGGGCCGTGGTCCAGGACCAGTCAGAACTGATCTACCGCTTCCGGGTGGACCGGCGGATTCTCTTTGCCAACAAGGCGTTCCTGGACTATTTTGCCCTTGATGAGCAGAAGACCGTGGGATATATCTTCCGTCTCCCTGTATTTCCGGATGACCAGCACGCGGTCGATGCGCATTTTGCATCGCTGGCACCGGACCACCCGCTCGGCCTGATCGAGTACCGGTGTACGAGGAGCGATGGCACCATTGCCTGGCAGCAATGGAGTAACCGTGCCTTCTTTGATACGGCCGGCAACGTAACGGAATACCAGTCAGTAGGCCGGGACATCACCCGGAAAAAAGAGATCGAGGAACAGCAGCGCAGGGCCTACCATCAGATCGAACAGAACCTCCAGCAGTTTGCGATCCTCAACGACCATATCCGTAACCCGCTTGCCGTCATCATGATGCTGGCCGGGATCCGGGAGGATGATGAGTCCCGGAAGATTATCGAAAAATCCCGGGAGATCGACGATATCCTGGGGAAGCTGCACCAAGGGTATCTGGAATCCGAGAAAGTGCGGATGTTTCTGCGGACGCACTACGATATTGAAGGATAAAAAAAAATTTCCGGGCCGTGGAACGGCAGTCAGGTTATTTTTTTACAAAGTCGACCGGATCGACTTCGTTGATGAGAATAAAGATGCATTTGTGTTCTTCTTTCTCTTCACGGACAAGGCCGACCCGGAAAAGCCCGGTCCTCCGTTTCCCGCTCCTCGTGGAAAAGGTGGCAAGCGGGGGCAGGTAATCGACCGCTTCGAGTGCAAGGATCCGCTGGACGGTCTCGTCCCCCGCGTCTCCCCGCTGGGACGGGGCCAGGTTCATGAGATCGAAAAAATTCATCCCTTTCATCTCTTCCGTCTTGTAACCGGTCAGGATCTCAGCGGCGGGGTTGGTGGAAAGGATCCGGTTATTAAGGTCGATAATAAAACCGGCTTCTTTGACCTTGGTCATAAACAGCTCGAGATTCTCCCGTGATGTCCCGGCGCGGTCGTGGAGCCGGTGCTTGTAGATGGCAAATTCAATGTTGGAGTACAGTTCGCGCTGGTTGACCGGTTTTACCAGGTAACTGTGCGACCGTGTCTTGATGGCGCGTGCAACCGTCTCGTCATCGGCATACGCGGTGAGGTAAATGATCGGCACGTCAGAGAACTCGTTGATCTTCTCGGCAGTCTGGATACCGTCAACCGAGCCCTTGATATGGATGTCCATGAGGATGACATCGGGATGACGGTCCCGGGTGAGCGTGATGGCCTCGTCCCCGGTGATGGCCGTGCCGATGATCGTATATCCCATCTTTGTTAAAATGGACTGGAGCGAGAGGGCAACAACCCCTTCGTCTTCGACAATGAGGATCTTTTTCTGCTGCATGTTCCACGAACCCCCACTCTCTGGTGGGCAAGGTACAGCCCGTACGGACCGCCGGGAGTATCATCAAACTATCTCTTCCCCCGGGTCTTACGGCCGGTTCCCTTGATTAACCGTTGTACGCGATTTATATAAAACTATATAATGCCGGCGAACCGATGAGAAAACCATTGGATCCCGGGCACCCCTACCTGACGGCTGGAGAAAACCCGGCGGAAAAAGTGAATCTGCATGGTCGAAATCAAGACGTCCCGGCTGTTCATCATCATGGTGGCAGCCCTCCTGTCCGTTGCCTCTGTTCTTATCACGATCTTCTCGCTCAAAAGCGGTATCATCGACGTATACCCTTACCTGTACATCATCCCGGTTATCCTGATTGCCTATGCCTCCCCCCGTGCAGGCGTCTATTTCACCATCATCATGGGCTGGCTGTACCTGGGTCTGGTGTACATGTACGGCGCGCTCGACCTGCAACTCCTGATCTCCAGCAATATCTGGTTCTATATCTTCGTCTCTCTGGGTGTTTTGATCTCCGCATATACAAACGAGATCGCAAAGCAGCAGAAATTTAGGGACATCTTCACCGGTTCCCAGTCAGGGATCTTTACCTTCGATGCCGAAACAATGAGGATCCTGGAGCACAACAAACGGCTTGACCATATCCTGGGGTACGGGGAAAAGGAACTGGATAACCGTGAGATCACCGTGATCTGGAGTTCTCCCGATGAGATGAACACCTTTCTCAGGCAGATCCGTTCGGGCAGCGCGGTGAGCGATGCGGAGTCCGCGTTTTTAAAAAAAGACGGCAGCCGGGTCTGGGTCCAGATCACGATGTCCTGCAGCAGGGAGAACCTTGTGACCTGTTCGGTCGCGGATATCAATGAACGCAAAAGGATGAATGAGGAGCTCCGCGTAAGCGAAGAGAGATACCGTGTTCTGACTGAGTCCAGCGGTGACATCATCTTTATCCGCGATCATGAGGGCAGGTTTACCTACATGAACCAGCGGGGCTTTACGATCCTTGGACTTTCACCGGAACAGGTAACCGGCCGGATGCCCTCTGACATTTTCCCGCCCGATGTGGCAAAAAGACAGCAGCAGCAGTTCCTGGAGGTTCTCACCTCCAAACATCCGGTTGGCGGTGAACTCATGATCCCCATTCACGGGGAACCCCGCTGGTTCCATGTCACCCTTATGCCCCTTGCGGATGGCGACGGGACCATCGACAATGTCATGGGATCGGTCCGCGATATCACCCAAAGGAAACAGATGGAGGAGCAGCTCAGGCAAGGTGAACAGAAGTTCCGCGATCTTGTCGAAAATATCAGTGATGTGATCATCTCCCTCGACCTCGAAGGAAAGATCACATACATCAGCCCTGTGATCCAGGGGCTGTACGGGTATATACCGGAAGAAGTCGTCGGGCATCACTTCCGGCAGTTTATCCACCCGGACGATGTAGGACATACGCTGCAGGATTTCCGGCATCGGCGCGATGGCGACTATTCCAAGAGCGAACTCAGGATCCATGCCAAGGATGGTACGATCCATTTCATCAGTATCCACCCACGGCCATTATTATCGGATGGCAGAATTATCGGCTTTAACTATGTGATGGCTGACATCACCGAGCGCAACCAGGCCGAAGCCCTGATCCGGGAACGCGAACAGCGCTTCCGGATGGCGGGGGAACTGATCCCCTATGGCGTCTGGATTGCAGACACGGCCGGCCAGTTCACCTTCTGCTCGGAATCCTTCTTATCCCTCCTTGACATGAAACAGGAGGAGTGCAGGAACTTTGGCTGGATGAAACGGCTCTCGCCAGAGGATGCGGAGCGCACGAAAAACGACTGGATCGAAACGGTACGGACCGGCGGGTTCTGGGACTACGAGTACCGGATCTTCGACAAGCAGCAGACCGAACATTTCGTGCTGAGCCGCGGATCTCCCCTGCGCGACAGCACGGGAACGATCATCTCGTTTGTGGGAATTCACCTGGATATCACGGACCGGCGGCAGTACGAGAACCAGCTCGAGCAGTCACTCCGGGAAAAAGAAGTGATCATCAAGGAAGTCCACCACCGGGTGAAGAACAATATGCAGGTGATCTCCGGCTTTTTGCAGCTCCAGTCCAATTATATCAGTGACCCCGAATCAGCTGAGAAGCTCAACGAATGCCAGCGGCGTGTGCGTTCCATGGCGCTGGTCCACGAGAAACTCTACCAGTCCCGTCACCTCGGGTTCATCAACGTTGCCGAGTACATCAAGACTCTTGTTTCAGAGCTGCAGGAAGCGTATGTTGTCCAGGCCGATATCCGGTTTGAGGTGGATGTCGAGAGCATCAATATCAACCTCGACACCGCGATCCCCTGTGGGCTGATCATCAACGAGCTGCTGACCAATGCATTGAAATATGCGTTTGCGGGAAAATTCTCCGGGACCGTTGCGATCTCCCTGCATCTCTCACCGGACCACCGGTTTACGCTGAAGGTGAGCGATGAAGGGGTCGGTCTTCCTGCGACCTTCGATCTCGCCAGCACCGCTACGCTCGGGATGCAGCTGGTGCAGGTGCTGGTCCGCCAGCTGGGCGGGCAGATCGAGATTGACTCCCGGAAAGGGACGAGCTATGTGATCACGTTCCCGGAAAAGTTCTGATCCGCACATCCGGTCCCGGGGCTATTTTTTGCCGATAACCGCCGGGAAAGCAGGGAAAAAGTGCCCTGTTCACCTGCCTGGATCCCGTACTGCCCGTACAGGAGGCTCCCGGACGGCAGATCCGGTGATTTTTCAGGGAAACCCCGTCTTTCCTTCCCGCGAAAAGAACCCCTGAATTTTTGGGTGTTATACCGTGTTCCTTCAGCCTTTGTGCCCCCGTTCCGGCCCGTTGCACCCCACGATTTACACGACCCGGGAAACGCCGCTAAAATGCACGGTCAAATCTTAATATAAATGGTTTGATTGCGAAAATAATCATTTTAACAAAAATTCGTGGAGTGGATTGGCACCATTTCTCATGGAACTCAAAAATACCCGATCCGGCCCCTGCCCCTCTCCGTCGGAGCAATGGTTTCAGGAGGGTTTGGGGTTCAGGTACACCTTATCCGTGTCGCTTTTCACCCTGGGATTGGAGGAGTGCTTGCAGGGAAACCTGTTCTGTGTATCCTTGGTCGTGCCCATACAGAGAGAAGCCATGTGAGCCCATCTCTTCAGGCCTGAGCCGGCATCAACGCCCGCATGCCTGCAAGAACCCGCAACCGGTGCAGGCAGGGACGAGGGAAGGGTTCCCGTTTCGTTGCCCGCCTCAAAAAAAATTCCGGTAAACATGACATATTGTTGTACACTTTTTCCGGACATGTTTATTGCAGATCATAAAAATAATCCAAAGAAATGATTTCCGTCAGGAGACACGGTGAGGCATCCTCACCGGCGCTTGGGATTATCCTCCTTCTTGCCATCACCCTAATCCTCGCGCTCCTTGTCCTGCTGATGTTCCATCTGCCTTTTCTCTATGACACATCAGTTCCTGCGATCTTCAAGATCACCAATATCCGGCACACCAGTGAGCACGGTGCCTTGAATTATGACAGTTACATGGTGATCATGAACACCGGTACTGCAGGGTACCCGAACAAAAATCTCTACGCAGGGATCTACCGGAACGGGGTACTCATGGACTGCCGGATCGAGACATTCAACGGGCATGATTTCATCCCGACCCATCATTATACGATCCAGACCCTGGGTGGGCCGGGATCGTGCGGGAGTATCTGGAACCCGGTCGAGATGGTCTTTATCGATTTCCGGGACGGGACCTTTCACCCGGGCGACCAGATCATTTTCGAAGTGTTCGACAACTCCACAAAACAGATTGTCTCACGCCATTATTACACGGCGTGACACGAAAACAAAAGAAAAAAATTGGGCGAATCCGCCGAATCAGTCTTCGAGTTTCTTAAAAACACCCTTCTTGGTCTTGACAATCTTGCAGAGCGGACAGACCCAGGAATTGGGCAGGTCTTCGAACGCTACCCCCGGGGGAATGTTCTGCGTCTTATCTCCTTTTGCCGGATCGTAAATATAGTGGCATTCAAGACAGACCCAGCGGGCGATTTGTTTCGTCTGTTGTGTCATGATTTAACCTCTGTGATTATTCTTTATCCTTTATTTTTCCCAGATAAGAAATCTCCTGTGATAGCATGAAATTTTCAGGGGGACCCGGTGTTCTCCTGCCCACTTATACCTGTACAGAAACGGTGAGTAGCCCGGGCAGCAATCCGTGCCACCCGGAGGGGTTCCGGGATCTTCCCTTCACGGGTGAATCCCGAGCAGAGACTGCCGGCATCTTCCCGGGAAATGCCCCAGGAACGGAGGTAGACAACCTGCCCGTCAGGCAGGGTGTGGGGGGTGCGGTCACCCAGGTTGCGGTACGCTGCAAGTCTTGCTGTATCCCCAGGGAAATGGTGCAGAATATCTCCCTCAAGCCCTGCGGAGTCTTCGTAGGTAACGCAGATCACTGCACGGCCGGTAGCGTCATACAGATGTGCGGGATCGATGATATTGAAAAAAGCAATTACGCATCCCGAAAGGAAGATCGCGTTGATATCCTTCCGGTCCAGGGAGTTGACAATGGCAAGAACGCCTTCTGTGGCATCGTTCCCGCCTACCGTCACCCGGGAGAACCCGCACCCGTCGATAATGAGATCTTTGCGCATCACGATCCCGGCAAGGGTCGAGTGCTCCCGGCCGGCGTAACTCTCCGCAACGCCGAGTACACGCAGGCCTTTTTTCGGGATGTGCATAGAAGCAATTATCACACCCCCGTTAAAAATACTATACCAATGAAATTCAACAAAGATGAGGTCTGCATCCTTATCCCCACGTTAAACGAGAGCCTGACGATAGGCCCGGTCATCAAGGAGTTCCGCAGCCAGGGCTACAACCATATTCTGGTCATCGACGGCAAGAGCTCCGACAATACCGTCAAGAATGCGCGGGAAGCGGGAGCCCTTGTCCGGACCCAGTCCGGTAAGGGCAAGGGCAATGCGATCATCGAGGCATTCGAGATCATCGAGGAGCCCTACATTCTGATGGTTGACGGCGACGGGACGTACTCGGCAAAAGATGCCGAGAAGATGCTCACCCCGCTCTTTCTGGGGTTCGACCAGGTGATCGGGGACCGGCTGATCAATGCAGAGGAAGGGTCGTTCTCGCATATCAATCTCTTTGGCAACCACATGCTCAACCTCTTCTTTAAGCTCGCCCACAGCCGGGACCTCCACGATATCCTCTCCGGCTACCGGGCGTTCACGAAACTGGCCATCCAGCAGATGAACCTCAAGGAGACCGGGTTTGAGATCGAGACCGAGATGTCGGTGGAGGCAGTACGGAACGGGCAGCGGATCATGGTCGTGCCCATCCGGTACTCCCGCCGCCCGGGAACGCCGACCAAACTCTCCCCGTTCCATGACGGTATCCGGATAGTAACCACCATTTACCGGCTCGCCCGGGTCAACAACCCGCTCTTCTATTTTGGTATCATGGGCCTGTTTACCACCCTTCTGGGGGTGCTCACCGGTGTCTACGTTGTGCTGGAATGGTTCCACAATGTGCAGCATATCCCGCTCACCATCCTCACGGTGCTTCTGGTTGTCGTGGGTATAGAGATCTTCATGTTCGGGATGATCTCGGACATGCTGCTCGTATTCCACCGCGAAATCATCCGCGAGATCCAGATGAACCAGCCACCGCGGCAGCCGAAATAAATCCTTTTTTTAAAAAAAAGATACTTTTTTTAGGATCATTCCAGGAACTGCTTCCTGAACGCGATGACCCGGCAGGCATGTTCGGCAAGGGAGGTGAGCTGGAACGCTTCATCGAGGTTCGCACCGGCTGCAAACGTGCCGTGCCCCCGGGCAATCACCATCCTGTGGCTCTGCATCATGCCGGCCACGGCATCGGCGAGCCCCTGGGTCCCGGGCTCACCGGCAACGACCGGGATGAGGGGACAGAACATGATCCCTTCGCTGTCCAGCGGGCGGATCTCGTCAACCACAAGTGAGGCGGCGACGACGTAGGGCGGGTGCGCGTGGACGATTGCCGTATATCCGGTCTTTTTGTAGACCGCAAGATGCACGCGGTATTCGCTGGAAGCCACCGCAGGCACGGCACCTTCAAAGGGAACAAATACCGGATCTCCCGGCTCATCCAGGTAGGCACCGGTCCGCTTGATATAAAATCCCCGATCCTTCTCGCGCACACTGATATTGCCGAAGTTTCCCCCGACCAGGTGTTCGGCAAACAGCCGCTTTCCTACCCGTTCAAAGCCAGGATCCTGCATCCTTCGCACCTCTTTTTCGTACACCATCCTTTGGCGTACTCCACAAT
>Ga0335071_10007885_pt1 | contig 10939 bp, 12 predicted proteins | sample Lox_Sample_15_FD_206724 | JGI IMG/M metagenome (GOLD analysis project Ga0335071, IMG submission 206724) | Soil microbial communities from Loxahatchee National Wildlife Refuge, Florida, United States - Lox_Sample_1.5 | ecosystem: Environmental > Terrestrial > Soil > Wetlands | place: USA...
CGGGATCACGAACTACCACGTCCCGTCGACGAGCGGCCCGGACCCGTCTCGGCGCTCCCGCGGGGAGCTCGTCTCGCTCGCCCTCGCCCGCGCCTCGGCGGAGGAGGCGCGCGCCGCCCTCGCCGGCGTCGAGGCGCACGCCTACAACCCCTTCCACCTCCTCGTGGCGGACGCCGGGAGCGCCTTCCTGTGGTGGTACGACGGGGAGTCGGCCGAGGTCGAGCCGCTGGCGCCCGGGCTGCACGTCGTCACCGAGAACTCCCCATTCGGTCGCTGCCCGCGCGGCGAGTGGCTGCGGGGGCGCTGGCCGCTCGACCCCTCCCCGGCCGGGCTCCGGGAGCTGCTCTCCGTCCACGGACCGGACCCCTTCGCGCGGACCTGCATCCACCTCGACCCGGTCTACGGGACGCGGTCGACCGCGGTCGTCCGCCTCGCCCGCTCCCTCGAGGTCTCCGAGCTCTACGCCACCCGGGGGCCGCCCTGCGTCAGCCCGTTCGAGGACCGCTCCGACCTCGTCGCCTCCCTCTCGCGCGCCGCTTGACGGGACACCTCCCGTCCCGCATGTATCCGCCATGGGCCTCCTCGACCGCATCCCGTCCCGCCCTCCCCCGGCCGCGCCCCCGGAGGGCATCGAGGTGAACGAGCGCGGCGAGCTCGAGGTCGCGTGGCCCGGCGGCCGGCGCGTGGTCCTGCCCCCGTTCCAGCTCCGCGACGCCTGCCCGTGCGCGGTGTGCATCGAGGAGGGAACCGGGCGGAAGATCCTCGACCCGAGCACCATCCCGGCCGACATCCGCCCGGAGCGCGTGGAGCCCGTCGGGAACTACGCCGTCCAGATCCACTGGTCGGACGGCCACTCCTCCGGCATCTACACCTGGGAGCTCCTGAGACGCGCCTCGGGGCTGTAGCGACGCTCAGATGAAGCTTCGCGCCGGCGCCGCGATGGTCGTGTAGTGGTTTTGCGCCGGGCCGCCGGTGTGGCGCGCCCGCGCGAAGCGGATCGCGCCCATCTCGCCCGCGCCGCCGCGCAGCGCGTGGACGAGCAGCTTCACGGCCGAGGGATCCATCCGCTCCGCCGCGGCCTCCTGCACGAGGACGTCGGCGGCGCCGCGGGGGTCGAAGGGGTCCGAGCGGTAGCTGCGCACCTGCGTGAGCGCCGCGAACGCGCTCGCCACGGCCACCACCTCGAGCGCGCGCGGCGGCCGGCGCGAGAGGTCCGGGTAGCCCTGTCCGTTTCGCCAGTGGTGGCAGAGGGCCGCGTCCACGGCCGGGTGCGGGCCGAGCAGGCGCGCGAGGTGCCAGGCGCCGAGGAACGGGTGCTCCGCCACCTCGACGGTCTCGTGGCTCCGCAGCGGCTCGGGCCCGCGCACGAGCCGCGCCGGCAGGTGGCGCATGCCGATGTCGTGCAGGAGCGCCGCGGCCGCGATCTCGGGGGCGAGGCGCGACTCGCCGGCGCCCACGGCGAGCATGCGCGTCGCCACCGCCGCGCTCGCCATCCCGTGCCGGTAGCGCAGCGGGTCGGAGAGCTTGAGGGCCTGCAGCTCGTCGAAGATGGCCACCGGTAGGCGCACCGCGAGCAGCGTCCTCGCCACGGTCGCCTGCGCCGCCGCGGACCGGAAGAGGTGGCGGTAGCCGTGCTCCTCGAGCGGGACGCCGATGTCGTCGGCGGCGAAGGTCTCGGCCAGCGTGATGGAGGCGCCCGGGCGCGCCTCGCGCGCCGCCTCGGCGATGGTCTCCGCGGAGATCAGCAACCCGCGCCGCGCCAGTACCTGACCGTGGCAGTCGATGAGGTCCCGGCGCAGCGTGATGCGGTCGAACACGGCTCTCAGCGTAGCAGGGCGTTCCGCGCACGCCAGTTGCGCCCCCCCAGGGGAGGTGCGAATGGGTGGGGCGCTGTGGGCGACGCAGTGCGGCGGGCGTCAGCGGCGCCGCCGCGACATCGCGCGCTCCATCTCCCGCTTCTGCTCGCGGGCGGAGATGTCGGCGCGCCGGTCCTCGTGCGTCTTGCCGCGGCCGAGCCCGAGCTCGACCTTCGCCCATCCGCCGCGGAAGTAGATGGAGAGCGGCACGAGCGAGTAGCCGCGCTGCTCCACCTTCCCGCGCAGCCGCTCGAGTTCGGCGCGCGACACGAGGAGCTTGCGGTCGCGCAGCGGGGCGTGGCCGAAGACCGAGGCGGCCTTGTACTCGCCGATGCGGCAGTTGACGAGCCACAGCTCGCCTGCGCGCACCGTCGCGTAGGCGTCGGAGAGGGCGACGTTCCCCTCGCGGAGGCTCTTCACCTCGCTGCCGGCGAGCACGAGGCCGGCCTCGATGCGCTCCTCGATGTCGTAGTCGAAGCGCGCGCGCTTGTTCTGCGCGACGGGCCTTGCCTCGCCCGCCCCTCCGGCCGCGCCCCTCCTCATGGCAGGGCCACGTTGTCGATGAGCCGCGTCGTCCCCGCGAAGGCCGCCGCGAGCATCCGCGAGCCGGTCTCGGCCCGGTCGACCGGGCGGAGCGTCTGCGGGTGGACGACCTCCACGTAGTCGGGGAGGAGCCCGGCGGCGGAGATCTCGCCGGAGGCTCGCTCCTCCAGCGCCCGGGCGTCGCGCTCGCCCCCGGCTGCCCGCCTCCTCGCCTCCTCGAGCGCCCGCGAGATGGCGACGGCGCGCCGTCGCTCGTCGGGGGACAGGTAGGCGTTGCGCGAGGAGAGGGCGAGCCCGTCCGGCTCTCGGATCACGGGCATCCCCATGACCTCGAGACCCATCTCCAGGTCGCGCACCATGGCGCGGATCACCTGCAGCTGCTGCCAGTCCTTCTCGCCGAAGATCGCGACATGGGGCCGGGAGAGGCCGATGAGCTTCGCGACCACCGTGGCGACGCCGCGGAAGTGGCCCGGGCGCCGCCCCCCGCAGAGCCCCTGGGAGACGTCGGTCACCTCGACCCAGGTCTGGTAGCCCGCGGGGTACATGCGCTCCGGGGAGTCCGGGGAGAGGACCCAGTCGACGCCCGCGGCCGCGCACTTGGCGAGGTCCCCCTCGAGGTCGCGGGGGTAGCGGGCGAGGTCCTCCTTGGGCCCGAACTGGGCGGGGTTCACGAAGATGGTGGCGAGCGAGAGCCCGGGCGCGCCCCGCTCGTCGGCGCGGGCGCGCGCCGCGCGGAGCAGCGAGACGTGCCCCTCGTGCAGGTAGCCCATCGTGGGTACGAGCACGACGCGCCGTCCGGCGTCGCGCGCCGCGGTGCACCGGCGCTGCCACTCGGCCGGGTCGCGGATGAGCTCTGGCATCGGCATCGACGGCGGGAGGAGCTAGACGGGTTCCCCCACCACGCCGGCGTGCTCGTCGTCGGTCCCGGGCTCGGGCTTCGGCGCGACCACCTGGAGCAGGCGCAGGCCCGGGGCGTGGAAGCTGTGCTCCTCGGCGGGGAAGGTCCCCCGCTTCACCTCCGAGACGTAGTCGCGCACCGCCGCGGCCGCGACGGGGCCGAGCTCGGCGAAGCGCTTCACGAACTTGGGCTTGAACTCGGTCTCGAGGCCCAGGAGGTCGTGGAACACGAGCACCTGGCCGTCGCAGTGGGCCCCGGCCCCGATGCCGATGGTGGGGATCTTGAGCTGGCCGGTGATGAGCCGGGCGAGCTCGGCGGGGATGCACTCGAGGACGAGCGCGTAGCAACCGGCCCTCTCGAGCGCCTCGGCGTCGCGGATGAGCTGCTGGGCGCGGTCGCCGTCCTTGCCCTGCACCACGTACCCGCCGAGCTTGTGCACCGATTGCGGGGTGAGGCCGATGTGCCCCATGACCGGCACGCCGGCGCGGACGATCCGGGCGATCACGTCGGCGAACTCGGCGCCGCCCTCGAGCTTCACCGCCTCGGCCCCGCCCTCGGCGACGAGCCGCATGGCGTGCTTCACGGCCTCGTCCGGGCTCGCCTGGTAGCTGCCGAAGGGCATGTCGCCGACGAGGTGCGCCCGGCTCCCGCTGCGGGCGAGGCCGCGGCGGACCGACGCGCAGTGGTAGATCATGTGCTCGAGGGTCACGGGGAGCGTGGAGTCGTGCCCCTGCATGACCATCCCGACCGAGTCCCCGACGAGGACCACGTCGACGCCGCCCTGGGCGACGAGGCGGGCGCTCGTGGCATCGTACGCGGTCACCACGGCGATCTTCTCGCCGCCCGCCTTCATGCGCCGGAGCTCTTGGATGGTGACCCGCTTCTGGGGAGCGGACTGGCTGGACATGTCGTGCGCCTCCGGTGTGGGCCCTCGCAGGTCCCGCCCATCGGTCAACGGGTCGAATCTACCCCGACCGGGCCTCCGGGCGCCACGAATCCCGCGCGCTCCGCCCCGTCAGGCCCGGTGGCCCTCCGGGTTGTAGTGGAGCCTTCCCTTCCGATGGCGCCGCACCTGGGAGACCACGCCCTCGAGGTCGGCCTCGTCGGAGAGGTCGAGATCGCTCGTATTCACCACGAGCAACGGCGTGTCCTCGTAGTGGAAGAAGAAGTCGCCGTACGCCCGGGCGACCGCGTCGAGGTAGTCCGGCGAGAGGTGGCGCTCGAAGTCCCGGGCGCGCTTGCGGATGCGCGCGAGGAGCACGTCCTGGCGCGCCTGGAGGTAGACGACCAGGTCGGGCTTGACGGTGCGGGTGCCGAGCACCTGCCAGATGCGCTCGTAGAGGGCGAGCTCGTTCGGGTCGAGCGTGAGCGAGGCGAAGATGCGGTCCTTCGCGAACAGGTAGTCGGAGACCGTCACCTGGCTGAAGAGGTCCTGCTGGAAGAGCTCCTGCTGCTGCTGGAAGCGGGAGAGCAGGAAGAAGAGCTGCGCCTGGAAGGCGTGCTTCGCCCGGTCCTCGTAGAAGCCGGCGAGGAACGGGTTCTCCTCCACGACCTCGAGGACGAGACGGCCCCCGAGCCGCTCGGCGAGGGCGCTCGCGAGCGTGGTCTTGCCGACGCCGATGGGGCCCTCGACGGCGATGTAGCGGGGCTTGTCCAAGGACGGGCGACGGAGCTTGCCACAGCCCCAGTTGGCGTGTCCACGCGTGGTTCCGCACCTTTCTTGACCGTGCACGCCTTGCCATGTATGGTCATTTCGGATTCGCCGCGAATCGCGGCGAGGAGGCGGAATGGCGGGGCGGGACGGGCGGGCGGGGGCAAAGGCCCGCGGCGGGGTGGACCCGGCGTTCCACAGGGCGATCCTCAAGATCGCCATCGAGCTGAGGAAGCCGCAGGCGCGCAGCTACGACGAGGTCGTCGAGGAGACCATCCGCGCGATGCGCATCGACGCGGAGGCCTTCCGCCGCTACCTCGGCGAGAACGGCGCCCGGAACATGAGCCTCCTCCTCGCGACGGCACGGGCTTCGGGCCTGTAGTCGGGGCGGCGGCGGGAATGGGCGCCCTTTCGGCGGCGGGCGGGTTGGTGGCGGGGCGGGACCTTCGGGAGGGCGCCCAGCAGTCGGCCGGGCCATCGAGCCCTGCAGCGTGCCTCGTTCCGGGCTGCGGCCGCCCGCGGTTCTCGGCCGCCCTCTGCGGGCTCCACGCGCTCGGCGGACGCTACCGCACCGTGGCCGCGCCGGGCGGGCGACTCGCCGCGGCCCGCGTCGACGGCCCGCCGCGGGTGCTCGTCCTCCCGCAACCGCTCGCGTCCGCGAAGCGCCCCTGACGCGCTCCCACGCGCCTCGCCTCGCCTTCAGTCGCCTCGGCCCGCCGCCTCCAGCCGCCTCCGGGACACCTCCCGTGCGACGTGGGAAAGGGCCTCCTCGCCCGCACCGCCGCTGCGGACGTCCTCCTCCGGCGGCCCCGCCGCACCGCCCTCGAGGGGCGCCCCGCCCCGCCCGCGTGACGGCCCCGCCGCGCCCGGGCGCGCCTCGCGGACGGACTTGAGGAACATCCACTCGAAGAGCATGGCGAGGGCCATGAACGGCAGGAAGAGGACGAACAGCGCCGCGAGCAGCGGGCCGGCGAGAAGGGCCGCCGGCCAGCTCACCCGGAGGTAGCGCCGGCTCGCGCCTCCCGGCAGGACCTGGCCGTCCCGGTCGATCGAGGTGAGGTGCCACTGTCCCGGGCTCCAGTAGTGCCCCCGGGATACCTGCGTTCCGCCTGCGTAGCGGGCCATGGCTCCCTCCTCCCCGCCCGGGGCGCCCGGCGCCCCCGGGCTCGTCGTCCCGAAAGGCTCATCCCCCCGCCCCGCCATCCTCGCCTTCCCCGCGGCGCGCCAGGCCGTCCGGAAGCCGCCCGGGGGGCGGCCGCGGAGGCGGCCGCCTCGCCTCGCCCGCCCCGCGGGTCCGACCGCCGAGGGCGAGCGCGGGCATGACGAGCAGCATCGCGAGGAGCGGTACCCGGACGTACGGCTCGTCCGCACCGCCCGGCAGGAGCCCCCCGTCGCGCTCCACCTGCACGACCTCCCAGCTCGACCTCGAGAGGTAGTAGCCGCGCCTCGCCGCGCTGCCGCCGTGGAGCGTCGCCCGGGCCATCGTCGCCATCCCGCCCGGTGCGCGAGGGCACCGGGCTCTTCTCGATCCTGGGCCGTTTCCCTGCGCCGGGGGGAAGATTTCGACGGAGGCCCCGTTTGCCCCGGCGCGCCCCCGGAGGGGGCCACCGGAGCTAGCCGGCGGCGCTCGAGAGGGCGCGGTCGAGCGCCTCCCACTCGTCGACGGAGAGGGTCTCGCCGCGCCGGCCGGGGTCGACCCGCGCCGCGGCGAGCGCCCGCTCGAGCTCCTCGCGGGGCGCGAGATGAGCCGCCTCGAGCGCGTTGCGGAGCGTCTTGCGGCGCTGCGCGAAGCCCGCCTTCACCAGGCGGCGGAAGCGCGCCGGGTCGCCGGAGGCGGGGGGACGCGCGCCGAGCTCGATGACCACGACGGCGCTGTCCACCCGCGGGGGCGGGTGGAAGCACCCGCGCCCCACGACGCGATCCACCCAGACGCGCGCCCGCTGCTGGAGCAGCACCGAGAGCAGACCCCAGTCCTTCGTGCCCGGATGCGCCGCGAGGCGGTCCGCGACCTCCCGCTGCACGAGCAGCACGGCACGGGACACCGTCTCTGCCTGGTCGAGCAGCGAGAAGAGGATCGGGCTCGTCAGGTGGTACGGGATGTTCCCCACCACGGCCACCGGGGGCGCCGGGTGCCCCGGCGCGGACCGGGCGAGGCGCCTGAGGTCGAGGCGAGCGGCGTCCGCCTCCTCGACGTGGATCGCCTCGCCGAGCTCGGCGCGCAGCACCCGGGCCATGTCCCGGTCGCGCTCGACCGCCACCACGTCCGCGCCACGGGCGAGGAGGTGCGCGGTGAGGTGCCCGAGGCCGGCCCCGAGCTCCACCACGCGCTCGCCCGGGTGCGCCACCGCCAGCCGCGCGATCGCGTCGAGGACGGCGTCGTCCGCGAGGAAGTTCTGGCCCCAGCTCTTCTTCGCGCGCAGGCCGTGGCGGGCGAGGAGCTCTCGCGGGGACGGGTGGGCCATCAGAGCCGCCAGGCGGGGTCCGCGTTCAGGTCGAGCGATTGCCGCTCGCCCCGCGCGAGCGCGTGGGAGCCGGCGACGGCGATCATCGCGGCGTTGTCCGTGCAGAGCCGCGCGGCGGGGAGGATGAGCCTCATCCCCTCGTACTCGGCCGCCTTGGCGGCGGCAGCCTCGCGCAGGCGGCTGTTTGCCGCCACGCCGCCCGAGAGCACGACCCGATCGAGCTGGAGCTCTCGTGCCGCGCGGAAGAGCTTCTGCACGAGCGCGCGCACGATCGCCTCCTGGTAGCTCGCGCACAGGTCGGCGAGCCCCTGCCCCTCCGGGACCCCGTGGCGCCGGACGTGGTGCAGCAGCGCCGTCTTCAGCCCGGAGAAGCTGAACGCGAGGGGCCCTCCCTTCACGATGGCCTTGGGGAAGCGCACCGACTCCCGGTTCCCTCCCCGCGCCAGCCGGTCGATGGCGACCCCTCCCGGGTACGGGAGGCCGAGCAGCTTCGCGCCCTTGTCGAAGGCCTCGCCGGCGGCGTCGTCGCGCGTCTGCCCGAGAAGCTCGTACCGGCCGAACCCGCGGCACGCGTACAGCGAGGTGTGCCCGCCCGACACGACGAGCCCGAGGAATGGGAACGCGGGGGCCTCGTCGGCCAGGAAGGCGGCGAGCAGGTGCCCCTCGAGGTGGTTCACGCGGACGAGCGGCTTCTGCCAGGAAAGGGCGAGCGCCTTCGCCACCTGGACGCCGACGAGCAGCGCCCCGACGAGCCCGGGGCCGGACGTCACCGCGATGCCGTCGAGGGATTCCCCGGCGACCCCCGCCCGCCGGAGCGCCTCGTCCACGACCGGCATCACCTGGACCACGTGGTTGCGGCTCGCGAGCTCCGGAACCACGCCGCCCCATCGGCGGTGGACCTCGATCTGCGTGGCGACGACGTCGGACAGCGCGCGGCGGCCGTCCTCCACCACGGCGGCGGCGGTCTCGTCGCAGCTCGTCTCGATTCCGAGGACCTTCACGGGGGCTCGCCGGTCGCCCGCGGCTCGGGCGGACCCCTGTTCTAGCCGAGGCCCGGCCGCGGCGCGAGCAAAGCCGGACGGGGTCCTCTACCGGAGCCGCTCGAGAACCTGGCGGACCTCGTCGGCGTGAGCGCCACCCGGCGCGACCTGGAGGTAGCGCCGGTACGCGGCGCGGGCCTCGGCCCGCTCGCCGCGCGAGAGGCGCACCTCGCCGAGCGCGAGCCACGCCGCCTCGTTCGCACCGTCGAGGGACACGGCCCGCCGGAGGGCCTCCAGGGCCTCGCCCGGCCGGCGAGCGTCGTAGAGGGCGCGACCCAGCCCGGACAGCGCCTCGCTCGTCTCCCGCGCCGCGATCGCGCGCCGGTACTCGGCCGCCGCGGCGAGGAAGGCGCCGGCCCGGTACTTCGCCTCCGCCGACTCGAGCGCGCTCCGGTAATCGGACGCGCCGGCGGTGGGCGGAGGAGGAGGCGGCGGCTCCGGGGCGGCGGGCGGCGCGCGCTCAGCCTCCGCGGCGGCGGCCGGCGGCGGCTCCGCGGCGGCGGCCGGCGGCGGCTCCGCGGCGGCGGCCGACGGCGGCTCCGCGGCGGCGGCCGGCGGCGGCTCCGCGGCGGGAGGCGGCTCGGGGTCCTTCGGCTCTCCCGGCGGCGCGGCAGCCGCCGCGGCGAGGTCCTGCGCGGGCGCCGCGGACTGGGCGCCCTCCGCCTCGAGCCGCCTGTTCCTCGCGGCGAGCCCGGCGGCCGCGGCCGCGGCGATCGCGATCACCAGCGCCCAGACGGCGACGGTCGCGAGCGGTGAACGCTGCTCGCGCGGCGGCCGCCGGGGGCGGCCCGCCCTCGCGGCCCGGGCGGGCGCCTTCGGGGAGGCGGGCGCCACCGCGCCCGGCGGCGGAGGAGGAGGCGGTTCCGCGGGCCCGCGGGGCGCCTCGCCTCCGCCCCCCTCCGCCGCTCGCGGGGCCTCCGCGCGCGGGAGGACCGGGGGGAAGGGCGGCGCGGCGGGCTCGACCGGGCCGGCGAACCAGTCCACGCCCTCCGGCTCCGGGGTCGGGCCCGGCGCGGCCCTCGCGGCCCCGGGCGCCCCCACCTCGCGGAGGATTCCCTCGAAGTAGAGGCGGGAGATGGTGGCGGCCGCCGCGAGGTCGTCGCGCCCCGACTCCTCGACGACCTCCTCCAGCGTCCGCTTCCCGTCGAAGAGCCGGAGCATCGAGTTCACGTCGTCGGGGATCTCGGCGAGCCTGCGACCGAGCATCGCGGCGTCGACCTCGAGAACCCGGCCGGGCGGGGGCATCTGCTCGGCGAGCCGTCCCCACTCGTCGAGCTGCCGCATGCCCTCGAGAAGGAGCGACCGGGTCGGGCGCGCGATCCGCGTCTCGCGCTCCACCGGACCGAACTCGACGGTGAAGTCCCCCTCGCCCCAGTGGAGCAGGCGGTAGAAGGCACCCTCCCCCCGGAGTGACCCGGACTCGCAGTCGACGATCTGCCCGTCGCGGAACCAGACGGTGGCGTGCGTCCGCCGCGGTCCGTCGATGCGCAAGGCGCCGCTCTTGCGCCCCAGCTCGAGCGTCTGCACCAGGTCGACGACCGCCATCTCGCCCAGGTTGCCCGAGAACCCGCTCTTGCCCTCCTTGCGCTCCAGGCGCTCCCGGTCGCGGCGCTGCAGGAGCATGCGGACGCGGGTCACGATCTCCTTGATGTAGATGGGCTTGGTCAGGTAGTCGTCGACACCGAGCTCGAGCCCCCGCACCTTGTCCTCCACCGACTTCTGCCCGGTGAGGAACACGAACGGGATGGCGCGGAACCTCTCGTCCTGGCGCATCCGGCGACAGAACTCGAAGCCGTCCACCTCCGGCATCCGGGTCTCGGAGATGACCAGGTCCGGCGTCGAGATGTCGCACTTCTCGAGCGCGTCGCGGCCGTTCAGCGCCGCGGTGACGGCGAAGCCGGCCTTCTTCAGGCTCACCTCGGTCAGGCGCAGCGACTCCGGGTCGCCGTCGACGAGAAGCAGGTGGTCGCGGGCCAAGGTGGGTCCGTGTGGGAGAAGCCCGCCGCCGCGGGCCTCCGCGAGCACGATCGTCGCCGCCCACCGCGATCCCGTCAAGGAGAGGGCCGCGGCGCGCTAGCTCTTCGAGTCGGCCCGATCCGTCGCCTTGCCCTGCCGCGCCGCCTCGATGCGCCTTAGCTCCCGCGCCGCGTCGGCGTGCCCGGGGTTCGCCTTGACGGCCGCCCGGAAGGCGCGCTCCGCGCGCGCCTCGTCCCCCTCCTGGCGGGCGACGAGCCCGGCGAGGTAGTGGGCCCGGTCGCAGGCAGGGTCCTTCGTGGCCTCGGCGAGGATCTCGGCCAGCCGGCCCCGGTCGGTCGCCTTCGCGTCGGCGAAGATGGTCGCGGCGAGCGCGGCCCGGTACTCGGAGCGCGGGTCGGCCTGGATGGCGGCCTCGAAGAACTGGCGAGCGCGGCCGAAGTCGCGGGTGCGGTGGCAGGCTTCCCCCTTCTGGAAGTCGATCCGGGCCGCCGCCACCGCCTCCCGGGTGGCAG
>Ga0335071_10007887_pt1 | contig 10937 bp, 11 predicted proteins | sample Lox_Sample_15_FD_206724 | JGI IMG/M metagenome (GOLD analysis project Ga0335071, IMG submission 206724) | Soil microbial communities from Loxahatchee National Wildlife Refuge, Florida, United States - Lox_Sample_1.5 | ecosystem: Environmental > Terrestrial > Soil > Wetlands | place: USA...
GAACCTGCTTGCCCCTTTTTTATGAGCGGTGATCAGTAGATCCTCAATCTGGTACGATTCCATCTGCCGGCAAGGCTCTCTTATCGCGCAGCGTAACTTTGACTTTTCTTGCGTTTGGAAAACAATGGTTATATCATATGCCAACAGGAGGCTCACATGAAAGTGGGGATAGTAAAACATCAGATCTATCTTGAACACATCACCGATGATTTTCATCCTGAAAATCCACAGCGACTCGTGCATATCTACGCCATGCTTGATGAACTCGACCAGGACGGGCTCGTTTACATTGAGCCGCGCCCCGCTACACACGAAGAGATTGCCCTGAATCATGATATCTCCTACATAAATTTTGTTGCTGAAACAAAAGGTAAGGCTCAAAGACGCCTGGATCCTGATACGGTGACCTCTCCAAAATCTTACGAGGCTGCCTGCATGGCCGCGGGAGGATTCCTGGAACTGGGCGATGCGCTCTTTGCAGGCAGGATTGACAACGGGTTTGCCCTCGTGAGGCCTCCCGGACACCATGCGGAGCGCGCAAGGGCCATGGGCTTCTGCATTTTCAACAACATCGCCGTTGGGGCACGTTACCTCGTAAAGAAGTACGGCCTCAAGAGGGTATTCATTGTGGATTGGGACCTGCATCACGGCAACGGCACCCAGCACAGCTTCTACAATGATGCTGACGTGCTCTATCTGTCGACACACCAGTATCCCTATTACCCGGGGACAGGCTGGTATGACGAAACCGGGTCGGGTCAAGGCAAGGGATACACGATCAACATTCCCCTCTCTTCGGGTATGGGAGATGCGGATTACGTGCAGATCTTTGAGAAGATTGTGCTACCCGTTGCACGGAAATGGAAGCCTGAAGTGATCCTGGTATCAGCCGGTTTTGATATTCATCGCAATGATCCCCTGGGCGGTATGGCTGTTACAGAAAGCGGTTTCACCCGGATGACACGAATCCTGATGGACGCAGCGGGAGAAGTATGCGATGGGAAGATACTTTTTGCGCTCGAAGGCGGTTATGATCTTTCGGGGTTGACCAGCTCAGTGAAGGCAGTCATACTGCAGCTTTTGAATAGACCCTTGTACGTGCAAGAGATTAAAGCAAATCCCTCCGGCGAAATTGAGCGGACCGTGCAGCAGGTAAAAAAAGCGCTTCTGCCGTATTGGGGAGAATTTTAGACCTTAGTTATCGCTTCCTTTAATTCTTTGCCGACCTTAAAATACGGGAGTTTCTTTGCGGGCACCTCAACAACTTCACCATTCTTGGGGTTTCTGCCTCTATAAGGTTTGTACTGCCTGACCGAGAAGCTACCGAAGCCCCGTATCTCCACGCGCTCACCGTTAACGATAGCCTTCTTGATGCTCTCCGTGATGGTATCGACAACGATCTTGGCTACTTTCTGGTTCATGCCGGTTTTCTCGGCGAGTTTATTAACGATGTCCGTCTTATTCATAATAGCGCCCCTCCACTGCTATAGGTTATCAACCACGTATTCGTATGCGTTTCTGAAAATTTTCAAACCCTCTCCCTCTTCCGGTAGATGTTCTCGTGTCCAATGGGGATGCTGCGTGTAATGGACGAAGGCTTCGGGATGAGGCATAAGCCCGAAGATCCTGCCTGAAGGGTCGCACAGGGCCGCTATTGAATCGACCGAGCCGTTGGGATTCCAGGGAAATTCCTCTGTTACCTGTCCGGTCTCATCAGCGTACTGCATGACTATGTAGCCACCGTTTCTCAGTTGTTGCAGGGTCTCTTCGGTTTTTGTGACGAGCTTTCCTTCACCGTGACGCACCGGAAGGTAAATTTTATCCATATCTTTCGTGAAGATGCAAGAGGAAAGTTGGCGCACGCAAAGGTAGACCCAGCGGTCCTGAAATCTCCCTGAATCGTTGAAAGTGAGCGTGACGGATTGCTCGCCATAGTTTCCAGAGAGCCCCGGCAGAAGCCCCGTTTTGACAAGGAGCTGAAAGCCGTTGCATATGCCTATGATAACTTTTCCATCTGCTACGAAACGAATCAGTTCGTCGAGAAATGAACCTGCGATTGCCTGCCCGGCGTGCACCTTTTGATACTTCCATTTAACCGCTTGTGCCTTTGCCGACCCAAGATCGTCGCCGTCAAGAAACCCGCCCGGGAAGTTTAGGAACTGATAGTCATGGATATTCTTTGTGCCGTCCAGCAAGGAATTGATGTGGACAATATCAGCGTCGAAGCCCACGAGCCGGTTGGCATAAGCTGTCTCAAGCTCACAATTGATGCCGTTGCCTGAGAGGACAAGGCTTTTCGGTTTTTTCTTTTTCACGCTGCTCCGTAACTGTGCAACCCCGACAAAATAAAGTTTACACCAAAATATGTAAAAATGACACTGGCGAAGCCTATGATGGAAAGAAGCGCTATGCGCCTGCCTTTCCAGCCCCGGGCAAAGCGGGCATGCAAAAAAAGTGCGTAAAATATCCATGTGATTAGTGACCAGGTTTCTTTCGGATCCCAGCTCCAGTATGATCCCCACGCGTAGTGTGCCCACACCGCGCCTGTAAGAATTCCTGCGCTCAGCATCGGAAACCCCACCATTACCGAACGGTAGTTCAGTTCCTCGAGCGTCTCTTCCGGCGGCATGATGCTCTTCCAGTTGACTATCGAAAAAAGGCCGGCAAGGAAAGAGACTGCGAAGGCAGCGTAGGCTATAAAGCAGGTAAACACATGTATGTGGAGCCAGTTACTCTGCAGGGCCGGAATGAGCGGTGTGATCTTCTTGTCCACAGATGTTGAGAAAGAGGCGTACCCCATGAATCCAAGAGCGACGAGGCACGCGAACATCGTAAGCAAAGGGAACCTCAGTCTCTTTTTCATTGCAATGACTATAAGCGCGATACACCATGCATAGAAGATGAGAGATTCGTAGAAATTGGAGAGAGGAGCGTGACCTGGAAACTGGCAAATTTGAAAGATGCACTTATAGACCTCAGTAATCCCTCCATACGATTCTATCCATCGTGCGATGAGCCCGGCCGTGTGTAGTCCAAACGTGACGTAGAGTCCTACCCAGACAGCCGTGAGTACCTTTTCTTTCTTTGTGGCGAAGCAGACGAGATGCCCCAGGAACAGGAGCAGGTAAAGGAACGTCACGACTGATAGGATTTCGTTGCTTACGAACATCCGAGTTTCCCTTTCAACTTTTCAAATTCTTCCCTGAAGCCTTCCTTGTTTTTGACGGCGGTGCCGGCAATGAGCACGCCCTTAGATATCTCTAGCAGATAGATGCGTCTATGGTAAAGGAAAAAGTTTACATAGAGGCCGAACAGAATCAGCGCAAAGCCGAACCAGACGACCCACACGCCGGGGTCACGGGAAACTTCCAGGCCCGTATAGTATTCCTCCTGGATTTTGTCGAGCCGAACCGTGGTGCCGAGAATATTCTTTTCTCTCAGTCTCGGGACCTCCGTCAGAAACCAGGTGGTTTGGGGTTGGCCTTTCTCGTCCACGTAGGCTACTTGGACTCCGGGGCCGAAATTGTGCACCGACTTTTCATACCGGACAGCGAGCAGGTGGAGCTTCCCTTTCTTGTAGACACCTCCCTGGCCCAGTTCGACCGGCTCTCCTCCCACATTGAAAACAAAAACAGGGTTACTTCCATAGCTTGACTGGTAGATACTCACACCCCCGTAGCTTAAGGGATCATTGACCCTGATGCTTTTCTGCAACACACGTTTCCCGTTCTCCAGCACCTCGACGTTGCTGACATAATCTTTGGGCTCGCCAGTGGGATAAAACGAAACCTGAAAGTCGGTGAGCTTTAGCGCAAAGCCAAGGGGTCTGCGTTCTGTGGCAGCGCCTCTCGACACAACGGAATCTTTGGTTTCGCCTTTAGCGAGGGTGAGCGGTCCCCTGTAGCCGAAGAGAAAGCCTATGAGTCCTCCCAGCAGAATGATGATGATGCTCAGATGCACCATGTACACTGCATAGCGGCCCAGTGACCCACGCTCCAGTATCATGCTTCCTTCATTGCGCAGGGTGGCCCTGTAGTTCTTGAATACACCGGTTACGTCATCGATTCTTTTGCCTGTCACCAGGCAGCGCAGCGCCATCCCATCAAGGGCCTTCTCGCTGGGTACCTTTGCCGAACGCCCGCTCTTGATGACTCTGAGCAGTCGTGGGACACTGCAAAAGATCAGGTTGAGGACAAAGAGAAGCAGTGCAGCGATAAACCATCTGCTGTGGAAGACATCGTTCAGTCCGAGAAATTTGATGATCGTGTTGGTGCTCTCGGAGTAATAGGAGAGATACTCCTCCGGTGAAGCCTGCTGCTTGACGAGCGTTCCAAAAATGGAGAGTACGGCAATGAACGCAAGGAGGGCAATAGCCAGCGTTACGGATGAGAGGAACTCGTATACTTGATCGAGAAAAGGGGGTGAGGGAGGGGCTTGGCCCTCCCTCCCTTCGTTACTTTTTGTGGCACTCATTACACTTGGTAGGTGCCTTTGCGCCCTTTTCAGCCTGTTCTTTGTGGCAGGTCTGGCACACCTTGTGGAAGGCGTCCTGAATCTTGGGGGCTCCGTTCTTTACATCTTTGATGTCGTGGCAGGTCTTGCAAGCCTTGGGGTCGCTTGCGTCCTTGTGGTGGCACTTCGCGCATTCTACCTTGCTATGCTTTGCGTGCTCGAAGGTGACGGGCGCCATTTTTGCGCCATCGGCCTTGATGACCACGGGCCCCTTGGGCGGTTCCGCTGCCTGTACCATTCCCGCAAGCAGGAAGAACGCAAGCAGCGCCATAGAAAGGAATACTGACCGTGAAACAACTCTCATACGTTACCTCCCTTTCAAAATTTTGCAATATTATCAAGAAACTGAGGGATTTAGTCAAGAACTTTTGATCAATCCCCACCGCGTACCGCTTTCTTTGACTCGGTACTGCACGTGTGCTACAACTTTCGGGGGTGCGCGTATGATTACCGCCATTGGCAGCTTACCATTTGTAAACGTCGACCAGGCAATAGATCACATCTTCACGAAATGCAGGGAGATTCCGTTTTGGCCCCAATTGCCGAAACGCTCCTTTTTAGAAGATATGTACGTTCAGTTCATGGAGCAAGTGCCATCCATGGTTATTGACGAGGCTAACGAAAAGGTTTACGTGGATACCAATGACACGTCAGGCATAGAGCGCTTCTATGAGAATGTTGCAGGGCGCAACCTCGGGGCCTTTCGCATATCCGAAGCTGCAGCGCCCGGGCTCTACAGGCTCGTTGAAAGACTCCCAGAGATCAGGGACGGGGTCAGAATGATCAAGGGACAGCTCACAGGCCCTTTTACGCTTGGGCTGGGCCTGAAAGATGAGAAAGGGCAGCCCATCATTTACAACAACGCTTACTTCGATATCATAAAAAATGCATTGCGCATGAAGGCAGCATGGATGATTGACTTCATCAAACAGCGGTTTCCGGAAAAGGAGGTAATGCTCTTTTTTGATGAGCCGTTCATGGTTTCCTTTGGTTCAGCGTACGTTTCCATTGCAAAATCGGATGTTGTTTCTTTAATGAATGAAGTGCTGACAGGGCTGGAGGCCAAAAGGGCAGTGCATTGCTGTGGCAATACCGACTGGTCGGTGCTCTTCGGTACCGATGCGGACATAATCAACTACGATGCTTTCAATTTTCTGGAAACGATCTTTTATTTCAAGAATGAACTGGCTGATTTCCTGAACAGGGGCGGTGCCATTTCTCCCGGTATTGTGCCTTCTTCCGAGGAGGTCCTCTCATCCTCTGTTGCGGATATGGTGCGCATCTGGCACACGTTCGGCGATGCAGTAGGCGCCCTTGACTCGCGGATTGCATGGCGGGAATGGTTTGTCACGCCGAGTTGCGGAGTCGGGTCGCTGTCGCAGCAAGCAGCGGAGAAGGTCTTCGATCTGCTGGCAGCCCTGGATGGCGCCATTCGTCGCGAGTAGTTCTCTTACCTTCACGAGCACGACATTTTCAGACGCTCGTCACCCGCCTGACTATAGGATAGGAGCTTTGCTTTCACGACAGCGGTGCGTTGGCGTGGTATGGAACCCATCATACTTCCCACGGCGGTGGAAAATCCGGATACTTGAATTCAATAAGAAATGGCCGGTCCCATCCGATGCGATGGAGGAACAGTTCTTTCAGGTCTTCTACACTCTCTGCCTTTTCTGCAGGGATATCAAAGGAACGGGCAAGTTGAACGAAATCCGGGTTGGCGAGGCGCATCGAGCCCTTGACCCCATGACGTTTCTTCATGTATCGTTCGAGTATACCGTAGCTTTCATTATTGTAAACTAGGAAGACGACGGGGATAGCGTTCTGTTTCGCTACGGCCAGTTCTCCCAGCGCTGGAAGTCCTCCGCCATCGCCCGCCACGCACAAACACGGCCGGTCAGGCCTGCCGAGCTTCGCACCGATGCTTGCCGGAACCCCGTAGAAGATAGTGGACGAGCCGCCTGCCTGAAGAAAGGTCCTCTGCCGCAGAACGGGGAAATGGTATTCTGCCCAATAGGCAATGAGGTTGGGATCCCAGACAGATATCGTATCCTCAGGGATAACCTCACGAAGGACTGCTATGATCCTGTAGCCCGCTGAGCGCCGGAGGAGAAGCGCCTCCTCTCTTTTCTGCAATTCTTTCATCTCCTCAAGGGGCCACGCAGATCGAGCATGCTTCATGATGCGGCAGATTCCGTCGATGGACGCCGCGAGATCGCCGGTTATAGCGAGCCTTGTAGGATAATTCTTGCCGATCCATGTATTGTCTGCATCTATGTGGACAAGCTCCTTTATTTTCACGCCCCTGCTTTTCACATCCGCGTTACGAAGCCGGGTGCCAATAGCTATGACCACGTCAGCCGAGTCCAGAATTCTTTTCACAACGCCCTTCCTTATTACGCAGCCGAACGCCTCCAGTCTATTCTCACTGAGCACGCCCTTGCCTGCTGCGGTAGTGAGAAAGGGTATAGCCGACTGCCTGCACAAAGACGCCAGGGGAAGGCTTAATTCTTCGGTCATGAGCGAGCCTCCGCCGATGATTACGGGCCTCTGCTTGCCGGATAACACCTCTTCCAGCCGGTCAAGATCGGGCTTATTCTTTGCGTCCTTCTGTTCCTGTCGTACGGCCGGAGGACATTCTCTGTCAAGCAGCGTGTAGGGTATCGAAAGCAGAACAGGCCCCGTCCTGGTAGACATAGCGGAGCTGTGGGCAGCCTCCAGCGCAGGAAGAAGCGACTCTTCCCGCTCGACTCGAAGGGTCCCCTTGACCAAACCGGTGAATATACGGTCGGCTTGCTGCAGTTCGTGCAGCACGCCACTCCCTGTCTTATGCCTGTCCGTATCGATATGTATAATCAGAAGCGGCACCTCACTTCCGTGTGCCTCGAGACACGCTGAAAGAGTGTTGGCAAGCCCGGGACCGGGAGTGACCACGAGAACTCCGGAACGCCCCGTGGCCTCTGCATAGCCGATAGCAGTAAAAGCGAGGGCTGATTCGTGCCTTCCCACGACTGTCGCTATTTTGCTCTTAAGGAGGGATTCGTAAAGGGGAAGCGAGTGCATGCCGGGCAGATGAAAGACATGCCGGATTCCCTTACCGATCAGAAAGGAGACGATGGCTTCCTTTCCCAGCATACTGCGCCAGAATGGAGTTTAACATACTGTCTCTATGAGTTAAATAAAAAAGTACTTGACAGCCTGCAAAATATCTATTATTTTAATTCCTAGTTTAGTACAGTAAACTTTTGATGCTTGTATACTGTTAGCTATGAAAATCGGCGGTTCGAGCATAGGTGAGAGGATAAGCATGATGCGTCAGGCTAAAGGGCTGACGCAGGAGGAACTGGCGTCCAGGGCGGACCTGACGAAAGGCTTTATCTCTCAGGTGGAGCGAAACCTGACCTCTCTTTCCGTGGAGAGCCTGCTTGCCATTCTTGACGCTCTGGATGAAAAGCCTTCAGCCTTCTTCGATGAAACGTTCGAGCAGAAGATCGTGTTCAAGGTGAAAGATAGGGTGGAACTGGAGAAGGAGGATGTGGCCAGCTTTCAGATTCTTGTGCCGGCAGCGCAGAACAGGTTGATGGATCCGGCGTACGTGGCGCTCAAGCCGGGAGAGAAAATGGAGGAAGGCCCGCATGAGGGAGAGGAGTTTGGTTTTGTTCTTTCCGGGGGCATTGAACTCTCCATGGGTGGCAAGACATACAAGTTGAAACGGGGAGAATGTTTCTACTTCCGGGCTTCAAAGCGGCACCGTGTAGCAAACAGGCGAAAGACGAGGGCTCTGGTCCTGTGGGTTTCTTCGCCTCCTAACTTTTAGTGCCGACAAGGCAATTAAAATTTCAAAGGAGGGCCATAGGGTGAAAGCATTGAAACGGCAGGTGACAACGGCATACTCTGGCAATGATCGCGGTCGTGCAGATGAGGAGAAGAAAATGCGCGGTCACATATCTCCGGTGGAGATGAGAAAAAGTCAACCCGATTTCTCCGGAATGGAAAACACTTCGAACCCTGCGGGATACTGGGAGGTTCGGGAATCGGCCAACGTGATCATCAAGACACCGACGAAGTTTTATCTTGTCAGTGGTGCGTCAGACGGATTCACGCTGCTCAATGCTTTTGACGGCGCGCTTCTCGCTTCAGGGGTAGGAGATACCAACCTCGTGAAAATGAGCAGTATTCTTCCGCCCGGCTGCGAGGAAATGAATCCCCGTCCTCTTCAACTGCCGCAGGGTGCTCTTGTCCCCGTGGCGTACGCCTCTCTCTGCAGCGACGTTTCGGGAGAAGTCATATCGGCTGCAGTGGCGATAGGCATACCTAAGGACGCAGATCGTGCCGGACTGATTATGGAGTATTCAGCCAGAGCGGAAGAGAGCATCGTGGAAAACCAGGTCAAGAAGATGGTTGAAAAGGGCATGGAGATGAGAAACCGGGCGATAAAAGAAATTATGTCCATTTCGGCTACGTACCGGGTGACCGGCATCGGTGCCGTATTTGCAGGTGTTGTTTTGTGGAATTGAAAATTGCGGCGTGTGAGGCTGATGCTCACGCTGTGCAGGAGTTCTGGTTTGCTGTAATGAGCAGATTCGTATATTTCCACCGCAGTCTCGTCGTTCGTGGAAATCTGTCTAGCGAGCACGGCGAGCGAGAAGGGGAGGCCGGGTGCCCGCGTGCGGGCGTCGCAGGGATAGACGTGAGCAACTGATCCTTTAAGGAAGCGCGCGTCGCGCCCTCGATCGGGCCGACTATGAGAATACCTGCGCTGCAGCTTTCGTTCCATCGATAATTCTCAGAGAAACTCGTTTATGAAGGGCATACTCAACAGCACGTATATGAGTTCCAGGACAGATGCGGAACGTGCCCGTATCGTACTGCTGGGCTGCCCGCTGGATGTCACCTCTTCTTTCCGGGGTGGAACAAAGTTCGCTCCGGACAGCATCAGGAAGGCGTCATGGACACTCGAAACATACAGTCCGTATCTCAAAAGAGATTTGGATGAGATCGTCTTTCATGATGCAGGAAATCTTGAGCTTAGTGCGGGAGACCTGACGGGGTCTCTTGAGCGTATAGAAAATAGCGCGGCTGAAGTTATAAGAAATGGCCGGAAGCTCTTGCTGTTCGGCGGCGAACATCTCGCCACCTATCCCGTAATAAAGGCGATCAGGAAACATTTTGGGGAATTACAGGTTGTGCACTTTGATGCCCATTGTGACCTGAGGGATGAGTATGAAGGGCAGAGGCTCTCTCATGCGACAGTAATGAAGAGAGTTAAGGAGCTAGGAGTAGAGATGCTTCACATCGGCATACGGTCCGGGACGAGACAGGAATTTGAAGAACTTCTTTTGATCGATTGTCCGGCGTCCCTGGAGGCTCGTCTGAGCCGGGGTGTGCCCGTGTATGTGAGCTTCGACATGGATGTCTTTGACCCCTCTCTGGTTTCCGGGGTGACAACGCCGGAGCCGGGCGGCCTCATGTTTAACGAAGTCATGGAATATTTTTCGGTATTGATGGGCATGAACATCGTCGGCGCTGACATAGTGGAATTGGCCCCTGATTACGACACAAGCTTTGTGTCTTCCGTCTGTGCCTCGAAAGTTGCAAGAGAGATGATCATGCTCCTGGATTGAACAAAAGAGGTGTAATCTGCCGACAGGGAGAATTGCATGAACGTTGCGAAAAAGAGCGGGAGAATACTGATAATCGGGGCAGGTGGTGTGGCCACTGTTGCAGCGCACAAGTGTGCCCAGCTGCCCGAAGTCTTCACCGATATAGCGGTGGCAAGCAGAACGCTTTCTAAATGCGAGAATATCAAGAAAGATATCGGACGGAGGTACGGCAGGGAGATTCAGGCAACGAGGGCGGATGCTGACAATGTTTCAGAACTCACTGCTGTAATAGACGGATTCCATCCGGACGTTGTGCTTAATCTCGCACTTCCTTACCAAGACCTGCATATTATGGACGCCTGCCTGGAAACGGGAGTCCACTATATTGACACGGCCAATTATGAGCCTCCGGACGAGGCCCATTTCGAATACAGCTGGCAGTGGGCGTATCAGGAGAAGTTCCGGCAGAAGGGGGTCATGGCAGTCCTTGGCTCCGGGTTCGATCCGGGTGTGACGAATGTTTTTGCTGCGTATGCACAGAAGCATCTCTTTGACGAGATAGAGTACCTGGATATACTCGACTGCAATGCCGGTTCCCACGGGCATGCCTTTGCCACAAACTTCAACCCCGAAATCAATATCCGGGAGGTAGCGCAAACGGTCAGGCACTGGGAGGAAGGGAAGTGGATTGAGACGCCGGCGATAATCGAGGAAGGCAGTGTCCACTTCAGTTTTGATTATCCCGCAGTTGGTACAAAGGAAAGCTATCTTCTCTACCACGAAGAACTGGAATCACTGGTGCGGAACATAAAGGGGTTGAAAAGG
>Ga0335071_10007890_pt1 | contig 10935 bp, 10 predicted proteins | sample Lox_Sample_15_FD_206724 | JGI IMG/M metagenome (GOLD analysis project Ga0335071, IMG submission 206724) | Soil microbial communities from Loxahatchee National Wildlife Refuge, Florida, United States - Lox_Sample_1.5 | ecosystem: Environmental > Terrestrial > Soil > Wetlands | place: USA...
CGCCCTTTTTTCAGGCCAGGGCGGCAACAACTTCAAAAGCACCCACAGAAAACACAGAGGCAGTACTGTCAGGCCCGCCGCCGCCAGCAAACCCTCCTTCGATACCAACCCCATCTTGTAGGTCGTATAGCCCAGAAAGCTCTTGGAGAACAGTTGTCCGCCGATCACCACGTTCCAGCGCATGGCGAAGACGCTGATCAGGATCAGGCAGCCGCAGAACACGTAAATTCGTTTGCGCGCGACTTCACTGAGATGGCCAATCTGGACGATAAACAGCAGCACCAGCGGCACCAGCGTGCCCACCAGGATCTGCAACACAATCTGCGAGAAGAACAGTTTGGTGTGCACCATGAAGTCCAGGCTGCGGAAGGATTCGTCGGCTTCATAGATGCGGTGGATCAGGTCCAGCATCTCCAGGCTGAAGTCGATGATAAAGATGTAAAACATGTACATGGCCACGGTATCCACGCAGCGGATGTCGATCTTCTCCTTGCGCAGCTTGGTCAGAGCCATGTAAATCAGCAATACCGCTGCGATCCCTGAAACCATGGCCGAGAAGATGAAGACCACCGGCATGAGCGGCGACGACCACCAGGGATTGGCCTTGAGCGATCCGAAAATGAAGCCCACATAACCGTGCAACAAGAATGCGGAAGGAATTCCGATCAGCGTGACGATCCAGCCCACCTTGTCGTCGATGTGCAGCGAACGCTCGCTGATGTTCGATGAGCCCAGCGTCATGACCTTGTAGATCAGCCGCCGCAGGCCGGTGGTTTGTTGCGACCACAGCACAATGTCGCGCCGGTAGTCGAGCCAGATCTCGAAGACCAGCACGGCCATCAGGTACCAGAGGTAAATGTAGCCAAACATTGCCATGGCCGATGTCGCGTGGGGCGTGAAGTACATCTCAGGCGAGCGCTCGGGATGCCCAAGGTGCAACTGCAGCGGCAATGGCGCGTCCAGCAGAAAAGCCAGGGCCGTCAGAAGCGCCAACCGATAGGTGGGCGTCACCGCTTCCACGCGAAACACGCGTTCCAGCGACGCCAGAATGAATGCGCCCGCCACCAGTCCCGTGATAAAGGGATAGAGAACGATCAGCACGCTCCAGTAAAGCGTTACCTCGTTCGGATACATGTAACCAACTACACCGGTCATACATCAGCTCCAAGCTTCGGTTCTTTCTGATCCGTCCCGCCTTGCTCTTCGCGGCGGCCAATCATCTCGTTCCCTAGTCCCTGGTCCCTAGTCCCCGCATTACTCACCGCACCGAACCATCGATCCCGTTGTAGAAGGCCTTTGCTCCCGTCGCCATCTGAGGCTTGAGCACCTGCACGGAATGGGTCCTTATAAACTCGTGAATCGGATCCTTCGGGTCCTTCAGGTCCGCCAATTGCCGCGCCCCGGTGGGACAGGCCTCGCAACAAGCCGTCGTCAGTCCCTTGGTGATGCGGTGGTAGCAGAGCGTGCACTTGTCGGCGACTTCCTTTTTGGGATGGATGTAGCGGCAACCGTAGGGGCAGGCCTGCACGCAATAGGCGCAGCCCAGGCAATACTTCGGGTCGATCAGGACTACGCCGTCGGGGCTGACGAAGGTGGCGCCCACCGGGCAGACCTGCGTGCAGGGAGAATCCGCGCAGTGGTTGCAAAGTTTGGGAACAAAGAAATACTTACCCGCTTCGTCCGGCTTGACCGTCGGAAAGCCCTCCTTGCCGCCGTCGGGCGAGACGACCTCCGGGTTCTCCATGTGCCAGTCGGTGGTATGGTAGCGCTCTACCCAGGTGCGGAAAAATCCGTCCGGCACATCGTTCTCCGTTTGGCAGGCCCGCACACAGTTGCCGCACCCGATGCACTTGGTGACATCGATCAACATCCCCCACCAGTGGCCATCCATGCGGTAGTTCGGAGATTCCTCAGGCGTGCCGGCCAGCACGTACTTCCAGGCAACGGCCGCCGCGGGCAGCAACACCAATAATTGACGTCTGGAGATCGTCATTTCGCACCTCCCTTTGCGGTGCTTATGCCGGTGTCATCGCCTATCGCCGGGCTGTGGGGATTGTGGCAGGTTTCGCAAGAGGCGCCGCCAGAGTGATCGGCGGGATCCACCTGCGGAAAACCTTGCGGCTTGGCGGCGCTGGCTGTGTGGCAGCGCGCGCACAGCACCGCAGTCTCCGGCTTGTGGGGAATCACGTTGCCCGGATCGTCCACGTGCGCGGCCAGCGCTCCGTGGCAGGCCTCGCAGTTCACATGTGCGTGCTTGCCCCCGGTTTTCGTCTCGACGATGTCGGTGTGGCAGGTTTCGCACGTCTGGTGGCCGGCGAATTTCACCGGCCGCGATGCGATCTCGGTGATCGCCGCTCCCCGATAGTGTCCATATTGGCCGAAGCTCTTCGGCACCACGAAACCGCGGATCACAAGAAAGACTAAAAAAGCGAGTACGAATAGCCCGAGAAAACGAAAAAGATGCCCTGCATCCTTGAACACACTCATTCAGCGCAATCTCCACTCAGCCAGCTTAGACACACTTTACAAATGAACGGCGAACGCCTCGCAAGGTGTGACGTGGCGCACTTCAAATACAGCAATAGTAGCGGCTGGTGAAGGTATGACTGTATGTGAGACAAATCACAATCTCTTGTGACGAGGCTCGCTTCCGCTGCCGGAACGGTGATCTACTTGAAACCGCAGAGCAAAAGAGCCAGCGGCTGAAAAGCCAGCCGGAAAGAACCCGAGCCGTTCATGCCGTGCTCCCCGCTTCGGCGGCAGTGAATGCTTGTGCCGCCTCGTTCCGGGCCTCACCGCTTTTTTCCAGGCGGATCACCGTGATGTCGTCGTTCTGGCCGAAGGACTGCGCTGCCTCGGCAATGGCAACTGCGGGCTGCGCGGCAATCGCTGCCGCGCGCTCAAAGCCGAAGAGTTCGCCGGCCGCGTTACGCGCCTCGGCCACTCCGTCGGTCATCAACGTCAGCCGGTCGCCTGGCTCCAGTTGGAAGGCAGTTTCGCCGTAACGGGTGTTGGCATTCAGGCCCAGCGGCAGGCTGTTGGCAATGGCCACCTCCAGCCCGTTGAGGTAGGGAGGCAGATGGCCGGCATTGGCCGCCACCGCGCGGCCGTTGGCGTCGACGCGGACCACAAGGCAGGTGGTGAATCCACCCTGGCTGCGGCTTACCATGCGCGTATTCATGGCCGCAAGCAACTCTGCGGGGTTTTGCGTGTGGCGAGTCTCAGCCCGCAGCGCACCCACCAGCAGCGAAACGGTCATCGCTGCCGGGAGGCCTTTGCCGCTTACGTCGCCGATGACGGCCAGAATGCCGCTATCGGGTGTGGGCAGAATCTGGAAGAAGTCGCCGCCTACCTGCTGCGCCGGCCGGTATTCGCTTTCGATGGCAAAGCCCGGAACAGATGGAAGCTTCTCAGGCACCAGCACCTGCTGCACCTGGCGCGCCTGTTCCATCTCGCTTTCAAGCCGCTCCTTTTCGCGCTGGCTGCTGACGAACCGCCGCATCATGAGCACGGAGATCACTGCCAGCATCAGGTTGATGGCGACGAAGTTCGGGCCGATGACGACACCAAGCACATGGTAGTTGCGGTACAGATGCAACGTCATCACCTCATCCTGATAGAGCAGAACCGGCAGCATTAGGAGCGGAATCAACGCCAGCCAGCCCTCGACGCCGCGCAGGCGAATGCCGCGAACGATGATCCACAGGAGAACTGCGCCGAAGGCTGTTTTGAGGACCTCCATGACCGGCTGCAGCCAGACAGAGGCCGAGACGGGAACCACACTGCCATAGAGCGGCGCTCGCAGCATGGCTACGCTGAGAATCAACAGCACAACCAGGCTCCAGACGATGTAGTAGATCCGGCGCATCTCTGGCAAGCCGAACCAGGAGCCCCAAAACACCACCCATAGAACGAAAATCAGTGGTCCCAGAATAACGTCGATGAGGAAGTTCTCCAGCACCATGGGCTGCCAGGCGGAGTAATAGCCTGCAAGAACCGATAATCCGCTTAGCAGGTGCGCCATGGAGACCAGGGCCAGCCAGAGATAGGCCTTCTCACGGCGGTCGAGCCAGAAGAGAACAAAGCCGAGCAGCGCCACCAGCGCCGAAGTGAGATCTCGCAGGACGCCCACAACCTGAGTTCGGCCGATCTCGTCCCAGTCCAGTTGCAGCATGGAGTCGATGCTGTCGGCCTGGCCGAGCAGGGGGACGCTATGGAGCCCGCCGGCATCCTGGGTTGTGAAGGGCGTATCGGTGCTCATCCACATGCGGATGGCGATCGCGGCGGGGCCGCTGCGGAGTTTGGCAGGCAGCGCAAAGGCGCGCGGCTGAGAGCTAATGATCGTTACGCCATTCTGGTGGAAGCGGCCAAACTCGCCCACCTGTTCGCCGTTGACGTAGACCTGGTAGGCGTCGTCCACGTCCTCGGGCATGCGAATCGCGAGAGGCACAGCCGCGCCGCCGGAGGCACTTGCTACGTTGACGCGCAGCCGGTACCAGGCATAGCCAATTAATTTTGGATAGCCCTTCGCAGTCCAGCCGGGAATGAACCCTGCGGTGCCCATGATCGGGTCGTAGGAGCCCTCTGGCGGGGTCAAGTCCATCGTGGCCCAGGCCGTGTCGTCGAAATCCGGCTGAGCCCAGGCCATGTCGTCGCCGGGATGAAATCTCCACGGGCCGGTGAGCTGCACAACGGCAGTGCCGATCGACACCGTCGCCGGCGCGGCCGAAGAGGATGGCTGCGAGGCCTGCTGAGCGTGCCCGAGCGGAAGGAAGAGGAAGAAAAGCGCAAGAATCTGCAAACGCGATATCGTACAACGCAAGATTTGCATGACGAAAGCATACTCCGGCCACAAACGCCGCGAAACGGAAAAACCGACGCGTAGCTCCTTCATGTTCCGGCAACTCAACGCGATACCATGGTTCTTTGGAGAACAGGATGCCGAAGATATTGGACGGCGCGGCCATCGCCGAGGCCATCAAACGCGAGGTTGCCGGCAAGGTTCGTGAGCTCGCCCTCAAGGATATTCGGCCGGGCTTGGCGGCGGTGCTGGTGGGGCACGTGCCCGCGTCGGAGATTTACGTCCGCAACAAGGTGGCAGCCTGCGCCGAGCTCGGCCTGCATAGCGAATTGATCACCCCGCCTGAGAGCGTCACCACGGATGAGTTGTTGAAACTGGCGGCCGAACTCAATTGTCGCGACGAGATCGATGGCATTCTCATTCAGTTGCCGCTGCCCGCGCATGTCGAAGCGAAAAAACTGCTCGATGCGGTCGATCCGGCAAAAGACGTGGACGGCTTTCATCCTGTGAACAGCGGCCGCCTGCAGGCGGGCAGGCCGGCTCTAGTGCCCTGCACTCCGGGGGGCGTTATTGAGATTCTCGACCGCAGCGGAATTGCCATCGAGGGCCGGAACGCGGTCGTTGTCGGCCGCAGCGATATTGTGGGCAAGCCCGTGGCCATGCTGCTGCTCAACCGCAATGCGACCGTGACGATTTGCCATTCCAAAACCGAAAACCTCGCCGAGATTACCCGCCAGGCCGAGATACTGGTCGCCGCCATCGGTCGCCCGGGCTTTATTACGCCGGAAATGGTCAAGCCCGGCGCGACGCTGATCGACGTCGGAATCAACCGGTTGAATACTCGCGAGGAGTTCGACCGCTTCTTCAAGGGGAACGCAAAGCGCGAGGCCGCCTTTGAGAAACGCGGCTCGGTGATCGTCGGCGACATTCACCCCGCGGCCTTCGAGCTATCCAGCGCTTACACGCCCGTCCCCGGCGGCGTGGGGCTGCTGACGATTGCCATGCTGATGGCGAATACGGTGAAGGCGGCGAAGATGCGTAGGGGGATTGCGTAATATGCTTCGCGTTGGCCTGACCGGAAGCCTGGGCAGCGGTAAATCGACCGTGGCCGCGATGCTGCGCGAGCTGGGGGCTTACGTCGTTGAAGCCGACGAGCTGGGCCGTGCGCTGATGGAGCCGGGGCAGAGCGTATTTTCTGCGATCGTGGAAGAGTTCGGCAGGGAAGTCCTCGATTCCAACGGCCGGCTCGACCGCCCCCGCCTCGCCCAGCTTGCCTTTCAGGAGCACCGCGTTGGCGAACTGAATGCCATTATCCATCCGGCCGCGATTGAAGCGCAGCAGCGGTGGATGGACGAAATTTTCACGCGCGATCCAGCGGCCGTGGCTGTCGTGGAGTCGGCACTGATCTTCGAAGTCGTGCGGGATGCACGGCTCCGCGGAGAAACCGAGGGAATTCTGGCCGATTGGCGGCAGACTCTGGACCGTATCGTCGTGGTCACCGCACCTGATGAGGTGAAGATCGCCCGCTATGCCGCCCGCGTTGCGCCGCCCGGCCCGGAACGGGTAGCTGCCGAAGCCGACGCCCGCCGGCGCCTAGCCCACCAGATCCCCGATGCGGAAAAAGCCGCGCAGGCCAAAGATGTGATTGAAAATTCCGGGGACCTTGTGGCGCTTCGGAGCCAGGTAACGGCTCTGTGGAAACGGCTGCGGGAGGAAAGCAACAAATCCCGGGGAAAGTTGTCTTTAAAATAAGGGAAGGGCTGGGATTGCTTCCTCGCAAAATTCCGCTGTAGCCCCCTTTTGCCGTAACACCACATGAAGGTGAATTCGTCAGGAAGAATATGAAACTGCGTCCGTTGCTTTTGATCGCCGTGCTCGTGGGAGGATTCTGGTATCTTACCGCGCATTTCCCCGCCGGTCTCAGCCGCTTGAGGAGCGGCCACTTTTCCCTCAGCGGCAGTCATGTGCCCGGGTCGCCGCTCGAGCTGACCGAAGCCCAGGCGGCGCCCGTTTACAACAGCGAAGAGCAGAACTACATTGCGGTCTACAAGAGGGTGCTGCCATCGGTGGTGAACATCACCTCGACGACGCTAACCTTCAACTTCTTCTATGGAGCGGTTCCATCGCAGGGCCAGGGATCGGGATTCATTCTCGACAAATCGGGCCACATCTTGACCAACTATCACGTCATCGAGGGGGCCAACCGCGGCATTGAAGTGCAGTTGAGCGACAAGCGCAAATTCAAGGCAAAGGTCATCGGCACCGACCGTGTGCACGACCTGGCGCTGCTGCAGATCGATGCGTCGAACCTGCAGCCCGTGACGCTGGCCGACTCGTCCGAAATTGCCGTTGGGCAGGAAGTCCTCGCCATCGGCAATCCCTTCGGCCTGAGCGGCACCATGACGCGCGGCATCGTCAGTTCCATCCGCTCCATCCGCACCTCCGATGGGGCGCCCATTGAGAATGCCATCCAGACCGACGCGGCCATCAACCCGGGCAACTCCGGCGGGCCGCTGCTGAACTCCCGCGGCGAGGTCATCGGCATCAACACCATGATCGCCTCCAATGGCGCCGAGCAGAACTCCGGCATCGGCTTTGCCATTCCCATCAATACCGCCAAGGCTGTGCTTTCCGATCTCACGCGCTACGGCCAGGTGAAACGGCCCTCGCTGGGCATTGTCAGCTTTGCCATCGGACCCGATCTGGCCTCGCAGATGGACCTGGCCGCCGACTACGGCGTTCTGATTCAGCGAGTCATCTCAGGCGGAGCCGCGGAACGCGCAGGATTGCATGGCGGAAACCAGCAGGCCTACCTGGGCAACACCCCCATCATGCTGGGAGGCGACCTGATTGTCGCCATCGATGGCCAGGAGGTGACCAGCACGCAGGACATCAGCGCGATCATGGACAAGCACCAGTCCGGCGACACCGTCAGCGTCACCATCTTCCGTGGGCGCAGGCAGATGACATTCAAGCTGCTGCTGGGCGAAGCCAAGGAATCGAACACTTGAGGGGTGATTCCTGAGCGCTCGGCAGAACCCGCGCAAAACCAGCAGCCGTTCCTTTGGCACGGAATTCGGCATCAATCTGTGCTAATATCTGATGCTGGAGGTTCCTATGCGGACAACGGTTGCGTTGGACGACAATCTCGTCAAGAAAGCCCAGGAGTATACCGGCATTACCGAGCGGGCCGTGCTGATCCGCTTTGCGCTTACCGAACTGGTTCAGGCCGAAGCTGCGAAGAGGCTGGCGGCGATGGGCGGGACAATGCCGGATCTTGAAGCTCCACCGCGCCGGAGAATGGAATGACGGCCGCGCGCGCCATCCTGCCGGACACCTCGGTCTGGGTAGCCCATTTTCGATGCGCGGACGTCACTCTGCAGGAAATGCTCCGCGCCGGAAGAGTTCGGATGCATCCTTATATCGTTTCCGAACTTGCCCTCGGTTCTCTCGTCGACAGGCTTCGGACGCTTGCCGATCTTCGCTCTCTGCCTCAGTCTCCTGTAGCCGAGCAGCTCGAAGTCGATCGCTTGATTGAAAGCCGCCATCTGTTCTCTCGCGGCATCGGTTTCGTCGACCTCCATCTGATCGCCTCGGCCCTGTTGGATGGCAACACGGCCATTTGGACGCTCGACAAACGATTCGCCGGAGTTGCCGAAGAGCTTGGTCTCCGAACCCAGGTGCATTAATCCGTCGAGCACTCTCTTTTCTTCAGGCCGTGGCCGATAGAATCGAAACCGTATGGAGCGAACAGAGAGGATGCCGGCGGCGGAAGCTTGTCCGGCCGAAACCATTTCGGGCGCGAGCCGCTTCTTGCGGGCGTGCCTGCGCCAGCCGGTGGACCGCACGCCGGTGTGGTTCTTGCGCCAGGCGGGCCGGTACATGCAGGAATACCGCGAGGTACGCAAGCATCATACGCTGGTCGAGATCTGCAAGCATCCGGAGCTTGCTGCGGAGGTCACGATCACGGCAGCCGAAAAGCTGGGTGTCGATGCGGCGATTATCTTTGCCGATCTGCTTCTGCCGCTGGAGCCGATGGGACTGGACTTCGAGTTCCAGGCGGGCGAAGGCCCCGTGGTGCACCGGCCCTTGCGCTCCGTCGATGACGTGCGAGCGCTGCGAACCGATCGAGTGGGCGAGCTCGCATACGTGGCAAGGGCGATTGAGAAAGTGGCGGCGCACTTCCGGGGTCAGTTGGGGATCATCGGATTCTGCGGAGCTCCTTACACGCTGGCCAGCTACATGATTGAGGGCGGCGGCTCGCGGAATTACATCGAAACCAAGAAGATGATGTACCGCGACACAACTGCGTGGAGCACCCTTTTGGACAAGCTGGTCGCAGTGCTCACAGCCTACTGCAAGCAGCAAGTGGAAGCCGGGGCAGACGTCATCCAGATCTTCGACAGTTGGGTTGGGTCGCTTTCCCTGAGCGATTACCGCCAGTACGCCTTCGAGGCTTCAAAGCGTCTGGTGCGGGCCGTGCAGCAGATGGGCGTGCCGGTGATCTATTTTGGTGTGGACACCGCAGGGCTGCTGGGCCAGATGGCGGCGACGGGCGCCGACGTCATCGGCCTCGACTGGCGTCAGCCGCTCGATGAGGGCTGGCGGGCGGTGGGGCCAGGACACGCTGTGCAGGGGAACCTCGATCCCATCACGCTTTTCGCGCCTCTGGAGGTTCTGGAAGAGAGAGTGCACGAAGTGCTGCGCTCGGCGGCGGGGCGGCCCGGGCACATCTTCAACCTGGGGCATGGAATTGTCCCGGGAACGCCGGTGGAAAATGTGCAGGCCGTGGTGAAGATGGTGAAGGAAGCTGGGACCAAGGGCCTGAGGGACTGAAAAGCGCTCGGAGCGACGGTCGAGGAGGAACGGCGAATGAGTCAACAGGCGATTCTGCTCCTGGCGCACGGGACACCGGAGACGGTGGAAGAGGTCCCCGAGTACCTGCGCAACGTTGTGAGCGGGCGTCCTCTGCCCGAGGCGCTGGTCACGGAGATTCAACACCGCTACGCAGCCATTGGCCGCAGCCCGCTCACCGAGATCACCCTGGCGCAGGCAAAGAGTGCTGAAGCTGTTCTCGCCGAGCGGGGATGCGCCGTTCCCGTTTACGTTGGGATGCGGAACTGGCGGCCGTACATCGCCGAAGTGCTCGGCCGGATGCGGGCCGACGGGGTGAGGGAAGCGGCGGTTATCTGCATGGCGCCGCAGAACTCGCGCACCAGCGTGGGGTTGTACCGGCGCGCCGTGGAGGCCACAAAAGGCAACTTGCGCGTGGACTTTACTGAGAGCTGGGCCTGTCATCCGCTGCTCGCGGAGGCCTTTGCCGAGAGGCTGCGGCCGGCGTGGGAGAAAATGAGTGCCGAGGCTGGAGAGCCGGTTCCGGTGTTGTTCACGGCCCACAGCGTTCCGACCAGAACGGTCCAGGCGCAAAACGGACCCGGATCGGGCGCAGACCCTTATGCCGAGGATGCCAGAGCGACAGCGCAGATGGTCGCGGCGCTGGTTCCGGAGATTCCGAGATGGTATTTCGCCTTCCAGAGCCAGGGCGCGAGCGGCGGAGAGTGGCTTGGGCCGACGGTGGAAGAGACTCTGGAAGCCGTCGCACGGGAGGGCTGGAAATTCCTCATGCTCCAGCCGATTGGCTTTCTCTGCGACCACGTCGAGATTCTCTATGATGTAGATCGACTTTTTACCAAATGCGCTCTTCAACTAGGCATTCGGCTGGAACGGCCTGGGTCGCTCAACGATTCGGCGACGCTGGCAAGGGCCGTGGCGGATCTGGCGGTTCAAGGGCTTGCCAGGTTGAGTAATTCCCGCAGCGGGTGACTCCACGGTCGGCAAAATCCGGGAAAACTCCCAGGCCCAGGTACGGAACGACTCTGCTAGAATGGTTTGCGTTTGCGGCCAGAGGGCTTTCGGGTTCCAGGGCAGGCACCGTACGCGTGGGAGCGCCGGAAGAACAATCCGGCGGGCTCGGTTTCCTGGGATGAAAGCCGATAGTAAGAAAGACTTAGGCCCACGCACTGGATCCACTGATAGCTTTCTTTCCTGGAGATGGCGGTGTCAGAGCCCAACTTTGCGAGTGCGTCTGAAATTCTTGCAGCGGCAAAAACTGCCGAACGGGCAGTTGTCACCTG
>Ga0335071_10007891_pt1 | contig 10931 bp, 9 predicted proteins | sample Lox_Sample_15_FD_206724 | JGI IMG/M metagenome (GOLD analysis project Ga0335071, IMG submission 206724) | Soil microbial communities from Loxahatchee National Wildlife Refuge, Florida, United States - Lox_Sample_1.5 | ecosystem: Environmental > Terrestrial > Soil > Wetlands | place: USA: Florida...
TGTCTGGTCGGCGTGGTTGCGGCGGTTTGTAGCGTCAGTTCTGTCGCGCAGGAGGGGCGAGGGTCAATCACAGGAACCGTGACGGATCAGCAAGGCAAAGCCATCCCGGGCGTCACGGTAAACCTGTTGGACAGCGCAGCTAAAGCACGCTTACAACACACAGCCACCAACGACACGGGAGCATTCACTTTCTCGAGTATTGCTTCCGGAACGTATGTCATCGAAATCGAGCGCTCAGGCTTCTCGAAAAGCAACACGACCGTCAATGTGACAGACCGAACCGAAACCAACGTCAGCGTTGAGTTGAAAGTTGCAGGTCCAGGCCAGCAGATCACCGTTACCGCGCAAGCAGGCTCGTTTCGAACAGAAGATACATCCATCGCAACCAAGATAAAGATTCCAATCAGCGAAATCCCACAAGGCGTAGGAGTGGTCGATCAGGCGCTCATCCAGAGCCAGCAGGATATTCAATTTGCCTCCGCGGCGGAAAACATCAGCGGGGTAAATCGAGATGTGTATTCTGCGGGGTCTCTCGGCAACGCGGTCACAATAAGAGGCCTGCCGCTGAGCGTTTTCAGTAACTATTACCGCGATGGCTTTGTCTTCGATGGGATGGCGCCTTCCGATACCACCGATGTGGAGCGAGTCGAAGTCCTCAAAGGACCATCGTCGGTGTTGTATGGACGGGCAGCCGCGGGCGGCATCGTCAATCTCGTAACCAAGCAACCGCTTCCAGAGACACATGTGGACCTGTCGGTGCAGGCCGACCGTTTCGGAAGCGTGCGGCCAACCGTGGATGTCACTGGCCCACTGGGAAGCAGTGGCAAACTGTTTTACCGGCTGAATTTTGAATACGCTAACTACTCAAACTTCCGCGATTACTTTGGCGAACGTCGCTTCTTCGTAGCTCCTGCCGTCACCTGGACTCCGGATAAGGCGACCACGATCAGCTTCTTGTTCGAGTATCTTGACGCACGAACGACCACCGATTATGGCATTCCGTCGCTCGGCAACCGTCCGGCGCCGGTTCCGATCAGCAACTTCTACGGCGAGCCTTGGCAGTACGCGACGGCGCAAAACCCGTGGGGCAGTGTGAACTTCTCCCGCAACCTCAACAGCCACTGGACCCTGCGTAGCGGATTCCGGGCTATGTCCTATGACTGGTATTACCTGGATGTCAGCACAGGCTACCTGCTGCCGGACAACGAAACGCTGACGCGATACTCCGAGAATGCGAATTACCCATTGAACTTTTACGACTGGCAGATTGACCTGACCGGCACATTCAAGACTGGTCCCATCAGTCATAATTTCCTGGTTGGTTTCGAATTGGGCAGCCAGTCGGTCGTACAGGACGCGATCTTCAGCGATGCGCCGCCTATTAACCTCTACAATCCGGTCCCTTTCAGCCGAACACTGCCTGATCCAACCACGCTGACCAACGAATTCTTCAATCCGTCGTCGCCTGATTACTTTCCTCTCAACGGAACAACAAAGCTGACGACCCATGGAGGCTATCTGCAGGACCAGATCACGCTCTTGCCCAGTCTGAAGGTCCTGGCCGGAGTTCGTTTCGAGGGCTATACCCAGCGCTATGACGAGATCATCTATGACACGCACAATCGGCAGGACAACGTGTCAACTCTCCCGCGCATTGGCGTCACGTATCAGCCCTTCCAGCTTTTCACTTTTTACGGAAGCTGGAGCCACAGCTTTTGTCCGACGTTAGCCGCGCAATTCACGCCGGGTGGCGAGCCGTTTCCGCCCGAGAGCAGCAACCAGTATGAGTTCGGTGTGCGCAGCAACTGGTGGCATGGGCGCCTCTCTTCCTCGCTTTCGTTCTACAAGATTCGTGCCACGAACCTGCTGGTCACGAATCCCGGCAATCCTCTCGCCTCGATCCAGATTGGCACTACAGATTCAAAAGGGATCGAATTCGACACCTCTGGTCAAATCCTCCCGGGATGGAACATCACCTTCGCCTATGCCTACAACGAAGCCCGGATCGCCCAGGACCCGGTCTATCCGGTGGGCAATATCTTTCAAAACGCGCCTCGGAATAGCGGCAATTTGTGGACCGTGTACGACGTTCAGCACGGACCGCTTACCGGCCTGAGCTTCGGGGGTGGGTTTCGCGCCGTGAGCTACCGATTCGTCGATCCATCCAATGACGTAGTACTCCCGGGCTATGGCCGTCTGGACGCCATGGCAGCTTATGCTTTTGGGCCCGAACGCAGAGATCAAAAGCTTTACAAGATTAGCGTAAATCTCGAAAACCTGACGAACCGAACGTATTACACATCCGGCAACTCGCCCTCAACTACTTTTCCCGGCTCTCCCATTAATGTGTTGAGCCGTTTCGAGGTGCGCTTCTGATGGCTCAGTCTCTGGCAAAGAGGAGGCGAAGATGCGCGACAGGGTAGCGTCTTCAAACAACGGCATCCATAAACGGTCGAACGAATGCAAATCGCGAACCAGCGGCAGACGGCAAGGTTGGGCTTCACGCCAACGGTACGAACGTTGGGCCTTGTCATCGGCATGGCTTGTGCTGGTGTCGGCCCTGCTCACGGGTTGCCACAAGGACCACAAAGCGGGATACACGTTCGAGACGACACCCCGAGCCGTGCTCGCACAAGAGGGTGTCGCGCCTTCTCGGTCGGGACGGGTCGGCGTGGATTGGGTCTCATCGCCGACAGTTCGTCTTCTGGCGGTGTTGGGTGACGGCGACAATGCTCGCCTCGGACTGCTCAACTCCGAAGATGGAGGCGACACCTTCGACAAGCCTATTTGGGTGAGCGAAGCCGGCAAGGATGTGAGTTCTTCGGGCGAGAGTAGCGAGGCATTCGTCTCTACTCCGAAGGAACTCTATGCAGCTTGGAACCAAGGCGATGAACTGTGGTTCGCACGGTCAATAACATGGGGCAGTAGTTTCGAGAAGCCGATCAAAATCACAGACGGTCCAGCCAAGAGTTTCAGCGGATACCCTTCGCTCGGCGTCGCTCCCAATGGCGACCTCTATGCCGTCTGGATTGACACCCGCGACCAGACCGACTCCGAACACAACTATGCTGTGTATCTCGCCCGCTCGACCGATCACGGCGCAACGTTCGGCAAAAATGTTCGTGTCGCTGAGAAGATCTGCCCTTGTTGCCGACCGACCCTGTCTTTTGGGTCAAGCGGCGAGGTGATGGTCTTCTGGCGCCATGTCTATCCCGGTTCGATTCGCGATATGACGGTTGCTGTCAGCACCGATGGTGGCCAGACATTTTCGGCACCAAAGAAGGTCGCGGAGGACAACTGGAAACTCAGCGGTTGTCCTGATTCCGGCGCTGCCACTGCGCACGTTGGAAACCGCGTTTATGTCGCTTGGCTGACCGAGGCGTCGCCTGACAAAGCCGGCGTCCGTATGACTTGGACCGACGACGGAGGCAAGTCGTGGGCACCAGCCATTATGGCTTCGCAACAGATCCTTGACGCCAATTATCCATGGTTTTCCGTGACAGAAGATGGAAGAGCTTTGCTGGTATTTCAGGGTCGCGATCCGCAGAAGCAGAACGGATGGAGTGGCACCGGCGTTTATCTAGTGGAGATCGCAGCTGACGGCAAAATCTCCGAGCCCTTGGGCGTTCCGGGTATTGCATCGTCAGCCAAACGGCCAAGCGTTACCGCCGGAATGGGCGGTAGGGTTTACATCACGTGGAATGGCGAAAAGGATGGAGCGCATGCGGTGTTTTTATCGCGGGCCCGCCGCACAGGACAACAGTCTAATCACGGCACGGAGATGTAAGTTCGATGTCTGCTGCGAGGCACTCTAGGCAGTAAACGAGTTCGGTACGAAAGTGAGAGGAAAAGGGCCCCATGAGAATCTTCAAAAACTCTGCACTATTACTCGTTGTTCTGTACGCGCTCGCTGCTGCAGCACAGATGCAATTACCTTCCGGCACACTACAGCGCGTCGAAATCGAGTTCGCCGCCAGGCTGGCAGGAAAACCGGTGACATGCGGCGCACAGTATGAAGGCGTCGGAACAAAAAAGAGCACAGTCACACCGCAGGACTTGCGCTTTTTCGTATCCGACATCGACTTGCTCGATGCCAACGGCAAAGCAGTACCTGTCACTCTCGACCAGGACGGCGTGTGGCAGTACAAGTCGCTGACCCTGATCGATCTGGAAGACGGCAAAGGCGCGTGTCGTAATGGCAACCCTGCTATGCACACCGGCGCAACGGGGACGGTTCCTGCGGGTAATTACCGCGGTTTGCGCTTTACTGTCGGAGTTCCTTTCGAACTCGACCACATCAGCCCGCTGTCTGCGCCGTCTCCCCTCAACATGACGGCGATGTTCTGGAGTTGGCAGGGCGGTTACAAGTTCATTCGCGCCGAAGTGGCATTAGCGGGCAATTCCGCCAACGCAGCCGGCCCCATGGTCGAAAACAAGGCTCCGGCTCACACCGAGGCTCCCGGTGACCGTTCGCCACGCTCCAGCGGTTTCCCCGTACATGTGGGAAGCACCGGTTGCGCCAGCGCGAGCCCTACGACTGCGCCGGCGGCAGAATGCAAGAACCCGAACCGCATCAGCGTGATGTTGCCCGATTTCGATCCAGCAAAGGATGTGGTGATTTTTGATCTTGGCAAGCTACTGGCCGATTCTGATGTCACCACCAATACGCCTAACACCGCACCCGGCTGTATGTCTGGGGAAAACGATTCCGACTGTATTCCGATCATGAAGGCGCTAGGGCTGTCGTTTCGTAGTGTGCCAGCAAGTCCTCAAGTGGTCTTTTATCGCGAGGCAAAGTAATGTCACCCGGGCCAAGTAATTGGGGCAGCTTAATTCGAAGGCGGCCGACCCTGCTACTCCCGCTTGGCGCATTCGCGTTAGTGCTTTTCGCTGGGCCGGTGTGGTGGAGAGCACAAGCTCGCGACTCGCAGCTATCGCAATCGACGTTACAGTGGGTCAAGCCTGGATGGGCGCCGGTGCCGCTTGTACCTGCCGACAATCCTATGACCAGCGCCAAGGTCCAACTGGGCCGTCTTCTCTTTTACGACAAGCGTCTATCCATCGACCAATCCATGTCGTGCGGGAGGTGTCATCAGCAGGCGAAGGCCTTTACCGACGGCGAGCGCACCCATGTTGGAGTCAACGGCCTCCCCGGAACGCGCAACGCCATGACGCTCACCAACGTTGCCTACTACCCGACCTACACCTGGGCGAATCCGATCATCACTTCGCTGGAACGCCAGATGCTGGTGCCCCTGTTCGGCGACCATCCCCTGGAAATGGGAATGGTTGGACACGAGGATGAGCTCGCCGCACGCCTGTCACAAGACGGGGAATACCCAGCCCTCTTTGCGGCCGCTTTCCCCGAGGATGGTGGCCGCATTGATCTTCAGCACATCACAAAAGCGATTGCGGCATTTGAGCGCACACTGCTTTCGTTCAATTCACCCTATGATCGCTACAAACAGGGCGACACCAATGCAATCTCTGCGTCCGCCAAGCGCGGTGAAGCGCTCTTTTTTGGCGAACGGCTGGAATGCTACCACTGTCACGACGGCGTGAACTTCACCGACAACCACATCCAGCAAGGCCAGGCCTTCCCGGAGCAGGGCTTCCACAACACCGGCCTCTACAACGAAGACGGTCAGGGCGCATACAAGTCATGGGACCACGGGCTGCGTGACGTGACTTTGCGCGCCGAGGACGAAGGCGCATTTCGTACCCCTACGCTGCGCAATGTCGCCGTCACCGCTCCTTATATGCACGACGGCTCTTTGCCAACTTTGGAGGTTGTAATTCGGCAACACTACGCCGTCAAAGGCCACAGTGCCATTTCCGGCAAGGGCCCCAATCCTCTTCGCAGCGAGTTCATTGAGGGATTCAAGCTGAGCAATCGTGAAGTTCGGGACCTGATCGCGTTTCTGAATTCCCTGACTGACCAGAGTTTCCTCGACAATCCGGCATTGTCTGATCCCCGGGCGAGCGCTTCGGGTGTACGCGCGGGAAAGACGGGAACTCAGACTGGTGGAGACGAGCATGCCAGCAATAAGTAGAGAACATTTTGCCTCTGCTTCGACGCCACGTTCGTATTTTCTACGCACGGCTGTACTCAGAACGTGAGGGTTCTTGATGGGAAGAAAACGCACCGGGGCCCGCTAGAGAAAACATGAATTCATGAGGGTAATCGAATGAAGATATGCAGGCCCGTGGTGCTAGCTTTAGCGTGCTCTTTAATCCTTACCGGATGCCAGCATAAGGAAAAGCGGTACGAACTTCGCGGTCAGGTGCTCGAAAAAAATCCTGCCAGCAGCGAGATCACCGTGAAGCACGAAGAGATCCCTGGCTTTATGGCCGCCATGACTATGCCTTACGAGGTCAAGGATCCAGAAGCTTTACATCAGGTTCAACCGGGCGATCTCATTCGGGCCGAAGTGGTCACTGCGAACAACCGAACCGACTATTGGCTCGAGAATGTCCGGATCACGGACACCAGCGGCCGAGTGTCTGCAAAGGCTGGAACGGTGCATCACCTGGACATTGGTGAACGTGTGCCCGAGTTCCCACTGACTAACCAGGACGGCAAGACCTTTCATCCGGCGGACTTCCGCGGCAAGGCGGTGCTGGTTTCCTTTATCTACACGCGTTGCCCGATGCCTAACTTTTGCCCACGCCTGAGCAGTCAATTCGCCAAGATCCGTGAAGACCTCTCGAAGATCCCCGACGATTACGGAAGGATTCACTTACTGAGCATCAGCGTCGATCCGAAATACGATACGCCGGCGGTATTGCGCAAGTACGGCCTGGCTTATCTTGACAACGATCCTGCGGGCTTTTCTCACTGGGAGTTCGCTTCCACCGATCCCGGCAATCTTCGAAGACTGGCGGATGCCTTTGGACTCGAGTACTTCGACGAAGGCGATTCAATCTCGCACACGATGGTCATAGTTTTGATTGCCCCTGACGGGACAATCGCCAAGTTTTGGGGGACGAGGTGGACGACACAGGAATTGGAGGATGCACTTCGCCAGCAGGCTCAGGCAGTCATTACAACGTCATCCGGTGGGGAAGGGGCGGCCGCGAAATGATATCTCTCGTTCAGAAGATCGGACTAGGGACGCTCTTAGTTTTAACGCTCTTTCTATTGGACAGGTGTTCGAGTCGTACTGGGAATCCGGACGATTCCGAGCAGCGAGGAGCGATTTTGTTTGCAATGCACTGTTCCCCATGTCACGAAGCTATGAATCCTCAACTTAAGGTCCAGCCACCATCCCTTAGGGGACTGTTCGCGTCCAAGTCGCTGCCCAGCAGAGCGCCCGCAACCGATGAACAGGTCAGAAGAACCATTATTGGGGGTAGGGGAATAATGCCGGCGTTTGATCAACACCTAACCAAGGATGATGTCAATTCCATCGTCAAATACCTGCACACGCTTAGCTGAGGCCGTTATGTTTCGCACAGCGACTTTGATGTTCTTACAACTCGTTATTGTGTCCACTGTCGTCTCTGCACAGACACAGACATTAACGCCTGCCCAAATCGAGATCTATCACAAACTCACCCGCCAACTGATCGCACCCTGCTGCTGGCGTGAGCCGATCGCCATTCATCGCTCTCAAGAGTCACTACAGATGCTGGGTGAGGTGGAGCAGATGGTTGCGGCTGGCAAGTCGGAAGAAGAGATCAAGGCGTTTTACATCGCTCGATACGGCGAGCGAATTTTGGCCGACCCACCCGGCCACGAGAGGACGTGGCTTTACTACACTCCCGTGATGCTCTTTGTCACCCTGCTCGTCCTGGCAGCCTTTCGTCTCCGTTCCCTTGTCCGCACACCCGCTCGGCAAGTCGGCTCTTCGACGCCCGAACTAATTGCGCGAGTTCGGAAGGAGACAGAAAACGGTTGGACGTGACGAAGTCTGTAACGCTACGAGTGCGTGAAACGATCGTAATTTTCTGCGAAAGGATTCGTAACGAACATGGATAGAAGAGAATTGCTCCAAAAATCTGCGATGCTTGCGGTTGCTGCCGGAATTCCATCCGTTCTGGCGCTCGACGGATGCTCTGATCGAGGTCAGTCCCAAGGCGGAAAGCAGGAAAGTCCAGACAGGGCTGCCGATTCGCCAAGCCCTCTTCCCTCGGCGGGGTCGGGCTTGCTGCCCGTGGCATTCGTGATTTCGAAGGCCGCCGAGGTACTGGACTTCTGCGGACCGCTCGAAGTGTTTGCCTCTGCTTCCACCAAGGATGGCAAGCCGCTCTTTGCGCCTTACATGGTGGCTTCCACCATGGAGCCGGTCGTGGTTGGCGGCGGCATGAAAGTCCTGCCGGACCACACCTTTAAAACGGCTCCCGCTCCCAAGGTGATCGTGGTTCCCGCCCAAAATGGCGAGACCCCCGAGATGATTGACTGGATCCGTACCGCTTCGAAAAACACCGACTTAACAATGTCGGTGTGCACCGGAGCGTTTGTGCTGGCTAAGACGGGCTTGCTCAATGGTAAATCCGCAACCACCCATCACGGAGGTTACTTCCGCTTGGAGGCAGATTTCCCGGAAGTCCACCTCAAGCGTGGCGCCCGGTTTGTCGAGGACGGCAACATCGCCTCGGCCGGCGGAGTATCTTCCGGTATCGATCTCGCGCTCCGTGTGGTCGAGCGTTATGCCGGTAGGGAGCGAGCCTTGGAAGTTGCTGATCTCATGGAATACCAGGGGAAAGGGTGGCTGAACCCGAATTCCAACGAGACATATGCCAAACTGCCGCCGTTCACCAAGGAGCATCCCATCTGCCCTGTTTGCTTGATGAGTGGAGATCGCTCGATCAAAGCCAGCTACAAAGGCAAGACCTACTACTTCTGCTCGGAAGGCGAAAAAGAAGTTTTTGAAAAACACACCGACGTTTTTGACCGCTTCCTCGCCGAAGATGCGGCTCGAAACTCGGCAGCCGAGTGACTAGTGGAGTGATTTAGCACCCCGTGTTTCTTAATTCCAAATAGGAGGTAAGCACGTTGTTCAACATTCTTTCCCGATGCAACTCCCTTTTCCTGGTTCTGCTGCTCGCAGCCGGAGCTACTCAAACTTGCTGGGCACACGCCATCCTGATGGAGTCGACACCAACGATCAACTCGACCGTGCAGGGTCCGGACCTGGATATTACGTTGCGCTACAACGTGCGGGTTGATGGCAGCCGGTCACGCGTGACGCTGGTGGCACAGGATGGTACCTCAACGCCGCTGACACTGGCCAAGCAGGCCAAGCCCGACATCCTGCAGATGCACGCCTCCGGACTGAAAGCGGGTACGTACAGGCTGCAGTGGAACGTGCTGGCGTCTGACGGTCACATGAGCAAAGGGGAAGTTCCCTTCACGGTGAAGTAGGTTCTGATGCTGTGCTAACAACTCGTCGCAAATTATGGGTTTCGGCCGGGCGAGATCAAAAATGAGAAGGAAGCACAATGCGAAAGACGGCGATTGGCGGTTTGTTTCTTTTATTCGTGCAGCTATTAGCCTTTAGCTCAGCGTTGCCTGTGGCTGCACAGGAACCTGACGGCAAGATTCTGAGCTCGAAGTCATGGCCGCCCTTGTCTGATTTTGAGTCCCTGGATGATTTCGGCCGCGGCTATTTTCCGAGGCCGGTCTACGACGAGGCCCGAACGCAAAAGGAATTCGACGTTCTCGAAATCACTTACTCCAGCGATGGGCTCCCTGTGCGCGGACTGTTAATCAAGCCGAAGAATCCGGGCACTCGCAAATGGCCGGCGATCATATTCAATCGCGGAGGCAACGGCGAACTCGGGCGTATCACGGATAACGGCATGCCTTGCGGCCTCAAGAACACGTCGTGCCTGGACCTGGTCGATCTTTACCAGTTCGCAAAAGCTGGTTTTGTGATCATCGCCTCCGACTACCGCTACCAGGGCGCCACCGTGAAACGCGACCAGTGGGGCGGAGTGGAAGTCGATGATGTTCTCAATCTCGTGCCGGCAGTGAAGTCGCTCGACTTCGTCGATCCAGAGCGTCTGTATATGCTCGGCCTGTCGCGAGGCGGCACCATGACCTATCTCGCGATCAGACGAGGAATTCCCGTCAAATCCGCCGCGGTCATCGGGGCAGTCACGGACGTGAAAGCCTGGGTCGACGCGAGGTCCGAGATGGGTCTGGTCAACGGGAATCAGTACATCGACGGCTTCGCCAACATCTGGCCCGACTACGAGCACCGCGCTGGAGAATATTATCGGGCGCGCTCGGCCATCTATTGGGCCGACCAGATCAACGTGCCTGTTCTCATCCTCCATAGCCGGACCGACAGATTGGTGCCGGTAACCCAGGCTCTCCGAATGGCCGAAGCACTTCAGGAAAGTGGCAAGGTATACGCTCTTCGCATCTACGAGCGCGATGGCCATTCATTGCCGAAGAATCGAGACGACCGTGAGCGCTTGATCATCGATTGGTTCAATGGAGCCGGCGAAAGTGGCAAATAGCAAGGAGTTCATCCTCCGGCGAAACAGCTCCAACCAGCCGTATTTGCTCTTACAGCATCGCCTGCCCCCAGCGTGAGAGATGACGCAGCCCACGGTACTGGCTGAATTCACGCATTCGCCATGGAAACTGCGAACAGCTTCATCTCGGCACAGCTATGGCGCACTTGGATCGACCGCTACGGCCAACGACATTCTCTTCAAGCACATATAAGAGGATTAGATCTGGGTCAACTGACCTCTCCAAAACTCACGGCACACCTTTCTGTCGGCCTCTGGCGTATCTTCTTGATAGGAAGCAAGATCGCCACGCGCTCGAATATCAGACCAACTGACTCGGTAAGCGTCAGGTTTTTTCGGAAGTCTTTGTAAGTTGCTGATAATAAGATGGTGAGCGCGGAAGGAATCGAACCTTCAACCTACTGATTAAGAGTAGTCGAGGGTCGGAGGAGCCAGATATTTCA
>Ga0335071_10007892_pt1 | contig 10930 bp, 10 predicted proteins | sample Lox_Sample_15_FD_206724 | JGI IMG/M metagenome (GOLD analysis project Ga0335071, IMG submission 206724) | Soil microbial communities from Loxahatchee National Wildlife Refuge, Florida, United States - Lox_Sample_1.5 | ecosystem: Environmental > Terrestrial > Soil > Wetlands | place: USA...
GACGGAGCAACCCCAGTGCTTCCCGGGGTAGACATCGTGCGGGCTGCGTGCATCGCTGATCCTCGATTCCCTCTGCCTGCCCGAATCGCCAAGTCGAGTCGCCCCACGGGCGGGTGAGCTACGCGACTCGGGCCACGGGACGCTCCGTCACCACCCAGCGCATGGCCGCCTCGAGGCTGTCGGCGAAGCGGAAGTACGGCGCCAGGCCGCTGATCTCGAAGAGGCGTTGCAGATGCCGATCGGTGACCACGACGATGAGCTCACGGCCGTCCTCCGCCAGCCTCTGCCGGGCGCCCAGCAGCAGGCACAGTGCGGTCGAGTCCATGAACTCGAGGGCGGTGAGGTCGAGCACGAGGCCCCCGGGCGAGGCCGCCGCGGCTGCTTCGAGGTCGCCCGCTAGCCGCGGCGCGCTGGCGAGATCGGCCTCGCCGCTGACCGCGAGCACGCTGAACTGTCCGAACGCCGTCACTGCGCTTGCGTTGGCGGGACCCATCGCAACAACCTCCTCCACTCCTCGCTCCACCCGGGTGTGGATCACGACTGCGAATCTGATGTGCCAGGGTGAAGCGCGGGTGAGGCCGGGCACAAGCCGTCGTGAAATGTAGACGAAGGCTTCGCGAGCCAGTCGAGTGCTGGGCCTGACCTGCGCGCTCAAGACAGCCTCGTGGCCCTTGCCGAGCAACTCCTGAACTCCCGCCGGGAACGGACCGGGTGCCGCTCACCTGCCGACATGATGCTACTGAGACCCCTCGTCACGGCTCAGCACGGCCGCGAACGGCTCAATACCGCGACGCTGCGGAACCTTGGACCGTGCAGCACCTTTGCGAACGGCCCGCTACTATGCAGGCCAGACCTTGAGGTTTCCTGAACCTGGTGTCGCTGGTTCGATTCCAGCCGGGGGCACCAAGCGTTGTCATCCCGACAACGTTCTCCCTGCATCGGACTACCTCCGTTGTCCGATCGCCTACCCAGTCGATCCCCCAGCCCCAAGCGCGGCCCTTGTCTCCAACAACCGGAGGGCTCACTCCATTTCCGCTGTGGCGTGGGGCATGAAGGCCGACCATCGGTCGGCGCGTCTTCGGTTCTTGCCCGGCCCCCAGGCCGCATGGAGAATACGGGTGCCCGTCTCGACTCGGGAAGGCCGATGACCAAGACACCTGCCGTTACCTGCCGCCTGGCCGTCGCGGCCGACGCGGCCTCGGCCGCTGGGCTCGTCATGCTGGCCCTGAACGACCTGCTGGCGAAGCAGAACCGCCCGCCGCTTGCGGCGACGGGCGAAACCATGGTTCCGGTGTTCGGCCACGTCATGACGTGCTGCCCCGAGCGCTTCTGGGTCGCCGAGGCCGAGGGCGAGCCCGTCGGCTTCGGCGCCGGCCTCGAGCGCGGCGACCTGCGCTATCTCGCCGGGCTCTTCGTGCATCCCGGCCGCCAGGGCCAGGGAGTGGGCGGCGAGCTCCTTCGCCGAGCGATGGCGCCGGGCGCCGGAGCCGCGGGCAAGCAGGCGGTCCTCAGCAGTGGCGCCAACCAGATCTCCAACGGGCTCTACGCGCGTCACGGCATGTACCCGCTGATGCCGGCGCTGAGCTTGACCGGCAAAGTGCCGGCACACCTGGACCGGCCCCCCCTGGGGAGCCTCGTGCCCGATGTCCTTGTCGCTGCCGATGCCGGCACGCTCCGCGACGTCGACGTCGCCGTCACCTCGATCGACCGCACGGCGGATCACGACTGGCTGTTGGGTGCGGCTGAGCGCCGGGGTTGGGTGTTTCGCCGGGGAGCCGAGGTGGCCGGCTACGCCTACCTCGGCGGCGACGGCACCGACGAGCCCGGCTCGGTGGGGCCGGTCGCGGCGCTGCAGGCCCCGGATGCCGCCGCGATCCTGGGCTTCGCCCTGGCCCAGCTCGGCGTCGGCGAAGAGGCGACCGTCATGGTGCCCGGCGCCAACCAGATGGCGCAGCAGCTCCTGTGGGGTGCCGGCTTTGGGCTGGCGGGCCCCGTGGGTCTGCTGGGCGTGTCAGAGCCCTTCGGGCAGTTCGATCGCTACATCTTCGCGGGCAACTCGCTGATGTAGCGTCCGGCCACTGGGGGATGGCGTCGTCGTCGTCCGACCGCATGCGACGGCCGATCAGTCATCCGACCACCTCGTGTTCGCGCGCGCCGCCTCGCTGCTTCAAGCGCACACGCCTCACGCGTGGCAGGAGAGCACCGCCCCTTTGCGCACGTTCCTTTGAGGAAGAGGTCGGTGTCGGAGAGCAGCGTGGCGATGCCGATCTCTGACGCTTGCCCCCTGCGTCGTCGCGCCGCGGCAGCGGTCAGCGACCGCGGCGGCGCAGGAGCGAAGCCACTGCGACGAGCGCGCCCACACCGGCCGCCACGGCCGGCACGACGACGATCGCCTTGCGGCCTATGTCCCGGGCCTTCTCGGCCGTGGCGTCGGCCGATCGCTGGAGCTCTCCACTGAGCGAGTCGAACGTCTCTTGCAGCCCCGCGCGTTCGGCGGCGATGTCCCTGATGATCTCCTCGGGTGGGCGCGTCGGCGTCTTCTCGGCATCTGCCATCAGGACCTCGCCTCTGGCGGTGGAGTGTCTTCTGGCGGGACCCTGGTCTGCTCCTGGGTCGGCGGCGCATCTGCCCCCGGCGCGAGCGGAGGCGTCACGGCGCCGGCGGGCGTCTGCGGCACACCACTCGCCGGCGCCGGCATCTCTGCAACCTCCGGCCTGGCCGGCCTGGCCGGCTTGCTCGGCAGCAGGGATCTGGCCGTCTTCGCAGCGCCGTCCCTCATCGTCGCGATGGTGGTCTTGGCCTCAGCCGTCGCCTGGGGCGGCGGCGCGGCCTGGAGCTTCTGCAGCTTGTTCCGGCCGACAAGGCCCAGGATCGTGACGACCAGGAAGAGGACGAGCGTGACGATGAGCAGCGCGAGCCATGTCGGCAGCCACAGCGCCAGCACCACGGCGATGGTCGCCAGCAAGAAGCCTAGGGCGTAGAGCGACAGCAGACCGGCGGCGACCAGCATGCCGATCGCGCCGCCGTACTCCTGCGCCTTCTTCCTGATCTCGGCCTTCAGCAGCTCGATGTTGAGCTCGACGAGCCTCTGGCCTCGCGCTTTGATGTCTGCCAGGGACGTCGTGATGCTTTCTCGGACTCCCATGTGCGCACTGTACCAGTGCCGTGGCGGATTCATGCTGTTTGTTCGCACGCGGATCGACGCTGCAGGCAGCTCAAGAGAGGACGGCATCCGGGACCGCCGGGCCGTGGTACAGTCGGCCGGGTCCGCCGAGACTGCCGACACGCTCGAGCGCGAGGTCCGATCGACGATGCGCCTTCACCGTGTGGAGGTCCGGCTCGACCCCCTGGGACAACCTGAAGGGCGGAGGTCTCCATGAACAGCGGATCCGGCCAGGCCGGCAAGTCGGTCGCCATCATCGGCGGAGGCATCGCCGGCCTCTGCGCCGGCTGCTACGCGCAGATGAACGGCTACCGGTCACGCATCTACGAGATGCACGACCTGCCGGGCGGCCTCATGACCGCCTGGGAGCGCAAGGGCTACACCGTCGACTACTGCATCCACTGGCTCGTCGGCTCGTCACCCAAGGCCAGCATGAACAAGCTGTGGCAGGAGGTCGGGCTGATCCGCGACCGGGAGATCGTTGACCTTGACGTCTGGGTCGAGTACGAAGCTCCCGACGGACGGCGGGTCACCTTCTGGCGGGACCTCGATCGCCTCGAAGCCGAGTTCTGCGAGCTGTCGCCCGCCGACGCCGACCAGATCAAAGGACTGCTCAACGACACGCGGCGGCTGGCGGCCGCCGATCTGCCCACCGATCTGCCGCCGCGCGAACTCATGAGAGCGCGTGACACGCTGCGGGTCGGCCCGCGCATGCTCCCGTGGGTGCTCGTGGGGCGCCGCTGGGGCAAGCTCACGGTCGGCGAGCTCGCGGAGCGGTTTCGATCCCCGCTGCTGCGCGATGCCCTCCGCTCGGTCATCCCGGCGCCGATGGGCGCCATGGGGCTCCTGGCCACTTGGGCCTGGCTCCACGCCGGCGCGGCCGGCTATCCGCTCGGCGGCTCGCTGCCGATGGCGCGCAACGTCGAGCGCCGCTACCTGGAACTCGGTGGGGAGATCCGCTACGACACGAGAGTGACGCGGATCCTCACCCAGCGCACGGGCAGCGCCGACCGCGCCGCCGGCGTCGAGCTGGCCGACGGCTCGCACGAGCCCGCCGAGATCGTCATCTCCGCGGCAGATGGCCACGCGACCCTCTACGACATGCTCGGCGGCGTGTACCTCGACGACGAGTTGCGCGGCGTCTACGAGCGCGGCGCGCTGCCGCTCTTCCCGCCCATCCTGTTCGTCGGCGTGGGGGTGGCCCGCGACTTCGCCGCGGAGCCGCAGCGCATCTCGGGACTGCACGTGGTGGGGGACGAGCCCGTCGGCGCCGGTGCTGTGCAGACGCGGGAGCTGGCCGTGCGCATCTTCAACTTCGACCCGGCCATGGCGCCCGACGGCAAGACGGTCATCACCGTCCTGCTCGAGGCCGACGGGCCCTATTGGCTGGAGTTGCGCGAGCGGGACCGGGAGCAGTACAAGGCGGAGAAGGCGCGCATCGGCGACGCCGTAGTACGCGCCCTGGACCGCCGCTTCCCGGGCCTGAAGGACGAGGTCGAGATGGTCGACGTCGCCACGCCGGCGACCACCGTCCGCTACACCGGCAACTGGCGCGCCAGCTTCGAGGGCTGGATGCCGACGCCGGGCTACATGATGAAGGGGCTGCCGCGGCGTCTGCCCGGGCTGGACGACTTCTACATGGTGGGCCAGTGGGTGCAGCCGGGCGGCGGCCTGCCGACCGGCGTCATGACCGCACGCGAGGTCCTGCAGCTCGTCTGCAGTCGCGACGGCGTGCAATTCCGGACGACGACGGTCTCACGAGGGCGATGAGCAGCCCGTAGACGGCCGTTGCCTCGTCACGGACCGTCCCAGCCGGGCAGTCGGCTCGCCTGCTCCACCCAAGCGGCGAACTGGGTCTCGTCGAACCCGCCTTCGTAGATATCCAGGTAGCGCACCTTCTCGTCCTTGGCCCTGCCGGGCGGGAGGGGGTCGAGGGCGGCGCCGTTGAAGAACGCGACCTTCACGTACTTCGTGAAGCAATGGAAGTTGAGGAACCAGCCTCGCCCTTCCACCCCGTAGAAAGGCGAGTTCCAGCGCACCGCCTTCTTCACGTCCGGGACGGTGCGCGCGATGATCCCGTCCAGCCGGCGCCCGAGGTCGCCCTTCCACCCGGGCATGGCCGCGAGGTAGGCCTGCACGGGCGCGTCCCCGTCGCCCTTCGCAATCTGGGGATTGCCGCCCGAGAGAAGGACGGGCTCGGCCGGCTCCCCTGTCTTCCCGGGCTCTCGGTTCGCCACTTCATCGCCTCCCTGGGCCCATTCATGGGCGACCAACTCCCTTCCCACTTCCCGATCCAGGTACGCCCGACGCGCCGCGCGCAGGCTGTTCACGCAGCGCTCCGAGGGTGCTGAAGACCTGCGCCAGGCGGAATGCCGGGAAGTCGCGGACCGGGCAAGATTCTGCCACCGGCTCGCATGATGTCGTCTGCGATCCGCCCGGCCCGACGGCGGGTGGCGGCCGTCGTCCGCCGCGTCGCAGGCGTCTAGGAGCCTTTGTGTCCGCCGAGATGGAGTGTGAACGACACGGGCAGGAGCTCGACCTGAAGTGGGGACTGGCCGGACACTGCCTCCTTGGCCGAGTTCGACTGAAGGGTAGTGGCGGCCTGCATGAAGACGTAGGTCACGTAGACGCGGTAGTACTTCCAGAACCGCTCGGCGAGCACGGCGGCCACGGCCGCCAGGATGAGCGTCAGTGTCCAGTGCGCGACATGCACAGACGGGAGGCGCTGGCTCACCATCTTCCACCGCAACGCGACGACGACGGTTGCGAGCATGAACGCGACCGACGTGTTGCGGCAGAACGTGTAGATGCTGCCGAAGCGGTCGAGGAGCGTGGCGGCGTCCTTCTCCTTGCGCACCACGGCCTCCGCGGTCTGGAAGGCCGGCCAGTGGTTCGGACGCCGATGCAGGCTCTCGACGCCCTGGCCGACTTTCTTCGACTGCTCCTCGAGCTGTTCTCGTGCCCAGGTCGGCAGCTTCTTGAATGCGGGATCGAGGCTGTCATCGTGGGTAGCTCGCAGCAGACCGTGCTGCAGCACGACATTGGACAGGAATGCGGTCACCTGGCCGACGATGTAGGAAGCGATGATGAAGAAGGTGATACGCGTCGCTGTGTCGGCCGTGTTGCCCGTTGACAGTTCCCAAGGAAGAGGGATGCCGGCCCAGCCGTAGCCCAGCGACGTGATCACGACGAATCCGGCGATGAGGTACCCGAGGAAGTCGAAAGCGTTGAACGGCGCTTTGAGTGTCGTCTGCACGTGCCCCTCCCTTCGACCGGTGGGTCGTTGCGATCACAGGCTTCGCTGCTTCTGCGTCATCCCCTGTGCGCGGGGTCCCGCTCAGATCGCACTTCGAGGGCGCCGCCCGGCATCCTCGACTTCGCAACGCTTGACCGGCGCCGGCGCCGGGGCCGAGTATCAGAATACGAGGATGTTCTGCGCAACCAGCACGGCCCGTCGAGATCAGGAGGGTCCACATGCGATTCAAGTCCGCGACGGTCGATGGCTTCTGCGTGTACGCGGTCGCGGGGGTGAACACCGTCTCCTTCGCCATCGACGCGTGCGCCGACGCACGCACCGGGCTCCTGGGCTTCACCGTCGAGCGCCTCGATCCGGCGGAGAACGAGCTGATCACCATGTCGGGCTTCAAGGTATTCCGTTCCATCATCCCGGACCCTCGCCCCGAGGAATACGTCAGCACTCGCGACCACCCGGTGCAGAGCTTCGTGTGGGACGACTTCTCGGCCAAGCCGGGGCGGTCGTACACATATTCGTTCCGCCCCCTGCGTGGTGTGCCGTATCAACTCGACCGTACCGCTGCTCCCGTGACGATCATGGTGAGGACGGAACCGCTGTACACGACCGCCGATCAGGACGTGTTCTTCAACCGCGGCGTGGCCAGCAGCCAGGCGTATGCACGGAAGTTCGGCAACGTGAAGCCAGACGACCTGGAACCGGCGGAGAAGGCGACGGCGGCGCTCGAGTGGCTGACCCGGGATCTCGACGACGCCATCCTCAAGTTCATCGCCAGTGCGGGGGAGCAGGACTCGCTCCTGTGCTGCTTCTACGAGTTCCACTATCCACCGGTCCTGGAGGCGCTCGCGGCGGCGGCAGGCAAGGTGCGCCGGCTGAGCATCATCATCGACGCGAAGGAGAACGGTGGGACAGGCAAGGACGGCAAGCTCAGGCAGGCCTTTCCGCGCGCCGTGAACCTTGCCGCCATCCAACTGGCGGGGATTCCCGCGGCGTGCGTCATCGAACGGACTGCGAACCCCTCGGCGATCCAGCACAACAAGTTCATGGTCATCCTCCGCGGTGAAGCCGAGGAGCCGACCGACGTGTGGACCGGGTCGACCAACATCTCGGAGGGCGGAGTATCCGGCCAGACCAACGTCGGGCACTGGGTGCGCGACCGGGCGACCGCGGGGGCGTTCCTCGGCTACTGGAAGCTCCTCGCGTCGGATCCCGGGTCGCACAAGGGTGACTCGACAAGCGTCGCGAGCGAGCTGCAGGGTCGCTATCGTCATGCCGTCGAAGAACTCGGGACCGTTCCGGTGGGGCTCTCCGACATCCCGACCGGTGTCAGTGCCGTCTTCAGTCCCCGGTCCACGCCCGCCGTCCTGGATCTCTACGCGGAGCTGATGGACGGCGCAGGGGATCTCTCCTGCGTAACGCTGGCCTTCGGGGTGAGCAAGGTCTTCAAAGACCGCTTGAAGGACAACACCCCCGACAGCCATCTCACGTTCCTCCTGCTCGACAAGAAGGACGTGCCGGCCAAGTTCGGCAAGGCGGCGTTCGTCAGGCTGAGTGCCGCGAACAACGTGTACGAGGCGTGGGGATCGTATATCCGCGAGGCGGTCTACCAATGGGTCAGGGAGACCAACATGAAGCTCCTGGGAGTTGACCCCCACGTCGCCTACATCCACTCCAAGTTCCTGCTGCGCGACCCTCTGGGCTTGGATCCGATCGTCGTGACCGGGTCGGCGAACTTCAGTGAGGCGTCGACCACCCGAAACGACGAGAACATGATCATCATCCGGGGGAACCAGCGGGTGGCGGACATCTACTTCACGGAGTTCAACCGCCTGTTCAACCACTACTACTTCCGTTCCGTGACGGAGAGCGCGAAGAAGGATCCCGCTCGGTCTGCGCTCTTCCTGGGCGAGACACCGGACGAGTGGCTGAAGAAGTACGCACCCGGGACGCTGCGCACCAAGCGGGTGATGCTGCTCACCAAGATGCAGGGAGTCCAGGATCCGCCGTCGGTGTGAGAGGGCTCAGGGACGAGTTGAGGCTCTCCAGGTAGAGCCTGGCAGCCCGCCGGCACGTGTGCCTCGGGGTGTCGCCGCATGTGCCGGCCGTCGTCCGGACCTCGTGGCTGACACAGAGCGAGGACGTCCCATCGAGCGCCAGCCGGCCTGCGTGGCCGTCTCCTTCGCTCGTCCGGCCCGAAGACGGCGCGGCACGCGGTGGGGGTATCGTTGGTGTCGGGTCCATCGAGGAGAGGGGGAGTCATGAGGCGGTTGTTCACGCGGCCGGTCGTCCTTGCCCTGGTCGTCGGCGTGTGCGCAGGGAGCGTCGTGGCCCTGGTCGTGGCCGGCGGGGCGCGCTCGGCGGCGCCGGCGGTCCGTCAAGGCGCCGCCGTCCACCACACCATCACCTGGACGAGGGTCGTCGACCTCCAGCACAGGATCACGCAGAAGATCCCGCTGTGGCCCGGCGACCCGCACGTGCGCTTCGTCACCGTGGCCACCATGGCCAAGGACGGCTACTACCTGCGCAAGTTCACGATTGGCGAGCACAGCGCGACGCACATGAACGCGCCCAACAGCTTCATCTCCGGCAACCACGAGGCGATCACGAGCTATCCGGCGGCCCAGCGGGTCGTGCCGGCGGCGGTGATCGACGTGCGCGCGAAGTGCGCCGCGGATCCGGACTATCGGTTGACGGTCGCCGACGTCCAGGCGTGGGAGACGGCGCACGGCCAGCTGCAGCCCGGGACGTTCGTCATCATGTTCACGGGCTGGGAGGACAAGTGGAGCCACCCGAAGGCGTTCATCAACCAGGACGCCAAGGGCCGCCTGCACTTCCCCGGCTTTGCCAAGGCGACCACGCTATGGCTGGTGGAGCAGCGGCAGATCGCCGGGGTCGGCATCGACACGCACGGGGTCGACCCCGGCCTCGACACGAGCTACGCGACCAACACCGAGATGGCGAAGACCCACAGGATCGCCATCGAGTGCCTGGCGCACCTCGACAGGGTGCCGGCGACGGGCGCGACGCTGGTGCTGGGGCCGCTGGCGCTCGCACACGGCTCCGGCTCGCCGCTCTCGGTCATAGCGCTCATCCCGTGAGCGGAGAGGAGAGCCGCACGACACAGGACCGGCGGCTCCGGCTGCCTCTCATCGAGGCGCGAGGATCTCACGCCGAGATCGGACGCCAGGTGGGTGAGGCGGCGCGCGAGCAGATCCGCCGCCAGGTGGCCTACTACGAGGAGCACATCGAGTGGCTCGCCGGCATGCCGTTCGCGGCGGCGGAGGGGCGCGCGCTCGGGCTGCTCGGGTTCGCTGAGCGCGCGCTGCCCCGGCACGTAGAGGAGCTCGCCGGCATGGCCGAGGGCGCCGGCGTGCCCTTCGAGAAGCTCCTGGTGCTCAACTGCGGCGAGGAGGTCCTGTGCGCAGAGCGGCCGGCCGCTGCCGCGTCGCAGGCGCGGCCGACCGACCGCTGCACCTGTCTCGCCGTGTCCGCGCCGGGCCGCACGGTCGTCGGTCACAACGAGGACTGGATCGAGGACGACGTTGAGAACATGGTGCTGCTCTCGCTCACCGTCCCCGACGGCACCCGGATCCTCTCGCTCACCGGCGCCGCCTACCTGCCCATGTGCGGCCTGAACTCGCACGGGATCGCCTTCTACGGCAACACCGTGTACGCACGCGACGAACGCCCGGGAGTGCCCAACGTCTTCAAGCATCGCCGGCTGCTCGAGTCGGCGACACGGGAGGAGGCCGACTCCTGGGCCCGCATGCCCGGCAGGGCCCGGGGCTCGAACCATCTCAATGCGCGCGCCGGGGGCGAGATCTGGGACGTCGAGGTGTCCGCCGCTCGCGACGTGACCGTCGAGGCCGGCCGCTGGCTGGTGCACACCAACCACTTCACCGTGCCCGAGTTGCAGGACGTGGAGCGCTCGGAGTCGGCCGGCTCGCGTCTGCGGCTGGAGCGCGCGCGCGAGCTCGTGGCGGAGGGGCTCGCCAGCGGCGACGACCCCTTCGATCTCGTCGCCGCGGTGCTCCGCGACCACGCCAACGCGCCCACCTCGATCTGCGCTCACCCGGTCGCCGACGATCCCGACCATGCGCCGACCACGGGCAGCGTGATCGTCGAGCTGGAGGAGCGCCGGATGCACGTGTGCGCCGGGCGACCGTGCGAGAATCCCGCCGGGGTCGTGGCACTGGACTGAGGGCGAGGCGGGGAAGACCGTCTCATGGGACGTATGCCGCTTCGGCTGGCGCCGGTCACGGACGCCGCCGCTCAGGAGGAGCTGCCGCGCCTCGCGGCCGAGCTGGCCAGATGTGGCTGCGTCGCGCCGCGAGAAGAGGCCTTGGAGCTGCTCGCGGCGTCGAGCGGCGACGCCGCCGCGCTGCGCGAGCTGGTCAGGCGGCGCTGCACCGGCGAACCGCTCGCGTGGCTGGTCGGCTCGGTCGGCTTCTGCGGCCACCGGCTGGTCGTCTGCCCGGGCGTGTACGTGCCGCGCGTGCAGAGCGAGCCGCTGG
>Ga0335071_10007893_pt1 | contig 10930 bp, 5 predicted proteins | sample Lox_Sample_15_FD_206724 | JGI IMG/M metagenome (GOLD analysis project Ga0335071, IMG submission 206724) | Soil microbial communities from Loxahatchee National Wildlife Refuge, Florida, United States - Lox_Sample_1.5 | ecosystem: Environmental > Terrestrial > Soil > Wetlands | place: USA: Florida...
CGTGATCGAAATGCAACGCCCGTCTGCACGCGCCGTGGTGTGCGAGCACTTTCCGGCCGGGCAATATAAGCCCGCAGTGCATGGAGCGAGTCGTTTGTGATGAGTCCCCGCCACACCAGGCTCCACAGCGCATCGATCGACTCGCCGGGATAGCCGCCACCGACGGCCTGATGCAGCGGGTCAAAGAAACTCGCGCCAGTGGATTCGAGCACGGCGAGCAGTTTCTCTTCGCGCTCTGTTAGCGGCTCGGTTAAGGGGCGCTGCTGGGCGAGCAAAGGCAGTTTGTCCGCGAGAAAGAGCGCCACGCGCCCGTCGTGCTCTCCGATAGGCTCCACTCCCGTCCATGCAACCTCTCCCGCAGCAATCAGGGTGTCGAGACCCGAGGGCTCATATCCGGCGACACGCGCAGGCAGAATCGCCGTTTCGAGCACTGATGAAGGAATCGGCGCGCCCTGAAGGCTCTCGACCGCATCGAGCAGCGAATCGAGGTGGGCATGGGAGACCCGCCGCGGCGCGAGAAGGCCCTGCCAGTGCGTGAGGAAGCGCGCCAGCGTGTGCTGTTCGACCGGCTCGACTTCGCGGCGAAGCCTGGCCAGAGACTTGCGGCGGATCTGCCGCAGAATCTCCGCATCACACCACTCCTGATGCACGCCACCCGGGCGGAAGCCGCCTTCGAGCACGCGGCCATCGCGGGCAAGCTGAAGAAGAGCATCTCCAACTACCTCAGGGTCCAGCGCAAACCGCGCGGCTGCCTCGCGCTGTGTAAACGGGCCGTGCGTACGCGCATAACGGCGCACCAGTTCGAGGACCGGTTGCGCAACGGGTTCGAGAAGAGTCACCGGCAGACCCGGCAGCAGTGGAATACCCAGCGCATCGCGATAGCGAGCGGCATCTTCCGCAGCAATCAGGCGGCGCTCTCCCGCGATGCGCAACTCGAGCAGACGCCTGGTTCGCAGCAGCCTGTCTACATACAACAACAGGTCGGGAGACACGACGCGGCGGGCAACTTCTTCGCGCGTCAGATCGCCAAGGCGAAGACACAGATCGTGGATGCCGTCCGCCGAGCGGGCGCGATGCGACTCGGCGAGGCATTGCGCAGCCTCTTCAACCTCCTCGATCGCATCCGCGTCGAGTAGTTCGCGCAGATCGGCTTCGCCAAGCAGTTCGCGCAGCTGTTCCTGATCGATCGTGAGTGCCTGAGCCCGGCGTTCGGCCAGCGGCGCGTCGCCGTCATAGACGAAGTTGGCCACGTAGCTGAAGAGGAGCGACGAGGCAAACGGAGACGGCTTGTGTGTTTCCACCACATGCACGCGCAACTGGCGCTGCTCAATGGCACGCAGTGTCTCCACAAGAGCCGGCATATCGAAGACGTCGCGAAGGCACTCGCGGTACGCCTCCAGAAGCAGCGGAAAAGATGGATAGCGTGAAGCCACGCTGAGCAGATCGTAGGACCGCTTGCGCAGTTGCCAAAGCGGAGAACGCTGATCAGCCCGTCGTCGCGGCAGTAGCAGCGCCCGGCCGGCAGCCTCGCGGAACCGCCCGGCAAACAGCGCCGTCGTGCCAAGCTGGCGAAGCACCATCTGCATAGCCTCGGCTGACTCCACAAGAAGCCAGTCAGGATCGGGTGGATCGTCTGTGTCGGGAAAACGCAGCACGAAACCGTCGTCTCCCCAGAGCGTCTCCACCTCCGGCCCGCCCGCGGCGCAAATTCTCGCACTCACGGCCATGGCCCACGGAATGTGAATACGGCTCCCGAAAGGAGTGAGCACGCAGACGCGCCAGTCGCCCAGTTCGTCGCGGGTGCGCTCGATGACAATGGTGCGGTCATCGGGAACAGCACCTGTTGCAGACTCCTGATCGGCGAGGAACTGCAGAAGGTTCTCTGCGGCGCCCGGGTCCAGATCGTGTTCTGCAACGAGACGCGTGAGGGCGGCGGGCTTTGGCAGCCCGCGAAGCTCCCGGACCAACGCGCCAATGCGCCGTCCAAACTCCAGAGGGCGCCCGGGACCGTCTCCTTTCCAGAACGGCATCTTGCCGGGCTCACCCGGAGCCGGTTCCACAAGCACCCGGTCGTGTGTGATGTCCACAATGCGCCACGTCGAAGCTCCAAGGATGAAGGTCTCGTTCGGGTGGGACTCGAAGACCATCTCCTCATCGAGTTCCCCGACGCGAACGGCTTTGCCTTCGGCGTGGGCCAGAAAGACACCATAAAGGCCGCGGTCGGGAATGGTACCGGCGTTGAGTATGGCAAGGCGTGCAGCGCCCTCGCGGGCGGTCACCACGTTTCGAATGCGGTCCCAGGTCAACCTCGGCCGAAGCTCTGCAAATTCATCTGAGGGGTAGCGGCCGCTGAGCAGATCGAGAACGCCGTCGAACGCCGCGCGAGTCAGGCCACCAAAGGGGGCGGCGCGTCGGACGAGATCATAGAGCGCATCGACATTGACTTCGGGTTTCGGTACATCGGGAGCGCCTGCATCTGCTGCGAACGTGCTTGAGTCGGGGTCGAAATAGCGCCGATTGGACGTGCGCTCCGCATGCCGGACACGGACGAGCTTCCTTCGCAGGGTCGGCGCCTTGTAGCCGGGAGGGTGCGCCACAATGGCGACAAGCTGCTGGCAGAGCACGTCGAGAGGGTTGCGAGGGAAGCGCGTGGACTCGATGTGGCCCTCGTGCATGGCGCGGGTGACAGCGGCGCAAGCCACGAGATCGGCGCGGTATTTGGGAAAGAGAACGCCTTCGCTGACGGCGTCCACATGGTGGCCGGCACGGCCGATGCGCTGCATCCCGCTGGCAACCGAAGGCGGGGACTCGATCTGGATCACGAGATCGACGGCGCCCATGTCGATGCCGAGTTCAAGCGTCGAGGTGGCACATAGCGCGCGGATCTGCCCCGCCTTCAACTGCTCCTCAATCACCGAGCGCTGGTAAGCAGCTAACGAGCCATGGTGCGCCCGCGCGATGGGCTCTCCTGCCAGATCGTTCAGGGCGCCGGCCAGACGCTCAGCCACCTGCCGGCTGTTGACGAACAGGATGGTCGAGTGACGCTCTCGAATGAGTTCAAGAAGGCGCGGGTGAATGGCGTTCCAGATCGAGACGCGCCGGGGCGTCTGCGAAGCAGGTCCGGTGGGAATCTCCTCCATCGTTTGAAGCCTCGCCATGTCCTCAACTGGAACTTCGATTCTGAGGCTTAACTGCTTGGGATAAGAGGCATTGACAATTGTGACAGGGCGATACCGCAGAGCCGCTGTCTCGGGTATCTCTGACGACCAGGCAGTCGTTGTGGAGAGCACCTCCGCTGCCTCAGGCGCGGCGGATGTGCCGTCCATTGTGGATTCATTCTGAACTTGAGGTACTTCGACTGAAGCTGCTGAAAATGAGCCGGTTGCCACGGCAGGATTATTTTCTGCAACAAGCTGCCCAACGAAGATTTCCACACCGCCAAGAAAGCGCGCAACCTCTTCGAGAGGGCGCTGGGTCGCCGAGAGCCCGATCCGCTGGAGAGGGCGCTTCGTCAGCGCCTCGAGGCGTTCCAGCGAAAGGGCCAGGTGGGCTCCGCGCTTGGTGGGCACCAGGGAGTGGATCTCGTCGATGATGACCGTGTCGACGTTGCGCAGAGCCTCGGCAGCTTGCGAAGTGAGCAGCAAATAGAGCGACTCTGGAGTGGTGATCAGGATATCGGCGGGATCACGCGCAAACCGCGCGCGCTCCTGTTGCGGAGTGTCGCCGGTCCGGACGCTGATCTGCGGATCGTGGAACGGCACTCCCTTGCGCCGCGCCATGTTGGCGATCCCGGCAAGGGGAGAACGAAGGTTGCGCTCCACGTCCACCGCGAGGGCCTTGAGCGGAGAAACGTAGACGATTCGGCACCCTTTGCTCTTTTCCTCCCCGAGGTCATGCAGCATCAGCCGGTCGAGGCACCAAAGGAATGCTGTGAGGGTTTTGCCGGTACCCGTAGGTGCGAGAATCAGCGCGCTCTCGCGCCGGGCAATAACGGGCCAGCCGAGCTGCTGCGGAGCCGTGGGCGCGTCAAAGACTGCCTTGAACCATTCCGTGGTTACGGGATGAAAACAGGCGAAGGGATCGGCCTCAGAGCAGCCCGAGACCGGTAACTTCGCATTTGGTTCGGTAGCCGGCTTGGGAGGGCGCGAGGGCATCTGAGTCCTGAGCATAACGCGGCAGAGTGGCGAAGAGGAAGCGAAGAAAAATCCGCCGCGTGTGCAACCTTCTGTTGCGCGCCGCACACTGCGACCCAGGGCGGGCGCTGCTACGATTCCCTGCAGGGGACAAGACTTGCGCGAACATCTGGCTACACTGCTGGACGACTTCCGGCGGCACGACCGGGAGATTGCGGTCGTGCGGTATCAAGGCAACCGGCGGCGTGTTACGACCTACGGCGAACTGGCGCGCTTTGCCGGACGGTTTGCCGCCCTTCTTGAAGATCGCGGGATCGGCCTGGGCGATCGGGTGCTGCTTTGGGCCGAAAACAGCGCCGAATGGATCGCGGCTTTCTACGGATGCATGCTGCGCGGGGTAATGGTCGTGCCGTTGGATGCCTTTGGGAGTCCGGATTTCGCGTCCCGCGTCTCCGCCGATGTGAGGCCGAAGCTGGCGGTTGGAGATGGCATCCTGCTGGGCAGGTTTCATGCTCACGAAATCCCCACCCTGGCATTGGAAAGCTGGCCGGATTCCCTTCCCGCGCGAGAAGCCGGGCCGGTTGCCGGCCTATCGCGAGAGACGCCCTTGCAGATCCTCTTTACCTCGGGAACGACGGGCGATCCAAAGGGCATTGTCCACACGCATGGCAACGTTCTGGCGAGCGTCGGACCGATTGAGCAGGGTGCGCAAGGATACCTGCGCTACGAGAAGCTGGTCCATCCACTTCGGTTTCTTCACACGCTTCCGTTGAGCCATGTCTTCGGGCAGACGATGGGCCTCTGGGTTCCGCCCGTGTTTGCGGCAGAGGTGCACTTTGAAAGCCGCCTGGTGGCGCCTCGGCTGATAAGAACCATCAAGCGAGAGCGGATCAGCGTACTGGCAGCCGTACCGCGTGTGATGGCGCTCCTTAAAACCCATCTGGAAGCGAGTATCGAGGGTCTGGCTGAGCGCGTGGCAGCGTCGCAGGGCATGAGGGCCTGGAAGCGATGGTGGGTCTTCCGGGATGTGCACCGGACACTGGGGCTCAAATTCTGGGCGCTGATCTCGGGCGGGGGTGCATTGGCGGGTCCGCTGGAGCAGTTCTGGAATTCGCTGGGGTTTGTCGTTGTGCAGGGCTACGGCATGACGGAGACAACAGCGCTGATCACGCTCAATCATCCGTTTCATGTGGCGCGCGGAACCATTGGCAAACCATTGCCGGGACGCGAGGTCAAGATCGGGCCGGACGGGGAAGTTCTCGTGCGCGGGCCGATGATCTCGACCGCGACATGGAGCAGCGGCGAGCTTCGACAGCGGGAAGATGAATGGCTGGCTACTGGCGATCTGGCCGAGACGCAGACAACCGGCGAGCTGCGCTTCATGGGTCGCAAGAGCGAGACGATTGTCACGGCAGCCGGCGTGAACGTCCATCCCGAGGACCTGGAAGCTGCACTCGAAGAGCAGCCCGAGATTGCAGCCTGCGCCGTCGTGCCCATGGAGACTGCTGCCGGCCCGGAACCATGCGCAGTTCTCTCCATGCGCACCGCCAATGGAGCTGCGGCTACTGTCGAAAGAGCGAATGCGCGCCTGGCAGAGTTTCAGCGGGTGCGACGATGGATGCTGTGGCCAGAGCCGGACCTGCCAAGGACATCCACCGGCAAGGTCCGCAGAAAATTTGTAGCCGAGTGGGTTCGGAATCAGACAGCACAGGCCAAATCGGCAGGCACTGGGGTGACCGCGGCACATCTCGACGGAGACTGGCTGCTGGCGCTAGTGGCAGAGATCGCAGGCGAAAAGCCGCCTTCCGGCGGAGACCAAATGCGCCTGAGCGAAGATCTGCATCTCGACAGCCTGGGACGTGTCCAGTTGGCCGCCGCGCTTGAGGAACGGCTTGCAGACCCCCCGACGGAGGGAGCTATCGATCAGGCGCAGACACTCGGCGACCTGCGCAAGCTCATCACACCAAAGCTCGGAGATTACGCAGTGCGGACCGGCGATCAGCACCTCGAATCCAGCCAGATTCCGCCCTCTCAACCGTTGGAAGAGCCCCGCAGAGATGCGGCAACTGAACGACAGGGCAGAACCGGGATTCAATCACTGGCGTTAGGCAAGGCCGAAGAATCAGGACTTGATCTTCACCCCGCGGAAGCGGAAGAAAAAGCGAGCTATGTCTATCCCTACTGGCCATGGTGGAGCGTGACTCAGGCGGTACGCGTCGCATTTCTTGAAGTGATCGCTCAGCCCCTGGTGCGGCTGCTGGCGAAGCCGAAGGTGGTTGCGGCCCCTGTGATCGTGAGCGAAGCAATGCTGATCATCTGCAACCACGTCACGGCGTACGACGGGTCGCTCGTGCTGTATGCGCTCCCGGGAAAGATGCGGCGTCACGTCGCGGCGATGATGTCGGGAGAGATGCTTGAGGACTTCCGGCATTTTCGGGATCCGGAGCGGATGCCGGGAGGACGAAAGCGGTTCATGTTGCTGGGGCCAGGGGCCTACTGGCTGCTGACGGCGCTCTACAACGTCTTCCCGCTGCCGAACCGGAGAGACTTCCAACGCAGCTTTGAGCACGCAGGCGAGGCGCTGGATCGCGGATACAGCGTCCTTGTCTTCCCCGAAGGAACACGATCGGCCGCGGGTGTGCTGGCGAGATTCCGGCCGGGCATTGGGCTGCTCGTCAAACAGGCGCACACGGCGGTACTCCCGGTCGCGATTCTCGGGCTCGGAGAACTGAAAGCGCACGGGCGGGGATGGTTTCGCTCAGGCAAAATTGAGATCCGTGTGGGAGAACCCCTTCGCTTTGGCCCGGAAGAAAGCGAATCGGAAATTACGCAACGGCTGCACAATGAAGTGGAGTCGCTCCTGGCGGGGAACACGATTTCGGAGCCTGGGAAAGATCCGAGGTGAGGGAAAAGATCCCCTGGCCGGCGAAGGAGGATTACTTGCTGGCTGTCGCGACAGGCATTCCTGAAGCACTCAGCCCATAGAACTCGCGCACGGGTCCCAGGAAGCCGTGGCATCGGGCATACATCTCAAGACCCCTTGGTGTCGGGGTAACGTTAGCATCCTCGGTAGGCACAAAATACTTCGATTTCACTCGCTTTTCGAGGAGTCCCATATCAGAGAGCTGCGTGAGGTTACGATCGATGCGAAGAAAGTCGTGCGCATCCGCGATCTCCTCCAGTTGTGCCGCGGTGAACACCAAAGAAGTTGCCGAGAGGGATCCGTTTTCTCCCACAAGCTTGGTAGCCCTCGTGCACGCGGCAGCGAAGATGCGGCTGTGCATGGTTGCCATCTCGCTCAGGGTCTCGAGATATTCCATCATGGACTGGTCCGATTCGCCGGCCTTGCAGGACGCCGCCAGCAGGCCCGCCCAGAAACCTTGCGTCAACTGCGCGTCGGACCACGATCCGTTCTCTGTGACATGCAGGACGACTTCTTTCGAAGCGCGCATACGATGCGCCTTCGGCTCCTTGGCCAGCATCTCCTCGGTGCGCAGCGCGATCTCCATCGAATGGCGGATGCGAATATTGCTCAGCCCCTCACGGTAAAGCAGATCCAGTTCGCGCGAGGCAGACGGGCAGATTCGCTTCAGGAACGAAAGGGCACGAGCAACTCGAAACTCGTGGACAACCTCTGCAGCCTCGGCAGGAGAGTTGTCTTTCCAGAGCCATAGCTCCATGTTCTCCGGCAGTATGAAAGACAACCCCATGCCGTCTTCGCCCCAGCGAACAGTCTTCGCCTGGATCTCGATATCATGGTCCGGATCGTTTTCTGGAATGTCTTCGCTTGTCAGTCGTAGGGAATTGATTTCGCCTGGGGTCCAGCGCTCATTGGTCAGGATGTACATTCCGGATGAGCTGATGTCCTTCACGTCATCCAGTCCGGGAGATATACCAGTCACATGGAGAGCACCAAGTCCCTCGACATGCCGCCGCTGGGCTCTGGGCTGACGCGCGTCGGGGAAAGCTCTCCTGATCAACTCAACGAGTGACTTCATGTCGCCTCCCGGCACCTAAGTCGCCTGCAGCTGAGCCCCTGTCTGGGATTCTCAAGTCCCTACCCGAAGCCGAGCACAGGGCACTGGCATGGAAAGAGAATTGTCCCTGACAGGATGCTACTCCCACAATTCCAACTTCGTAACGGTTACGCCCGTTACCAAGGGCGTACCTCCCGAATCGGAAGTTGTATACCGTTCTGAGCTCTCAGCCCGGAGCAAGAGCAGCAGCCTCGGCGATCGGACCATAAAAATCCTGCGGCGCCCCCCGATGGGCGCGGCACCTTGCAAAGAACCGAAGTCCGAGACTTGTGGGCGTCATGTCAGACTCCTGCCGTAGAGTGAAAAGGCCGTGCCAGTCGCGCTGCACCAGAAGGCCGAGTTCAGCGAGGCAATTGAGGTCAAGAGCGATCTTCGCGAGGTCATTCTGGCCCGCTATGTGAATCATTTCTTCAACAGCGCGATGGAACGGATGAGCCTCAAGCTCATCGCGTTCTGACTGGAAAGTCGCAGCCGTCTCGCAGGCAGCGGAGAGGATGCTCAACTGTGTGGCTGTCATCTGGCTCATCCTCTCAATAAAGTCGTGATTCGATATGTCTTCCTTTCCGAGCGTGCAACTGGTGCACAGAAGACCGGCCCAGAAGTCCAGCGCCCGCTCGCTCTCCGCCGTCGAGCCGTCCTCGAGAATGCGGATTACCAGGCGCGGATGAGCACGCATCTTGCGCGCCCCAGGTTCGAAAACGAGGAGTTCCTCTGCGTGCAAGGCAATCTCCACCGCGCTTTCGAGACGATAGTTCGAGAGCCGCTCGCGCAGTAACTGCTTGATTTCTTTTGCCGCCCCAGGACAGATCCGGCGGAGAAATGCGATGGCAGCAGCGATCCGGAATTCGCGGAGTATATTCTCGGGCTCGGACTGCTCTTCCGGTGTCTGCAGGGGGTTCTGCCACAGGCGCAAATCGGCTTCCTGAGGCATCACGAACGAAACAGCTACCCCATGACGGTCACGCCTAACTGCCTTTGCTTGAAGAGAGAAGCGATGCTCAGGAATGCGCGCAGGGGGCCCTTTTCTTTGCAAGGTCAGCGACAAAGTCTCTCCCGGGTCCCAGCGCTGGTTGGTTAACAGGAACGCGCCACTGGCGCTGATGTTGCCGACTGTGTTTTCTTTTGGGGTTGATCCCTCCCAGTGATAGACCGCAAGGGAAGGTGAAGGGCGCCGCTCGGCTCGGTTGCGATAGCCCGCGGATGATTTACGCAGCCAGGAACGCAAGGTACTCAACAGAAGCTCCTGCACAAATGCAACTCTCGATTGCACGCTCGCTGAACGCGAGCAAAGCAAGGCTGTTTGCCCGCACGACAAAGCAAAGCACTATGAGAGTTGAGGGGGATTTTAGCGATTTTGTTGATCTGATTCTTGTGCGATTCGTCACAGGTCTACGCCCGCGCATTCCCTCATTGGAATCGGGCGCGCCCGCAACCCAGGCTCTGGGCATTCCAGGCCCTGACTCTGTTTCAGGTCAGCGATTTCGTCTGCGGATTGTCTCCCAAATCGGTTCCGATTCCGCGTCGGAGTGGCTCCTGCCTTCTGTGAAAGTCGATCCAAGACCGTAGAACTTCTTCGCCGCTCTATGTCCATTGCATCGCGCATAGAGTTCCAGGCCGAGGGGAGTCGGAGTCACCTTGGCATCGGAGATCTGCGAAAACAATGTGCCCTTCTCTCTGCGCTCGATAAGTCCGATCTCCGCAAGGTGCAGCAGGTCGCGCTCGATTCTGATGAGATCGTGTGAACCCGATATCTTCATCAGGTCGGAAGCTGAATAAGAAAGCGGACGCGAACTGATCCGGTCAGGGCCCGTGATGATCTTCGACGCCTTGCTGCACGCCGCGGCAAGAATTCGGAGATGGACAGCACTCAACTGGCATGTCAGCTCGATATAGGAATCACTTGAGTCGTCCCACTGTTCGATGCTGCAGGACGACGCCACCAGGCCTGCCCAAAGCTGCAGAATATAAGGATCCTCGACCCAGGAACCACTCTCAATAATGCGCAGAACATCTTTCGCGGGCGCTCGCATCTTCTCGCTGTCTGATCTGCCTTCAAGAAGCTTTTCGGCCCTGTTTGCGATTTCAATTGCCCGCTCAAGACGATAATTGCTCAACCCCTCGTGAAGAAGCTTCGCGATCTCGGCAGAAGCGTCTGGCGCGATGCGGCTCAGGAAGGCGATCGCATGCGCTACACGGAACTCCCTGAGGATGTCTTCCGGCTCGGACTGTTCCGATGAACTCTTGAGCGGGCTCTGCCAAAGGCGCAGGTCGGCACCGGGGGGTAAAACGAAAGAGATCGCGACGCCGTGTTCATCCCAACGGACCGCGCGGGCCTGCACCGAGATGCGATGCTCGGGCGATTTCTCGAATGGCCCTTTCCGTTGCAGGACCAACGAGATCAACTCGCCCGGTTCCCAGCGGTTGTGCGTCACAAGGAATGCTCCCGTGGCACTGATGTCGCGGACTGGGTCCTGCTGGGGAACGGATCCATTCCAGTAATAAGCCCACAGCTCGGGCGAGTTTCTCCGTTCCGCGCGCTTTGGGGAGTATTTCTCAGAACGGCCGACAGACAAACTCATGGAAACCCCCTGGAATTATTCGGGTTGCAGGCACTGGGAAAATGGGACTACCTTACGTCCGCTCGTGCTTTTTCTTCCAGGTCTTCCGCTGCACTTTATACAGTTGACGATTTTACTCCCGCGGATACCACCTTTGGGTGAGAACCCGACGTTACTTTGGTAAAGAGACGTATCTTCAGCA
>Ga0335071_10007894_pt1 | contig 10928 bp, 8 predicted proteins | sample Lox_Sample_15_FD_206724 | JGI IMG/M metagenome (GOLD analysis project Ga0335071, IMG submission 206724) | Soil microbial communities from Loxahatchee National Wildlife Refuge, Florida, United States - Lox_Sample_1.5 | ecosystem: Environmental > Terrestrial > Soil > Wetlands | place: USA: Florida...
CCATCGCCCTGAACCCGAAGTTCGCGATGGCATGGCGGTCCCGGGGCCTCTTCCTCCAGTTCCTCGGGAAGCTCCAGGAGGCCGTGGCCTCGTACGAGAAGTCCCTCGCCATCGAGTTCGACCCCGATACCGAGAAGGCGAAGGAAACGATTAAAGGGAAGATATAGGGAAGGGTTCATCAGAACTCGACCTGGAGCGACCCGCCATCAGGCGGGGTGCGATCCGGATTTTCCCTTTAAAAAAGGTTGTTTTCCGGAAGCTACTTCTTTATCGATATAATATCCCCGAGGGTGGTGGTCATCCCCTTCCCCTTCGCGGTCTTCACCTCGTCCTCGGCCGACTCGAGGAGGGAGATGCCGAGAACCTTCTCGAGCTTCTTCCGGAGCTCCTCCTCGGGGACGAGGTCGCCCTTCTCGACCTTCTTGATCAGGAGCTCCCGTTCCATGATCTCGAGGGCGAGCTGCTTCTCGGTCCAGCCCTTCGCCACCCGGGCCCGGCGGATCCGGTCCGAGTAGTCCTCGGCAATGTCCCCCTCCATCCGGTCGAAGAGGTCCCGGCGCCTCCTCTGGACGGGCGGCTGGAGTGGCCGGGGGGACCCGGGCCTCGCCCTCGGCTCGGGAGCGGCGGACGGGGAACGGGGTTTCTGGACCTCTGTCCCGTACTTCGAACAGGGCATGCAGACCCGCAGCTCGGCCCCTTCGATATGGACGATACGGGGGGCGCCGCGTATTTCTCCGCCGCACAATTCGCACTGCATTTTTCTCGAAAACATCTTTATAGTCACATCCTATATAGTTATTTGAGGCCAACCGATGGGCGAAACCACCTGGCAGGGCCAGGATCCCCCCAATAACGAGGAGATCTACAAGTACCTGCTGGAGAAGATTTCCCAGCTCGAGAACCGGAACCTCGAGCTCCGCGAACAGCTCAGGCAGCTCGAGGTCGAGAAACGCTATACCGAGACCCAGAAGATCCGCTACGAGCGCGATGTACGGAAGCTCAAGAGCGAGATCGAGCAGCTGCGGAGCCCGCCCCTCGTCATCGGGACCATCACGGACGTCGTGGACCAGAACCGGGTCATCGTCCGGTCCTCGTCGGGCCCGAGGTTCCTCGTCCGGACCTCCCAGTGCATCGAGCCCGACCAGCTGAAGCCCGGCGTCCGGTGCTCGCTCAACCAGCAGTCGCTTGCCATCGTCGAGATCCTCCCGGCGAGCTACGACGCCGCCATCTACGGGATGGAGCTCGTCGAGTCCCCGACCGAGACCTACGCCGACATCGGCGGGCTCGAGAAGCAGATCGTCGAGATCAAGGAGGCGGTGGAGCTCCCGCTGAAGAAGCCGGACCTCTTCAAGCAGGTCGGTATCGACCCGCCGAAGGGCGTCCTCCTCTACGGCCCGCCGGGGACGGGAAAGACCCTCCTTGCAAAGGCCGTCGCCCACGAGACGAACGCCCACTTCCTCCGGGTCGTCGGGTCGGAGCTCGTCCAGAAGTACATCGGCGAGGGCGCCCGTCTCGTCCGGGAGCTCTTCGACCTCGCCCAGAAGAAGGCCCCCTCGATCCTCTTCATCGATGAGATCGATGCCATCGGGGCCCAGCGGATGGACGCCGACACCTCGGGGGACCGCGAGGTCCAGCGGACCCTCATGCAGCTCCTCGCGGGGATGGATGGCTTCGACCGCCGGGGCGACGTGAAGATCATCGGGGCCACGAACCGGATCGACATCCTGGACCGTGCCCTCCTCCGGCCCGGCCGGTTCGACCGGATCATCGAGATCCCGCTCCCTGACGCGGAGGGCCGGCTCGCCATCCTCGGGATCCACACCAAGGGCATGAACCTCGACAAGGTCGTGAGCCTGAAGGAGGTCGCCCTCGCGACCGAGGGGAAGAACGGCGCGGACCTGAAGGCCATCACCACCGAGGCGGGGATGTTCGCCATCCGCTCCGAGCGGACGGTCGTCACCCAGCAGGACTTCATGGCAGCCATCGAGAAGGTGAGCACCGACTTCAACAAGCACCAGCTCAGCACCTCGTATGGCGCGATGTTTGCCTGACCCCGAATCAAATAACTCTTTTCTCCGAATCATCGATCGTCGGGCCGATCATCCTGCCAGGGTTGCAGGGGATGGTTTACCGAATCACCATGGCCGTCGCCTTCTCCGGGCAGGCGGACACGCACAACCCACAACCGAGGCAGGCATCGGGATGATACTTCATGATGCCATCCCGGATCTCTCTTGCTCCGAACACGCACCGATCGGTGCATCTCCCGCAATTCCTGCAATTCTCAGGGTCGGTGACAGCAACATAGTCTGACCGGGCCACGAGGTCCACCTGATGGAAGTCCCTGAGTAACTGGAGGTCATGGCAGCAACAGGGACAGCAGCTGCAGAGTGCATAGATCTTCCGGCCCGGCAGGAACAGGGTCAGGTGGACAAGGCCATGTTCATCGGCCTTTTTCAGCACTTCGGATGCCTCGGTAAGGGTTATTCGTCGCGCCCTGCCCCGTCCAACGGCCTTGTCGCTCGGTTCATCGATGAGGAGGCAGACTTCCGTCGGTGCGTTGCACCGCCGGTAATGCGCACGGCAGACGCAGTCCGCGAGGGCAAACGACCGGGCGCTCTCGAGAACCCGGAGGGCCTGTTCCGCCGGAAGCACCCACTGCCGTGCTGGAAGCGATTCCCCCACCGGGATCACTTTTGATGCATGGTTGAAGTTTTCCTCCCCACGCCATCTCGCATATTTTTCTGCGAATCCCGAGAGAAATTCATCCATGGGTTTCCCGCTCCGGGCAGGTCCGGACCTGGTTATTGGTGTCCTTCATTTCGGCTGAGCATGCAGCATATTTAACGCTTTTCCCCAGGGAAGACCCCGTCGAAAAAGGAATTCACGGGTTTCTTCCCGGGCCAGCCTGCCCTCACCGTGTGCCTGGCAACGGTGAGGAAAGGAGGCGGGCCCCGGGGATATCAGGGAGATGCCGGGGGTGTGGTGCGGGCCGCCCGTTTTCTCTCCGTGGAAAGAATCACAACAGATAAGAAACGCCCCCCGGAACCTCTCTACTGCGATCTGGCATGGTGGCGAGGAACGGGGCATACGAGAAGGCATATCGGAGGTCCATCCGGGACCCCGAGGGCTTCTGGGGTGAAGCAGCGGGTGCGGTCAGCTGGTACAGGAAGTGGGACAGGGTCCTCGACCGCTCGAACCCGCCCTTCTACCGGTGGTTCACTGGCGGGGTAGTGAACACCTGCTACAATGCTCTTGACCGCCACGTCGAGGCAGGTCACGGAGACCGGGTCGCCCTCATCTACGACAGCCCGGTGACCTCCACCGTGCGGAAATACACCTACCGGGAACTGCTCGACCTCGTGGCGCGATGCGCCGGGTCCCTCGCGAGGCTCGGGATCGGGAAGGGGGACCGGGTCATCATCTACATGCCGATGGTCCCCGAGGCCGTCATCTCCATGCTCGCCTGCGCCCGGATCGGTGCCGTCCACTCGGTGGTATTCGGGGGGTTCGCCGCCCCCGAGCTCGCGACCCGGATCGACGATGCCAGGCCGAAGCTCATCATCTCGGCTTCGTGCGGGATCGAGGTAAACCGGGTCATCCCCTACAAGCCGCTCCTCGACAGGGCCATCGAGATTGCCCACGCGAAGCCGGAGCGATGCGTGATCCTCCAGCGGCCGCAGCTCGCGGCGTCGCTGGTGCCCGGGAGGGACATGGACTGGGATAGGTTCATGACCGGCGGCCCTGCTTCCTGCGTTCCCCTCGCGGCAACCGATCCGCTCTACATCCTCTATACCTCGGGAACGACGGGGATCCCGAAGGGTGTTGTCCGTGACAACGGCGGCCACCTGGTGGCCCTCACCTGGTCCATGAAGAACATCTACGGCATGGAGCCCGGCGAGGTGTACTGGGCCGCCTCGGACATCGGCTGGGTGGTCGGCCATTCCTACATCGTCTATGGACCGCTGTTCCATGGCTGCACGTCCATCCTCTACGAGGGAAAGCCGGTCTCCACCCCGGACCCCGGCGCCTTCTGGCGGGTCATTTCCGAGCACGGGGTCGCCGCCCTCTTCACAGCCCCGACGGCGTTCCGGGCCATCCGGCGGGAGGATCCGGAGGGGGAGTTCATCAGGAAGTATCCCCGGTCCGGGTTCCGGATGCTCTTCCTCGCCGGCGAACGGTGCGACCCCGACACCCTCCTCTGGGCAGAGAAGCACCTCGGCGTCCCCGTGATCGACCACTGGTGGCAGACCGAGACCGGCTGGGCCATCGGGGGGAACCCCGTGGGCCTCGAGAGGCTCCCCGTGAAGCCCGGGTCCTGCACGAAACCTGTACCGGGCTATGATATCCATGTCCTCGATAACGAGGGGAGGGAGCTCCCCCCGGGGCAGATCGGGAACATCGTCGTCGGGCTCCCCCTCCCGCCGGGGTGCTTCCCGACGCTCTGGCAGAACGACCGGGACTTCGTGAAGACGTACCTCTCCGAGTACCCGGGTTTCTACGAGACGGCGGACGCCGGCTACCTGGACGCGGACGGGTATCTCTGGATCATGAGCCGGACGGACGATATCATCAACGTCGCCGGCCACCGGCTTTCCACCGGGGCGATGGAGGAGGTCCTCGCCTCGCACCCCGACGTGGCAGAGTGCGCGGTGACCGGGGTGAACGACGAGATCAAGGGAGAGGTTCCCGTCGGGTTCATCGTGCTGAAGGCCGGCGTGTCGAGAAAGGAGGGCGAGATCGTGAAGGAGCTCGTCCGGCTCGTCCGGGACCGGATCGGCCCCATCGCCTCCTTCAAGCAGGCCGCGGTGGTGAAACGGCTCCCCAAGACCCGGTCGGGGAAGATCCTCCGCGGGACGATGAAGAAGATCGCCGACGGCGAACCCTGGACCGTCCCGCCGACCATCGACGACCCCGTGATCCTCGACGAGATACAGGAGAGCCTCGCGGGGCTGGGATACCCGGGGCGGCAGGGAAAGGGCTAGAAGGGAGCGCGGGCAGCTGTCACCCCCTCATTCGTTCCGGCATTCGGGAATGGCCTGCCCGCTTCATCCCGGGGTCCCGTCGGCTCGACGGGACCGATTCCTGCCCCCGACGAGCCTTTCCTGAAAGATTGTCATAGTATTTAATAATTCCCCATACCTGGCAGGATATTTCTGATATGCAACCGGTCATCTGCCGTCTCACTTCTCAAAATATTCCATTAATTATAGTTTTTACTGATAAAAGGAATTTAATTGTTTTGAATACCTTTTCAGGCAGTTTCACAAGGTTAAAATCAATGAAACTAATTTAATGAGAAATCCGCATAAAGGCAATATTTTTATATAATGACAGATAATTATCAATACAGAAGTAGTACATGGGGGAGATTGATATGAGAACCGCCATCCTGATCCTGCTCGTGGCTCTCGCCCTGGCATCGGTGGCCTCGGCCGAGCAGATCAATGTCACGGTCACGAGCACGATGAACAACGGGAACGGGGACGACGGGTGGCTGGTGGCAAATGCCAAGGACACCGCCACCGTCACGGTGACCGTCATCGACAGCGCCGGGCCGAATGCCGGCCTGCCCTTCGAGGGGGCCAACGTCTCCTTCTCGGTTAATTCACCCTGGCAGCTGAAGGACACGCACATCGTTACCGATGATACGGGGGTCGTGAGCACCACCCTGTTATCCACGAAGACCAGCGGGACGGCAAACATCACGATCCAGGTGGATGCCCTCAAGCTGACCGAGCTCTTCGGCTGGGTGAACTACACCGAGATCCGGCAGGTGAGCGTACCCATCGACCACACGACACCCTGGTCCATCACGACCATCTACAAGAACCAGGTCCAGGTGCACACCCCGACCCCCATATCGGTCTACGTGAAGGACAAGAACGGGAACCCGGTGGACAACCGGCTGGATGCGGAGACGGTGCGGTTCGTCACCTCTGCAAGCGGCATCGAGGCATTTTACGCGAACGGCTCCTGGGTGAAGTCCATCACCGTGCCGGTGAACGAGTCCGGGTATGCGAATGTCCAGTTCATGGCCGACCTGGGAATCAATATCGTGATGATTACCCCCCCCACTCCCATCAACATAAAGCTCATCACCATCGAAGGAACCTCGACCGGCGTTCCCTTCACCATTGATACGCAGATCTCCCCCGGCGGTTCGCCTTACCCGTACACCACGATCAATTCCGGCGTGTTCACCATCGGGTACACCCTCTACGACCAGAACGGCTACCCGACCGCAAACCAGCAGGTAAACATCACCACGAGCCTCGGGGAATCCATCCTCGCGACCACCAATAAATACGGCGCGGTGGTGTTCACATACGGCCCGAAGGACAAGGCAGCCGTGTACACCATCAATGCCACCTCGGTGTCAAACCGGTCTGTCAGGGACTCCCGGCAGGTGGAGTTCATCAGCGGTGAGGCCGTCGACGCCCTCCTCACGGCAAGCCCCCAGTCCATGGCAAGCCGGGACGTGCAGGACGACCTCAAATCGGTCCTCGTCATGAGGGTCATGGACGTGAAGGGGAACCCGGTTGCGAACGAGCCGGTCAGGTTCTCGCTCCTGCCCCCGGTGGTGAAGGCCCTCTGCAACGAGACGGTCGATCCCTACCTCAGGGACACGGTGACCGGGCTCACCGGCGTCGACCTCTCCGTGATGTCTGACACCGACGGCGAAGCCACCGTCGAGTTCCACCCCGGCAAGTTTACCACCGATACCTCGCCGGGTGCGGGGTACAATGCCACGGCAGATGCCCGGGCGACCGTGGTAGCCCAGTGGTCGGCCGTGAGCCGGCAGGTCACCCTGAGATACATGAACTTCCCCTACCTCACCATCGAGACCGATGTGAGCCCCACGACGCTCCGGATGAACGAGTCCGTGACCCTCACGGTGAGAGTCGTCGGTGACGGGTATGCCCTGCAACCGAAACCGATCCGGGTGATCCTCGTGAACGACCGGTCGGGAAGCATGACCTCGGACTCCCCAGACAGGATATGGTCGGTGATGAAGGCCTCGAAGGAATTCGTGGACAACATGACCCCGTCCAAGGACAAGGTCGGCCTCGTCACCTTCGGGGACTCCGGTACCATTACCTCCTATTCGAGTGGAGACTGCGATCACACGTACACCGTTCCGAAAACCTACGCCGACAGTGCTTCGCTGGATGCTCCCCTCGGGGCTGCATTCACCAGGGTCAAGACTGCCATCAGTTCCATGGTTCCCAGCGGGAATACTCCCACGAGGTATGCACTGAAGGTCGCCATCGATGAGCTCGTCGCGAACACGTCGGTGAACGAGAATGCCGTGAAGGCGGTTATCCTCCTCTCGGATGGCGAGTACAACAAGTACGGCGATCCCCTGGCCCGGAAGACATTCAGCAGCAGCTGGCCGACGGACCCGGACAGCATCTCCGATAACCTGGACAGCCGCTGGATCAAGTTCACGACGAGCCCCCAGATACCGCAGAACATGTCCGACTATGCAGTGAAGAACAACATCAGGATCTTCACCATCGGCATGGGCTCGTCCCAGACCCCGGAAATGGAGTTGAACCTGAGCCTCCTCGCCCAGACCTCCGGCGGTACATATTACTCGGCAAAGAAAAGCTCCGACCTTGCTGCTATCTACACCTCCATCGCCGGTGCCCTGCAGGACACGGCGGGTATGAACACCACCATGAACCTCTCGTTCCAGAACATCATGGTGGGCAATGTCACCATGCCCGGCAACAAGACCTACGCGTACCAGCGCGTAACCGGGATTTCCACAAGGGAGACAGTCGGGAACACCTCCACGGTCCCCATCAAGGGGTTCCCGAAGGGCTACCCGAAGGAGTATGACTCCTCGGGTACCTGGAACGCCCGGCAGCAGCTGGACTTCAACATCGGGACCATCCACCTGAACCAGACCTGGCAGTCGACGGTCGTCCTCAAGGTGCTCCAGGAAGGGAACATGAACGTCTTCGACAATGCCTCGAAGATCACCACCGCGGACACCCTGACAGCGCCCATGAAGCTCCCGGACCAGTACATCACGGTGATCCCCAACAGCTCCAATGTCACCTACGGGACGAAGCACCTCAGCATCGACAACCTGGCGCGGACAAACAACGGTTCCGTGACCAGTGCCGAACTGAAATGGGACATCACGTATGACGGCACATCGTCCATCATCGAGGACGTCATGATCGCCCCCGAGGGCACCGGCGACTGGAGCCACCTGCCCCTCAAGGAGGTGGCGAGCGACACCCATGGCGACATCGCCACCATCCAGATCAACACCCTCGATCCCGGGAATTACACCATCCGGGTGCGGGTGGACGCAATGGATGCCAACTCCGACTACGCGGAGATCAGCCTCACGGTATCCGGCGCGGCCCAGAGACCCCAGATCAAGATCGGCGGGTAACGGGACCGGAACTCGTCCCGTACTCCCCCCCCCTTTTTCCCGGCACCGGCGACCGGCAGGGGCTGAATCTCAGCCCCCGTCGATGAACTTCAGGTTGAACCTGAACCGGTCGATCTGCCAGCCCCCGCCTTCATTCACGAGATGGAAATCATAGCTCCCGACGAAACGCCTCGTGCCTCCCCCGTCCCGCGCCGGGAGACGGTGGAGGGCGATCCCGTAGCAGGAGGCATCCGCCTCCCTTTCCTTGACGGTGGCGAGATAGTTACCGGCCTGGTGGTGAATTGCCTCGAGGTCCCTGAGGCCCTGCTCCCAGCCGTCGGTGATCTGCCGCGGGGTCAACGATTCCGGCTTTCCGCCTGCCATCGAGGTCATGTCAAAGAGGACGCTGTCGGAGAAGCACTGCCTCACCGCCGGCCAGTCTCTCCGGTCGGTGGCGATGAACAGCCGGTTGATGACATCGACGATCCGGTCCTTCTCAAGGAGGTATGCGCCGGGGTCGGGCATGATGAACGAAGTTGGATGGTCAGGGGGTTATATAGATATGACGAGCCTGCGGCTCGCCCGGGCTGCCAACCCAACACCCTTAATACCTCCAGCTCCCGATCGATCTTCCGGAGGTTTGAGCGGGTATGAAGGTCCTCGGGCTCAACGCGAGCCCCAAGGGGAAGGAAAGCCAGACGCTCCGGCTCGTCCTCGCGGTCCTCGACGGGGCCGAGGTCGAGGGCGCGGAGACGGAACTCATCGACGTCTGCGACCATGACATCAGCTTCTGCACCGCCTGCGGCGCCTGCTATGCGAAGGGCGAGTGCTCGCAGACGGACGACTTCCCCGACATCTTCGATAAGATGCTCGACGCCGACGGCATCGTCCTCGGTTCCCCGAACTACATCGACTCGATCACGGCGCAGATGAAGGTGGTCTTCGACCGGATGGCCGACGCCATCCACTGCCAGATGTTCTCGGGGAAGTACGGCTGCGCGGTCTGCACCGCCGGCGGGAGTAACGAGATGGAGGTTGCAGGGTACATGAACAAGGTTCTCACCTCGCTGGGCGCGCAGGTCGTGGGAAGCGTGGGAGTGGCCTTCAAAGGGAACCCCGACGCCATCCTGCCGGCCGAGAAGAAGGCATATGAGCTGGGCCGGAACCTCGCCGAGGCCATCCTCACGAAGCGGGACTACCCCGACCAGCAGGCCGTCCTCAAGGCAAGAAGCGAGTACTTCTGCCAGCTCGTTGCTGCGAACAAGGACCGGTGGGCCCACGAGTACGAGTGGTGGGTCGCGGCCGGGCGGCTGAAGTAAGAGGACAGGGAATCCCCGGGACAGGGACCAAGGCATTCCCCACCCTTCATATACTTCCCCGGCACACCATCTTCTGCTACCATGCCCGAGGACGAGTACCAGACGGCAACGGTCCAGGGGAGGCAGGTCCCCTTCGACCCGACCACGCTCCGCCGGATCCGGGACCACCCCTGCTTCTCGGAGAAGGCCTGCCATGCCTTCGGCAGGATGCACCTCCCCGTCGCCCCGAAGTGCAACATCCAGTGCAACTACTGCATCAGGGACTTCGACTGCGTGAACGAGTCGAGGCCGGGGGTCACGACGAGGGTCCTCTCGCCGACCGAGGCCATCGAAATGGTGAAGAAGGCCCTCGAGAAGTTCACCTACATCAAGGTGCTCGGGATCGCGGGCCCTGGTGAGCCCCTCGCGAACGAGGAGACCTTCGAGACCCTCCGGCTCGCGAAGATCGAGTTCCCGAACCTCATCAAGTGCATCAGCACGAACGGCCTCCTCCTCCCCGGGAAAATCGACCTCCTGGAGAAGTACGACGTGGGGAACATCACCGTCACCTGGAACGCCCTCGACGCTGCCACGGGGGCGAAGATCTACTCCTTCGTCACCTGGAAGGGGAAGCAGCTCCATGGCGAGGAAGGGGCGCAGGTCCTGCTGGACAACCAGGTCGAGGGGATCAAGCAGGCGGTGAAGCGGCACATGATCGTGAAGGTGAACACCGTGTACATCCCCGGCGTGAACGACATGCAGATCCCGGATATCGCGAAGAAGGCCTCCGAGCTCGGGGTCTACACCTTCAACGTCATCCCCCTCATCCCCCAGTACAAGTTCGCTGACATAACGCCCCCGAGCCCCGCCGACAAAAGGAAGATGCAGGACGAGTGCGGGAAGTACCTGCGGCAGATGCGCCACTGCCAGCGGTGCCGGGCCGACGCCATCGGCAAGCTCGGCCACGACGTCCAGGGCTGCCTGTACTCAGGGACGGAATAAACCGGCCCTGGACCCTCATTATCGGGCATTATCAACGAAGAAATATTATTCCCCGAAAAATCCTGCCGTCGGTTTATCTCGCTCTTCGTTTTCGTCTTGGGCTCCTGGGGGGGGCTACGCCACCCCCGGCGCGGCCGTCCCCCCGGTATTCTGTACTTCGTGCCTGTAGCAGTTTTCGGGCTAATTCCGAAAAGGCAATCCCGCTACTCTTTTACCCGGTAATACTTCCGGTC
>Ga0335071_10007895_pt1 | contig 10928 bp, 12 predicted proteins | sample Lox_Sample_15_FD_206724 | JGI IMG/M metagenome (GOLD analysis project Ga0335071, IMG submission 206724) | Soil microbial communities from Loxahatchee National Wildlife Refuge, Florida, United States - Lox_Sample_1.5 | ecosystem: Environmental > Terrestrial > Soil > Wetlands | place: USA...
GCCTTTGCCCATCTTGATTTCCTCCGAACTCATAGTGCAAGAATCCAGCTCTCCGTTTTTTTGAAAAGAATATTTCCTCAAGCGCAAACCGGATCATCAGGTTTGCGATCCTGGTTCGAGGTTTGAACTCGACTCCAAAACTGGAAACTTGAGTTTTTTGATAAGAGAAACGGCCTCTTGGGGGCACTCAGCAACAAAGGCCAGATCTTTTCCCAAGTCCTGGAAATAAGATTTGGCCAATGAAGGAGCTGCGAGCAGAATCACTTGCTTTCCCGCTTTTAATGCCAGTGCAACCTCGGAAGCTGTTCCTGCCCCACCCTGCCCACATGCCACAACGATGTTGCTGGAGAGGACATTAATGTTATTCCTGGCGTTTCCCATGTCGGTCACAATGACCACGTCTACATCCGGGGACACTGTGGATTGAGGGTCCGGGAGAATTCCGATAGTCAAGCTACCCGAAATCTGTTTAGCCCCTTCATTGGCAGCTTTCATGACTCCAGAATCCCTCCCCCCGCTGAGCAATACCCAACCTTGTTCTGCTATCAGACGGCCCAAAGTGCGAGCGGTCTCCATCAAATGGGGATTTTTGTCATCTCCTGAACCCATGACACCCACTACAAATTTCCCCATAGGATTATCTTCGCATTCCTACTAGCGTTTCACAATGGTTCGGAGCAGACTTCAATGATTTTCAGGTCCTTGTCTACGACTAACTCAGCATCGGTGTTGCGTCGGACCTCATCAACAGTCAAGCGAGGTGCAATCTCCCGGAGAACCAGCCCTGCCGAAGTCACGTCGATCACGGCCATTTCCGTAATGATACGATCAACCGCAGCCAGGCCGGTTAACGGAAGAGAACAATGGCGAACAATCTTAGGTTTCCCTTCTCGCGTGGTGTGTTCCATGGCCACGACTAACCGCTTCGCTCCCACGGCCAGATCCATGGCCCCCCCCATTCCTTTCACCATCCTTCCAGGGACCATCCAGTTGGCCAAATTTCCCTTTTCGTCGACCTCCATGGCTCCCAGGATGGCCAGATCGATGTGGCCACCCCGAATCATGGCGAATGCCTCATCGCTGGAGACGAAACAAGCACCTCGCACTGCTGTCGCTGGCTCTTTGGCGGCGTTGATCAGGTCAGGATCTGGATCCTGTTCGGCCGAATGAAGCCCCGTGCCCAGAAGGCCGTTTTCCGATAGGAAAAACGAATTCAATCCTGGCGGGACGTACCGAGCGATCAAAGTCGGGAGGCCGATCCCTAAGGTCACGTAAATCCCGTCGTGAAGCTCCAGAACTGCCCGCTTTACGATACACTCTCTTTTGGCGTCACCCATTTTTGAATCCTATCCAAGCCGTTGCTTGACCCGGCTTCACACACCGCATCATTCCCGATTGAGGGTGTCACGATTCTGATAGCCTGACCCCTGGAAGAGCGTCTTCACATAAATACCGGGAGTGTGAATGAAGTTGGGATCCAACTCCTCCGGCTCAAGATGTTCGACCTCAGCAATAGTGACATCGGCTGCAGTGGCCATTACCGGGTTGAAATTACGTGCGGTTTTGCGATAGACCAAGTTCCCATGGCGATCCCCCTTCCAGGCTTTCACGAATGCAAAATCGGCCCGGAGCGGCAATTCCAAAACATAGTGACGGCCATTCCAAGCCCGGGTTTCCTTGCCTTCTGCGCTGATGGTCCCATACCCTGTGGGTGTAAAAAAAGCACCAAGGCCAGCTCCTCCAGCTCGGATCCTTTCAGCAAATGTGCCCTGGGGCAATAGTTCGATTTCCAATTCACCCTTGAGGACGAGTTCTTCAAAAAGCCGATTCTCCCCGACGAAACTTGCAATCATCTTTCTAACTTGACGCTGGCCAATCAGCAACCCGATTCCGAGACCGTCTATCCCCCCGTTGTTGCTGATAATTGTGAGGTCCCTAGTTCCTTTTTCGTGCAATGCTCGGATTAAATTCTCTGGAGTGCCGCAAAGGCCAAAGCCTCCGATCATGATTGAGGCTCCATCTTGTATTTTCTCAATGGCTTCGTGTGCGCCGGAGACGGTCTTTATCATAGTCCTCCCCAAGGGATCACAAAAAACAATCTCACTCCTCTCGTCTGGAAGTTTTCTAACTGGTTTGACGGTTAGAGACAATTACCAGAAAACCAGGAGCAGCCTATTCCGTCTCCTTTTTGAAAGCCCGACACCGCACACCTGACTCCTACACCCGCCGTCCAACCACAGGAGCAATTACTGCTAACTCTTCCATCAGCTTTTGAAGCTCCGCAGGAAACAACGATTGGGCCCCATCGCTGAGTGCGTGGTCGGGGTGTGGGTGAACTTCTACCAGCAACCCATCGGCCCCGGCGGCCACTGCGGCACGGGACATGGGCGGGACCTTATCCCTTCGCCCGGTACCGTGAGATGGATCGAGAACGATTGGCAAGTGAGAGAGTTTCTTGATTGCGGGAATCGCCGAGATATCCAGGGTATTATGAGGGTAATTCTCGAAGGTGCGTATCCCACGCTCACAGAGAATCACGTCAGGATTTCCGCCTGTCATAATGTACTCGGCAGAGATCAGTAGCTCTTCCAGAGTGGCTGAAGTGCCCCTTTTGAGCAAGACAGGCTTGCTGATCTTTCCAAGATCCCGCAGCAGATGATAATTCTGCATGTTCCTGGCTCCGACCTGGAAGATGTCGACATACTCACGAAACAGCGGAATCTGCGGACTTTCCATAATTTCACTTACCACGAACAACCCATAACGATCGGCGGCCTCGCGGAGCAAGCGGAGGCCCGTCTCGCCCATTCCTTCAAAGCTGTAAGGCGAAGTCCTGGATTTGAAGGCGCCCCCACGAAGAACTCGTCCCCCACAGCGCCGGACCGTCTCGGCGACCTCAAGCATCTGTTCCCGGCTCTCCACGCTGCAAGGCCCAGCCATCACCACTAGCTGCTCTCCACCAATTTCGATCTGATCTGAGTCATTGCTGAGACGGATGCGAGTGCCCTCAGGCCTGAATTGTCGGCTGGCCAGTTTATAGGAGGTTGTAACTCGAACGACCTCGCGTACACCCTCCATCAACTCGATGTCCCGAGCATCGATGATTCTATCTCCAACCACTCCAAGTATTGTCCGTGTCATACCGGTTGAGCGATGGATGTCAAATCCTGAATTCACTAACCTTTCGACAACCCGCTGAATTTGAGTCTCCGCAGCTCCTTCTTCCATGACGACAATCATGATTGCTTGGCCCCCTTGTCAGATCGATGCTCACCGGCCATTAAACGCTCCACCCGTCGGGATTCATCCAGAATTCTTTCGAATAGCCGGGTCAAGGCCTCGTTCTCCATGGGCCCTCGATTATTCCGGGTTACGCGGGCGACAATGTCCTTTTCGCGCTCCGGGTCGTAAATGGGGAGACCGAATTGCCGCTTGATCTTCCCGATTTCAATGACACAGTGAGACCGCTCGCTGAGCAACTCTGTAAGCTTCTCATCTATTTCATCAATCCTTTTCCGCCAGTCGGCGATATCCATTGGTCATGATTCTCCTTTTAGCCACCGCGCGAAATTGCCGACCAGTACGGGCAGGCGCGGATTGCCTGATGTTTCTTCGATGTAGCGAACGATGGCGCTGCCCACAACAACGCCGTCTGCCAGTTTCTCCACTTCCCGGACCTGGTCCGGATGGGAAATCCCAAAACCCACGGCCACTGGCAATCGGGAATGAGCGCGGATTCGATGAAGCAAAGGCGCAATCTCGCTGGACAATGAGTTCTGCATTCCGGTCACTCCCGTACGTGAGATTGCATAAATGAAACCAGAAGAATATTGAGAAATCCTCTGTATCCGGTCGTCTGTGCTAGTTGGGGCAGCCAGGAAAACCGAATCCAACCCAACGCCCCGCATGGTCTCTACAGGGACAGCCGCCTCTTCCACCGAGATATCTGTAATCAGTAACCCGTCCACGCCACTTTCTGCGGCTTGCTTAGTCACGGTTTTGAAGCCGTAGGCGAAGAGGGGATTGTAATAACTGAACAACAGCATTGGAACTTCTGTATTCTTTCGCAATTGCTGAACCAGCTCCAATGCGTTCTTCAACCTAAAGCCGCCTCTAAGGGAACGTTCGCTCGCCCGCTGTATCACGGGGCCGTCAGCCAGAGGATCAGAAAAAGGGACTCCCAACTCGATTATATCGGCACCGGCCTGCTCGAGGGACAGCACTAATTCGAAGGTAGTATTAAGGTCCGGATCCCCGATAGTGATGTAGGGGATGAACGCTTTCTTTCCGGCCTTCTGCAATTGCTGGAATTTGGCTTGGATTCGAGTTGCCATGAGTCACCCTTGTGAAAGGGGCTAGGAGCGAATCTCCGATTGAACGATTAAATGGTTCTGGACGTCTCTCGATACAAGAGTCGGAAAGAGACCCAGGGAACTTCTACGGAAGAAGGTCACTCGAGTCGTGCCACGCTCTGAACATCTTTATCACCCCGCCCGGACAAGTTGATGACCATCAAATTCTCCGGACGCAATGTTGGCGCCAGACGGATGGCCTCCGCAACAGCATGGGCGCTCTCCAGAGCCGGGATGATGCCTTCCAGACGGCTCAGCAGGTGAAAGGCATCAAGCGCTGCACCATCGTTGACAGAGGTGTAGCGGATGCGTCCCAGATCATGCAAGTAAGCGTGTTCCGGTCCGACCGACGCGTAATCAAGACCCGCCGAGACCGAATGAGTGTTTGCAATCTGCCCGTCCTCAGTCTGCAAGACATAAGAGAAGGTGCCCTGGAGAATTCCCGGCCTGCCACCGCCGAATCGAGAAGCATGGTTTCCCAGTTCTGGACCCCGCCCTCCTGCTTCTACACCGATCATTGCGACTTCCGGATCTGCCAGGAAGGGATGGAACAAGCCTATGGAATTACTTCCTCCTCCGACACAAGCAACAAGGAGATCCGGCAGCCGTCCCTCTTTGTCCAGGATTTGTGTCCGAGTCTCTCGGCCGATGATGGATTGGAAATCACGCACCATCATGGGATAGGGGTGAGAACTCAGGACCGATCCCAGGAGATAGTAGGTGTTTCGAACGTTGGTCACCCAATCGCGGATCGCCTCATTGATGGCATCCTTGAGGGTTCTACTGCCGCTGGATACGCAGTGCACTTTGGCCCCGAGAAGCCGCATCCGAAAGACATTCAGCTCCTGGCGGTGCATGTCTTCTTCACCCATGTAGACTTCGCAATCCAGATTGAGCAGAGCACAAACAGTCGCAGTCGCCACGCCGTGCTGGCCAGCTCCGGTCTCGGCAATGACCCGCTTCTTCCCCATTTTCTTGGCTAGGAGTCCCTGACCCAGGCAGTTGTTGATTTTGTGTGCTCCCGTGTGGTTGAGATCTTCACGCTTCAAGTAAATCCGGGCACCACCCAGTTGCTGCGTCAATCGTTTGGCGTAATACAGGGGGGTTGGGCGCCCGGCGTATTCATGCCAGTAATATTGAAGTTCGGCTTGAAAGTCCGGATCCTGGCGGGCGACGTGATAAGCATGTTCCAGCTCTTCCAGTGGATGCATCAGCGTCTCGGGGACAAACTTCCCCCCATAGGGCCCGTAGTGGCCTTGGGGATCAGGAAATTGGCTAAACTGCAGCATTGGCATCAGACTCTCTCAATGGGCGGAATCCTCGGACATGTCCGACTGGACTCTCCTGATTTCGCGAAAGAGCGCATCCAGCTTCTTGAAGTCTTTTTTGCCCGGTTCGGTCTCTACTCCACTGCATACATCAACGGCGTAAGGTTCCACCTTGCGGATGGCCTCATAAATATTCTCGGGTCCCAATCCTCCGGCAAGGATGATTCGACCGTGTTTCTTGGCCTCGATGGCCAAATCCCAGTTGAAGGTTTTTCCTGTTCCTCCGTGTATGCCTTCTTCGAAGGCGTCCAAGAGAAATGCATTAACAGCGTACCGCGACAATTGGTTGACGTCGAACGTGGCATCGACTCGGAACGCCTTGATGACCCGAAGTTCACTCAAGTGCTTGATGTACTCGGCGCTCTCCGAGCCATGCAGCTGCACCGTGCCCATTCCCACGGCGTGAGTCATGCTCATCACTCGGTCGGGGCTGAATTCATCCACGAATACTCCGATCAGCGACACAATCGGTGGCAGAGCTTCCACGATTGTCTTGGCTTTGGCTGGTTCGATATACCTCGGGCTTCGCTTGTAAAAGTTGAATCCCAGGGCATCTGCTCCCAGGGCAATCGCGGCCTCAGCATCCTGGATGTCCGTAATTCCGCATATCTTGATCTTAGTCATGACTCCTCGTAGTTGAGGCTCCTAATCATTAATTCTCGCAAAGCCTTTCCCGGGTTTGGAGATTTCATGAGGTATTCGCCGATGAGAAACCCGTCTACCCCCGCTTCGCGAAGCAGGCGGACGTCATCAGCAGTACTGATCCCACTCTCGCTGACCAGGATCTTGTCTTTCGGGACTTGAGGCGCCAATTGCAGAGTAGTCTGCAAATCCACCTTAAATGTGGTTAGATCGCGATTGTTAATCCCGATGATCTCAGCACCGCATTCCACTGCTTTTTCGAGCTCAGCTTGATTATGGACTTCGACCATACTACTAAGGCCCATGCGGTCAGCGGCGGTCAAAAGCTGTGATAGAGAAACTGAGTCCAGGATCGCCGCAATCAATAAAATCGCATCGGCACCGGCGGCACTTGCTTCGTAAACCTGGTATGGGTCAATAATAAAGTCCTTTCTTAAGACCGGACAAGAGACACTTTGTTTCACCTTTTTCAAGTCTTCCAAAGACCCAAGGAAATGATCCTCCTCAGTAAGGACAGAGATAGCGGCCGCGCCGTGAGACTCATAAGCAACGCCCAGCTCCACTGGGTCGACCTGCCCACGCAAAAGGCCCCTGGATGGAGAAGCTCGCTTGATTTCCGCGATGAAATTGAGGCGGTCAGTACGGTCCAGGGTGACATAGAATGGCCGTTGATTGGAAGGCTTTTGAGCAGCCGGGAGCGCTACTTGTTCGGGTAATAGCGGAGAGTCCTTTTTCTTTTTTTCAAGCTTGGCCCGGTTCTGTTCGACGATGCCTGCCAAGAAGTTGGTATCCATATTCCGCGCTCAGACCGGTGGCAAGTTCGAAAAGGCGATCAGCTGGTCCAGCTTGCGAAGCGCTTGACCACTCTCCAACGATTCACGAGCCAGCGCCAAGCCGGACTGAAGAGACTCAGCCCGGTCCGCGACATAGATTCCAGCAGCCGCGTTCAGCAGGACGGCATCCCGCTCAGCGCCATTCCTGTCTCCTTTCAAAATCTCTCTCAGGATCCGACCGTTTTCAGCTGGATCACCGCCTCGCAGGGCCCTGGACGGACTGCGGCACAACCCAACGTCCTCGGGGGTTAAGACACGAGTCTGAACCGATCCTCGTCGTAATTCCGAGAGCTTCGTCGGGCCTGAAACAGATATCTCGTCCAGCCCCTCCTCGCCGGAAAAAACTAGCGCTCTTTCACAGCCGAGGACATCCAATACTTGGACGAAAGTTTCGGTTAGTTGGGGGGAGTAAACCCCTATGATCTGTCTTTTGACATCAGCAGGATTAGATAACGGACCCAAGAGGTTGAATATTGTCCGAATCCCCATCTCCTTCCGCACCTTGGACACGATTCGCATGGCTGGATGAAACGCAGGGGCAAACAAGAACGTAATCCCGCACTCCCTAAAACAGTTTTCCAGTACTCCTTTGGGGGCATCGACCCTAACGCCCAAGTACGTCAGGACATCAGCGCTTCCGCACTGCCCTGAAATTGCCCGGTTCCCATGTTTTGCGACCCGAATTCCTGCGCCTGCTATGACGAAGGCCGCGGCTGTGGAGATATTGAAGGTTCGTGTACTGTCTCCGCCCGTTCCAGCCGTGTCGACTGCTCCTTCTTCGTTGTGGCAGAACTTCACTGCATGCCGACGCATTCCGCGTGCAAAACCGACAATCTCTCTGACTGACTCGCCTTTCCAGGACAATGCCGTCAATAGAGTGGTCATCTGGACTTCGTTCAGCTGTCCGCCGAATATGCCCTCCAGTAGCTGGTCAGCTTCGTCGATCTCCAGATCCTCTCGACGATACAGTTTCTTAAGGCACGCACTGTAGAGATCGCTGTAGTTCATAATCCTAGAAAGTTGGCCAGGAGCTGCTTACCCTCGTGGGTCATTATGGATTCCGGATGGAATTGCACTCCTTCGATCGGGTATTCCTTGTGGCGAAGCCCCATACTCAGCCCATCCGTCGTGGTGGCCGAGACTTCCAAACATTTGGGCAAGCTCTTTCTCTCCACAATCAGGGAGTGGTAGCGCGTGGCCGGAAATCGGTAAGGCAATCCTTTAAAAATCGTTCGATTGTCATGGCAGACTTCGCTGGTCTTTCCATGCATCAAGTATGGAGCCCTGATCACCTTGCCTCCGAACGCCTGTCCAATGGCCTGGTGGCCGAGGCAGACACCCAGGATCGGGACTTTGCCCGAAAAGACCTTGACGACACTGAGAGAGATCCCCGCCTGGTCGGGGGTCCCGGGTCCGGGGGAAATCACAATCCGGCTCGGTTTCAAAGCCTCGACCTCGGCAACCTCGATCTTGTCATTCCGGTGGACCTGAAGCTCTTCACCCAGTTCTCCCAAATACTGCACTAGGTTGTAAGTGAAGGAGTCGTAGTTGTCAATAACCAGGATCATGTAGCCTCACTAAAAACCGGTCTCTGCCATTTCCACAGCCTTCATCAATGCCCGGGATTTGTTAACAGTCTCTTGGAATTCTCTTTCCGGAAGAGAATCTGCAACAATCCCGCCGCCCGCCTGGATGTACGCTTTACCATCCTTGACAACCAGTGTTCTGATCGCGATGCAAGAATCCAGGTTCCCCGTGAAATCAAGATACATGATGGCCCCAGCATAGATGCCACGTCGGTTGGGTTCCGATTCATCGATGATCTGCATGGCCCGGACCTTGGGCGCTCCGGTTACCGTACCGGCGGGGAAACAGGCCATCAGTCCCTCGAACCGGTCAACATCCGAACGTAAACGACCGCGCAAACTTGAAACCAAGTGCATCACATGGGAGAACTTCTCAATGAACATCAAGTCCAGAACTTCCACGCTTCCGTACTCGCAGATTTTCCCTAAGTCATTCCGCCCCAGGTCCACCAGCATAATGTGTTCAGCCTTCTCCTTCTCATCCGCCTTGAGTTCCTCGGCCAGCAAAGCATCTTCGTCTTCCGTATTACCTCGAGGGCGAGTGCCGGCAATGGGCCGGTAATAGGCAGAGCCGTTGCTGATCTTGACTAACATCTCAGGTGACGAGCCAATGACGGAGTGGTCCCCCAGTTTGAGAAAGAACATGTAGGGAGAGGGATTCACCATCCTCAGAGCGCGGTAGTCACAGGAACGCTGAATCGCTGTGATAGGACAACCTGGAAAATGTCTCCGGCTTTGATATATTCCTTCGCCTGCTCCACTGCCTGAAAGTAATCCGTTCTGGAAAAGTTCGATTTCACCGTCAACGAGCCTCCATCCGGATCCCCAAACTGCGGCATGGTGACGGGGCCATTCAGCAGTTGCTCGGTCGCTTCAATCTCTCCGATAGCCTCCTGATACTTGACCTCAGGGCTGGAAGCGCTATCGTCCAGCATGACGTTTGAGATAATTAGTATTTGCTGACGAACATGGTCGAAAGCCAGCAGGCTGGAGAAGAACATCATTACTGAATCCTGAAGATGAAGGTCATCCTCTCCTGTCTGGGGAATGTCCTCCACCCACCGAACCGCGTCATAGGCAAAATAGCCGACAGCCCCTCCAGTGAAGGGGGGCAATCCCGGCACTGTAACTGCGCGATATCGCTCCGTGATCTTCCTCAACACATCCAGCATCCGCCCCTTACGCTTGATGGTCTCGCCGTTTTTCTCTATTTCAACCATCTCACCTTTGGCTCGAATGGTTAAATAAGGATTACATCCGATAAACGAATAGCGTGCGATCTTCTCGCCACCCTCGATACTCTCCAGCAGAAAGGCCTGGGGATTATTCGATTCAACTCTCAGATAGGCCAAGACTGGAGTGAGCAGATCGGCGGTTACCGCCTTGGAGACCGGAATCACGTTTCCCTGCTGGCAGAGCGTTTCAAACTCTTTAATAGTCGGTCGGATCATGGCATTGTATGTGAACGAAGAGATTTGTGACGAGCGAAGACGTATTTCGGCCCGAATCCAATCCAATCACTCCTCGGTGGTCACTGCCTTTGTGGCTCTCCTTTCGAGTTCGATCAAGACATCATCCAGTTCCAGTCCCTCATTCACAAATAGAACCAGCAAATGGTAGAGAAGATCGGCGGACTCCATAGCCAGTTCAGGCTTGGATTTATTCTTGGCCGCGATAATTGTCTCCGCTGCTTCTTCTCCAATCTTCTTGAGAATCTTGTCGATTCCCTTGGAGAACAGATAAGCTGTATAAGAGCCTTCAGGCATATCAGTCTTGCGGCGCTTGATGACCTCTACCAGCCGGTTCAGAGTCGTATGAGGAGTGAGCCGGACAGGGGGTAGCCCGGCCGTTGGACTCTCAGGAACTGGTTTTGCGTCGAAGCAACTCTCCGTCCCGGTATGACAAGCAGGTCCTGACGGCGTAACGGAAACAAGAAGAGTATCACCGTCACAATCGAGTTCGACCTTGTCGATTTTTTGTCGGTTCCCCGAGGTTTCACCCTTATGCCAGATCTGTTTACGACTCCGGCTCCAAAAATAAGTCTCCCGATGCCGCAATGACAGGTCGATGGCTTCCTGATTCATATAAGCCATCATCAAAACCCGCAGCGTCCGGGCATCTTGTATAACTGCTGGGATCAGACCCTGCTCATCAAGTTTGAGTTTGGGTGCAGTTTCTTGATTATCG
>Ga0335071_10007896_pt1 | contig 10927 bp, 11 predicted proteins | sample Lox_Sample_15_FD_206724 | JGI IMG/M metagenome (GOLD analysis project Ga0335071, IMG submission 206724) | Soil microbial communities from Loxahatchee National Wildlife Refuge, Florida, United States - Lox_Sample_1.5 | ecosystem: Environmental > Terrestrial > Soil > Wetlands | place: USA...
CGCAAGGACGTTGAAGGATCTTATCGACAGCGGCCGTCTGCCGAGGCCCAAACGCTCTTTCCGTTTCCTCTGGGTGCCGGAATGGAACGGGACGATGCCGTACATCGACGCGCATCCCGAACTTGTTGGACCGACCCTCGGGGGAACCTTCCTCGCGAACATGAACCTCGATATGGTTGGGGAAAATGAGGAGATCCTTCATTCCGAGCTGGGTCTCACACGCACTCCCGACTCAGATCCTTCGACGGTGAACGACGTTGTGGAGAATATGGCACGCATGGTTGATGGAATGGATATCCGCACCCTGCGGGGGAGCCTCTCCGCCTTCAACTATCGCATTACGCCGTACGAAGGGGGGAGCGACCATATGATGTTTATCGACCGAAAGATTCCCGGAGTCATGTTCACCCATTCGGACTATACGCATCACACCTCAGACGATACCCCGGACAAGGTCGATCCGGTGGAACTCGAGCGCTGCGAGATGATTGCGACCGGGACGCTGTGGTACCTTGCGAATCTTGACACGAAGCAGGCGACGGAACTTGTCCATCTCACTGAGGCTAATTCGGCGCGGCGGTTGGCTCTGAAGGGGGGCGCTCTCCTGAAAGAAATCGCCGATGCCGACGCAAAGAATCTCGGAGTTGTCTGGCGCGAGGCGATCAACGTCATCGAGCACCGTGCGCGGTGGGAAAACGAAACGGGGAAATCGATCTTGACTTTCAACAGAGATCAGGAAGTCGCGAGAGAGGTGGAGTCGTCCGGCAAAGAGATCTCCAGACAGAAGGAATACTTTACGAAAGAGTTCGAATCGGCCGTGGCTTCCCGCAATGGAGGGGTTCGTCGCCCGGCCGGTGGCGAGGAGCGTGACGATCGGGTTCCGGTCAGGCTGACGCGAGGTCCGCTTGACTTCGGTCTCCCGGCGAGCAAGCTGACAGGAGAGGATTCTCTTTTCTACAGTTCACCCGCCTTTACAATGGGAGGGGATGAACGCTTCGAGCTCGTCAATTTCGTCGACGGCAAGAGTACCGTGAGTGACGTCCGCGACGACCTGAGCGCAGAATTCGGACCGGTTGAAACAAAGGCCGTCGCCCGGTATTTCGACGATCTTGTCAAAGTCGGTGTGATGAAATGGAAGTAGGATGAACTCTCCATGAGACGCGCATTGTATTCCCTCATACCTCTTCTGTTCATTTGGCTCGGGGTCGGCGGCACAGGGGAGTCCCACAAGGTTGATGGAATCTATCGGGTCCATGCCGGATCGAGGGATGGATTTGAGGTTTGGATCGTCGACGGCTCGGCTGTTCGCCGGGAGATTTATCCGGAGTTTCTCTACGGCGGGAACCCCGAGCGATATCCTTTTATACCGCGCGGGGAGATCTGGATCGATAATGCCATTGCCGCGGAAGAGTACGAATACACTCTGGCGCATGAGCTTCGTGAGCGACGCCTGATGACGCACGCCGGCATGTCGTACGACGATGCCCACAATGCCGCCCTTGCACTCGAGAGGAAGATGCGCCTCGCCGACGATTCTCTTGCACGCCTCCATGAAGCATCCATACAATGCGTCTCACCGACCGACTTCGACGGAGTGAAGGAGATATCCTCCCTTCCTGATTCGGTGTGGCTGCATGATATCTACCGCGCGTACCTGGGTAAACGAGGGGAGATCTCCGTCTGGGTTGTCGACGGGGCGAAAGTCCGACGGGAGATCTATCCGGATTTCGGCCTCAGCGATAACGACCTGGCCGCTCATTTCATCCCTCCGAAAGAAATCTGGATCGACGGAGCGACTTCGTGTGAAGAGACAGAGTATTCGATCGCAACCGAACTAAGGGAGAGAGAGCTCATGGCGCAGGGAAAGACGTACGACGATGCCTACGAGGAGGCTATCCACAAGATACAGGAGGCCCGCCGACACTCCGCGATCTCCCTCACGACTCGATCGGTTCTCGTCAATCCAGACTCGCTCGAGCGGGAGATCGGGACAGGGGACGAGAAGTAATGGAAGCATTCAATATCATCTGGCAAGGGCAGAGCAAAGATCAAAAAGGAAAGAGCAAAAATATAGACGAAACATCAGAGATTGTTGTGAGGCAAGACCGTATTCTGAGAAGATGGATGGTCGAGTCAAGGTATTTCCTGGGTGCCTACAAGGGAATGTGTGCCCTCTCATGAAGTGAAGGTTCAATGGTGAGCCTCTGCAGTATTTGATCTCTGATTTGAATTCTTGCTCTTTGCTTTTTGATCTTTCATCTTGCCCCGGCGCCCTCCTGCGCGTCCCGTCTTGCTTTTCCCCCCAATTATCACTAAACTTTTCGGAAATACGATTGCTCCTGTGTTGATGGTTCATGCCCATCATCCACTATTGAGGAGCCGTACCAATGAACACCACGCGGTCGGCGACGATCGTCTGTTTCCCCCTCCTTTCCCTTCTCCTTCCGTTCCTTTTCTCGGGGTGCCTGGTCAGCGAAACGACGCAGTTCACGGTCACGATGAATGACGACGGAAAATCGGGAACAATTGTTACCGTCATGCGTAATATTCAATCGGATGACTCCGATCCCGAGAAGCAGGAGCGCGATTTTGAAGAGGTCCTTCGTTGGTGGAAGGGAGACGACTACCTCCTCGAGCGTATGCACGATGGACTCTATGTGAAGGAACGTAAGCTCGGACTCGAGCAAGACTCTTTACTCTGGCAGGAAACGGCGATTTTTTCCGATTTGACGGATGTTTTCAAACGTGATTTCAGGAACGATACTCTCCGATTCGCGATCGGCGAAGACCAGAGAATCGTCGCCACGAACGGAACGGTTGTGAAGGAGAACGACAGCACCCTGGTCTATTGGGCGCTGCCGGGAACACGAACACTCTCGCTGACGATGAAAACCGGGAGCTTCACGGTAAAATCCAACTTTGCTGAACGATTCAGGAAATACCTCAAAGAAAACGGGTAGTCATCGGGTCAAAATAAGATGAAGTCTCGATTCTTCTCACGACAGACTTTTGACAACGGCACGATCTTTCTCCTCGCGTTCGCCGCTACAAAACTGTTGATTCATCTTTACACGAACATCTTCGCCGGGTATGGTATTTTCAGAGACGAGCTCTATTATGCAGCCTGCACGGAGCACCTGAGCGCCGGGTATGTCGACCAGCCCCCTCTCTCGATCTATATCCTCGCCCTCAACCGGCTTCTGTTCGGCAATTCGATCTTCGCCCTCCGGCTGCTGCCGGCGGTGGCCGGGGCGATCACCGTCTATCTTATCGGGCTGATGACGAAGGAGCTGGGCGGCGGGAAGTTTGCGCAGGCCCTCGCGATGACCGCGGGCATCGTCTCGCTCATCATGCTCGGGTTCGACGCGATCTATTCGATGAACGCTTTTGACATTCTGTGCTGGTCGTGGAGTTTCTACGTTCTCCTCCTCCTCTTCAAGACCGGCGATAAGAAACACTGGCTTCAGCTTGGCCTCCTCCTCGGTTTCGGTCTGCTCAACAAGATCAGCGTTCTCTGGCTCGGGGCGGGAATTCTGGTCGGACTCCTGCTGACCTCCGAGCGGCGCTGGATGAAAACGGAGCTGCCGTACATCGCCGGCATGATCGCCTTCACCTTCTTCCTTCCGTACATCCTCTGGAATGCCGCACACAACCTTGCGCACCTGGAATTCATCCGCCATGCCTCCGGGGAAAAGTATTCCTCGCAGAACGCGACGACATTTCTCATCGGGCAGATCCTTGTGCAGAACCCGCTGACGCTCCCGCTTTGGCTTTCGGGACTGTGGTTCTTTCTCTTCTCGAGCAAGGAGAAGCGCTACCGGGTGTTCGGTTTCATTTACCTCGTCGTCATCGCAATCCTCCTCATCAACGGGCACAGCAAGCCGGAGTACGCCTCGCCGGCCTATACGATCCTTTTTGCAGGGGGTGCCGTCGGGATCGAGCGCTGGTGCTCGCGCCGGAGTCTTGCGTGGCTGAAGCCGGTCTATTTGATCCTCGTGGCCGGTGGCATACTCCTCGCCCCGTTGACGCTGCCAGTCCTTCCTGTCGAAACGTACATCCGCTATGCCGGCTTCCTCGGCGTCGCGCCGGTGACTCCGGAAGGGAAGAAGCTGGACAAACTCCCCCAATTCTACGCCGACATGTTCGGATGGGAAGACAAGGCGGCCGCGATTGCGAAAGCATACCATGCACTTTCACCCGAGGACCAGCGCCGTTGCGCGATCTTCGGGGATAACTACGGACGATGTGGGGCCGTCGACTACTATTCCTCCAAATACAACCTGCCCAAGTCGATCGGCGCCCACAACAGTTACTGGCTCTGGGGAACGCGTGGGTACACCGGAGAGCTCGTCATCATTCTCGGCGGAGGGTACAAGGACAAACTCGAGAGCTTCGGGAGTGTGACGATTGTTGATACCGTGAGGACGGAGTACGCGATGCCGTACGAGAACAACCTGCCCATCTATGTCTGCCGGAACCTGAAGGTCCCGCTCGCGCAATTGTGGCCGCGATTAAAGCACTATGAGTAGATGATCGACGCCCGCCGGTTGATAACCAGAAACGACTTATCCCCATGATTATCGATTCGCTCGAGAATGCATCGAAGTACGCTCCGCTCAACCCTCTCTTTAAGAGAGCGTTTGCGTATCTTGAATCCCCGGCGGCGATGGCGCTGGAAAACGACCGCGCCGAGATCGACGGGGATCGGTTGTATGCCATCCCGAGCAGGAAGCCGGGGAAAAAGAAATCCGAAGCGAAGCTGGAGATCCATCGGAGATATATCGACATTCATTATATCGTGAAAGGAATTGACACGATGGGATGGAAGCCCGCACACCGGTGCGGGTCGATCCTCTCGGCATACAAGGAAGAGGACGACGCGGCGACGTTCAACGACGAACCAGCGTGCTGGTGTCCTGTTCCCGCCGGATCCTTCGCGATCTTCTTTCCGGAAGATGCTCATGCGCCGATGGTTTCAGACGGAGAGATCCACAAGGTGATCCTCAAGGTCGCAGTATGAACGGTGAGACAAACAACAGCGAGGACGTGCGCAGGTGAGTCTTCAGGAAAAAATCCGTGAGGCGGGAGTTGTCGGGTGCGGCGGAGCGGGGTTCCCAGCGCATGTCAAAGCATCCTCGAGGGCCGAGGTCGTCATCGGGAATGGGGCCGAGTGCGAACCGCTCCTTCACAAGGACCTCGAGTTGATCGTCCATGAGCCGGAAGAAATCGCCAATGGGTTGAAGATCCTCATGGCCGGCGTCGGGGCGAAAAAAGGGATCCTTGGGGTTAAAAAGAAATATGAAGAGAAGGTTGGAGGGATCAAAGCCGCCCTTGGGAAATCCGGAACCGAGTTGAAACTCCTCGGCGATTACTACCCGACCGGCGACGAGTACGTCCTCGTCTATGAAACAACGGGAAAGCTGATCCCTCCTCAGGGAATTCCGCTCGACGTCGGGATCGTCGTCAACAATGTCGAGACGCTGCGCAACATCCACTTTGCGGCGGAAGGGATTCCGGTAACGACGAAGTGTATATCGGTCGGTGGGGCCGTCAGGACTCCGTCGACCTTCCGGGTGCCGGTCGGAATCAGCTTCGGCGATGTCATTGCGGCGACGGGCGGCGCCACGGTCTCCGACTATGCCGTCTTTGTCAGCGGAATCATGATGGGAACTCTCACGGCCGACATGACCCTTCCCATCACGAAGAACTGCGCGGGACTCGTTGTTCTTCCGGTCTCGCATCGACTCGTAAGCCGTAAGAGCGTTCCGGCAGCTTCCATGCACCGGATCGGCAAGTCCGCGTGCGACCAGTGCAGCTACTGCACCGAGTTCTGTCCGCGATACCTTCTTGGCTACGACGTCCAGCCCCACAAGGTGATGCGAAGCCTTGGCTTCACCGCGACCGGCGAGGCGGTGTGGAATCAGTGGTCCCAGCTCTGCTGTTCGTGCGGTCTTTGCACGCTGTACGCCTGCCCGGAGGACCTCTTCCCGAAAGAGGCGTGCGACAAAGGGAAGGCGGACCTGAAGGCAAAAGGAATTTCGTGGGATGGAAATCGCGAGGTGAAGCCGCATCCGATGTATGACGGGCGGCATGTGCCGCTCCGCCAGCTTATCCGGAAACTCGGCGTCGCCGATTACGATCATCCCGCTCCCTTCCAGAGCGTTTCATTCGAGCCGAAGAGAGTCCGGATCCCCCTTCGTCAACATGCGGGGGTTGCCGCCGTACCCGTGGTCGAGGCGGGAAGGAAGGTGAAGCAGGGAGATCTCGTCGGGGAGATTCCGGAAGGAAAACTCGGGGCGCGGGTTCACGCAAGCATCGATGGCGTAGTCGCTTCCGTGGGTGAAGAAATTGTGATTGAACGGAATTAATTGGAAGGAGCGTCATGGCAGAGATGAATTCCATCGGGCTCATCGAGCTCTCGAGCGTTGCCGCGGGGTATCTCGTGGGGGACGCGATGTTAAAAGCGGCGGATGTGGAGATGCTTCTCTCGCGAAGCATCTGCTCCGGCAAGTATATCGTCATGGTGGGGGGAGATGTCGCTGCGGTCCGCGCAAGCGTCGATGCGGGAAGCGTGAGCGGGAACGGGATGGTCATCGACACGTTCGTCATTCCCAACGTTCACAAGGATATCTTTCCGGCAATCGCGGGAGTCTCGAACGTGCAGGTGCTCGAAGCCCTCGGTGTCGTGGAGGCGTTCAGCGTGGCGACGCTCATCGAGGCGGCTGATGCCGCGGTGAAGACGGCGCGGGTTCAGTTGATAGAGATTCGCCTCGCGATGGCGTTGGGCGGGAAAGCGTTCGTGACGCTCACGGGAGATGTAGCCGCGGTCCGCTCTGCGGTCGATTCCGCCGGCGCCGTCTGCGCGGAGCGGGGAATGCTTGTCAACAAGGTGGTCATTCCCAACCCGAGAAAAGAGCTTCTCAAAGAAGTCGTGTAACTTTCTGTTGTACCGGCCGGGGAAGTTCGTGAAGATACCGCGAAACTCCCGGTTCTGAATCTACGTCCATACTACCATGGCCTCAGACGTCATCGTTCGCACGCACAACCTCGGCAAGCGATACAAGAATCGCTGGGCAGTTGAGGATGTCAACCTCGAAATCTACCGTGGGGATATTTTTGGATTCCTCGGACCCAACGGGGCGGGGAAGAGCACAACCATACGGATGATTCTCTCGCTCATCCAGCCGACCGCCGGGAGCGTTGAGTTGTTCGGACACCAGCTTCGGACAGAGAGAGAAAAAGCTCTCGCGAAGGTGGCGGGGATCGTCGAAAAGCCCGACTTCTATCTCTACCTTACAGCTATCCGCAACATGGAAATCGCCGGCTCGCTGACGCTGGGAAAGACTCCCGACCGGAAAGCGATCGCCTCCGCGCTCGGACTTGTGGGACTCGGCGAACGGGCGAACGACCGGGTGAAGACCTTTTCACACGGCATGAAACAGCGCCTCGGAATCGCCCAGGCTCTCTTGTGCGAGCCCGACCTCATTGTTCTGGACGAACCGACGAACGGACTCGATCCACAGGGAATGAAGGAGGTCCGGGAGCTTGTCGTCAGGCTTTCAAAGGAGCGGGGGATGACGGTCTTCCTCTCCTCCCATCTTCTGAACGAGGTCGAGCAGGTGGCGACGCGTATGGCCATCATCAACAAAGGGACCCTCGTCGTGCAGGGGAACGTGGACGAGCTCGTCCGGAACAGCACGAAGAACATCCTCCTCGACGCGAGGCCCCAGAAGAAGGCGCTTGCCGTGATGAGGAAGATGAAGCTCGTGAAGAATCCGCTGCCCGACGGGGAAGGAATCACCGCCGAGATCGAATCGCCTCAGATCCCGTCGGTCGTGGCGGGACTGGTACGGGCGGGATGCAAGGTCTACGGCGTCAAGCAGGAACGGTCGCTCGAAGAGTATTTCCTCTCCGTCACCGAATCGGAAGGCGGTTCCCCCAAACCCAACCCCCGGACGACTCCATGATCAATCTCATTTATTTCGAGCTCTTTAAGACCTACGCGAAGTGGCGAACCTATATCGGTTTCATTGTCATCGGCGTTCTCATTCCGCTCGTGGTCTGGGCGATGAAGATGGAAGGTGGAAAGATCATGCAGTTCCAGATGAAGACCCTCCAGAACGATTTCTTCATCACCGGAAACCTCTTCAACGGCTGGACCCTTTCGCAGATGATCATGAACAGCCTCTGGATCCACGTCCCGTTCCTCATCAGTCTTGTCGCCGGAGATCAGCTCGCCGGCGAGGCGACCGCCGGGACCTTCAGGCTGATTCTCGTCCGACCCGTCTCGCGGGGACGTATTCTCAACTCGAAGTACATTACGACGCTTATCTATACCGCGTCGCTCGTCTTCGCGATCGCGCTTCTGAGCCTCGGGTTGGGGTTGACGATCCTCGGGAGCGGCGATCTGCTTTCGATCGACCGGAACATGATGACGATCATCCCGGAATCCGAAATGTGGACGAGGTTTGCCATCGCGTACGGGCTGGCGATCCTGTCGATGTGGGTCGTCGCGTCGCTCGCGTTTCTCTTTTCGTCGTTCGTCGAAAATGCCATCGGACCCATCATCGCGACGATGGCGGTCATCGTCGTCTTCCTCATCATCACAAACCTCCCGGTCGATTCGTTCGAGCCGCTGAAGCCGTACCTCTTCACGACCTACCAGGATGTGTGGCAGCAGGCGTTCAGGATTCCCATCGAGTGGGACAGGATAGCAAAGTCATGCGCGGTCCTGGCAGCATACTGCGCCGGGTTCTGGGCTGTCACCTTCGTCGTCTTCCGTCGAAAGGACATTCTCTCTTGATCATAGCTGCGCCTCTTCTTCAACGTCAACGGTATCTCCATGTCCTTTCGGGATAGCATCGCAGACATCCGGAACGGCTTCCATCGCAGCTTCTGGGTGGCAAACGGGATGGAACTGTTCGAGCGGCTTGCCTATTACGGCCAGGCGACCGTCCTCAGCATCTTCCTCCGGGATCATCTTCACTTCGGCGAAGTGCAGGTCGGAGTTCTCTCTTCCGTGTTCGGAGGGGCGATCTACTTTCTTCCGATCTTCGCCGGCACCCTCGCCGACAGGTTTGGCTTCCGCAAGGCGTTTTCGATCGCCTTTTTCACTCTCGCCGTCGGATACCTGCTGATCGGATCGACAGGAATGGAGTCGTTTCGCAGCTTCTATGGTCAGCTCCCGCTCTTCTGGGTCCTCATCGCGATGCTCATCCTCACGGCAATCGGAGGATCGTTTATCAAACCGTCCGTTCTCGGAACTGTGGCCATTGCGGCAAAGCCCGAAACGAAATCGCTCGGCTACGCCATTTATTACTGGCTGGTGAATGTCGGGGCAGCGCTTGGACCGCTCATCGCCTTCAATGTGAGGAGCCGTTACGGCATCGAATATGTTTACGTCGTTTCCGCCCTCAGTTGTCTCCTCATGGCGATCGTCAACCTGACTCTCTACAGCGAGGTGAAAGGGGAGGCGGAGACGGTCGTGGAATCGATCGGGACGAAGATGAAGAACCTCGTCATGGTCCTTGGGAACGGAAAATTCATCCTCTTCCTTCTCATCTTCTCGTTGTACTGGATCATGTTCTGGCAGGTGTTCATCATCGTCCCCTTCTACATCAGCGACCACATCTCGAAGGAAGCTCCCTTTGAGATCATTCAATCGATGGACGCCTGGGGAATCATCGCTCTTCAGCTCATCATGAACAGGCTTACCCGCCACTGGCCGACGCGGGGAGCGATTGTCGTCGGGTTTGGTGTCTCAAGCCTCTGTTGGCTCATCATTGCCCTCCATCCGACGATCTGGACGATCATTGCGGGGATTGTGGTCTTTTCCATCGGAGAGACGACGCAGGCGCCCCGATATTATGAATACATCTCCGACCTTGCACCGAAAGGGCAGCAGGGGTTGTTCCAGGGGTACGCCTTCCTGCCGGTTGCGATTGCATGGATTGTCGGAGGGGTTTTGGGCGGATGGCTCTACGCCGGCTTCGCGCGGGGATCGTCGCCGCAAGTTGTCTGGTATTCGATCTTCGCGGTCGGTGTCGCCGCCACCCTGCTCATGGCTCTTTACAACAAAGTCGTCGCGATGCTCGAAGCCAGAGCGGGCAAGACGTAGGATGAAACGCTCTCCGCGAAGGCATCCAGAAACAGACGGAATTCACGACATCATCGTCTTACATCTCACCAGGCACTCCATGAAACGCCCAGTACTCCTTGCATTCGTTGCGTTGAGTCTCATTCTCCACTCTTCATCGGCACAGACGATCACCGCATCCGAGATCCTGAAGAACATGAACAGACAGTTCGAGCCGGTGAACGACTACATCGCGACGCTGAAGATCTCGCTCGACATGGAGAGGATGCAGGCTCCCGAAATGCCGGCAACAATCTACTTCAAGAGACCCGACAAGGTCCATGTCGACGCAAAGAACTTCGCGATGGTTCCCCGGCAGGCGGTTCCCGTCAACCCGACGCAATGGATGGAAAAGTTCGACGCCTCGCTCGCCGGGACCGAACGGCACGGAGATACGACGCTCTATAAACTGCGTCTCGTCTCGAAGCCGGAAAAGGGGAAGCAGGTGACCGAGCTCAACGCCTGGGTCGATGCCGCCCGTTGGGTGGTGACCCGGATCGAGGCTTCCCCGTGGGAGCTTCGTCACGTCACGGCCGATCTCAGCTACCAGCTCGTCGACGGGAAGGTCCTCCTTCCATCGAAGATCACCGTTGTGATGGATTCCCGCGAACCCAGCGACTCGACGGCGGAAAGGATGTACAGTCCCCAGCGGATGCCGAGGAAGGGGAGCATCGTCATCGAGTATACCGACTACAAGCTCAACACAAATTTCTCCGACGAGATTTTTGAAAAGAAGAAGGAGAAGCAGTAAGCCCGCCGTTCTTTGCCCGACCCAAAGATAGCATGCGTTCG
>Ga0335071_10007897_pt1 | contig 10926 bp, 11 predicted proteins | sample Lox_Sample_15_FD_206724 | JGI IMG/M metagenome (GOLD analysis project Ga0335071, IMG submission 206724) | Soil microbial communities from Loxahatchee National Wildlife Refuge, Florida, United States - Lox_Sample_1.5 | ecosystem: Environmental > Terrestrial > Soil > Wetlands | place: USA...
GGTAATACGCGCCGCCTTTACTGCGAGGCCGCTGGGATGGACGAGCTTTGCCGCCTCCGGATTCGACAAGAGCCACTCGATCATTGCCGAACGGATCGTGCGCTCGGGACCCCATGTTGCGGCTTTAGCGGGATCGTTGATAGGAGCGTTCGGATCGGTACTGGTCGAGGCCCACGCGATATCGCGGGTCGGGGCAACCTGGAGCATCCGCAACTCGGCCGCGCTGAGTGCGCCAAACTCGACGTGCGCCATCCGTTCGAGCGCTGCGACAGACGCTGTCTGCTGATTACTCGCGGCACCGCATCGAACGCTCGCAACGATAAAAAAGACGGCGAGCGCTATCGCCATTGCGGTGGGATAGCGCTCGCGCGTTCCGGCTTTCATCTTTGCGGGGAGAGAGGGGGAGTCGTGGCCTAGCGGAAGGCGGGGGCGACCTCTTCCGAGAAGAGCTTCATGTTTGCGCCGATATCTTCCTGCTTGCAGGCCCAGCTGATGAGCACCGTGCCCGCACCCGCATCGACGTATTCTTTCAGCCGTTTGCGGCAGTCTTCGGGGTTACCATATAGCGTGTAGCGGCCGGCGATCTTCGAAAAATCCTGCGAATAAGTGCCGCCCAGGGCCTTGGCGGCTTGCTGTAGCGCCATCTCGCGATCTGGATAGATCGAAGTGAAGATGAAGAGCCCCGGCTTGAAGGTGCTCATGTCACGGCCGGCTTCCTTGCCGAAACGCATGATCTTCTCGACGCTCTCGTGCAGCATCTCGGGCGTATACATGTAAGGAATCCAGCCTTGGGCATACTTTGCAGCCCGCATCATCGCTGGCTCTTTGCGACCTGCAACCCAAATTGGCGGATGGGGTTTCTGCACCGGCCGCGGTTCGATCGTAACGTCGGTGAACTTCGTGTATTTGCCGTCGAAGGAGACCTTACGCTCCGTCCAGAGCTTGGTGATGACTTCCAGTGCTTCGTTCGAGCGCGACGCGCGCTGCTTCACCGGCACCCCGCAGGCTTCGAACTCCTTGGGAAACTCACCGCCGATTCCGATACCCATGTTGTAACGGCCATCGGAGGCCACATCGAGCACCGATGCGAGCTTCGCCAACACCATCGGAGTGTAGAGCGGCAGCAGGATAATCGTGCTCATCAGCTTGATCTTTTTGGTCGCTCCGGCGGCGACGGAGAGTGCGATCAATGAATTGCTGACCGGCCCGTGAAACATCATATGCTCGCCCGAGCAGAGATAATCGAAGCCGATACTCTCGGCTTGTTGGGCAAACTCCGGAATCCCCTTGGATGAGGGTATTGCGACGCCAAATTCCACAGCCAACGTGGTAATCCTCCTAACCAAATCGGTTGATGACCTTTCGGCGATGTAGCATACCCCATAAAAAGTCGCGAATAGCTCCTGTCCCGTGTGTCAGGTCAGCCGAGCCGTTGCCAAACACGATGAGTCGGGGTTTAATCGCGCGAAGATCTTGGGGAACGTTCGGCGCAGGGGATAGCCATGAACGGAATTTCGCACGTTGCGATCGGGGTTCGCGACATGGAGCGGTCGCTCAGATTCTATCGCGATCTGCTCGGCCTGGAAGTCAGATTCGATGGGATGCAACCGATCGGCGCGATGCCGAGCCTCTACGCCAGCCCCGATAAGGGACAGCGTCGTGCAGCGCATCTGACCTACGGTAAGGGCGTCAACAAAGGCTTCCTCGTGCTCTCGGAGCGACCGGGTGGTACTCCGGGTGAGGCGATCAAGCTCGATCAGGTGGGTATCTCCCACTTCTCGTGGTGGGTCGATGATATCCGCGCCATCCACGCCAAGCTCAAAGATGCCGGGGTGAAGATACTCGTTGCGCCCGCCGAGACTGATTCGGCTGGTTACGGCGACGCACCCGGCAAAAAATATCTGACCTGCCTGTTCGAAGATCCCGACGGCATCATTGTCCAATTGGATCAAAAAGTTGAGTGAATCATGTTAAGTCGATGCCGCGTGCTGGATCTCAGCACGGAACGGGGCTTTCTTTGCGGGCAGATGCTCGGCGATCTCGGTGCGGACGTTATTAAGGTCGAGCCCGTCGGCGGCGATCCCGCTCGCAACTTGCCTCCGTATTTGAAGGATCAGCCGGGTCCCGATCATTCGATCTACTGGCTCGCCTATAATCGCAACAAGCGCGGGATCACGCTCAATCTCGAGACCGATGAAGGCCGCGATATCCTGAGGCGGCTCGTCGCCAATAGCGACTTTCTGATCGAATCAGAAAACCCCGGTGCGATGGCAGCGCGGGGCCTCGGCTACGAATCGGTGCGGCGGATCAATCCAGCCCTGGTTTACGTATCAATCACGCCGTTTGGTCAGGACGGTCCCAAGGCGTCGTACGCTGATAGCGATCTCATCATGATGGCGGCGAGCGGCGTTCTGGTTCTGTACGGCGACGAAGATCGCGGGCCCATTCGGATGAGCGTGCCGCAAGCCTATCCGCTGACGGCAGCCGATGCGGCCGGCGCCGCGTTGATCGCTTACTGGGAGCGGCTCAAGTCTGGGTTGGGGCAACAGGTCGATGTAGCGGCGCAGGAAAGTATCAGTCTCGCCGGGCAATCAACGTCGCTCACCGCACTGGTTCACGCGGACGAAACGCGTCGAATGGCAGGCGGCGTCAAAATGGGCTCTATCCGAGTACCCCTCGTCTGGAAATGCAAGGACGGTCTGGTTAGCTGCGTCTTTCTGTTCGGCACGGCGCTCGGTGTTTTTACGCGCAAACTCGTGGACTACATCTTTGCGCAAGGTGCGTGCAGCGAGGAGCTGAAAGACACGGACTGGATTAGCTACGGGGCGAAGCTCCTTTCCGGCGAGGAAAGCACCTCAGCCTACGAGCAGAAGCTCGGTGTCGTCGCGGCTTTCTTCGCCGCACGAACGAAAGCCCAGCTCTTCGAGATCGCGCGCGAAAATGGCTTCCTCATCGCGCCCATCTCAACCATCGAAGAGCTCCTGCAGAACGCACAATTCAAAGATCGCGATTACTGGCGCAAGGTAGAGCATCCCGATGGTATCACGCTTACCTATCCGGGGCCTTTCGCCAAACTCAGCGGCCATCCGATCGCGTTCAGGCGCCGGCCGCCGCAAATCGGCGAACATAATCGGGAAATCTTCGGCGAATTGGGTATCGATGGCGACGGTATCGCCGCGTTGGCACGTAAAGGGGTGATCTGATGGCATCGGCATTGCCACTGTCTGATATCAAGGTTCTCGATTTCTTCTGGGTGCTCGCGGGTCCCGGTGTAACGCGAAGCTTGGCCGACTACGGCGCGACCGTTATTCGCGTCGAGGCGACGAATCGCACCGACCCTGTGCGCACAGTGGGACCCTTTCTCAACAACAAGGTTGAGCGGGAGACCTCGGCGCTATGGTGGAACAACAACGCCGGCAAATACGGCGTCACGATCGATATGTCCAAGCCCGAGGGTAAAGCGGTCGCGCTCGACCTCGTTCGATGGGCTGACATAGTGACGGAGTCCTTTTCGCCCAAGGCGATGAAAGCGTGGGGGATGGACTACGAATCGCTGCGCAAAATCAAACCAGACATCATCATGATCAGCAGTTGCCTGATGGGTCAGACGGGGCCGTTGGCACGCTTCGCCGGATTTGGGAATCTCGCGGCGGCGCTGTGCGGTTTCTACAATCTCGTCGGATGGCCTGATCGGCAGCCATCGGGGCCCTTCAGCGCTTATACGGATTATATCGCTCCGCGCTTCGGTTTGGCCACCGTGTTGGCTGCGCTCATCCATCGGAAGCAAACGGGAGAAGGGCAGTACATCGATCAGGCGCAGGCCGAGTCAGCGCTGCAAATGCTCACGATACCCATCGTCGACAGCGCTGCGAATGGGCGTGAATACCCACCCGTCGCCAATCGCGACCTTTACCACGCGCCCCATGGCGTCTATCCGGCGGCAGGTGATGATCGCTGGATCGCGATCGCCTGCCGCACGGAGGCACAGTGGCAGGCTCTGACCAAAGCGATGGGCCAGTCTGCTCTCGCGCAAGATTCCAATTTTGCGACGTTTGCCGATCGGCAGAAGAATCAACCCGCACTTGATGAGAAGATCGCTGCCTGGACGCGAAGCACTGATCCTCTGACTTTGCAACATAAGCTTCAGGACGCCGGGGTGCCGGCTCACGTCGTTGCCAATACCTTCGACATGACTGAAGACCCGCAGCTGAAGCATCGCAGCCACTTCGTTCAGGCTTCGCACGGCTCTCTGGAAAAAACCTGGATCGAAAATTCCCGCTATCGGCTGTCGCGGACACCCGCACCGATTGAGCGAGGTGCCCCGACTCTTGGCGAGCACAATCAGCATGTGCTCGAACATATTTTGGGCTACAGCGAAGAGCGGATCGTCGAACTGGTATCGAGTGGGGCGCTTGGCGAATAGGTCGGGTTGTGAAGCCTGTCGATAGTTCTTTGGAAGCCATGTTTTCAAGCGTTCTTACGCACGCCACAATCTAGGCAACGCGAAAGGTGGACAAAGATTCGTTAGAGACGATTCACTGATTGTGGTCCGGGTACTGAAAGCGCTTGAGAGCCTGGTCGTTCCTCTGCTGATCCTTGGCTTCGCGCCCCATGCGTTCGCCCAGGCCGGAAAGGCCGCCGGAACGATCAGCGCTCTCCGTGGGAAAGCCACTATCACGCGGGGTGGGAAGACGATTCCGGCTGCATTCGCGGCACCGCTGCAGGTCGGTGATCAGATAGCGACGGCGCCCGGCGGCAGCGTGACGCTGTCGCTCGCCGATGGCACCCAACTGGAGCTGAGCGAGTCGAGCACCGTCACCCTCCAGCGTAATGATCTGAACGCCGACGGCTCTCGAGCCAACACAACCATCGAACTGCTCGGTGGTCTGCTGCATTCGCTGGTTCGCTTCGCGCCCGGCAATGCCCCGAACTATCAGGTGCGCACGCCCAATGCTGTCGCTGCCGCACGTGGCACCGACTACGACACCGATTACATCAAGGGTATGGAGCGGAAAGACTATAAGGACTGCCGCGAGTTCACCGACGTCGCCGTTCATGAAGGCGAGGTCGAGGTGATCAGTACCGCCAACGGGAAAACCGTCAGATTGAAGAAGGACCATCACACGACCGTCGCCTGCGGCTATGTGCCATCGCCGTCGATGACCGGTACGATCGCGGGCGCTGCGCTAGGGGTTGCTGGCGCTGCCGGCGTCGGGGTCACGGTCTGGGGTGTTAGTGGTGGCGGCAGCGAGCCGACCAGCCCCTCGCACTAATCACTTCGTCGATAATTGCGGCCCGATACCGTCTTCTGGTATCTCCGCATACGCATTCGCGGGTGACCGGCCAGTGCGGTACAATCCCCGCCAGCAAAAATCCAATGGAGTTTCCAAGGTAATGGCGAACGACGGCAAGCGGATTCGAGTCGAAAGCGACAGCATGGGGAAAATCGAGGTCCCTGCGGATCATTACTGGGGTGCGCAGACCGCGCGCTCGCTGATCCATTTCGCGATCGGCCACGACATCATGCCGCGCTCGATCATCCGCGCGTTTGGCGTACTGAAGAAGGCCGCCGCCGAGGTGAATCGCGATCTCGGCAAGCTTCCGGCGGACCTCGCCGATCTGATTGTGCGCGCCGCCGACGAGGTTATCTCGGGCAAGCTCGATTCCGAATTTCCGCTGCGGATTTGGCAGACCGGCAGCGGCACACAGTCCAACATGAATGCCAACGAAGTCATTTCGAACCGCGCAATCGAGATGGCGAGTGGCGAGATGGGCAGCAAGAAGCCGGTCCATCCGAACGACCACGTTAATATGTCGCAGTCGTCGAACGACACGTTCCCGACTGCGATGCATATTGCTGCCGCCGAAGAGCTGACCCATCGTCTGGTGCCGGCCGTCGAAGGGCTGCTCAAATCCCTGCGCAAGAAGCAGGCGGAAATCGCGGATATCGTCAAAATCGGCCGGACGCATCTGATGGATGCCGTCCCACTGACCCTGGGGCAGGAGTTTTCGGGTTATATCGCTCAGCTCGAACTCGGCTTAGCCCGCGTTCATGCGGTGTTGCCCGAGGTAATGCAGCTCGCGATTGGCGGCACAGCAGTCGGTACCGGCCTGAACGCTCATCCGGAGTTCGCGGAACGATGCGCTACTCGCATCGCGCAATTAACGGGTCTGAAATTTACCTCGGCGCCGAATAAGTTCGCAGCGCTTGCCGGCCACGACGCGCTCGTAATGGCCAGCGGCTCGCTCAAGGCCTTGGCCTGCTCGCTGATGAAGATTGCTAATGACATCCGCTGGATGGGCTCCGGTCCGCGTTGCGGTCTCGGAGAGTTATCGCTGCCCGAGAACGAACCGGGCTCATCGATCATGCCGGGTAAGGTCAACCCCACGCAGTCGGAAGCGATGACGATGGTTTGTGTGCAGGTGATGGGCAATGACGCGGCTATCGGCTTTGCCGGATCGCAGGGCAATTTTGAGCTCAACGTCTTCAAGCCCGTGATGATCCATAACCTGCTGCACTCGATCACGCTGCTGTCGGACGCCTGCGGTCTGTTTGCCGAGCATTGCGTCGATGGTATCCAGGTGAACCGCGGCAAGATTCAGGAGTATCTGGAAAGCTCGCTGATGCTTGTCACGGCTCTCAGCCCGCATATCGGGTATGACAACGCAGCCAAAGTGGCGAAGAAGGCTCATCAGGAGGGGACGACCCTTAAAGAGGCCTGCATCGCGATGGACCTGCTGAAGCCCGACGAGTTTGATCGCTTTGTCGTGCCCGGCAAGATGATCGGACCGGAGGCGTAGAACTCAAGCTTGTTCTGAGCGGTAGAACTTCTAGAGGCGTACCCAGCGGTCGGAAGAGCAGGCCGTGTCACCGGTACACGCGAACTCGTGATCGCAGGGACGCCTTAGGCGATTCCCTACCGTCTTCTTGGAGACCGAATCGAAGTCCTGTGGGTCTTTCACTGCGCAAGAAAATGGCCGTCAATGTTGTGAGGAGAATCGGTTGAAGATCAAATACGCCGCGATAGCGGTGCTGGCTACGCTGGTAACGGCTGCCCCTGCGATGGCGGGGCCGGGGGACACCGCTCGGGCTCAGGAGCAAAGCTTCGACAGTGCAATCCTGGCCTGCAACGCGGATGGGGCCGGGGGGCTTTACGAAGAGGACGCGGTCGCAATCTACCCGGGTGAAAACGATATCGCGGTCGGGCGCGGCGCTATCGCCAAGCTCTTAAAGAATTTTGCTCAGGCGTTTTGTCCAAACGACCAGAAGAAGGCCTCACTTAAGGATGTTCGTCTGGCGGCGACGCCGTTGGGCACCGATTACATCCTCATCATGCGGGTGGTCGATGCGACCGATAAGCAGGGGAATCATGCCCTCTTTCGCAGCACCAAGGTAATCCACAAATCCGGTGGTAAGTGGCATTACCTCTCCGATCACACCTCTGTGGGGTTGGCCTCCGATCAGCAGTCGCCGTAAGAAGGCTAGTCGATCCTCGCGCTTAATGCGTGCTGGCGATTCGGGCAGCACCGTCGGTCGGCGGGAGCTTGCCGATCCGCACCAGTTCCTCGCGCAGACTTCCTCGCGAGAGCGGCTTGCATAGCACGGCGGATGCCCCAAGCTCATAGCTGTGCGCGATATCGTGATCATAGAGAGAACTCGTGATCACAAACGCCGGAACGCGCGAGCAGGCTTCGTTCGCCCGAGCTGCGGCAAGGACCGCAAAGCCGCCATTCTCAGGCAAACGCAGATCGACCAGCATCAGATCGGGATGATCGAGTTCGGTGAACTGACCAATTAACCCGACTGCTTCGTCAGCGTTCTCAGCCACGATTATTTCGCTGGCCTCGCCCAAAAGTTGCCGGATAACCGTCACCGCGATGAAGGAATGCTCGGAGTTGTCCTCGACGAGAAAGACCCGGACTCCAAACTCAGGAAAGAAGCGATCTTCGGTTTCCATCATACCCCCCGGCTAAGCATACTTGGTGAGCCATCATTAGGAATGCATTTTTATAGGCGGCTCAAAAATTACTGGTCGACTCAACGTTCTGTCGTCTTACAATTGCCGTGCCACATGCCTCTCGAGGGTAGCTGATACAGCTAGGTATCAGCGCCGAAATCTCTCCGGATTCCAAGTGCTGGGCCAGGGTCACCATTGCCCAGTATAGGGCGGTATAAACGGGTTCCGAAAAATCTCGCAAAAGGAAAGATTTCTTTGCGTCAGACCGGCGTTCGAGCGTAAGCGTTACGGATTTGATACACGCCCGATCCCCGTTTCATTTTTGATACGCTGGTGGGCGACTCAGCTTTGAAGTGGTTGGCTATTTCCCGGCTGTCGCGGCGACATCTTGTACGACGAGAGCATAACCACTACTAGTCAAATGATCTGACAATTCGTTAACGTGCTCCGAGCCGCGAGTCTCCAGTTCGAGGCTTACGCGTGCACTGCCGATCGGTATATCGCGACGCAGGCGATCATGTTCGATCGAACGTACGTTTGCGCCGCGCTCGCTGATCAGCGCGAGGAGTTTTCGCAACTCACCCGGTCGGTCACGAAGCTCGATCTGTACTCGCATCAGGCGCCCCGCTCGTACGAGGCCGTAGCCGATAATGCGATCGAGCAGATTCACGTCGATATTGCCGCCACTAATTACGATCACGATCCGACGACCACGCAGCTCGTCTTTGAGCTTCAGCGCTCCCGCCAAAGCGGCGGCGCCCGCGCCTTCGGCCAGCAGTTTCATCCGTTCAAGCAGGAGCAGCACGGCTTCACCGATAGCGAAATCATCGACGGTCACCGCGCGCCTAACTCGTGACTTGATCAGCTCGAAAGGCAGTTTGCCGATACGACCCGTAGCAAGGCCGTCTGCGATCGTATCGACCGCGCCATCGATCTTGCTCGGCGCATGAGCGTGCAGACTCGTGCTCAGTTGCGGTGAGCCTGCAGCCTCGACCCCGATAACCTCCGCATGGGGTGCCCTTGCTGCGATGGCCGCCGCGATTCCCGCGAGCAGCCCACCTCCTCCAACGGGTACTAGGACCGCGTCGGGTGTTACCTTCTCGGCAATCTCAAGACCGATCGTGCCTTGTCCTGCAATAACGAAAGGATCGTCGTAGGCATCGACGAACGTCGCTCCCGTCTGCTCACACAATTTTCCTGCTGCATCTCGGGCAGCCGGATAATCGACACCTTCGAGCACGACCGTCTGGCCATAGCCACGCGTCGCATCGACCTTTGCGATCGCCGCCGTTCGCGGCATCACGATAGTCGCTTTAATACCGGCGCGTGTGGCCGCATAGGATAGTGCTTGCCCGTGATTCCCCGCCGACGCCGCGATGACTCCGCGCACAGCCTCCTCTGGAGAGACCGCAACGATACGATTGTAGGCGCCGCGGATCTTGAACGAACCGGTCTTCTGAAGATTCTCGGGTTTGAGATAAACCTCAGCCTCCAGCATCCGATCGATTGTGGCGCTGCGCAGGAGTGGAGTTGGCTTAAGGATAGTGCGAAGTCGGCGCCGCGCTTGCTCGATATCGTCGATTGTGACGGTCATCGGTTTCGCGCGACGACTCTGAACGCTCAGCCGTGACGATGCTCGGCGCTGAATTGGCGCGCCTTGACGGTACCGAGTCCGTCGCCGGCGAAATCGACCTGCTGGCAAGCCCCGGTACGATAATCCAAATCAAGCAGTAAGTAACGAATCGGTCGGCGCTTCAGCGCGGCGAGGAGAGCTGCGACGCTAGCGTGATCCGCGAGATCGATTGCCGCGACCTCGGCCACTTCGAGATGGCTCGCTTTGACGAACTCCAGCGCCTTTTCTTCCGTTGAAAAGGCGAGCGCGCCTGCCCACGACTGGTCTTTCTCCTGGAAGGCGATCACCGAACCGTCCTGGTCGAGCAGGAGGTTCAGTTCGGTGCAGCTCAGCGTGCTCACGTGGCCTCGATCGTCAGTCGGCCTTGCCGGATCGCTTCGGCGCGTTCGCGCACTAGGCCTGGGTAAGTGTAGTAATGCTCGCCACTCAGGCGCAGGAACGACTCCGTATCGACATCCTCCAGTTCGAGTTCCGCAATTTGAGCCTCGGCGGCGGCGCGACTCGGTGCCTTGATAATCGCGTCGTAGAGCTCGCGGCTCTGCTCCGACTGGAAATCCTCGCGCGGCGGCAGGGATGCCATATCGAGTTTGCCGGCATGGAGGTTGTCGAGGATGAAACGTAACGCCTTGAGTTCGTGGCGCAGAATATCGATTCGTTTGAGTGGTCGAGAATCCATCGCACCCGATAGTCTAGCGCCGCGAGGGACCGATAATCCAATCGCTCGTAATGCTAGTCGATGAATTTCGGGACTTAGTTGTCGCGGCCCAGGCGATGCAACGTGCTGAGATGGCGCAGGGCGTCACGCTTGCGTCCGAGACGATCGTATAGCTCGGCTAGATTACGATGCGCTTCGACAGCCAGCGGATCGCACTCGGTAGCGCGTACGAAGCTTTGCAGCGCTAGTTCGAAATCCTCGCGTTTGCGATAGAGCAGCCCGAGCTTCAAATGCACTTCGGCGTTGGCGGGTACCAACAACGCGGCAGCCTGCGCATGGCGGATCGCACCGACCAGATCACCTTCGCGTTCCAGCAGCGCCGACATCTTCAGATGCAAATCGAAATTGCGCGGCTCACGCCCGATCAGATCGCTGTAGAGCATCAACGCGCGCAGCGGATCCGACTCGGCCAAACGCTTCGCCTCGTCGAAACGCTCACGCACCCGCGCCGGACCAAAGCTATCCTCGACCTTGCCCGCGGGCCGCTCGAACCCAAACGGCAGGAGCAATTGACCGCTGTCAGCTTCGAAGACCACCTCGCGGTCGCGAACCAGAATCCGACCGTCTTCGTTTTGAAGCTTGAGTGAAGTGACCGGGCGTTGCGTGTCAAAGTGACGACG
>Ga0335071_10007899_pt1 | contig 10925 bp, 11 predicted proteins | sample Lox_Sample_15_FD_206724 | JGI IMG/M metagenome (GOLD analysis project Ga0335071, IMG submission 206724) | Soil microbial communities from Loxahatchee National Wildlife Refuge, Florida, United States - Lox_Sample_1.5 | ecosystem: Environmental > Terrestrial > Soil > Wetlands | place: USA...
ATGTGACTCTGGTGGATTGGCCGTCGAACCTAGAGCTCGAAGGCACGATCATGAAGGCGGACGACATCGTGGGTCGCATCTTGCTGTATCCCGTTCCGGTGAAGGAACCGATCCGCAAGCAACTGCTGGCCGCGCCCGGGGCGGCAATTGGCCTGGCCGCAAAGATTCCGGATGGCATGCGGGCAGTAGCCGTGGTGACCAACGAAGTGAACAATGTTTCCGGCTTTCTTTTCCCTGGCAGCCATGTTGATGTTCTGGCTACATTCCGTGGAGAGGCTGGCAAGGAACCCATAACGATCACAGTTCTACAGAACATCGAAGTGCTGAGCGCGGGTGAACGGCTGCAACCGGATCCTTCGGGAAAGCCGCAAAACGTCAAAGTCGTTACGCTCCTGATCACGCCCGATGACGCCCAGAAATTGAGCTTGGCCAACAACCAGGGGACCCTCCAATTTGTGCTTCGTAACAGTTCGGACCAGCAGCAGATTGAACAGCGCCCGACCCTGATTAGCGAACTTCAGGGAGTGCGTAGTAATCCGGTGCCCGCACAACACGTGCCCCGACCGGCGATGGCTCCCCGGCCAGCTGGCTTCGAGGTAGAGGTGTTCGACGGGACCAAGAAGAGCGTAACCACATTCTAAAGGCAGCATCGTGGAGTTCCCTGTGAAACGATCTGGTCGTAAAACTTGGAAGTGGCGGTCGAAAGCCCCGGAAGCAGTGGTACTGAGCCTCCTTTGCGTATGCGGGAGCGTCGGCGCGGGGGCACAACAGGTGCAGTCACAGCCGGCAGCAAGCACTGCGGTGGTGGGTCAGCCGTCTGCGGTGGAAACGGAGCAGAAGGCGCACGAGGTACTGCGCATCCCAGTAGGTCACTCGGTGCTGATCAAGACGTCATCGCGGGTGAAGCGCATACTTACCGGCAGTCCTGCGGTGCTCGAATCCGTACTGACGTCCCCCAATGAAGTGGTTGTTACGGCCAAACAAACAGGCGGGAGCAGCCTGTTGCTGTGGAGCCAGGATGGCGATGGCCGGATGATCGACGTGTTTGCTGACGTTGATGTCAATCCTCTGAAGGATGCTTTGGAACGAACCTACCCCGACAGTGGTGTGGCGGTTCAGTCACAAGAAGAAAAAGTAGTGCTTGTGGGTACTGTGTCTACACCAGCCGTAGCCGATCAAATGGTAAAAATGGCCGGCAACTTCTCGAAAGAAGTTGTGAATGGCCTGCGGATTGGAGAGGTACCGAGACAAAAGCAAGTGATGCTGAAGGTTCGATTTGCCGAGGCCGACCGCAGCAAACTATCTGCCTTTGGGATAAACCTTTTCAGTACGGGCGCAACCAACACGATTGGTACGGTGTCGACCCAGCAATTCGGCCCCCAATCGCTGAACACCCAGAATCAGTCAGGCAGCTTGGTTGACAGATTTACGCAATTCAACATCTCTGATCTTCTCAACATTTTTCTCTTCCGGCCGGACATCAATCTCGGCGCCACCATAAAGGACTTGCAGCAGAAGCAAATCCTGCAGATCCTGGCAGAACCGAATCTGATGGCAATCAGCGGCCAGCCGGCGCGGTTTCTGGCGGGAGGTGAGTTCCCCTACCCGGTGGTACAGAACGTCGGCGGCTCTGTCGCAGGGGCGGTCACCATCCAGTTCAAGCCCTATGGAGTGAAGCTGGAATTTGTCGGGACCATTGAGGACGACGACAGGATCCGTCTCAAAGTGATGCCGGAAGTGAGTTCGTTGGATTACACGAACAGCGTGACCATCTCGGGATTCACCATGCCGGCCATCCAGACCCGTCGGGCGGAAACCGAAGTTGAGCTGAAGGACGGACAGTCATTCGGGATAGCCGGGCTGCTGGATCAACGCACCACCGAACAGCTAAGCAAAGTTCCTGGGATTGCCGACATACCCATCCTGGGAGAGTTGTTCAAGTCCAGGAGCGTAAATCGCTCAAACACCGAGCTGATCGTGCTGGTAACGCCGACGATCGTCGATCCAGTTGCCGGGCCGCCGCTGGCGCCCCCGGTTCAAGTCAACATGCCAATCGAGAATCTCAACAATGGGGCGTTCGACAAGGGGATACCTGGCGCTCCCAAGAATCCAGGTGTCAAATGACAATCACGGGAACCACGCCTCCAATTAACGAATCGCAAGCCGCCAGGCTTCGGGTAGGTGTGCTTTGTATCGGAGTAGATCCAGAAGCGCTGCAAGGGCTCGACACCGCGGTCACACAAGTCACGGGCGCACACCTGGTCGATAACGTCGACCGGCGAATTGTGTCGCGAGAGGTCACGCGCCTGCTGGAGAAGTTCCTGTACAAGATTTGTATCATCGACTTCGACGAAGGGGTGGAGGCGTCCTGCCGGACTGCCGAGCAACTGCGGGACAACTGCGACGGCGGGGTTGAGTTGTTTGCCGCCTCCAGCGACTCCGGAGCGGAAACCATCATGGCCGCGATGAGGTCCGGATTTTCAGAATTTCTGACCAAGCCCTTCGACCCGGACCAAGTGGCGGCTGCTGTGGAACACGTGACGGCAAAGCGGCGGGTTAAGGGCGACAATACGGGCAATGGCCGGGTTGTGACCCTGACGGGAGCGAAGGGAGGCGTAGGAGTCACCTCATTGGCGTTGCATCTGGCGCTCACTCTGGTGACGCGGCACCAGCAGCAGTGCCTACTCGTGGACCAACATCCGGCACTCGGCGATGTATCGCTTTACCTCGGTCTTAAGCGCCACCACTACAGCTTTTATGAGCTGGTACACAACACCGACCGCCTTGACAAGGAACTTCTGCAAGGCTTTGTGCTAACCCATGCCAGCGGCCTGCAAATTCTTGATTCGCGAGAAGTCATTGACCGCTTTCCCCATCCATCTCCAGAAGCAATTGAACACACCCTTTCGTTCCTGGCGGTGAACTATGACTCCGTGGTCATCGACTGTCCGCCGGGAATGACGGAGGACAGTTGTGCCGCGCTGCGACAGTCAGACCAAGTGGTGATCGTAATCACTCCCGAGCTTCCCGCAATTCGCAATGCGGTGCGTACGATCGAGTTCCTGGCCGGCATGCACTATCCCGACCAGGCCATCGAGGTTGTGCTCAATCGCCACGAGAAGACGAACGTATTGACGGAGGAAGAAATCGAGACTGCCTTGCGCCGTCCAATTGCGGTGAAAATTCCCAACAGTTACGAGGAGATCGTGCAAGCAATTAACTCGGGTACACCCTCATCGGCGTGCCGCAACGCCAAGCTAGCCCTGGCGTTTGAGCAGTGGGCGGACCGTCTGATGGGGGCCGAGCCCGAGCCAGCGGTCAAGAACACTCGCCCGGCCAGGTGGTTCGAACGCCTAGGTCTGTGAAGGGGGAAGCAAGGATGGCTGCAAGCACCAGCAAAGGTTTGGCGGTGGAGCCCAGGTTAGGCAATGGCTGGATTGGACCACGTAGCATCGCCACATCGATCAAAGTCTACCAGGAACTCAAGGCTACACTGCACCGCGAACTGCTCAGTCGCATTGACCTCGAGAGGCTGACCACTTTGGAAGATGTGAGTGCCCGCATGCAGGTGCAGGAGGTGATCTGCGATCTGATTGCGCGGCTGGATACTCCTCTGAGCGCCGGGGAAAGAGAGCGGCTGTCGCGCGAGGTCCTGCACGAGGTCTTCGGGTTGGGGCCTCTCGAGCCTCTGCTTCAGGACCCAACCGTCAACGACATTTTGGTCAATACCTATCGGAGCGTCTACGTCGAGCGCAGCGGAATGCTGGAAAAGACGAGTGTGGTCTTCAAGGACGAGGCCCATCTGCGGCACATTATTGACAAAATTGTGTCGAATGTAGGCCGGCGCGTGGATGAATCGTCTCCGATGTGCGACGCGCGGTTGTCGGATGGATCCCGGGTCAACGTGATCATTCCTCCGTTGGCGGTGGACGGCCCGATTCTGTCGATTCGGCGGTTTGGGCGGATTCCGATTGGGACGGAACAGCTTCTGGCGAACCGCACCGTCACCGGACCGATCTTTGATGTGCTCAAGGGAGCGGTTCGCGCCAAGCTCAACATTCTGGTCTCAGGCGGCACCGGCTCAGGCAAGACAACCCTGCTCAACGTGCTCAGCGGCTATATCGGCGAATCGGAGCGCGTGGTCACCATCGAAGATGCTGCCGAGCTGCAATTGCGGCAGGAGCACGTGGTGCGATTGGAATGCCGGCCTCCCAACGTCGAAGGCAAAGGGGCCGTGCGACCGCGGGAACTGGTCATCAACGCGCTCCGAATGAGGCCCGATCGGATCGTGGTGGGCGAGGTACGCGGCGAAGAAGCTTTGGACATGATGCAGGCCATGAACACCGGGCATGACGGGTCGCTCACGACGATCCACGCGAACACTCCGCGGGATGCCGTCTCGCGCCTGGAAACCATGGCACTGATGGCGAACCTCAACCTGCCCGAAACCGCAGTTCGGCAACAGATTGCGTCAGCGGTATCGATCGTGGTGCAGATTGCCCGTATGAGCGACGGAAAACGGCGAATCACCCACGTCACCGAAATCACCGGCATGACGGGCGAGGTGGTCGCAATGCAGGACATCTTCGTTTTCGAAAAGCTTGGCATCGATGCCGGGGGACACGTCGTGGGAAGGTTTCGCGCCACCGGCGTGTGTCCCAAGTTTGCGGAGAAGCTGAAGACGACCGGGATTGTACTATCCCCCAGCACTTTCGAGCACACGTTCGAGGTGTAGGCGGGCCTGAGAGAAAGTATGTCTTTTACAACGATTTTCGTCATCTTGCTGGCTGCGGTGTTCGCCATCATCGCCTATTTCAGCGAACCTTCGGATGCCGAGAAGCGCACGCGGGAGCGGCTTGCTGACCTTAGTATGAATATCAGCCAGCCCTACGAAAACGATATTCTTCGGAGGACGACGTACAGCCGGATTGCAATCGTCGATCGCATTCTGCGGAAAAACCGGCTCGCATTGACGCTGGAGTCGCAGATTGAGCAGGCGAAGTTGAGCTGGACGGTGGGCCGCTTCTGCTTCTATTCGCTTGTCCTGATGATTGTGGGAGGAGCGGTGGGGAATTGGTGGGTGCCGGTTGGCATCCTGGGATGGGTACCGGGAATGCTGCTGGGCGGCCTGCCTTTAGCGTGGGTGGTGTACAAGCGTTCCGCGCGCTTGCGCAAATTGAACCTCATGTTGCCGGAGGGAGTTGACCTGATGGCACGCGCATTGCGGGCGGGTTATTCACTACCCAGTTCCCTGGTGATGGTGGCTGACGAAATGCCCGACCCGCTCGGTCCGGAGTTTCGCCGCGCCTCCGATGAACTGAGCTTCGGCCTGTCATTCCGGGAGGCGCTGGGCAACCTTTCGCGCCGGATTCCGATCACCGATCTCAATTTCCTAGTAACGGCGATCCTGGTGCAAAAGGAGACAGGTGGCAACCTGATTGAGTTGTTCGAAAAAACTGCAGCGGTCCTCCGATCCCGCGTCCAGTTGGAGCGCAAGGTCCGTGTCTATACTGCGCAGGGCCGGATGACCGGAGCCGTACTGGTGTCGATGCCCTTTATCCTGTTTGTTGTCCTGAATCTGGTTCGGCCGGGGTACACAGCACCGCTATTTGAAAGCCAGACCGGCCGCACCGTTGTCTACGGCGCGCTTTGCAGTATGGCGATAGGGGTCCTGGTAATTCGGCGCATTATCAACGGCATAAAGGTGTGACATGCTAGTTTTAATGATTGCTCTCTGTTTGGCGGTAGCGCTGTTTGCCGCAGCGGGGTTAGTGCTTCTGATCGGCGCCGGCGATCGCACTCAGCTAAGAGCCCGGCTGAAGGAAGTTACCGTGCTTTCGGCGACTTCCCATCCTCATGGAATTCGCCATGCCCTGCAATACTTCAGCCGCACATTGCTACCATTCCGTCGCTTTCTTCGCCTCAAAGGTGACGAAGCTCTTGCCTACCAACTGGCCCTGGCTGGGTATCGCAAACCAGAGAACATGGATAGTTTCCTGAGCGCGAAACTTCTCGGCCCGGTTTTGGGTGTATTGTTAGCCACCTTTGGCGGCGGAAACAATGTGTTGCTTCTGAGCCTGTTGCTGGGGGCGGCAGGATTCTTCGCTCCGGACCTGTACCTGTTCCGCACCATCAGCCGGCGAAAGCGAGCCATCGCACTCAGCCTCCCTGATGCCATGGACCTGCTGGTGATTTGTATGGAGGCGGGGCTAGGCATGGACCAGGCTACGCTTCGGGTAGCTACCGAGTTGACCAACGTTGCGCCGGCACTATGTGACGAACTACTAATGATTACGCGGGAACAGCGCGCCGGCAAACCAAGGGCTGATGCCTGGCGCGGAATGGCCGATAGAATAAATGTAGATATCGTTAGTCAGTTCGCCGGAATGCTGGCGCAATGCGAACGTTTGGGTACGCCGATTGCGAAGTCGCTAGGGCAGTTCGCGGATACGCTGCGGACCAAGCGGCTGCTGGAAGCCGAAGAGCGGGCGGCAAAGAGCTCCATCAAGCTCATACCCCCTCTGGTTATATTCGTGTTTCCGGCCATGTTTGTAGTGATTCTAGGACCTGCAATCCTGGCGATATCACACGCGTTCGAATAGCTTGAGATTTCGAGATTCATGGAGGATTTCATCATGGATGGCGTTACATTGATTCGATTCTTCGCCGGAATTGTTGCCGTAGTGCTGGTCGGGCTTATCGTCGCCCGCCGGAAAAGCATGGCGCCGAGCAAGCATTAGAGCAGTCCCCATTGCGGTCGAACTAACATGCATACCGTTCGGGTGTTGAACACCAGCAACGGAAGCTTGCTCGGGCAGTTTGTCGCCGTGGCGGACACAATGCTAAGCCGGATTGTGGGACTGCTTGGGAGAGCGCGTCTGGAGGTTGGTGAGGGAATGCTGATCATCCCTTCGCAGGCCGTGCATACCCTTGCTATGCGCTTTCCCATCGACGTCCTGTTTTTGGACAGGAAGTGGCGCGTCATACACGTTCAGCCGGAACTGGCTCCGAACCGGGTTACAGGACTGCATTGCAAAGCGCGCTGCGTGCTGGAGTTGCCGGCTGGAGTGATCGCAGCGACTGCGACCTCGGTTGGGGATGAGATCCTGATCGCTCAGGAACGGTTTCGAGAACGGGTTTCTGAAGGGGCGAGGCGCGATGATTAGCAGAGCCAATACGAGAAACCGGCTGCGAGCAAGCTCGGGACAGAACATCGTCGAATTCGCCCTGGTGGCGATGATCTTCTTCTTTGTAAGCTTCTCGATCATCGATTTTTCCTACTTGTTTTTTGTGAAGCTGACCCTGCAGAACGCGGTTCGTCAGGCTGGGCGATACGCCATTACCGGGCAGTCGATGGACGGACATTCCCGGCACGATTCCATCATGCAGACGGTGCAGCGTACCTCGCTGGGACTGGCCACCAGCGCCAATACAACAGTGTGCAGCGCCGGGGGCGGATGCAGCAGCGGTGGCGGCCCTGGCGACACCGTGACGGTTACGGTCTCTTATCGTTACCGCTGCCTGACGCCGTTCGTGGCTGCTTTCTTCACCGATGGAACGTACACCATAAGGGAGAGCTCCAGTTTCAAGAACGAGCCCTTCCCCCCAGGTCAAACCTGAGAAGGCAGATATGAAAAAGGTGCGAAGGAACACGATCGCGATCGATTCCGGCCAGGCACTGGTCGAGCTGGCCCTCGCGTTCCCCGTGCTCTTAATCCTGGTTTGTGGGGTTATCGATTTCTCACGAGCTATTTACTGCGTCCAGGTGATCAAGAACTTGACTGGAGAAGGCTCCAGCATGGCCTCACGTGGCACCAGCTTATTGCAAACCGCTCAAGCGGTCGTAGCCGACGCCGGATCCAACATGGACCTGACAAATCAGGGCTGCGTGATTGTTACCGCCGTTGTCAATACAGGAAAGCAGACCAACCCCTTGCAAGTCTCCGGCCAATCAACGCCGCTCGGTGCATGCAACGGAGTCTCCAGCAAAATCGGCTGTTTCCCGCCGCCAGCGGCGTGTGGGATAGCCACATTGCCGACCGAAGCGGCTGCTGCTCTTCAGGTCAACCAGACACTCTATGTGACAGAAATCTTTTACTCGTTCAGCAAAGTCACGCCGATCGGTAGTTTGCTGCAACAAGGCAACATACTTCCGTCGCAGCTATACGACGCGGCCTATTACTAAGGTGGAACATCATGCGCGCTACAAGGGGGGAAGACGGAAATTTTATTATAGCCCTTTCTATCGAGTTGCTTGTGTTAATTATGTTTGCCGGCCTGACCGTCAACGCGGGCATGGCATACATAACAAAAGCCAGACTGTCGAAAGCGGTGGACGCCGCCTGTCTTACCGGTATGAAGGCCTTACCTCAGGGACAAGCTGTTGCGACGCAACTTGCCACGCATATATTTAATGCGAATTACGGCCCCAATGCTCCTGCACCAACTATCACTTTTCCCACGGACTCCTATGGAGATCAACAGGTCAGCGTAAGCGGGTCTCTCCAGGTGCCGACCATCTTCGCGCCGTACATGTTTTCCTCCTGGCAAGTCTCGGATACCGCGGTTTCAACTCGGGGCAAGCTCGTCATGGCACTCATTCTCGACCGTTCCGGCTCCATGCAGTCCGACGGCGGAGCCACTGCGCTGAAGTCTGCGGTGCCGGCATTCGTCAATCAATTCAACAATACTCTCGACGAAGTAGCAATGATCAGCTTCGCATCCAATTCCTCAGTCAATTTCGCGATCAATACTAACTTTCAAACGCCGATCACCAATGCAGTGAAGTCGCTAAACTTTAACGGCGCTACGTTTGGAACAGGCGGCACGTTTGTCTCAACCATAGGTCCGCCTCTAACTCTTGCCGACAATGAAATTGGAAGCGTGGCCATCCAGCCGGGACAGAACGTTACTCGGGTCGCGGTGTACTTTACCGATGGCAAGATGAACACGATTCAAGACACGTTGAACTGCAGCAATTCACCTCCCGGTCATACCTTGTATAACTTTGGAGGATATGATTCAGGCAGTACCTTCGATTTCTTTAACCCAACAACCGGTAATAATTTGAGTTCCAGTTATGGATGCGGCGGGCACGGCCTGACATGCAGCGGATTCCCTCCGTACAGCTCGGGAACAGATTGCCACGGGATAACGACATTCTATTCACAGTCCACCAGCACTCAGGTGGCCTTTAGTCGCACAGCGATCACTGCCGATGCCCAATTTCGCGCCTTACAAACCGCCAATGCAATGCGCGCAGAGACTCCCGGCACCTACGTCTACGTCATTGGTTTGGGTGGCAGTGTGGATGCAACTACCCAAGCATTCTTGCGGCAGCTCGCAAATGATCCTGCGAGTACATCCTACAATCCGAACTTGCCCGAAGGACTGTTTCTATACGTGCCCGACTGTCCCTCGACCACCTGCACTGCAGAGTTGCAAACGGCGTTCCAGACCATTGCATCCAAGATCTTGTTGAGGCTGACGCAATGAGCCGGCCACAGCCGTAGCGGGCAGTCGCAGGTTCCCCAAAGCAGTCGCAGGTTCCCCAAACATGCGGAGCTCTACGGCGGGACAGTCGTTCGGCATTCAGCCCGACGTTCTGATCCCGGCATTCCGGATTCCGCGTTCGGCTTGTGACTGGGGACACTTTCAAGTCGCACCAATGTTTCGACGATAATATCTAGGCTCATTACGGCCGATTATCCAGATATGGGAGCATTGGACGGATTCGGGCGCACGGTCACGCAGTCGGTCGCCGCCGACTCGAATCTGATTCAACTAGTCGACGAGCGGCTGTCGGAACAAGGTAAACGGAATGATGAGATTCTTGCCCGACTCAACGATGTCTTTCGCCTTAAGCTAATTGAAGTACTAGACAGGCATGACGGCGTTCGAGCAGAAATAATGAGACGGCTCGACCAGATCGCTGCCTCAGCCTGCAATCAACAGCTGCCGGAGCCGACAGCCGAAGAGCAAGGTATCCCCGCACTTGAGTCCTCCCGCGCCTGTGAGAATGCACCATGCGCGACACGCTATTGCTATGAGGCGCTCCTTGTTCCTGGAGAGGCAGAGCAGATTGGCAACGCGGCCGTCGTCAGCTGCCCCGACTCGGTGCCAGCGAAAGCCGAGACCATGCGAATCGAGATGGGGGATGGGCGCCCGGTGGCAGACAAGCGGTTGATCTGGCCTCAACAAGAGATCGAAGCTGTTGTCACAGAAATACAACAGCTGGTTAGTCGCGCAGAGGAAGCGAGTCGGGACGCCTTAGAAACATGCGCGTCCTCTAACAGGACGTTAGAAGAGGCCTTGGGCGCACTGAAACTTGTAAGAGAGGAAGCGACCAAGGCAGCCAACTGCTACAGTGAAGCCGATCATCACAGGATTGTGGCGGTTGAATCATACGAGCGCGCCCAGCAAGATCTCGCTACGGCCGAGGAGGCCATGAAGACGACAGCTGCTCAACTCACGGATGCCCGAAATCCGATGGAGGGAGTTCTTGACTCAATCAGAAACGCAGAAAATGAGGCGAACAAGGCCATCACGCTCGCGATGGGCGCGGGTGCCAAGGCACAAGTGGCGGAAGAAGAACTACGAAAAAGCCAGCACCTGATGCGACGCACTCGCTCCTGGGCACTGGTCACACTGTTCGCGTCACTGTCGATTGGTGCGTGGGAAACGGTGCGCGCCGCAACTGCCCTCCACTACATGAATGGTGCACCCGTAGTTGTCACAGCAATCGCGACTGTCATCGGGGTTATTGCTTGGCGAAGCGACCGATCGAATTGACATGACCGTCCAATCTCAGCGAGAAAATTCCTATATATGGCTTTACCCACTTGCACCACGAGTGTGCATGTCCCGCGGACGCGGAGAGTCGCTTCAAGCCGAATCCTTGAACTAACCACGCAACACAGATCAGG
>Ga0335071_10007900_pt1 | contig 10925 bp, 11 predicted proteins | sample Lox_Sample_15_FD_206724 | JGI IMG/M metagenome (GOLD analysis project Ga0335071, IMG submission 206724) | Soil microbial communities from Loxahatchee National Wildlife Refuge, Florida, United States - Lox_Sample_1.5 | ecosystem: Environmental > Terrestrial > Soil > Wetlands | place: USA...
AGCCAGGCGACTCCAGAAGAAGCGGGGACCTGCGGCCGTCGTCGCCGACGGTATCCGACCGGTCTGGAACGCCAGACCGTGCGCTTGCCTTCACCGAACGTCGGAGGCCGAGGCCGCCCGTCGGGCCATCCCCTCCTTTACCCCGTCCCGCGCTCCCCGATGCGCCGCCCGGGTGTCTCTCCGGTCGCGGGCTTAAGGCGGGGGAACCACGCTGTAATAGGTGCCGCTGGCGCTCGCGACCGGCCTCATCCAGTTCACGCCGCACTGATAGTACGCAGTGCCCGCCACCTGCACGGCGTTGCAACCTGGCGGCAGCGCCCACATGGTCGTGTTGATGGGGAGCGGGGTGGTGAGCGGGTTCGGCGGCGGGGGCGGGTACGCGTAGACGGGCGCCGGGACCACGTAGACGGGCGCCGGGGCCACCACCACGACGGGCCGGGGCGCTACGTAGACCGGGGCGGCGCGGACGACGACCCACGCGCGCGCGGCGGGTGGGGTGGCCGCCGCGGCGAAGGCGAAGGCGATTGCGGCGAGGTGACGGGGGCGCATGCCTGTGCTCCTCACTGGCCCGCGCTGGCGACAGCGCGGAAGTCGACCTGCGTGGCGCCCGGCGGCTTGGGCAGGGAGAAGGTGGAGGCCGACAGCTTCGGATCCAGCTGCCAGTCCCGGTATTCGATGAAGAAGTGAGGCTTGCGCGGGTCATCGGCGTAGACGACCGCCTCTGCGACGGGCAGCGTGGTCTTGTCGTCGAGCCAGAGTTGCAGCTCGATGCTCGGGGTGGCCAGCACGAGGTGGTCGGTCTGGTGTCCGGCGACGGTGGTCTGGCCGACCAGGACGGCGTGGGTGAGGTCCTTGGTCAGGGCGGCGTATGGGTCGGCGACCACCACCTCGTCGGCCGGGAACGAGAGGTTGGCCTGCTCGGAGGCGGCGACGACCATGGCGTCGATCGTGGGAGGGGCAGCCATGGTCGCCCAGAACCCCTTGCCCGGTGCGAAGGCGGTCATCGCCTTGCCGTCGTAGGCGAAGCGGAACTCGGGCAGGTCGCCGGTCCGGGTCACCGCGACCTTGTCGGGGCGCTGAATGGCCGCGCGCACGTCGTTGAACACCGTCGCCTGCACGCCATTGTCCACGAGTACCTCGCGCGTGGTGCGCGCCCTGAAGCTGAAGCTCCTCGCGTGCTGCAGCCGGTCGCTCATCTTGCGCAGGAGCGCGAGGGCCCGCGCGTCCTTCACCGGGACGGGCACCGCGGCTTGCGCACCGGCCGGCGCGGCCGGGGTAGAAGCGGGCGGGGGGGCCGAGTCGGCCAGCGCGCCAACGAGAAGGAGAGCTGCGGTCCATGTGGCGAGTGGCATTCTGTCTCTTCTCCCTGTTCCTCGGGCCCGTGGTCCGACCCGGGAACGATACTACCGCTCCGTCCGGGATGCCCTAACCAAGCGGGCGATCGATTCCGCGCCGGCCAGGGGCCCCGGGGCGGCGCCGCGCACGAGTCGGGCCTTTGGGACCGGGGCCGGGCGGCACCTCACCGTCGCCCGGGGGACGGCAAGGCGAGTAGGGGCTCCGCGAGGACCCGCACGTCCGCGCGGCGCGCCGCCCCGTCAAGAGCTGCGCCGGGTGGCAAGGGCGCCGCGCTCCGCTTAGACCTGCTTCCACCGCAGTCGCGAACCGAAGCGGAGGACTCCATGGCAGACTTGAACGTCGGCAGGAAGGCGCTCTGGGCGGGACGCGTGATGAGCGCGATTCCGGTCTTGATGATGGGGCTGAGCGGCTTCTTCAAGCTCGGCGGGGGTCCGCAGATGTTGAAGGACTGGGCCGGGTTCGGCTACCCGCAGAGCACCCTCGTTCCCGTCGGCGTCACCGAGGTCGCGTGTGCGCTCCTCTATGCCATCCCCCAGACCTCCCTGCTGGGCGCCGTGCTGGTCACCGGCTACCTCGGCGGCGCCGTTGCCACCCACGTCCGGGTCCTGCAGTCGGTCTGGTTCGCCCCGGCCCTGCTCGGTGCGGTCGCCTGGCTGGGCCTATTCCTCCGCGAGCCTCGCCTCCGGGCGCTCTTGCCTCTGCGCCGCGCGCCCTGACGCCCGTCCGCGCGAGTGCCGTCCGCGAGCCGACCGCCGAGGGGTGCCGCGCTCCACGGAGCCCGTCGCTCCCGGTGCGCGCCGGCCGGAGCGCACGGCCCGGGGGGCCCGGGCCTCCCGACGCTCGCCTCGTCTCCTCTTCCCGCCGGCCCTCCTGACGTTCTCCTCGACCCGGTAGCGCACCATCTCCCGGACGAGGTCGTAGGGCGGCGCCCCGGGGAGCGGGAACCGGACGGCGCCGCTCGAGCTCTTGTACGTGCCGAGTCGCTTCTTGAAGGCCTCGATCCCGCTCGAAGTCGGGTAGAAGCCGATGTGGTGCTCGAAGGCGGCGAAGTACACCAGCGGACCGTGGAGGTCGAAGGTGGGTATTCCGTAGGAGATCCTTTCGACGGCCGAGGGCGCCTCCTCCCTGACCAGGTTGCGGAGCTTCGCGAGGATCGCTCTCACCCTCGGCGGGTACCTCGCGACGTACCCGTCGACCGTCTTGGGAGCGGTACCTCGCGCGTCCACGGGCAGGTCCTCCCATCGGGCAGGCAGTGAGTGCACAGTCTACTTTCGCCGGAGCGAGCCGCGCCACCGGAACCGGGACACTCCGCCGAGGACCCAGTCCTCCGCCCACTCGCGGCCTCGATGGACCGAGGGCGGCGCTGGTGATGCCTTGCCCTGGCCCGGGGTATACCTTGGAGCCCACTCGAGCAACCGTTCACGGACGCAAAGGGGTCAGCAGAATGCGGCGCATACTCGCTCTCGGCACGCTCGCCCTGTCCTCCTGCTCGAACCCGGCCACGCCGGCCGGGTACGTCGGCTACCTGACGCGGGGTGCCGTCGTCGGGAGGGCCTCCTACGTGGGACTGCAGACGGGCCCCACGAGCTTCGGCCTGGGCTGGATGCTGAACGTCTTCAACGTTTCGGTGACGCCGTTCAGTTACAGCGAGGACTTCACCGGCGACAATGCCGTGCTCGCGCACGACAAGCTCCTCGTGGGCTTCCGCGGTCACATCGTCTTCCGGGTCCGGCCCGGTCGCGTGAAGGAGTTCGTGGAGCAGTACACGACGCTCAACGAGGGGAAGGACCAGGTGCAACTGGCGTTCGGGAACTTCCTCAAGGAGCCCCTGCGGACGGAGATCCGCGTGGCCGTCGCCCGGTACGACGCCTTCTCTCTGAACGACAACATCTCGAAGATCAACGAGGACCTGACGGCCTGGGCGCAGGAGAAGACGAAGGACACTCCGTTCGAGGTGTTGAACGTGGTGGTCGGCAACATCCAGTTCCCGCCCGTCGTGTCCCAAGCCGTCGTGACCAAGCTCGCGGCCGAGCAGGAGTTGGAGACGCGATCGACACAGGTCGCGATCGCGCGGAAGGACGCGGAGAAGCGGGTCGTCGAAGCGGAGGGCATCGCGCGGGCCACCCAGATCATCCAGCAGCGACTCACCCCGCTCTACATCCAGCACGAGGCCATCGAGGCGCAGAAGGCGATGGTCAACGGCCCGAACCACACGACCATCTACATCCCGGTCGGCCCCATGGGCGTGCCGCTCGTGGGCACCCTGAAAGCAGGCGAGTCCACTGCGAAGCCCTGACCCGTGATCTCCTGGACCGGCGCCTCTATTGCGGCAACCCTGCCTCCTCGATGGTGTTATAGAAGTGGCCCGTTCGGGGCGAGCGACGTGATCCGACAGGACGCAACGGTGTTCCGAGGAACTTGCTTCGTGCGGCGGCGCCGCCAAGCGCCCGCCGGCGCGGGTGGTCCCGCATGATCTGCGCCAGGGCACTTGCCCTCTTCGTCGCCCTCGGCCCTGCGCCCGCGTCGATCGGGTCGGGCGAGGGCGCGCCGGAGCGCACGGTCCTTCTCGCGCAGGCCGGCGAGCCGGCTGCGCAGCCGCCGTCTCCGGCGCCCGTTAGCCCCCCTCCTCCGCCACCGACGGAGAACCCCACGCCTCCGCCCGACCAGGCGGGAGCGCCCGACGGCGAGGCGCCTCCTGAAGGACAGTGGGTCTACACGGCGGAGTACGGCTGGGTGTGGATGCCGTACGGACAGGCCTATACGAATGTGCCCACGAACGGCGCGACGCCGAACATGTACGTCTACTACCCGAGCGTCGGATGGTGTTGGATGGTCGCTCCCTGGGTTTGGGGCTGGGGACCGATGCCGTACTTCGGCGTCCACGGGCCGAAGCGCTTCTCCTGGCACGGGAACGGCTACGGCCATTGGTACGGGTACAAGGGTGGCGCATACGGTCCAGGATGGAACGGCGGCGGCTACTGGCGCGCCGGGCAGTGGACCGGCCCGGGTCGCGGGTATCCAGCTCCGTACAAAGGATCGGCCCCGCCCAAGACCGTCCACACGGCGGCCCACGGCCCAGGCACCGGTGGTGCAGGAGAGCGTCACTAGTTCCGGCGGCGTGCCCTGGACCGGCTGGGAGTGCCGGGGCCCAGGAGGTCGCGCGGGGCCGGGGCGCGCCTCGGAAGCGGACGTTCGCTCCACGTGCTCCACGGAACCGCGGCGAGACACCCATTGCCAGGGAGGCTCCTCGTGGTCGCCTCCGCTGGCTCGCGGCCCGATGGAGACAGGGCATTCTTCCCGGGCGGGTCGGTTCTCCGCGTGCCCGGCTCGAGGCACCAGGTGAGGGATATGTCGGCTATGACTCGCGGAATCGCGCTCGTGGGAGCGGTCGGCAGCATCGTTCTCGCGAGCTGCGGCGGCAGCAGCAGCGGCAGCGGCGGAGGAACCGAGTCCACGACCGCCTCGATATTCGGGACGGTGAGCGGCGCCACGGCCGCGGGCGTCCCCGTCGTTCTGTCGGGCGCCGCCACGGCCTCGACCGTGACGGACGCCTCGGGCGCCTACGCCTTTCTGGGCCTCGCCAACGGAACGTACACGGTCACCCCCGCGCTGGGGGGCTTCACCGTCTCGCCCGCGAGCCTCTCGGTGACGTTGACCGGGACGAACGTCTCCGGCCAGGACTTCACGACGAGCGAGGCCAACGTGCCGGGGCCGGGCTGCAGCGCGGACAGCTGGTGCTGGACGAATCCACGGCCGCAGGGCAACTCGCTCTCCGGCGTGTGGGGCAGCTCCGCGACCGACGTCTGGGCCGTCGGCGCCCTGGGCACGATCCTGCACTGGAACGGCGGCGCCTGGTCGGGGACGGCGAGCGGGACGGCGATTCCGCTCAACGGCGTGTGGGGGAGCTCCGCGACCGACGTCTGGGCCGTCGGCCAGAACGGCACCATCCTGCACTGGAACGGCGGCACCTGGTCGAGCGCGGCGAGCGGGACGACTGCGTCCCTTAACGCCGTCTGGGGGAGCTCCGCGACCGACGTCTGGGCGGTGGGCCAGAGCGGCACCGTCCTTCACTGGAACGGCAGCACCTGGTCGAGCGCCACGACCGGGGAGAGCGCGTTCTACGCGACGCTGTCGGGGGTCTGGGGGAGTTCCGCGACCGACGTCTGGGCGGTGGGCGACTTCGGCACGCTCCTGCACTGGAACGGCACGGCGTGGTCGAGCACCTCGACCGTGTCGCTGTCCGGCATCTCGGGAACCTCCTCGACCGACGCCTGGGCCGTGGGGCCGGCCGGGGCCATCCAGCACTGGAACGGAAGCGCCTGGTCGAGCGCGGCGAGCGGGACGACGAGCGCGCTCTTCTCGGTCTGGGGGAGCGTGGCGACCGACGTGTGGGCCGTGGGCGAGGGAGGCGCGATCCTGCACTGGGACGGCAGCGCATGGTCGGCCGCCGCCCCGCCAAGCGAGAGCACCCTCTCGGCCGTCTGGGGCAGCTCGGGAAGCGACGTCTGGGCGGTGGGCGAGGGCGGCGCGATCCTGCACTGGGACGGCGGCGCGTGGTCGAGCTCCAAGGCCGGGAGCGCGAGCACCCTCTCGGCGGTCTTTGGCAGCTCGACGACCGCCGTCTGGGCGGCGGGCGCGTCCGGCGGAATCTTGCAGTGGAACGGCGAGACCTGGTCGAGCGCGGCGAGCGGAGCCCTGAACGACTGGATCGCTTCCATCTGGGGCAGCTCGGCCACCGACGCGTGGGCGGTCGGCTACGCGGGCGGAAGCGGCGCGATCCTGCACTGGGACGGCAGCGCGTGGTCGAGCGAGGCGATCGGGCAAACGAGCCCGCTCTCCGCCGTCTGGGGGAGCTCGGCGAGGAACGTCTGGGCGGTCGGGCAGAGCGGGACGATCTTGAACTGGAACGGCAGCGCCTGGTCGAGCGTGTCGAGCGGGGTGACGGTCCCGCTCCTCGGCGTCTGGGGGAGCTCGGCCACCGACGTCTGGGCGGTGGGACAGGGCGGCACCATCCTGCACTGGAACGGCGGCGGCTGGGCGAGCGTGGCAAGCAGCGCGACGGTCTGGCTCCGGGGCATCTGGGGCAGCTCGGCGACCGACGTCTGGGCGGTCGGATACGGCGGCACGATCGTGCACTGGAACGGCAGCGCCTGGTCGATCGCGGCGAGCGGAACGGGGGCCTCGCTCCACGACGTCTGGGGCAGCTCGGCGACCGACGTCTGGGCGGTGGGCCAGAACGGCACCATCCTCCACTGGAACGGCAGCGCGTGGTCGGGCGCAGCGAGCGGTACGACGGCGCCGCTCTACGGCATCTGGGGAAGCTCGACGACCGACGTCTGGGCCGTCGGGGACGCGGGGACGATCCTGCACTTCTCGCCGTGACCGAACCGATGCGACTCGAAGGACGGCGGGGAGACAGGCGGCGGCCGGATCGGTTGCGCGCCTCTCGGGTTCACTGACGGCGTAGAACGGGTCGGGCCGAGGCCGTCCTGCCCCGGACTTCGGGTCCGGGACCGGATCGCCAATTCGCCCGGCGCCGTTCGCATTGGGCGGGCCACTTGGCGTATCGTGCCGGGCTCATGCACGTCTACCTGGCCTACGTTCGGGACGCGGACTACTTCCACCTGCTCCCCGCCGAGCGCGTCGACGACGGCCCGGACGGGCGCGTCCGGGTGATGGCCTTCCCGCCGCTCGGCATCCAGACGCTCGCGCCGGTGCTGCGCCAGCACGGGCACCGGGTGCGGATGTTCGACACCTGCCACCCGCGCATGGGCCCCGGGGACATCGCCGAGGCGGCGCGAGAGGAGCGGCCCGACGCCGTCGCGCTCTCCTTCCTCTCCGTGACGGCCTACCCTGCCCTCAAGGAGGCGGCGCGGCGAATCAAGGAGGCGAACCCCAGCATCCCCATCATCGTCGGCGGAGCGTTCGCCTCGATCAGCCCCGACCGGATCCTGGAGGACTGCCCGTTCATCGACCACGTCGGCGCCGGAGAGGGAGAGGAGCTGCTGCCCGAGTACCTGGCCCATCTCGCCGACCCGGGAGCCGTTGGCGGGGTTTCGTGGCGCAGGGACGGCAAGGTGGTCCGCAACGCCGCTCGGCCACTGCTGCGAGACCTCGACCGGTTTCCCTACGCCGACCGCGAGAGCCTCCCCATCGACTACATCGAATCACTTCCGCTCGACGTCCCTGCGGTGCTCTCCCTCGACAAGTTCTGCACCATCCAGACGTCGCGCGGCTGCCCGTACACCTGCATCTACTGCGACATCCCCTCGCTCGCGGAGGGCAAGTGGCGCAGCCGGTCTCCCGAACACGTCCTCGGCGAGATGCAGCAGCTCTCGGATCGCGGGTACCGCTCGATCTACCTCACCGACGACCACTTCCTCCTCAAGCGAAAGCGCATCGCCGCCATCTGCAACGGGATCATCGATCGAAACCTCCAGTTCAAGTGGGGCTGCGAGGGGCGCGTGGACTCGGTGGGGGTAGAGCAGCTGCCGATCATGGGCAAGGCCCGGTGCAACTGGCTCGCCTACGGCATCGAGTCCGGCACGCAGAAGATGCTCGACCGCCTGGAGAAGCGGCAGACCCTCGCGCAGGTCGAGAACGCCGTGAGCGAGGCGAAGCGAAACGGCATCGCGCGGGTGCACGGGTTCTTCGTCATCGGCGGTCCCGGCGAGATCTCCGACGACATTCGCGAAACCTTCCGGTACGCGGCGCGACTCCAGATCGACACCTTTGGCTTCAACCGCTTGGCAGTCTACCGGGGCACCCCGCTCTGGCAGGAGTACGTGAGTCGCGGCATCGTCGACGACGTCCGCGACTGGGATAAGACCTTCAAGTGCTGCGACATCGACCCGGACACGGTGCCGAACGACGAGGTGAACCGGATCCGCATGAAGGGGTACCTCCGGCTGCTGGCGCACCGGGTCGCGACCCGGCCGCTGCGCACCTGGGACCTCCTCCGCACGTTCAGCCGCCACATGTCCTGGCGCGACCTGGGCAGGCTCGTCAGCGGGCCGTTCCGGCCCAAGCCGGCGGCGGTTTCCTCCCTCCCCGCGCGGATGGTGGAGGCCGGCCTGTCCGCGCCGGTCCGGCCGGCGAAGGCGGCCCCCGGGTGCCAGGGAATGCCTACCGGGGCCGGCGTCCGGCCCTTCCCGATCCAGCCGGAGCCTGCGCGCGCCCCCACGACCGGCGACGGCGCCTAGCCGCCCGTTGCCCTGCGGGCTTCCCGGGCGCACACTTCGCTTCGCGCAGGAGGCGCACGCCACCCTGACCAGCCGATCTCCAGTCGCGGATCTCATCGGCGCGAGCCAACTCGCGGTCGACGCGACCACCGGCCTCTCGCAGGTCGTCGAGGGGATGCACGCGGCCATCGCTCGCCCCGTTCTGCGGCGCGCGCCGCCCGGCAGGACCGGCGGCATCACCGGCTTCGTCTACGGGAGCATCCGCGGGGTGACCCGTGGCGTGGGGCTCGGGGTGAGCGTGCTCCTCCCCGCGGTGGGCCGGGGCCTGCCCCTCCGCGCGTCGTCCCCCCGAAGGGACGCGACGCTGGCGGCCCTGAATGGCGTGGTCGGGGACCATCTGGAATCGAGCGGAAATCCCCTGGCGATCCGCATGCGGGTGAGCCACCGCGGCCACCCGCTCCTCCTCGAGCGGCGAGCACTCTGGGCGGACATCCCACGGCCAACCGGGAGGCTGCTCGTCTTGGTCCACGGCCTGTGCGTGGGCAGTCGGCAGTGGAGGCGGCTCGGCCACGACCACGGGGAGGCGCTGAGCCGCGACCTCGGCTACACCGCGATCTACGTCGACTACAACAGCGGGCTCCACGTGTCTGCGAACGGGCGCGCCCTGTCGGAGCGGATCGAGGCTCTCGTGAAGCAGTGGCCGGTCCCTGTCCAGCAGCTCGCGATCCTCGGCCACAGCATGGGCGGCCTCGTGGCGCGCAGTGCATGCGTCCACGCCGCGTCGGCCGGTCACCGCTGGCCCCGGCGGCTGCGCTCTCTCGTCTTCCTCGGCACCCCGCACCACGGCGCACCGCTGGAGCGCGCCGGCAACTGGGTGGACGCCATCCTCGGCGTCAACCGCTACACCGCCCCTCTCGGGCGCCTAGGCCGGATCCGCAGCGCCGGCATCACCGACCTCCGCCACGGCAACCTGCTCGAGGCGGACTGGCAAGGCCGCGACCGGTTCGAGCTCGGGCGAGACCGCCGGACGCCCGTCCCGCTGCCAGCCGGCGTGCGTTGCCACGCCATCGCCGCGACGACCGCGTCGGCCGTGGGTCGCCGGCCGCCGGGCGACGGGCTCGTGCCGCTCGACAGCGCCCTCGGCCGCCACAGGGATGCGAGGCGGGCTCTTTCCTTCCCTGAATCGCGCCTTTGGGTGGCCCCCGGCTTGAAGCACCTCGACCTCCTCAGCCATCCCCAAGTCTACGACAGGATCCTCCGCTGGCTTCGCGCCACCCCGGAGACCTCGGGCCGCCTCGCTCGCCGAAGAGACGACCCGGCATACCCGGGCGCCCGCCGGCGGCGGCGATAAGAGGAAACCATGGGCAAGTGGGCAAGGACGTCGGATGGCTGGGCGGTGAATCTGGACGGCTCGGACGCCCGGGCCGTGTTCTCGCTTCCGCGCGTCGAGGTCCGCTCGAGCCCCCGAGGATGGCGCCTGCTGTGCTTCTTCCCGGACGGGACGCAGTCGGAGCGAGCGGGCAGCTCGCTTGGCAGCGACCTGGCGGCGAAGGCCGCCGCGATCGGCGAAGCGGGACGGATGCTCGGCCCCGAGCACGCAGGCGCGATCGCGGAGATCCTCGCCGCGCCCGCCTAGCCCCAATGTGATCGCTTGAGGCCCAACCCCCAAGCCGGGGGAACCCGTCGCCGTCGTGGGCCTCGGCGGCCTCGGCCACCTCGCGCTCCACTTCTCGCACGCGCTCGGCCTCGAGACGCTCGCGATCACCGAGCAGGCGAGCAAGAAGGAGGTGCGGAGGAAGATGGGAGCGGACGACGTGCCGGTGGCCGGCGCGCAACTCCGCCGGGGGCGCCGACGTGACCCTCTCCACCACCAGCGCGAGCAGGCAGGTCGCGAGCGCCTTCACCGGGCTGAGGCCCGGGGGCAGCTCGTCAACATGGGCGTGACCGACGGCCTCGTCGCCGTCGACCCCATGACCCTGATGACGGGGCAGCGGCAGCTCGGCGGAAGCTCGCAGGACGAGAGGAGCGACCTCATCGAGGCCCCCTCCAGCTCGTCGCGGTGGGGAAGGTGAGGCCGGTCATCGAGACCTACCCGCTCGAGGAGGCGAACGCGGTTCGGGAGCGGCTTGCGGCCGGCAAGGTCCGCTACCGCGCGGAGTTGCTACACGCGCGATAGGCGAGGATACCGCGGGCGGATCCCGCCTCGGGACGCGCGCCCCGGCGACCTGGCTCGCGCGAACGCCTTGCGCCGTGCCTTCAGGTGCCGAACAATGCGCCGTCCATGCTCACGGTGTTCCTGTCCGTCGCCCTCGCCGCCCTCCCGTGTGGGAGTTCCGGGAGGCACCGCGACTCGTCCGCCCGGGCCGCGTTCAGGCGGGAACATCCCTG
>Ga0335071_10007901_pt1 | contig 10925 bp, 11 predicted proteins | sample Lox_Sample_15_FD_206724 | JGI IMG/M metagenome (GOLD analysis project Ga0335071, IMG submission 206724) | Soil microbial communities from Loxahatchee National Wildlife Refuge, Florida, United States - Lox_Sample_1.5 | ecosystem: Environmental > Terrestrial > Soil > Wetlands | place: USA...
CGCAGAATCAGGTTCGAGATCGGTCAGAAGGGTTTCTGTACCCACACAGCCAACGCCCCGTTGTGTGGGCCACCGGCCTAGACAACGTCGCCGAGAATCACTTCACGCAGACTGATCGCCGCACAGATGGCAGCGGGCAGCAGAAAGTACAGAGCGCAGATAACGGTTGACATGGTCACTCCTTGGGGAATGGAAGTACAGTACATCTCCGGAATACACACGAATGTAATCACTTCCTAGTTACCTTCGGGAGCGGCTGGGTCCAGTTACCTGGCGGGCTGGCCCACCCTTTTCTGATCAACACTGATCCGAGGTTGCCCCAAATTAGGAATTCCGTTCGAAGGGTTGGGCCAGGTCCCCGAAGGGTTGGCGTAACATCTCGGTACAACCAAAGTGCACGCTACTGAGCGTGCTTTGCCAGCGGATCTCTGCTGAACGAACATTAGAATTGGACAGTGGCTCCCTGGCCGGCCCTGAAAACTGATGTGAGACAATGAGGTCGATCGCCTGACCCCGTAGCTCAAACGGATAGAGCCTCGGTTTCCTAAACCGATGATTCCGGTTCGATTCCGGACGGGGTCTCCAGCAAGTTCGGCCCCCACAACCAGCCACGCGCAAAGACTAAGGACATCTTCTTTCCCCGAGTCATTCGCGTCCGATTTCGAGCTCATTGCCGAGCGATGGTGAGGCTGCTTCCCAATTCTTTGCTTTTAATTTACCTTTCCAGAGCTAAGGATCAGGGCATAATCGTGATTGTTTCTCCAGGATGTAGGGCACCTTGGAGGGATTCCATGGCGTACTCAGGCGAGTATTTCTGGGTCGTACTCTGCAAAAACCAACGCTTCCACCGCAAACAGAACCTGTACCGGCACAGCATTCCACTGGCCGAAACCGACGCCTATGCCCCGCCTCCGCAATTGAGCGGGGACATCCTTGTCCGGTGCGACGGCTGCGGAGAACAGTACAACTACGCACCAAAGGAAATCCTGCGCGCGGAACTGGAAGTCCCGAAGGGGTTCGTTCCCCACCCGCTTTTTTCTGGCATCTGAGTGCGTTCCGCCGAACGGCGCCGATCCAGTTCCCCCATCCCGGGCCCGCTGCACCGAGCCACTCCTGATTCGGTGCACCAAAGCAGTGCCTTGCAAGGTTCGAACTTCGTGCCCAGCGTAAGTTTCTGGTAACCTCTGCTGTGGCCCTGTTGTTCTTCTGAACGTAGGCACGCCGGCGGTTCTCTCGGGCACGCAATAGAAAGCTCATGTCCAAGGCTCACGAGCGCCAAGATTTCACCGACCTCTTATCGTCCAAGCGCGGGTTGATGTATTTGACCCCGAATGACTGGACTCTCCTGGCCGACAAGGCAAAGCGGATGCAATTCAAAAGCGGGGAGGCAATTGTCCAGAAAGGCAAGCGGACCCAAGGAGTGTTTTTGCTCCTTAATGGATCCGCACGTGTACAGCTTCCAATACGCCTGCGCGAGTCCGTTCCCGCGATCGGCGCTGGTGAAGTTTGCGGCGAGATCTCGTTTATCGACGATCTGCCTGCGACGGCCACGGTTCAGGCCCTCGAACCCGTGGAGGCGTTTTACCTCGAAAGATCAGTGCTTCAGGGGTTATTCGAACTCTTCCCGCATCTGGGATCTCGTTTCTACCGCTCCCTCGCGAGCAGCCTGTCCAGGCGACTGCGGGAGTTGATTGACACCGAAGCCTCGGCGAAGCCGACCTGAGATCGATCGAGCCGGTGGTGTGTGCTAGCCTACTGAGGGTCATGGTGCGTGCTCGATGCACATGGTCCGCAGGTTTCCCTTTCCGTTGTTTTGTATGGTCGATTCCGAAAGCCTGAAGTTGGCATTGCTGTCGGCGGGTGTACTGGGATTCCGCCACGGGCTGGACTACGACCATATTGCGGCCATCACCGACATCAGCAGCGTGCAGGCGAGGGCGCGGGATGCGATGCGCTTTGGCCTGTTATACGTCGCGGGACACGCAACCACGGTGGCCGTGCTGGGCGCATTCGCGATCGGCTTCCGCCTCACGCTGCCGGCCGCCAGCGATCGCTGGGCCGAGCGGCTCGTAGGCCTCACGCTGCTCACGCTCGGGCTGTATGTATTGGGAACTTTTTTCCGGCCGACAACCCATCATCACGCCCATCCGCGAACCAGAATCACATTGCTCATGAACGGCTTGTTGTGGATCTACTGGAAGCTGACCCGGATTTTCGGGGGAACGCGGGTAGAAGCCCCGCAGGTGTTCAAAGACGGGTACGGGAACTCTTCCACGTTCCTGGTGGGCGTTATCCATGGCTTGGGGGCCGAAACGCCGACTCAATTACTGCTCTTTTTAGTCGCGGCCAACCTGGGCGGCACCGGCGCGGGATTAGTGGGTCTTCTGATGTTCATCATCGGGCTGCTGGTGATGAATACGCTAATGTGTGGTTTGGCTGCGGGATTGTTTTCCCTGGATAAGCTGCGAGACTGGTTGGCTCCAAATGGGACGGCCAGCGGGCCTGTCTCCCGCGGCTTGACTACAGTCATGGATGCAATCAGCGCGCATGCCCTGCCTAGCCTGAGTTTGCTCACGTCGGCATACAGCATCGTGGTAGGGACAATTTTCCTGATGGGTGCAGCCGACAAGCTGCCATCCCTGACCGGCTAACTTAGTTCCACGCTCGATCCCAGCGATTCTTTACGTTACCCCGAAAATTAAAGAGCGTCCCGAAACTCTTTCGAGTCGCGGGACGCCCGAACAGCCCTCCCCCAAGAACTGCTCAACGACAATGTATCGAACCCCTCGGCTAAAGGAATATTCCACGTTGGTGCTATCCGCGGGCCCAATCGTTGCATACGAGTAAGTGATTGAATCTGAATCGGGTTGCAGTATGGCGTGGGAGATTTGCACAGGTTGGAATTTTCTAACGCTGAAAAAACAGTCCGCCTGCGCCGTTACCCACGTAATCTCTCCGGGGGGATTACCATTGACCCCTCTTCGCTCGCCTCCATAGATTGGCGACAGGGGGTTGTATGAAAGATATCCATGAGGTCCTGCGGCAGAAGCAAGCGAAGTATGCGCAATTGGGTAAGCAGATTGAGATGCTGCAGCAGGCAGCAGAAAAGCTGCGTGAGGTGGCGCCGCTGTTAGCCGAGAATGAAGACGAAGATAATGCTGTCTTGGCTGAAGTGGATGACAGCTCGAGTCAATCGGATGCAATGGCGGCCAAGGCCGGTGCCAATGCGGGTGGCGCATCTGCCTCCAAGGCCGCTCGCCCCGCAGCACCGCGGTGGCCGTAGACCGACTGACGCGGTCAGTTCGAATTGATTTATGACCCTTCAGGCACTACTTGTTTCCAGCGACGATGCAGCAGCGGACGTGCTCGGCAGAGTACTGCCTGCACTGGGGCTTGCCCTGGATCGTTCCAGCGATCCAGAAACGACGCTAGCCAGAATCCAACAGCAAAAATTCGACGTTATTCTTGTCGACTACGATGAGCCCGAGGCGGCCGATGCTGTGCTCCGCGTGGATGCGCAACTCGGAATTGGAGCACTCAGCGTAGCGCTGCTAGCCGATCCCACAAAAGTCCGGCAGATTCTCAACAGTGGCGCCCAGTTTGTCCTCTATAAACCTCTTTCCGATGACAGAGTGCGGGCGGGCTTACGCGCCATGGCTGCCCTGTTGAACCGGGAACGGCGCAGGGCGTTTCGAGTTCCCGTACAGGCGCCCGTAGAAATCACCCTTCCCGACAACCGCAAGGTGGAAGGGATCTTACTGGACCTTTCCGAAACCGGAATGGATGTTCTGACGGCGGAGGCTCAGAGCGCGGGATCCTTGCTGGCGTTCCATTTCCAGTTGGCTGACGGGAGCCTTGCCGTCGATGCTCATGGGCAGGTTGCTTGGGCGAATCCGAACGGCCAAACCGGAGTTCACTTCGTCGACGTGCCGGAGTCAGTGCGCGCGGGTCTGAAGGCCTGGCTGAAAGCGGCCGTGGCAGGTTCCGGAGCTGACCTTGATGAAACCGTACCCCACTGCAAGCTGACAGATCTGAGCCTGGGCGGATGCTATGTAGAGACCGATGCCCCGTTTCCCGAGCGCTCCTTGGTCGACCTCTGCCTCAGGACCGGCGAACTGGAAATTCATATTGAGGGCATGGTACGGGTAACCCATCCGGCAAGCGGCATGGGAGTGGAATTTCCGTCGCGCACGGCCGAGCAGCGGGCGCAAGTCGAGAACGTAATCAATTTCCTGCGAAATTGTCCAAGCACGACTCCGGAACTTATCATCTCCCCGCGTGCTCTGGTTGCGGACCTCACGCAATTCGAAGCCGGGGACGCTTCCCCGGAATCCTGCGAAATGGAAGATGCTTTGCTGGAACTGATCCGGCGGGGTTCGGAGTTGCAGCAGGAAGAATTCCTGATGGAATTGCGGCACCAGCGCAATCCGGAGACGGCCTCCGCTTCCGCCTAAGTTTCTTCCGGCATAATCCGATTCAGCCTCAAAATTTCCTTTGCAAATCCCGACATCCGTCTGCTCACGGACCACCGGCATGGCCGCGCAGCAAAGGCCTCCCGCTTAGTGACTGGTTCAGTAGGGTCAACTTGAAATGAGCGGCAGGCAGGTTCGAAGGAAGCAAGAGGATACGAGAGGCCCTGCGGATGAAAACTTTGCGATAGGTTGAAGGATCCGGCCCCGTCTCTGGCTCGAATCCTTCAACGTATCTTGTCTGTTCCACCCCTAATGTCAGCAAGCTAGCGAATCCTGATTGCGCCCTGATGTCAGAAATATTAAATCTGAATGAAATGTGTAGACTGGGAGCGACTTCGTGGGTGAGCTCGAACTCTGAACAAGCGGATTAAAGCGATTCCGGGAACGGCACAGTCCAGCAACCTTCGTCAGGGCGCGACGTCCGTCCGCGCGCGGTCTTCCTTTGTTTGGGCGCCTCTGCTGGCAACCGGGATGGCGGCTTTTGCGGTTGAGATTCCCTTCTTTTTTTTCGGCACTCCGTCCGGGCACGACGTCGAGTTTCATTTGTATTCCTGGCTGGAAGTACTGTCGCAGTGGAAGCAGGGGATCTGGTTTCCACGGTGGGCCGCAATGGCGCACTTCGGGTACGGTGAGCCGAGATTCATTTTCTACCCCCCAATCTCCTGGCTGACGGGAGCCTTGCTCAGCGCGATCATCCCCTGGAAGATCGCCTCGGCCGCATACATCTGGCTGGTTCTGATGCTGGCGGGAATGTCCACGTTTTTCCTTGCTCGCGAGTGGATGGAGCGTCGCGAGGCGATGTTTGCGGCCGTCTTCTATGCTGTCAATCCGTATCATCTGGTCATTGTCTACTGGAGAAGCGCATTTGCGGAATTGCTGGCGAGTTGTCTGGTTCCACTTCTGTTACTGTTCGTCTTGAAACTGGGAAAGGGAGAGCGTCGAACGGTATTTGCGCTGTCCGTGGTGCTGGCGGCGGCGTGGCTGACCAATGCACCCGCGGCGGTGATGATCCACTATTCTCTGGCGCTCCTGCTGCTTTTGTGGGCATGGCAAGAACGATCGGCGCAGATTCTGACTTGGGGTGCGGTTGCTGTTCTGTTGGGAGCGTGTCTTTCGGCGTTCTATCTTCTCCCAGCGACCTACGAGCAGCGTTGGGTCAACATCGCGGAAGCAGTTTCAGCCGGATCTAGGCCGGAGGACAACTTCCTCTTCGTCCATACAAGCGATGCGGCCCATGACGCATTCAACCGGATTATTTCCTGGATCGCGATCCTCGAGATCGCAGTAACAGTTGTCGCGGCTTGGGCGGCTCGAGCCTGGCGAGGGGAAAGGCCTGGAGTTTGGAATTGCCTCGTAGGCTGGGGAGCTGCTTGCAGCATTCTGATGTTCCCGCTCGCGGCACTCGTATGGAGGCTGCTGCCAAAACTCGCATTCATGCAGTTTCCCTGGAGATGGTTGTTGTGCCTGAGCATGATCTTCGTACTCATGGTCAACGCCGCTCTGCGCCGCTGGTGGATGCGGATTGCAGTTTATGCCATCGCTGTTCTCGTAATCACGACGGCCTGGATAAGAATCCAGGCACCATGGTGGGACAACGCGGCCGACCTGAAAGAGATGCGAGACAACATGAGCGACGGAATCGGCTATGAGGGGACAGACGAGTACACCCCCGTGGGAACCGAGCCGTCGGCCATCGACAAGGATGCATGGAAAGTTCGAGGCGAGGGCGGCGCGCATGCAGCAATTCACGTGCAGCAGTGGTCGGCAGAATCGAAGTCCTTCACCGCCGAGATGTCTGGCGCCGATCACCTCTTGATCAAGCTCTTCGCGTATCCTGCATGGAAGGTGGAGGTAAACGGCCGTTTCGTCGAGACCGCCAGGCAGGAGAGTACGGGACAGATGCTGGTCCCGGTCGAGGCTGGCATGAATCACGTTCAGATCACCTTCGGTCGGACATGGGACCGGACACTGGGAGGCTTGATTTCCCTGGTTACGATTCTGCTCATCACCGGTTTGTACTTCGCTCCCAGAATTCGCAAGGCGTGACCCTCCTTGCGGTACGGTACACTCCACTGAAAAGCATACGAAAGTACACGGAAACGATGCGCCGAGTCTTGATAGCAACATCTAACCCGGGAAAATTGCGCGATTTTACCGGAGCGGCGGCGGCACATAAGGTCGAAATCTCAGGAATCCCAAACTTCTCATCCCTGCCGCTCGTCGTTGAGGACGGCACTACGTTCGAGGAAAACGCGCTCAAAAAGGCCGTGGAGTACAGCCGGTACGCTCCGGGAGAAATAGTTGTGGCGGACGATTCCGGACTCGAGATTGATGCCTTGGGCGGCGCGCCCGGAGTGCACTCGGCCCGGTACGCGGCTCCGGACCTGCATGGTTTGGAACCGCACGAAGCTGACGCGAATACCGACGATGATGCCAACAATGCGCGGGTGATTCGCGAATTGCAGGCGATTCCTCCCGAGAAACGAACCGGTCGGTTCGTGTGTGTTTTGACCGCGGCCCGGAATGGCGAGGAATTGGCGAGTTTCCGTGGGGTTGCAGAGGGAACGATTCTGGATGCGCCCCGGGGAAAAAACGGATTCGGGTACGATCCGCTCTTCTTCTTCCCGCACATCGGCAAAACATTCGCGGAATTAAGCGCGGAAGAGAAAGCCCAATACAGCCACCGCGGGGCTGCCTTTCGGAAATTTCTTGCCTGGTGCGGATCGTAATTCCTTTCCTGAGCTTTCTCCACTCGCACGGTCATCGCGAAGGCGCACGCTTCCACGCGCACAGAGGGGTCACCCCATATGGGAAGCCGCCGCTGGATCCTTCGCTCCGCCTGAACTACGGTTCCGCCTCAGGATTACGCCGCTTGGGCGCATTCGCTGAACACCGTTCGCGCGAGTTGACTTCACTTCTCCCAGCGCAAGATAATAAAGGGTTCTTTTCTCATCGCTGGGGTGATAAGGAGCGCTTCTTGGCATCAGCCAGTTCTTCTGCTCCCGTTTTGCATGGTGTCGCGCCGTTACGGGCCGGTCGGGGTATTTCGTTTTTTCTGAGGCGGCTGCACTCTCTTACCGGGATCGTTCCGGTCGGCGCATTCCTTTTTGAACATATCCTCATTTCCAATTCCACGGCAATCGGCCAGAACGGGCCCGCTGCTTACGCACGGCAAGTCACATTTTTGGGCAATCTTCCGCTGGTCTTCTTCCTGGAGTTGTTCGGTATATGGCTGCCGATTGCCTATCACGGGTTGTACGGGTTTTACATCTGGTACCGCGGGGATGCGAACAACGTCTCTTATCCATGGAGCGGAAACTGGATGTACACCCTGCAGCGGTGGACGGGAGGAATCGCGTTCATCTACATCGTATGGCACGTGTATACGATGCGGTTTCTTGGCACCGATCTTCACCTGGATCCAAGTGCTTCTTTCGGCAAAGTGCAGCATGAAGTGTTTCAGACTCCGCTTTTCCTTTTCTATGTCATCGGGCTGATTGCTGCTTCCTGGCATTTTGCTTATGGCATTTGGCTGTTCTGTGCGAAATGGGGTGTCGTAGTCGGCGATATCGCGCAGAAGCGTCTTTTGATTCTGTGCCTCGCATTCTTCTTCGTATTGAGCGGCGTTGGGTTGGCCAGTTTGGCTTCGTTCCGTTCCCTTCCGCAACAACCGTACCAGTCGGGCACGGTGAACGATCGCAATATCACGCAGCTCCGGTAAAGGAAATCATGGCAGCAGCTCCGAAGATCATAGTAGTGGGTGGTGGCCTCGCCGGGTTGGCGGCGGTAATTAAGATCGCCGAGATGGGCGGTGAGGTCGATCTCTTCTCGATTGTTCCGGTCAAGCGTTCGCACTCGGTGTGCGCCCAGGGCGGCATCAACGCAGCCAAGAACTTGAAGGGTGAGGGCGATTCCACGTGGCAGCATTTCGACGACACCGTTTACGGCGGCGACTTTCTGGCGAATCAACCTCCCGTAAAAGACATGTGCGACGCGGCTCCGGGAATTATCGATCTGCTCGACCGCATGGGAGTTCCGTTCAATCGCACACCGGAAGGTCTGCTGGATTTCCGGCGCTTTGGAGGAACCCTGTATAACCGCACCGCCTTTGCCGGGGCCACGACGGGACAGCAACTCCTCTACGCGCTCGACGAGCAAGTGCGGCGGTACGAGTCCGAAGGTAAGGTAAAGAAATACGAGCACTGGGAATTCTTGTCGGCGGTGCTCGATGGCAACCGCGTGTGCCGCGGCATTTGCGCCATGGACTTGCGGTCGATGGAAGTCCGCACCTTCCCTGCCGACGCGATCATCATTGCGACTGGCGGCGTGGGCGCGATTTTTGGAAAATCCACAAATTCCGTGGTGTGCACGGGATCGGCGCAATCTGCGCTGTATCAGCAAGGGTGCTATTACGCCAATGGCGAGTTCATCCAGGTGCACCCCACGTCCATTCCGGGTGAGGACAAGCTGCGATTGATGTCGGAGTCGGCGCGCGGCGAGGGTGGGCGGGTTTGGGTTCCGAAGAATGCCGGGGACAAGCGTGATCCCAAGTCAATTCCGCAGAGCGAGCGCTGGTACTTCCTGGAGGAGTGGTATCCGAAGTATGGGAACCTTGTTCCCCGCGACGTAGCGACGCGCGCCATCTTCAAAGTTGTGTACGAGTACAACCTCGGCATTGATGGCAAGCCGATGGTTTATCTCGACCTGACTCACATCGATCGCAAGACTCTTGATCGAAAACTCGAAGGCATCCTCGAGATCTACGAGAAGTTCGTTGGCGACGATCCGCGGGATACGCCAATGAAGATTTTCCCCGGCATGCATTACACCATGGGCGGCCTTTGGGTCGATTACAAGCAGGCGACGAACATCCCCGGAGTCTTTGCGGCCGGCGAATGTGAATATCAGTACCACGGGGCCAACCGGTTGGGGGCCAATTCGCTGGTATCGTGCATCTACGGCGGCGGCGTAGCCGGCCCGGCCGCGGTGAAGTATGCGCGCGGACTGCAGGGTGCGCCCGACGGCGACGGCCACTATGAGGCCGAGAAGAAGAAGCAGGAGGCCAGCAACGCCCTGCTCATGAAGAATGAGGGCAATGAGAACCCGGTGAAGTTGTGGCGGGAACTGGGCGAGTTGATGACCAAGGACTGCACGGTCATCCGCTACAACAAGAACCTGCAGCAGACGGATGCGAAGCTGGTCGAGTTCCTGGAGCGCTACCGAAAGATCAACCTGAGCGACCGCACGCTGTGGGCAAATACGACGGTGGTCTTTGCGCGGCAGCTATACAACATGCTGCAATTGGCCCGCGTAATCGCACAGGGAGCCCGCATGCGGGATGAATCGCGCGGCGCCCACTACAAGCCGGACTTCCCCGACCGCGACGACAAGAATTGGCTGAAAACAACGAAAGCATATTTCGCGCCGGATGCAGACGAACCGAAGTTCGAGTTTGAACCGGTGGATGTATCGCTGATACAGCCGAGGGCAAGGAAGTACTGATTATGAAGGGCGGACGCATTCGTCCGTCCCGCGAGCGAAGCGACGTAACGGTTTTCATTGCGCGCTTTGCGCAACCTCGGACGAAGGCGTCCGGGGCTACATGGATGAGGTAGAGGCATAGAAGCGAATGGCTGATAAATCCGTCATCATAAAAATCAAGCGTCAACCTACTCCCACATCCAAAGCGTACTGGGAAGAGTTCTCCGTTCCTTATCGGCCCAACATGAACGTGATCTCGGCGCTCATGGATATTGCGGCCGACCCCGTCACGAAAGATGGCAAGGCGACCACGCCCATCACTTACGACTCGAACTGTCTTGAGGAGGTCTGCGGATCGTGCGCCATGCTGATCAACGGCAAGGCACGGATGGCCTGCTCGGCTCTCATCGACCAACTGGAGCAGCCCATTCGGCTGCAGCCATTCTCCAAATTCCCGGTCGTGCGCGACCTGGCGGTGGACCGCAGCGTTTTGTTCGAAAACCTCAAGACCGTCAAGGCATGGGTGCCGATCGATGGAAGCTACGACCTCGGTCCCGGGCCGCGGCTTTCGCCGGAGGAGCAGGAATCGGCCTATCCTCTGTCGCGCTGCATCTCTTGCTGCTGCTGCATGGAGGCCTGCCCTCAATTCGACGAGCAGACTGGATTTGTCGGCGCAGCAACCATTTCTCAGGTGCGCCTTTTCAACACGCATCCGACGGGAAAGGCACTGAAGCGCGAGCGACTGGCAGCTCTCATGGGCGACGGCGGGATCCAAGAGTGCGGCTACGCCCAGAACTGCGTCGAGGTCTGCCCCAAGGACATTCCGCTGACGAAGTCGATCTCTGAAGTGGGTGGGCAGGTCATGAAACAGGCGCTTGGTGACCTGTTTCGGCGCTGAATTTTGTCACTTTGCTCCGGCCGGATTTCACTTCGAGCCGGCCGTATTCCTCCAAGTTATAGCCAGTACACCCG
>Ga0335071_10007902_pt1 | contig 10924 bp, 12 predicted proteins | sample Lox_Sample_15_FD_206724 | JGI IMG/M metagenome (GOLD analysis project Ga0335071, IMG submission 206724) | Soil microbial communities from Loxahatchee National Wildlife Refuge, Florida, United States - Lox_Sample_1.5 | ecosystem: Environmental > Terrestrial > Soil > Wetlands | place: USA...
GGACGAGGCGGTGGCCGTCTATGGCCACTTCGCCTACCAGACCGATGAGCGCGAGCTCAGGGAGCTGTTCAAGGAGCTCGCGCGCAGCGAGTCTGGTCACCGCAACGGCCTCCGCCGGGTGATCGGGACCGTGCGTGACCCCGGGACCCCCGTCGTCCTGTTCTGCCCGCTCTGCGGCTGGGACATCGACTTCGGCCCCGCCCCTCGGGAGGGCGACGTGGGCAAGTGCCGCATGTGCCCCGGCCGGTTCGCGCTGCGCCTGGACGGCACGGGCGACTGGACGCTGGAGAGGCTGGCTCCCTGATGGGCGACCGCGACCCGACCGACCGCCGCTCCGGTCCGAGGGATCCGGCCGACCCGATCCCGCCGGAGGCGCGCGCCGCCAACCTCGCGCTCTGGAACCGCTGGACGCGGATCCATGAGAAGAGCGCGTTCTACGACGTCGAGGGGTTCAAGGCCGGCGGCTCGTCGCTCTGGCCCCTGGAGCGCGACGAACTCGGGCCCTTCGTCCACGAGGGTACCTCGCTGTTGCACCTGCAGTGCCACTTCGGCCTCGACACACTCAGCTGGGCGCGCCTCGGCGCCGACGTCGTCGGCCTCGACTTCAGCGACGAGGCCGTCGGGCTGGCGCGGCGCCTGGCCGCAGAGACGGGGCTTGCCGGTCGCGCCGAGTTCGTCTGCGCCGACCTCTACGACGCCGGCGCTCACCTCGGCGGCCGGCGGTTCGACGTGGTCTTCGTCAGCTGGGGTGCCATCGAGTGGCTGCCCGACCTGGAGCGCTGGGCGGGCATCATCGCCCGGCACCTGAGGCCCGGCGGCGTCTTCTACCTGGCCGAGATCCACCCGCTGTACTCCGCGCTCGACGAGGTTCCCGGCGAGCACGACGTGCGCGTGCGCTACCGCCTCGTCCCCGCGCCCGACCAGCCGGACGTCGAGGCCGTCGAGGGCAGCTACGCCGACCGCGACGCGGACACGACCGGCCTCACCTGGTACGGCTGGGCACACAGCTTCGCCGAGATCCTCGGCGCTCTCACCGGCGCGGGCCTGCGGCTGGAGCACCTGCACGAGTTCCCCACCGCACCGGCTCCGGCCTGGGACTGGATGGTCCAGGACGAGGACCGCTGGTGGTGGCTGCCCGACGGCAGGGGCGGGCGCCGCAAGGATCTCCCGCTCAGCTTCTCCTTGAGGGCGAGCAAGCCGGCGGACGAGGCCCGTCGAGCGGGCGCAGCCGGGACGACCGGACCGGCCGGGCAGGAGGCCTGACGTGCTCGACGACTACCTCAAGGCCAACCTCGCGAGCTGGGACGAGGCCGTCGGCCTGCACGTGGGCTCGGAGCTCTACGACGTCGCCGGGTTCAAGGCCGGCAAGACCTCGCTCAGCGACATCGAGCTGAGCGAGCTCGGCCCCTTCGTCGGCGAGGGCACGACGCTCCTGCACCTGCAGTGCCACTTCGGCCTGGACACGCTGAGCTGGGCTCGCCGGGGCGCCGTCGTCACCGGCGCCGACTTCTCCGGAGAGGCCGTCAGGACGGCGCGCGCCCTGGCCGACGAGGTCGGCCTCCCCGCGCGCGCCACCTTCGTCCAGAGCGATGTCGAGCACCTCCCGGATGCGCTGCCCACGCGGTTCGACGTCGTCTTCACCTCCTGGGGCGTGCTCCTGTGGCTCGGTGACCTCGAGCGCTGGGCAGAGGTCGTCGACCACTTCCTCGAGCCCGGCGGGACGTTCTACATCGCCGAGTTCCACCCCTACGCGTTCCTGCTGGCCGAGGACACCACGCCCGACGCGCTGCGCATCGGCTACCCGTACTTCATGCACGGGGTCCCGCAGCGGTTCGACGAGGACGGCGACTACGCCGACGCCGAGGCGAAGCTCGAGCACACGGTGACCTTCGAATGGCTGCACGGGTTCGCCGAGATCGTCGACCCGCTGCTGCGCCGTGGCCTGCGGCTCGACTTCCTGCACGAGCTGCCGTTCACCGTCCCGGGACTGCCGTTTCCCTTCCTCGAGACGGACGACCGTGGGATGCTGCGCCTCAAGGGACACCACGAGGACTTCCCGCTCACCTTCACGCTCAAGATGACCAAGGAGACGCGATGACGGGCGACGACCCCCGGCTGCTCGGCGACGACGACCTCCTCGCCATCCTGGAGGACGCGATCGCCGACGAGCGCGCCGCGCAGGAGAAGTACCGCAAAGGCCTCGAGCACTGCGCCGACCATGAGGCCTGCCGGGTGTTCGAGCAGCTGCTGCACGAAGAGATCGCGCACGAGCGCGTGCTGCAGGCGCGCTACGTCGAGGTCAAGAAGCGCATCGGGCTGCGCAGCGGCGGCAGGAGCTGACGCCCAGCCAGGCGGCCCGCAACATTTCTTCACATGAGGGGACGCGGCCAGCCTTGACCGCTGCGTGCACCGAGCGTATTCTTTTGGTGCGCGTTCACAGTCAAAACTGTCGAGACGCGTGTCCCGTCAGGGGGACAAGTCCGGTGCTATCCCACCAGCACCGAGGCCCCTCGAAGGCGGCGCCCCCCCTCCAGGCGCCGCCTTCGCTTGTGTACGGCAGCCGGGGAGCCGACCGGTCAGCCCGCGGTCGCGCGCGCCCGGTCGCCCAGCGCGCGCAGGAGGGCGGGCACGCCTGCGCGCGGCACCACCAGGTCGGCGGCGTCCCGTACCGGCCGCGCCGCCTCCGCCACTGCCACCCCGAGCCCGGCCCATCGCAGCATGTCGACGTCGTTCATGCCGTCGCCCAGGGTGACGACCCGCTCACCGGGAACCCGGAGCCGCTCGCAGAGCCAGGCGAGGGCGCCGCTCTTGCTCACGGAGACGTCGGCGAACTCGATGTACTCGGGCTGCGACCGCACCACGTAGAGGCGCCCGGCCCACCGCTCCTGGAGGCCGGGCAGGATGAGTTCCACGTCGTCCGCCGAGGTGACCAGCACCAGTTTGGTCGGCGGCCGACGCTGCACCTCGTCCTCGAGGTCGGGCACGCTGTCGATCCCGACCTCGACGTGCTCGGCGTACCGGCGCGCCCACGGCGTGACCTCTTCCACGTACAGGCGGTCGTCGATGTACGCGTTGAGCTGGCGGCCCATCGCGCGCACGTGGCGGACCACCTCCGCGGCCGCCGCCCCGTCCATGGGCGTGTGGCGCTCCCACTCCCCGCTCCCAAGGTCGGCGACCAGCGCGCCCTGGTAGCACACCACCGGGCCCTCGACGACGCCCAGTCGGGCGGCGACCTTGCGCACGCTCTGGAACATGCGGCCGGTGCAGATCACGGTGCCCACACCGGCATCCTGCAGCCGCGCCAGCGCCTCCGGCAGGCCGGGCGCCCAGGCGATCTCACGGTCGACGAGCGTGCCGTCCAGGTCGGCCGCGACCAGCGCCGGGCGGAAGCCCTCCGGGAGGGCCGGCGCCGGAGCCTCCGTGCCGCCGGCGCTCACGCGGCGCCGTCCAACGGGGTTGTCTGTCTGCAGGACCCGGGAAAGGTCTGGACGTATCGCACAGCTCGGTACGCGGAGAAGAGTGACACCCCAGCGACCACGGGGAGCCTTCTCACGAAGACCTGGTGATTCCCAGGTCTTCGTTGCGTCATCGGCCCTTCTTGGCCGACCGCATCGAGGTGACGATGAGGTCGAGGCGGGCGATCTCGATGCCAGCGACCTTGCGCATGTCGTCGCGGAACGCGCGCAGGATGGCGCCCTGCACGTCACGCAGGTCGCACACCGGTACGTCGGCCTCGACGCGGACGTTCCATCCCGAGTCGTCCAGGACCACGCCGACCTCACCGACCTGCGAGCCCGGCAGCATGGACTCGAACCGGCGCCGCAGCGCCTTGCGGAGCGCCGGCACGGACAGCCTGGCCGTGCCGTCCTCGACGGTGAACTCGATCGCCTGCGGCGCTTCGCCCGGCGAGACCTGGCGGTAGGCGTACACGATGAGCACCACGGCGATCGCGCCGACCGCCGCGGCCGCCACGATGGTCGCGGTGGACGACTTCGCCGTGAGGTCGGTCCACCAGGCGGAGCCCTTCCAGTCGATGTCGGCGCTGCCGGCGAGCGCCGCCTGGCGCACCAGCGCCGCGCCGCACAGCAGCAGCGAGGCCAGACCGGCCACGACGGCGATGACGCGAGCGGCCGGCGTCACGGGAGGTGCCTCACGAGCTGCTTCACGCGGAGCACCTTGACGCGTACGTCGCAGCGCCCGAGGTCGAGGCCGGTGAGGCGGCTCACCTGGCGACGGGCCGCCTCGTCGACGGCCGTCCCGACGGCTTCGCCGCTGGCCAGCGGCCGGGCGCGGACCTGTACCCGGCCGCGCAGCTCGGCGCCGCGCTGCCAGAGCTCGGCGTCCGCGCGCACCACGTCCGCGTGCGCGCGCCCGGCCGCCGACGACACCAGCCGCTCGAGGTCTCCCCTCGGGACGAGCACGCCGCCGTCGCCGGTCGCCGAGGGCAGCCAGAGCGCGTCGGCGTCGTGCCGCAACACCATCCAGATCAGCGCGGCGATCACGGCCATGGCGAGCAGCAGCAGCCAGGCGAGCAGCGCGTGCCCGCCGCCGGGCGTGATGTACGGGAACGGCGAGAAGTCCCAGCCGACCACCACCGCCACCAGCCGAAGGGCGAAGAGCACCGCGACGACCCCGCCCGCCAGCAGCAGGAGGAACGTCGCGATGCGGGTCATGGCGCCGGCCGGCGCTCCGGCAGGCCGGCGTCTCTTACTCGGTGCCGCCAGCTTGCTCCTCCGGGAACACGACGTCGGTGATCATGACGTTGACGGCGCGGACCGGGAGCCCGGTAGTGGCCGTCACCTGCTCGCCGACCGCCTTGTGCACCGCCTCCGCGATGACCGGCACGCTGAACCCGAAGACGATGCTCATGGTGACGTCGATGTCGACGCTGCCGTCGCGCAGGTCCACTGAGATGCCCGGGGTACCCTTGTCGCCGCGCAGCCCCGCGAGCGCGCGGGCGCTCGTGCCGCCGAGGGCATGGATACCCTCGATGCCGCCGATCGCCTTGAAGGCGACCTTGGCGACCACGCTGTCGGAGATGGTGACGCCGCCCCTGCCGGGGGCCGCGTCGGGCTTCGCCGCATCGCTCATGGCACTCCTCCCGTCGTCGGTCGTCCGCCGCGCCTGCGCGGGCGCGGCCGCGGCTCACTCCCTTACTGTACCCGGCGCGGCCGTCGCGCACGAGCCGGCCGGGCTCGTGACGGAGTCCGTGTACGCCATGAGGCAAGACGGCGGGCGCGGACGAGCGCCGAACGGCGTCGCACGTGCTACCCACGGTCCGCTCAGTCGAGGGCGAGAGGCGGGTGGCGACGCAGTCTCGTCACCCGCACTTCGAGTAGCCGCACGTGCGGCACACCGCGCACCCGCCCTCGTGCTCGATGGCGCCGCCGCAATCCGGGCAGGCGCCTTGCGCGACCTCGACCAGCGAGAGCTGCGGCTCCGGCGCGTGGCCGACCTGCGCGGCGGCGCCGGCCACGTACCGCCGCTCGAGCGCCTTGCCGATGGCGTCGGCGCAGCTGAGCGTGGCGTTGGGACCCATGCCGTAGGGCACGTGGCAGCGGATACCCTTGAGCTGTTCCACGACCTCCTGCGGCGAGGCGCCCTTCTTGAGGGCGAGCGAGATGAGCCGGCCCAGCGCCTCGGTGTTGCTCGAGGCGCACCCGCCGGCCTTGCCCATGTTGGCGAACACCTCGCGGGCGCCGTACTCGTCGTCGTTCATGATGACGAAGAGCTTGCCGCAGCCGGTGTCGACGCGTTGGGTCTCGCCGGTGAGCAGCTGCGGGCGCGCCGGCCGCGTGGTGGCGATGCCGACGCCAGGCTCGGGCTCACGCTTCTTCTTGCTCTGGCCGACGTTGAGCACCTGCTCGTCGCGACTGCCGTCGCGGTAGATGGTGACGCCCTTGCAGCCGGTGCGGAAGGCCATGCGGTAGACGTTCTCGACGTCGTCGACGGTGGCCTCGTTGGGGAAGTTGACCGTCTTGGACACGGCGTTGTCGGTGTGCTTCTGGAACGCCGACTGCAGCTTGATGTGCCACTCGGGCGTGATGTCGTGCGCCGTGGCGAACACGCTCTGCACATCGGCCGGGACGCCGTCGACGTGCCGCGCCGTGCCGACCTCGGCGATCTTCTTCATGAGCTCGTCGCTGTAGAAGCCCCGGTCGCGGGCCACCTGCTCGAAGTAGGGGTGGCCCTCCACCATGCGGTCATCGTCGAGCACGTTTGCGCGCACGTAGCTGAGCGCGAACAGCGGCTCGATGCCGCTGGAGCAGCCAGCGATGATGCTGATGGTGCCGGTGGGCGCGATGGTGGTGACGGTGGCGTTGCGCACGCGCGCGCCCTCGGGACGGTCGAAGATGGAGCCGTCGAAGTTGGGGAAGACTCCCCGCTCGCGCGCGAGCTCCTCGCTCTCCGCGCGCGCCTCGTCGTGGATGAAGCCCATGACCTCACCGGCGATGCGGCACGCCTCCTCCGAGTCGTACGGCACCTGCAGGCGCAACAGCATGTCGGCGAAGCCCATCACGCCGAGGCCGATCTTGCGATTGCCCTTGGTCATGGCCTCGATCTCCGGCAGCGGGTACCGGTTGACGTCGATGACGTCGTCGAGGAAGCGGACGGCGGTGCGCACGACGCGCCCGAGCGTTCCGTAGTCGATGTGGCCGTCGGGGGCGACGCGCGCCAGGTTGATGGAGCCCAAATTACAAGATTCGTACGGCAACAATGGTTGCTCACCGCATGGATTTGTGCTCTCGATCTCGCCCAGGTGCGGGGTGGGGTTGTCCTCGTTGATGCGGTCGATGAAGACGATGCCGGGGTCGCCGTTCTTCCACGCCAGCGTGACCATGCTCTTGAAGACCTTGCGCGCGCTCAGCGTGCGCACCGTCTCGCCCGAGCGCGGGTTGATGAGCGGGTAGTCCTCGTCGGCCTCGACGGCGCGCATGAACGCGTCGGTGACGGCGACCGAGATGTTGAAGTTGTTGAGCCGGTCGTCGTCCTGCTTGGCGCTGATGAAGTCGAGGATGTCCGGGTGGTCGACGCGCATGATGCCCATGTTGGCGCCGCGGCGCGTGCCGCCCTGCTTGATGGTCTCGGTAGCGGCGTCGAACACGCTCATGAAGGAGAGCGGGCCGCTGGAGACGCCCTTGGTGCTGAGCACGACGTCGTTGTGCGGGCGCACGCGCGAGAAGGAGAAGCCGGTGCCGCCGCCGCTCTTGTGGATGAGGGCGGTGTTCTTGATGGCCTCGAAGATGCTCTCCATGGAGTCGCCCACGGGGAGGACGAAGCACGCGGAGAGCTGGCCGAGCTCACGGCCGGCGTTCATGAGCGTGGGGCTGTTGGGGAGGAACTCGAGGCTCGTCATGAGCTCGTAGAACGTGTCTTCCCACTCCTCGATCGGAGCGGCGGGGTTGTACAGAGGCTCTGCCTGGGACACGGCGCAGGCGACCCGGCGGAACATCTCCTCCGGGGTCTCCAGCAGCTCGCCGTTCTCGCCCTTCTTGAGATAGCGGCGCTGGAGCACCTTGAGTGCGTTTGCCGAAAGCTCGATCACTGCCTTCCCCGTGTCAGTCATGCCCCGTTCTCCCCTGAGTAGTCACCGCGCGCGGTGTGGTGGTGAAGATGGTCTCGTCCAGGAAGCTCGCCTCCGCGTCGATGCCCGGGAGAGGCTGCTCTCCGGGGAGCGGCTCGACGCCGGCGAGCTCCAGCGTTGCGAGCTCCTGCTGGAACTCCTCGATGTCCTCGAACTGCCGGTAGACGGAGGCGAACCGGATGTACGCCACCTTGTCGATGTCGCGGAGCTGGCGCAGCGCCCGCTCCCCCACCATCCTGGTGGTGACGGGGCGCCCCGCGACGCGGCGCAGGTCGTTCTCGATGTCGTCGCAGGCGCGCTCGAGGCGGTCGAGCGCGATGCCGCGCTTCTCGCACGCGCGCAGCAGGCCGCCCAGGACCTTCTGCCGCGTGAACAGCTCTTCTCTGCCGTCGCTCTTGATGACCGCGAGCGGTACCTCTTCGATGCGTTCGTACGTGGTGTAGCGCCGCTCGCACGCCAGGCACTCCCGGCGTCGCCGGATCGCGTCGCCGGCCTCGGAGTCGCGGGAGTCGACGACTTTGCTCTCGTCGCTGTTACAGAATGGACATCGCACAGGAACTCGACCTCACCACAAGATGTAGTGCCCCCGGTGAGTGCGGACACCACTATAGTGTATTCGCACCGACCCGCAAGCCTCCTTGTCGTGGTTCTCGGGCTCGGTCGTGCGGGGTAACCTTAAGGCTCTACCTGAGGGTTGGCGTACGTGCCCTACGGCACGAGTCGAGGGGTTTCCGGACCGACGGCCGCGACGCTACCAGACCGCCCGGACGGAGGGCCGCGGCGCAGCGAGATATACTCACCGCCGTGAACGTCATCGTCCTCCCCACGTACAACGAGCGCGAGAACCTGCGGCACGCCCTCGGCCGCATCCGCGAGGTCGCCGACGGCCACGGCGTGCAACTGCACACGCTGATCGTCGACGACGACTCGCCGGACGGCACCGGCGAGCTGGCGGACGAACTGGCGCGGGAAGTGCCGGACGTCAGCGTCATGCACCGCGCCGGCAAGGAGGGCCTCGCGCGGGCGTACTTCGCCGGGTTCCGCGAGGCCCTCGCCATGGGCGCCGACCGGATCTTCGAGATGGACGCCGACCTCAGCCACGACGCCACCTACCTGCCGCACTTCCTGCGCTGTGTCGACCAGGGCGCCGACGTGGTGCTCGGGTCGCGGTACGTCAGGGGCGGCGGCGTGGAGAACTGGAGCCTCTCGCGCAAGGTCATCAGTCGCGGCGGCTGCCTGTACGCCCAGGCCATCCTCGGCCTGCCGTACCGCGACCTCACCGGCGGCTACAAGTGCTTCCGCCGCGCGGTGCTCGAGGCCATCGACCTCGACGCCGTCAACGCCAGAGGCTACGGCTTCCAGATCGAGATGACCTATCGCGCACACAAGATGGGCTTCAAGGTCGTGGAGCTGCCCATCATCTTCGTGGACCGCAAGGTGGGCGAGAGCAAGATGAGCGGCGACATCTTCGTCGAGGCCATGGTCAACGTCTGGAAGCTCCGCTTCAGCGGCGTGCCCGAGCGGCGCCCGGCCTGAGGCCGCGGAGCCACCCCGAGACCCTCTGCGCCGTGAGTCCCCGACCCCCGACCGGCGCCGACGACGCCACGACTGCGGGCGTGCTCGCCGTCGACGTCGGCACCGGCACCAGCGACATCCTCGTCACCCGCCCGGGCCAGTCGATGGAGAACGCCGTCAAGCTTGTCGTGCCCTCGCCGACCCAGGTGGCCGCCGCTCGGATCGCCGCGGCGACGGCCTGCGGGCAGACGGTGGTCTTCCGCGGGCCGGTGATGGGCGGCGGCCCCGTCACGACGGCGATGAAGGCGCACCTCGCCGCCGGCCACCCGTTCGTGGCGACGGCGTCGGCGGCGTCCAGTTTCACCGACGACCTCGACCGGGTTCGCGCGCTGGGCGCGCGCGTGGTGGGCGACGACGCCGCCGACGCAGTACTGCGGCGCCTGCCGGCGGACGCCGCCGTGGAGGTCGCCTCCGGCGACCTGGACGCGGCGGCGCTCACCGGCGCCCTGCGGCTTCTCGGTGTGGAGCCCGCGTTCACGGCGGTGGCGATCGCCGTGCAGGATCACGGCTACGCGCCCGGCAGCTCCAACCGCGTGCTGCGCTTCTCCTTCTGGGAGCGGGCGCTCACCGAGGGACGCCGCATCGGCGAGCTGTTCTACGCGCCGGCCGACGTGCCGCCTGCGTTCACGCGTCTGCGCGCGGCGACGGCCGCGGCGAAGGGTCTCGCCGGCGATGCGCCCGTGCTCGCCGGCGACACCGGCCCGGCGGCGCTCTACGGCGCGCTGCCGGCGGGCGTCGACGACGCCGTGGTCGTCAACGTCGGCAACGGCCACACCGTGTGCCTGCTGGCGCTCGAGGGTCGTGTGGCCGGCGTGTTCGAGCACCACACCAGATGCCTCGACGGCGGAGGCCTCGAGATGCAGCTCCGGCGCTGGCTGGCCGGCGACCTCGAGAGCGAGGAGGTCCGGGAGGACCACGGCCATGGGGCGGTGCTCGCTCCCGGCGTGGGCGGGACGGTGCTCGGGCCGGCAGGCGTGCACGATCTGCGGGTGCCGCTCATCGTCACGGGACCGCGCCGCGAGCTCCTCGCCGGCACCTCGCTGCCGGCCGACTTCGCGGCGCCCCACGGCGACATGATGCTGACCGGCTGCTTCGGCCTGCTGCGCGCACTGGGCGACCGCTACGAAGGGCTGGCGTGAGTCGCCCACTGTCGACAGGGCTGATCGTGCCCGTCGAGGCGGCGGCGCTCGTGGCTCCGTGGGCCGGGCGCCTGCCGGCCTCAGCTCGCTCCCTGCCGCCGCACGTCACGGCGCTCTGGCCGTTCCTGCCGGCATGCGCCTGCGACGAGGATGCCGAACGCCGGCTGGAGGCACTTCTGGCCGGCGTGCCCGCCTTCTCGTTCGCGCTCACGCGTGTGGCCGAGCTGGCGGACGCCACCGTGCTGGTGCCAGAGCCGGCGGCTCCCTTCCGCGCGCTCACGCGCCTCCTCTGGGACGAGTGGCCGGAGTGCCCACCCTACGGCGGAGCGTTCGACGACATCGCGCCGCACCTGACCGTCCTGCTGGACCCCACGGCCGCCGAGCGCGAGGCTGTGGAGGTGGCGGTCACCTCCCAGCTGCCGCTGCCCTGCCGTGCTGCGCAGGTTCTCCTCGTGGAGGAGACCGCCGCCGGCGCTCAGCGCACCCGGCGCCGTTTCGCCCTGGGTCGCTGACAACGGCGCCCGCAAAGCTATAATCGCCGCACCTCTGGCGCGCCGGGAAGTCTGGTCGGCACCGGCGCCGTCACGGCCTGCGAGCGCCGGCTCACTGACGAACGGGCGTCCCC
>Ga0335071_10007903_pt1 | contig 10924 bp, 5 predicted proteins | sample Lox_Sample_15_FD_206724 | JGI IMG/M metagenome (GOLD analysis project Ga0335071, IMG submission 206724) | Soil microbial communities from Loxahatchee National Wildlife Refuge, Florida, United States - Lox_Sample_1.5 | ecosystem: Environmental > Terrestrial > Soil > Wetlands | place: USA: Florida...
CGTTTGCGACTGCGCCACGGGCTGAATCTGGGCTAATCCAGATTCGGACCTTCGCCGGCTCTACGGCAAACTGGTTCTGATCGGTCCAAATCGCAAGCGCGCTTGCCGGTATCTCGAACCTCACACGTTTGGTTTGCCCGGAGAGCAAAGAGATCTTCTGAAATCCCTTCAGTGCGCGCACTGGTTGGGCGGTGCTGGTCCCTCGCAGCCCGACATATAACTGAACTGTTTCTTCCCCATTGCGCGATCCGCTGTTGGTCACGTCAGCTTCCGCTACCATCGCAGCCGAGCTCTCAGCAAGAGTTTTGTTCAGCTGATCAGCTCTCAAGTGGTTTGTGCTTAGCGATGGGCTGCCGTACGCGAAGGTTGTGTATGAAAGCCCATAGCCGAACGGAAACTGGGGGGCATTGTCCTCGTCGATATAGCGCGAGACGAATCGCGAACTGGTATCGTTCGCAGGCTTGGAAAGGTCGATATTCTCCGGGGGCCGCCCCGTGTTCAGCGCGTCGTAATAGAGGGGCTCTTGCCCCACACTTCTGGGCCAACTCACGACCAGTCTGCCTGCGGGATTGATATCTCCAAGCAGCATTCGCGCTAGCGCAGGGCCGCCGCCGCTACCGGGAAACCATGCTGCAACCACGGCAGGCACGTGATCAAAAGCCCATGGCACCGTGAGCGGGCGGCCGCTGAAGAGAATCAGGACAACAGGTTTGCCGGTGTGCACTACGGCCTCAAGCAGCTCTTGTTGCCGCCCAGGGAGCCCGAGATGCGCGCGGGAAGCGGCTTCTCCGCTCATGTCGGGGTTCTCACCCAGCGTCAGAATGACGATGTCAGCCTTCTGTGCACCCGCAACCGCTTCGGCGATGCCCGCGTCGCTGCCGTCGAGAACTCCCACACCTTTGAAGTGTGTGATGTTCTGTTCGCCGACGCGCGCCCCAAGCGCAGCGACAAGTGAAACTCGAGGACCACTTCCCTGTGGCGCGCCATTAGGATAGGAAGGATCCAGTGCCAGCGGCCCGATCACCGCGATCTTCCGCGAACTGCTTACCAGCGGCAGCAGAGGCTTACCATCCGGGCCGTTGCTATTCTTGAGTAGAACGAAAGAACGTTCCGCGGCATTCTGCGCTTCTGCGATGCTTTCGGCACGATAAATCGCCTTTGCGGCTGCAGCCTCGTCGACGTACGGGCGTTCAAATAGTCCGAGCGCGAGCTTCGTTCGCAGGATATGGCGCACACCCTCGTTCACTTGCGCTTCCGAAATCTGCCCTGAACTGACGAGCCGCTGAAGGTGGTCGTGATAGAGGCTGCTCACCATATCCATGTCGACGCCGGCCATGAACGCTTTGCGGGCAGCCAACAGGCCTTCGGCAGCGATCCCGTGAGGAATCAACTCCCCGATCGCGTTCCAGTCGCTCACGACAACGCCGGGAAAGTTCCACTCCTTTCTCAGCACTTGTCTCAGAGTGAACGGATTGGCGGATGAAGGGACGCCATCCAGAGAATTGAAGGCGCTCATCACCGAGACGACGCCGGCGTCTACCGCTGCGTGAAACGGCGGCAAATAAATCTCCCGCAGCGTGTGTTCCGAGATCTCAGTCGTGTTGTAGTCGCGCCCACCTTCCGCCGCTCCATAACCCACGTAATGCTTGGCGCAGGCGGCGATCGTGTCCGGAGCGTCCAAGTGATTCCCCTGGTATCCCTTCACATAAGCCGCGGCCATCGCGGAGCCCAGAAAAGGGTCCTCGCCTGCTCCTTCCGCCATGCGGCCCCAGCGCGCGTCGCGCGCGATGTCGACCATGGGCGAAAACGTCCAGCGAATTCCCCCGGCTGCAGCTTCTGTGGCGGCTATTCGAGACGCTCGCTCGATCACGGAGGGATCCCAGCTCGAAGCCATGCCCAGAGGAATAGGAAACTCCGTTTTGAAGCCGTGGATCACATCCAGTCCAAAAAGGATGGGAATGTGCAGCCGCGATTTCTCCATCGCGATTCGCTGATATCGATTGATCTCGTGGGGATCGATAACGTTGAACAGGGATCCGATCTCTCCCTTGGCGATCATGTCCTCGTAGTCGGTTCGGCCGGTGCCCGGACCCGTGGGTTGCCCGGCGGAGTATTGCACCAGTTGGCCGATCTTCTCGTCGAGGGTCATCGAACGTAGAATCGCATCCACGCGTAGGTCGAGGCGGGGATTGCCAAGCTCCGAGCTATGAACTTTGACTTGTGGTGACGGTGCAACCTGCGCCGCCATTACAACTGCGAGCAGGAGTGCGGGGAAAAAAAATGAGCGTGCGGTTGAAAAGACACTGCAGGAACCGGCGCGCCTTCTGCAGCATGCAACTGCAGCAGCGAGCTGGGATGACATTGCGCCTCCTCGATCGTCTCTGTAAATGTTTTACTAAATCGCGTTAGTAGGCCACGAACATGGTATAAGAGACTTTTCCGCAGTATCTGTCAATAGAGATTCGTAATCCGGCAGCGCGCATATGCGCTTGCTCGGGATCTTTCTTTATGCGAGACTTCGCACCTGTGACGGCAAGAAGAACTGGCAAGTCCGATGGCCAACGCCCGCTCGTTCGCAAAGTCGTAACCCTGAAACAACTCGCCGAAGTGCTCGGCCTCGCCCCGGCGACGATATCCCTGGTCCTGAATAATTCCCGCGTTGCAGACACCATTCCGCAGGAAACCAAGAACAGGATTTTCGAGGCGGTCGAGAAATACAAATACCGGCCCAGTTTTTTCGCGCGTTCGCTGCGCGCCCAGCGGAGTTTCACCATCGGAGTCATGGTGCCCGAGGTGAGCGAGGGTTACTCGGCTAGCGTGATCAGCGGCGTGGAGGACCACCTCCTGCAGGAAGGGTACTTCTACTTTGTTGCCAGCCACCGCCATCGCCCCGACCTTGTCGACGAATACCCGCGGCTTTTTCTGGAGCGATCGGTGGATGGCATCATCGCCGTCGACACACCCTGGTCCCTATCGTTGTCAGTGCCGGTTGTAACCGTGTCGGGACGCAACCGGGTCAAGGGTGTTAGCAACGTGATCCTTGACCATTCGCATGCGGCAGAGGTGGCATTGAAACATTTATGGCAGCTTGGACATCGCAAAATCGCGTTTATCAAGGGACAGGAATTCAGTTCCGACACGGAAGTCCGCTGGGCGAGCATCGAGAGTAAGGCTCACGAGATCGGATTGACGATTTCCCCCTCGCTCGTCGTTCAGTTGCAGGGTGATACCCCGACGCCGTTGCCCGGTTTAGAAGCCACGAAGCGCCTGCTCTCCGCAGGAAAGAAGTTCTCCGCCTTATTCGCCTTCAACGATGTTTCTGCGATGGGCGCGATCCGCGCCTTACGCCAAGCCGGATTGCGCGTGCCGCAGGATGTATCAGTGATCGGTTTCGATGACATCGAGAGTGCGGCCTACCAGAATCCGGCGCTCACCACGGTGCGCCAGCCGCTTCGAAAAATGGGACGCATTGCCGCCGAGATGCTGCTGCGCAGAATCACGCGCGCACGATCGGACGGCGACGGCGAGATCATGGTCGAACCCGAGTTGGTGGTTCGCGATACCACCTGTCATCCGCCGCTTCCTCTGCGGCGATAGGTGATGCGGATTTGAATCCCAAGAAAAAAAGTTGCAGCCTCGCCATGTCCGGTCCGCGGCATTCGTCCAAATAAAAAATAACGATATTGTACGTACGGTTCGGGATTTCTGTGCCTCACGGAACTCCGTCGCGTGGTCTTTCGTCAAAAATATGCTCCTTGACTGTTGAAAATCGGCTGTGCTATAGGAGTCAGTCGGAAAACTACTAAAACGCTTTTGTAGAGTTTTAGTAAGCATTCGTGGTGCAGTAGCTGTTTGCCGGCATAGGGGGCGTGCAAATGAGTCGAACTGTATACGCGCTGCTTTCGGTTTCGCTCGGAATCTCGTTACTATTCACAGCGACAACTTCTCACGCGCAATATCGCGCATCCATCCAGGGTGTTGTGACCGATTCCACCGGCGCAGTCGTCGCAGACGCCAAGTGTAGCCTCAAGAATCTTGAAACGGGGCAGGTGCAAGTTGCGACGAGTAATGAAACCGGGTTGTTCAATTTCAACGGGCTTCCGCCGTCGAAATTCAACCTTACCGTCGAAAAGGCCGGCTTCAAGACCAAGACGATCGAGAACTTCGGAATTAATTCCGAACAGGCAAACGCCGTCAACGTGCAACTCGATATCGGCCAGGCTGCCGAGACGGTCACCGTCGTAGGTGACGCGGTACCGCTCCTCGACACCGAATCGGCGAACATCGGCGGCTCAGTGCAGCAAAAAGACTTCCAGCAGTTCGCTTCCTTCGGCCGCGATCCATTCCAACTGCTCCAACTCGCTCCTGGTGCTTTTGGGGACGGTGCTCAAAGCGCGGGAGGTGGAACACAGAGCTTGCCAGCCTCGTCTATGGGGGGCAGTGGCGGCACCGATGGTGTTTTTAAGATTGAAAATGGCGGACAGATCAGCGCTCACGGCAGTCGCACTGGAGAAAACAATTACCAGATCGACGGTGTTGGCACCACCAGCGTCACTTGGGGCGGAGCCTCAGTTATCACCCCAAACGAAGACTCTATCAAAGAGATTAAAGTCGTCACCGATAACTACGACGCCGAAAATGGGCGCTACAGCGGTGCCCAGGTGCAGATCATCTCTCAGAACGGCACCAACAATTTTCACGGCAGCTTCTTCTTCAAAGCGCATCGGCCGGGACTGAACGCTTTCACGAAATACAACGGCTACAACAGCGACGCCCCCGGCTGCATCAACGACAAAGCTCATGGTTATTGTGGCAACGTGCGGGATGAGGGACGCTTCAATGATTATGGTGGAAGCATAGGTGGGCCGATTATCAAGAATCACCTGTTCGGCTTTTTCTCCTACGAGACTCTCGATAACAGCGGACAATCCACGCCGGGCTCAGGCTGGTACGAAACATCGGCGTTTCGTGCATTGGCAGCCTCAGGTACCAATGCCGCCGCGTTTTACGCATTCCCCGGGGTTGAGCCCTATGCTGGCAGCCAGGTGGACCAGGATTGCTCGTTCGTTCACTTGACGGAAGGTGTGAACTGCCATTTCATTCCAGGCCAAGGTCTGAATCTTGGTTCTCCGCTGAATCCTTCAAAGTTTCCCCTTGGAACTCGCGACCCCGGCTACACCAGCAACAACAATCCGGGCACGGGCGGCGATGGTTCGGGAGGCGCCAGTAATCTCGGAAACACCGCGGATATTGCTTTCTTTGAGAACATCAAGAACCCGCTCACTGACAGCCATCGACAATACAACGGTCGTGTGGACTTTCAGGCGACCAGCAAGGACCTGATCGCTTTCAGCTTATATTGGGTGCCGAACACGAGCACTTCCATCAACGGCAACGGCGATCGGTCCATGAATCTCTTTCACACGAAATACAAAAACCGCGCGGCAACGATCATTTACGACCACACATTCGGTGCCTCCATGGCCAATGAATTTCGCGTGAATGCGGCCGGTTGGCAGCAGAAGGATCTTTCGCATAATCCAAATGCTCCGTGGGGATTGCCGCAAGTCAGCTTCAACGGGACAGGAAGCATCACCCTCGAAGGCTATGGGATCGGCTCGTTCAACGGCTTCGACCAGTGGACCGTTGCGGGCAAAGATGTTCTGACGAAAGTGCATGGTGCTCATACCATGAAGATGGGTGCGGAAATAACCCATCTGAAGTCGGTGGACGCCCCCTTCTGGTCCGATCGCCCCGGTTACACGTTCAACAATATCTGGGACTTCCTCAACGACGCGCCCGTCGCAGAGAACGCGCAATTCGATCCCCAGACGGGGGTTCCCTCTGCTGAGATTAAGAACCTCAGAAACTGGCTGGTCGGGCTGTTTTTCCAGGATGATTACAAACTACGTCCGAACCTGACGATCACGGCCGGATTGCGATGGGACTACTTCGGGCCGATCTCGGAACGAGATGGCAGGCTTGCTACAGTGCAATTCGGAAGCGGCGCGGGCCTGCTCTCCAACCTTCGGGTTCGCACCGGCGGGAGCCAATACAACGCGGAAAAGAAGAATTTCGGTCCACAGCTTGGCTTTGCCTGGAACCCACGAGAGTTGCTGGGACACGACTTTGCCAATCGACTCGTGATCCGCGGCGGCTTCGGCATTGCTTACAACGGAGTTGCCCAGTCCAACACCCTGGATGTCCGATTCAATCCCCCGTATGTGAACAATGGGACCAGTCTTTCTGGAAGCCAGATTCTCTATATCAATAGCTTCCCCTCCAACGTTCACTCTCCGTACGGATATGCTCCAAATCAATACGCTAAGACGAGTTTTGACCCCAATACTAACCTCCCGCTTACAGGCATGCTTGACCTTACTGCCTTGCCCGCTACCTGGCCAACCGAATACACCGTGCACTACTCGGCAGGTGTGGAGTATGACCTTGGGCATCAATGGATGGCATCCGCAGGTTACCAGGGAAGTCAGACCCGGAATCTGCTGATTCACTACAACGAGTACAATCCCGCGGCAGCAGCGGGGCTGGTACTGAACCCGGCGGTCCACGGAGTGACTTTCTACAACGACAACGGGAAGGGTCATTTCAATGCTTTGTTGCTGGAGGCAAAACACGCTTTCAGCCACTCGTTCCAGATCGATACCCAGTACCGTTTGAGCCACACTGTAGACCAGGGATCAAACGGGTATGCAGGACCTTGGTATCAGTGGAACCTGGACACCGGAGTGGGAACTGCGGATTTCAATTCCCACCACGCGTTCAAAGTCTACGGAGTCTGGTCGCCAAGAATCTTCACCGGTAGCCGTTCATGGCTGGAGAAGTTAGCTGGAGGATGGAGCGTCTCCGGAATCCTCAATGCGCATAGCGGATTCCCATGGACACCTGTATATGGGATAGGTGAACTGGACAACGGATATTACCCCGTATTCAACTTTGGACAGTTCAATGGTGGCGGCGATGCAGATGCCGGATCCGGCAATCTGCAGCCGGCGGCTTATGCAGGAGGCTACAAGGCGGATTATCGCAGTAGCGCAAACGTCAGTGCCACTTCCATGTTTACTGCCCCAACCGTGGTCCCTGGAACACTTTTCCAATGCCTGTTCCCGGGCCCTGTAACTGCAGAATGTCCGAGTGGCGGATCACAACCTTATGGTCCTCTGCCATCACCACCCGGAATGTCGCGGAATGCTTTCACCGGCCCCGGTTACTTTGACGTCGACGCGACTCTCAGTAAGTCGTTCGGTCTGCCCAACAACAAGATCTTGGGTGAACACGGGGCGATCGAGTTTCGCGCCAATTTCTTCAATCTGTTTAATAAGCTGAATCTCTACAACCCGCAGACCGACATCATGAACTCGCATTTTGGAGAATCTCAGAATGTGCTGGGTGCTCGCGTGATCGAGATGCAGGCAAGATTCAGCTTCTAACTCTAACGCGCACGCTGGGCGAGGCGTGCCTCATCTGCCGCGGGATGATTCCAGGCATCCTGCGGCAGTATTTCATTTAGACTAGAACAGCGGACGCAGCGAGTACCGCGCGCAACCCGTGTATTGTTATCTCAATCGATTCCATATCGCCGTTCTCGTTGCCTGCTTCCTAAACCATTTCTGCGGTACTTCTTGTGCTCAGATCGCACAGGGGCAATCTCGCTCTAGGACCGATTTCGCAAGCCTTTCTGCGAAAGCCGACGCGGCACGCGACAGCAATCGTTTAGAGGAAGCCATCCCTCTCTATAGGCGTGCAGTTGCCCTGCGCCCGTCCTGGGCTGAAGGTTGGTGGTCGCTGGCGACCTTAGAGTATGACAAGGATCGCTACAGCGAGGCCGCCACTCACTTCCGCAAGGTTGTCTCGCTTCAACCGGCCAATGGCACAGCATACGCCATGCTGGGGCTCTGCGAATTTGAATTGGGACGCGACCAGCTCGCTCTCAGGAACATCGAGAAGGGAAAGAACCTGGGTCTGCAACAGAACCCGGAACTCTGGAACGTCGTCCTCTTTCACGAAGGCAGCCTGCTGCAGCGCCGAGGCAGCTTTCAGTCAGCGCAGGATACCCTTGAGGAATTGTGTCTGCGGGCGGGACCAAATGAAAAGACAGCCATAATCCTGGGTATGGCCATGCTTCGCATGAGTCTTCACGACGCGCCGCAAGCCGGATCGCAAGACTATGATGTTGCACTGCGCGTGGGCAGGGCGGAATGTCTTGCGGGGCAGAAAAAGTACGACCAGGCTCGTCCCGAGTTCGCCTCTATCGTGAACGAGAATGCGAAGTCCCCCAATTTGCACTACGCTTTCGGACTGTTTCTGTTTGAAATTCGCGATGTCGCCGCGGGCGTCGAGCAGATGAAGCAGGAAATTGCAAATAATCCGAAGAATGTCCTGGCGCGCCTGCGCATCGCTGCCGCCGAGTACAAGCAGGACTCCGCCGCTGGACTGCCCTACGCACAAGAAGCCGTCAAACTCGATCCCCAGCAGCCGTTCGCGCACATGCTCCTCGGTCTGCTTCGGCTCGATGTGGACGACTATCAGGGGGCCATCCCGGAACTTGAGATTGCGCGGAAAGGGCTGCCAACCGAGCCGAAAATCTTCGCTGCCCTGGGAACGGCATATGCTCGGGCCGGCAGAAAACAAGATTCCGTCCAAGCTCGTATGACGTTCGCCCGGCTAACAGATGCCGCGAAACGCAAATCGGCCGAAGCTAGCCAGCCCGAAGCACGCAATCCTCGCTCGGAGCAGATCAGGGTGGGCGATCTGCCGCCCTCGTCCAGATAAACGACTACTTTCCGGATTCCTCGACGGTTACGACGCGGTCCACCGGTACATCATGCAGGGTTTGTCTTATGCCACTGGGCCAGCGGATTTCCAGGTCTTTAACAGCATTGTTCGCTCCCAGACCGAAGTGAACTCGGCTGTCACTCGGCGATGTGTAGCCGACCGAAGTCGTAACCTCATTCCACTGCGAGCGGCCATCTGGCGTGGTGATATGTATCTGTGCACCGATCCCCAGGTGATTGCTCTTCGTCCCCACCAGTTTCAGTAAAATCCAGTGATTCTCGTTCTGGCTGATGTTGCGGAGGATCTTCACCGGACCGCCTAAGACCGTGACTACGGCGTCGATGTGTCCGTCGTTGAACAGGTCGCCGAAAGCGACCCCGCGATGCGCAGCGGGCATTTGAAAGTCAGGGCCGGCGGCACTACTAACTTCCTTATACTTACCATTCCCCAGATTTCGGAATACTGAATTGCACTCGGGGTAAGGTCTTTCGGGCATCAGTTCAGCGATGTTATCGAGCACATTCGCCCGGGCAACGAACAGGTCTTTCCATCCGTCATTATCGAAATCGAAAATGCCGTTGGACCATCCGGACATGTCGGACGTCGCCTGCAGGCCGCTGGCCAGCGTAAGGTCTTCAAAATCGCCATGTCCGGTGTTGATGAGCAGAGGGAAGCTCTGGTGCTCTACGGCCGTGTACCAGATGTCGGGTCGCCCATCATTATTCACATCGCGGAAATCGGAACCCATCCCGGACAGGGTTGTTCCATCGGGCGCATAAGCAACTCCGGAGGCGATTCCCACCTCTTCGAACTTCTTTCCGCCGAGATTGTGAAATAAGAACGCGGGCGTGGTGTCGTTGGCTACGAACGCGTCCATGAAACCGTCTCCGTCGTAATCGGCGAAAGACACGCTCATGCCCTTACCAAAATGCGCCGCAATGCCCGTTTCTTGAGAGACATCAGTGAAGGTGCCGTCTCCATTATTGCGATACAGCGTATTGTGCAGGGATTTGTAGAGCTTTGGATGGCAATATGCACGCACTCCGCTCTTGAGGGGACAGTAGGGATCTTTATTGACTTCCCAAACGCAGTAATTGACTACGAACAGGTCCAGCTTGCCGTCATTGTTGTAGTCGAACCAACCCGCCCCCACGGACCACATCTTCTTTCCTTCAAACTTCGCGCCAGTAAGCCCGGCCTTTACGGTCACGTCGGTAAACGTGCCGTCGCCGTTATTGTGAAAGAGTTGATTGCCAGTGACATCGGCGAGAAAGATGTCGGGGCGGCCGTCATTGTCATAATCACCGATGGCAACTCCCATTCCGTAACCCGCCCCGGCAACTCCGGCGCGCTCTGTCACGTCGGTAAACGTTCCATCATGGTTATTGTGATAGAGTCGGTTCCAGTACGCCGGCGACTCCTTCTGTAGCGATGGGATCGCCGCGCCGTTCACAAGGTAGATGTCCAGATATCCATCGCCGTCATAGTCCAGAAGCCCCATACCAGCGACCATCGTCTCGATCTGATTCTTCCATGCGGTGGGAGAGTTTTGCGTCGTAAACCGAACACCCGCCTTTGACGCGAGGTCCTCGAAAAGAATGGGCCCGAGGGGTGGGGAGGAGCCCGCAGCAAGGCTCCGGTACGCACTATGTTCAGCAACAAAGATGATCGGAACTAAAGCGCAAACGAGAATTATCGAGAATGGACGCATTCGGAATATAGGGGTCTGCTTGGAGCTTGATGTATGGATATTTCAGATCATAACCTCAATCTAATCACAAAGAATCACTGACTGACAGCCGTCGTTCAGCAGCCCGGGCGCGTCCGCATAACGAATGTCCTCGGGGAGGCGGCCAGGTTCGAGTTCCGCGTCGACGCCTACAACCTGTTCAACAATCTCAACCTGACCGGTGGCAATGGCGGCATCGATCGCACCATCTCGGACAATAACTTCGGCAGGTCCAACGGAGCGCTTGCTGCTCGTGTCGTGACTCTGGGAGCTCGCTTCCAATTTTAAGGGGCGCTTCGTACCCGAACATGCCTATTAGCTAATCCACGGCCGCCGCCATGCGATCAAACGGCGGCCTGTCATGTTTACTCCGACAGCCAGGCCCGTCGTCCCTGTATGCAT
>Ga0335071_10007904_pt1 | contig 10923 bp, 9 predicted proteins | sample Lox_Sample_15_FD_206724 | JGI IMG/M metagenome (GOLD analysis project Ga0335071, IMG submission 206724) | Soil microbial communities from Loxahatchee National Wildlife Refuge, Florida, United States - Lox_Sample_1.5 | ecosystem: Environmental > Terrestrial > Soil > Wetlands | place: USA: Florida...
TGGAAAACAGGCCCCGGTCCCCCCTCCCTGCGGGCATAATCCAGGAACGACAGCACGATGGGAACACCGGCGCCGACGGCAATGTGATAGAACCCCGTCTTCCAGCGGGTCACCTTTTTCCGCGTTCCCTCCGGTGCGAGCAGCAGCACCAGCTCCGCCCGTTTCTTCATCTCCTCGACCATCTGGGTGACGATATCAGTCGATTTCGTCCGGTCGATGGGAATCCCGCCGAGCCATTTCAGAAGCCCGCGAAAGGGCCATCGGAAGGCGGTATGCTTGCCCAGCCAGTAAGCCTTGAGCCGGAAGGCAAACACGATGGCGATGGCGATTGGCGCATCCCAGTTGGAGGTGTGAGGGGCGCCGATCATGACGTACTTGGGCAGATCGGGCATGTGACCCATCTTGCGCCATCCCGCGATTTTCAGGAACAGGATGGAGACGAAACGGAACAGGCCGCTGAAAAAAGGACTCTCGAAGACGGTTCTGTGCATTTGTCTCCTGTTGATCCCTTGCCCTGCCCATTTATCCGGTGATTGTATTCCGGACGAGCGCAAAAAGATAATCGACCTCTGCCTCTCCCAATCCTTCCCCGAATTCGACGACGGCCTTGTCGCTCCGGGCGATAATTCCCCTGGAACCCGATATTTTCATCAGGGACAGCAGAATGCGGGGAACGGGCCTACCGTCGGGCGTCCGGGGAGTCCCCGTATTGCCCAACCGGGCTTTCTTCATCCCGGGCACGTCGATCGTGTCCAAAACCGCTCGCGAGATGGGGGCTACCAGATCCTCAAGCTCGCCGACGGGGATTTCCACGCTGGATCGTTTTCCCCGTTTCAGGGTCTCGACCCGCAGGAAGGCCTTCGTGACCGTGACACGTTCGAACTGGTTCGTCAGACGAAGCACGTTGAGCAGCGCCGACACGACGGGACCGGCGATGAAGAAGAGGCCGAGGAATCCCAGGAAGAAGTACCGCATGAGGTCGGGCATGGGAAGCGTGAGGATGGCCGGAAGGAAGAACCAGGCCACGATCGCCGCGAAGACCAGGGGGAAAAGCACGGGGAGGTAATGGAACCAGTTCAATAGCGGCCCGGGGATATGAACCACATACCCTTCGCCTGTCCGCTCCACACGCGAACGCATCCCGGAAGGCATGGAGGGCATGGCGGCTGTTGCTTCGCCCGTGCGCCTCGCCCGGTCGCGGTACGACTCGTCGAGGTGATCGGGGTCGCGCGTGAGCCGCTCGCCCGTGGACGAGTCCACCAGGGGTTTTCGCAGAAACCTCGACAACTCTTCGGCCACTTGCCTCGCCTCGACAAAATTGACAGGCTGCACGACGGCGACCGGCTTTGGGATCCCCTCGCCGGAGAGCTTCACGGGCCAGGTGTCGGCTGAATCGCTGTCCCCGCGGGAAAAGTCCATCTCCACCTGCCGGACATTATCGAGCATGTACTCCACGCGCTTCATGGGCACGATCAGGCCGTACCACCGCGTGACCCGCCCCCTGACGCGGTCCATGATGATCCCGCTGCGTCCGAAAACGAGACCGGTCCCGATGGCGGTAAACACGAAGCCAAACAGGACGAGGAAGACAGAAAACATGGGACCCGTCGGACCCTCGACGTGGATGATCCCCAGGGGGATCTGCATGACGAAGAGGCCCGCCAGCAGAAAGGGCATTCCGAAGATGGAAAGACAACCACCTCCGCTTCGAAATTCGAGGGTGCCCGAGTCTCTGTAAAAAAAGGGGCTCTTGCCACCGCGCGCCATTGCCTGCCTGAAGAAGCTCATGTCCTATACCTTGTTGTGACCGCAAAACGGTATACACCAGCCAAGTCCGCAGGAAAAGGGAAAATAAGCAAGGCTCTGCATCATCGGGTGACCCGCTGTGCGAGATCGGTTATAATGCCTTTCCGTTCGGAGGTGAGAAAATTGTCGAACGTGGTCAAGACAATCCATGCTGATATCCGGCGCCTCGCCAACCCCGAAAAGGCGAAGCTCCTGCAGCGCTTCTTCAAGACGAGTCCCGGCCAATACGGCGAGGGGGACGTTTTTGCGGGAATCCCCGTGCCGGCGACGCGGAAGCTGGCCAGAAAGTACCGTGACATTCCTATCGGATGTGCCGCGGATCTGCTGAAATCGCCACTGCACGAAGAGAGGCTCCTGGCGCTGCTCATCCTGGTCGAGCAATACCGAAAGGGAGATGATTCAGCCCGCGAGCGAATCTATCGTCTTTACCTGAAAAACACCTGCTACATTAACAATTGGGACCTCGTCGATCTTTCTGCGGGACACATCGTGGGGGCACACCTCGACGGTACCGACCCCGTTCCTCTCTACCGACTGGCCCGTTCGAAGAGTCTATGGAAACGGAGAATCGCGATCCTCGCCACCTTTCACGACATCATGCGGGGAATCCCCGATCACACCCTTGCCCTTGCGGACATTCTGCTGGCGGACCGGCACGATTTGATTCACAAGGCTGTAGGTTGGATGCTCCGCGAGGTGGGCAAGCGATGCGACGCAGACATTTTGAGGGAATTCCTGCGGACGCGCTATCGATCCATGCCCCGCACGATGTTGCGCTATGCCATCGAGCGCTTTCCGACAAAAGAGAGAAAAGCCTATCTCGCCGGAACCATAGACTAATTCAGGAAAAAAGTGGCCCCCTTATTTTTTTTCTTGACAAATAGAACGATCGTTCTATATGCTGCAGGCACAAGGGATTGGAAGCTACAAGCAACAAGGCAAAAACATTCAACGACATGAATCCTTGATGCTTGAACCTTGCTGCTTGATGCCTTTCTCCCGATCCTCGATCCTGCGAATGGATATGACCACATGAGAGGAAACAGGACACTCAAGAGCGTGGAGAAGGAGATTGCGGCGTTTTACCGCGATCGGCGGCGGATGCCCTCCTACTCAGAGATGATGGAGCTCCTGGGGGTACACTCCAAGGCCGTCGTCTATTTCTGGGTTCAGAAGCTCCTGGCTGCGGGAGTCCTGGAAAAGGATGCCCGGGGATTCCTTCGCCCTTCCCGAAGGGCCCTCGGACTTCCCTGGATGGGAGATGTGGCTGCGGGGTTCCCTTCTCCCGCCGAGGAAGAACTCCGGGATGTCATCTCTTTCGACGAGTACCTCATCACCAAGCCCGGCACGTCTTTTCTGCTGCGCGTGTCAGGGGATTCCATGATCGATGAGGGAATCCGCGAAGGGGACCTTGTCGTCATCGAGAAGGGCCGCGAGCCGAAATCGGGTGACATCGTGATTGCCGAAGTCGACGGCGAATGGACGCTGAAATTTTTCCGCAAGAAGGGAAAGGATGTTTTCCTGGAAGCGGCCAACGCGAAATACCCCCCGATCCGCGCGAAGCTGGAGCTTCGCGTGGGCGGCGTGGTGAGCGCCGTGATCCGCAAATACTCCAGCTGACGGCTTCCCTGCCGTTCAGGACGGCAGCACAACAAACAGAAATAATACATTCCAGGAGTTCGTAATGAATACGACAGTCATCCATCATGCAGGCGGCGTTGAGACCTTCAGAGGGCTTCGCGTCAAAACGGCATCCCGCCGGATCTCCGCCACCCGTCGTTTCAGGATTTTCATCGAGTTGAGTGATTGGGATGAGTCCGCGATCCGCTATGGCAGGAAGATCGACGCTTTCTGCTGGCTCATTGCCGGCGGTACGGCAGCACTGCTCGTACCGGTGTGCTTTCTCGTAGTGAGATAAAGGTACAGCAGGCTATCAAAAATGCCAATCTGCGTTCTCACGAATTGCTTTTCTCATTCTATCTTCGGAAGAAGTAATATTCATGGCAGTCTTCCGGGCCATCGAGGTCCCGCTCCGAACCCAGGAGTGTAAAGCCGGTCTCGGCTAAAAGCGCTGAGAATTCCCCTGTGGCGAAGGACGTCATGTAGATGACATTTCTCGCGTAATCGCTTTCCTTTTGCCTGAGCTTTTCCGATCCGTCGAAATAGCGCACCTGGACGAGCCCGTGGCCGCCGGTGCGGACAAGATCGGCTGCCACCTTCAGAACCTGCTTCGCATAGGCCTTCGAGGGAAAGTGCTGAAAGACAGCCACGGAGAAAAAGAAATCGACGGAATCACGTCCCACCTTCTCCACAACCCCGTCCGGATGCGCCGCATCCACGAGTACCGTTTCGTAATTGAAGCAACCGTTGCGATCAAGCTGCCTCGCACATTCTTCCAGGGTGGACGATGAGATATCTACACCGATCATCCGCCGGGATTGGCGGCACAGCGCTGCCATGTTGGCCCCGCCGCCGCATCCCCAGTCCAGGGCCGTCATCGATGCAAACCCTTCGGCGAGCACAGACGGCGCGTATCGCTCGAAGAAGCCACGGGCCAGGCCTAAGTTGAACTCCCCATATTCAAGCCACCGCTTCCGCGGCCAGCGGGCCGAACCGGCCCAATGAGACTGATCCTGCACCCTCTCGTCGTACCGGCTCAGGTGCCAGTACCGGCCTGCATCTTTTTCAAGACTTCGTTTCATCGGTTATTTCATGTCGGAAACGGATTATTGGGAATTGGGTACTGGGTAAGGATCAATCGGCATACAGCGGACAGCACACAGCCCAGTCTTGATTCACGCCTATACCCTATACCCTTTACCCGATACCCTAATTGAGGACCAGAAAATCCGCATCCTCTGCCGTCAGTTTCTTCTGCTCCGCCTTTCCCTCTGGGGCCTGCAGGATGACCGAGACGGTCACATCCGGCCTCATCGTCGCGATCTGGTGTGGAATGGCACGCTTCCATGCATGCACCGACCCCGTAAGAATCACCATCCGGCTGCCGGGATTCTTGTCCAGGTATTCGAGGGCGTAGACCGCCATGGCCGTGTCCCAGACCATCTGAGCTTCGCAGAAATGATCGAAAGGAAGCCCCGACGCGTGGGCATGCTCCGTGAAGGCCTTACGGATGAATGAGCGGTAGGATTCATCGAGCGTGCAGGTGATCCCCGGCGGGAGTTTCCTCCTTTCGGCCTCCGTGAGCGAGCCGTAACCATCGCGGGCTACTTTCGAAATGGCTTCGCTGGGCACGTTCAGGCCTACAAGCGGGATTCGCTTCTGCCTTGCATAGAGGAATATGTCCCGGTAGAGCGGCCAGGGCAACCCCCAGTTCTCACGATAGAGCGTCTCGAACTGCTCCGTCGGCATCCCCCAGCGCCACCATTTGTCCAGCATCTCCTGATTTTCGGCCCTGAACATCTCGAGACCGACCGCCGCCGGTACTCCCCCTTCGTACAGTGTCCGGATGATCTTGAGTTGCCTGTCGTGGTGGGCCCGATTGTCGTGCGTCTCACCGATGACGATGACCCGGCTCTTGGACGCCTCAGCGACCATCGAGTCGAAGGAAATCACCGTCTGATCCTGCAATCGCAGGACTTGATTGTCCTGGCAGCCAGCAGATGCAACCATGGCGGTGCAGAGGATCAGGAACAGAACGAATCGATGGCCGGTTTTCATTTTTGATTTCACCTGATGTGTTCTCGTCTATATTTCTCGGATGGGTCATTCTTGTCAAGCAGATGGATCAGAAAAAGCATCTGTCAAGTGTTCCGACAGATCGGTAAAGTAATATCCTCAATCATTACGGAAAATTATCTTGACACGATAATAATTTTTTATTATTTGACATTTGTTGCGCAGGTAATGTTCGATAAGGGCATTGCATGTGATGCAGTTTTCCTAAAAAGTAAATGTATTAAGAATATAGAATCAACTGGGCCTGGCAGTTCCTTTTCGACCCTCTTCCGCAAGGGATCAGGAAAATTTTTAAGGGGGGTGATCCCAATCTACGGAAAAAGATTGTCAAGACAGATCATGGGGCTCATCATGATCCTCCTGCGCGTGCCTATGCTCGGCGCTCTGTCGCTGTGCCGGTTCCTGAAGTTCAACTGCATCTTCACCGTTTACGCTGGCTCACAGAGGGATATCGACGGTTACCTGCCCTCCGGGTTCAAGTGGGCAAAAAACCTGGTTTGGGGTAAACCTTTTGTCGCCGGTGTGATCACTACAGGAAACGGGCTCGGTCGCGGGCTCGTCCTTGCCGTGCCGAATACCGCCGACCAGTTCAAAACCGACAAGAAACTGGTCGGGGACATCATGAAGAACCTGCAGCGGACAAAATCCCTGACGGGGGCCAAAACGATCGCCATTGCAGGACAGGGCCCGCGGTTCTTCAAGTCCCACTTCCCTTATGAGCAGCCTTTCATCTATGGTCTGAGGGGGAGGGTTTTCTCCGCGATAGAAACCGTGGAGCGGGTAGTGGAGAAGCACAACCTCACCCAATCCGAGACCACCGTTGCCATCCTCGGCGTGGGCGAGATCGGCGAGGCGATCATCGCAAACCTGAAGGAAAAAGGCTACCAGGCTGTCGGGATCGAGATCCATGTCAACGACGGACACTTGAACCTGACACCCGAAGGAATGGAGAAGTTGAAGAATGCGGATCTCATCATTGTCCAGACACCGCGGGGCGACGATGTGATCCCCTATTACGAAAATCTGAAGAAGACAGCGATCCTGATCGACGACGCCCACCCCCGCATCACTGTTAGGCCCAATCATGAGGTCCGGTTCTACAAGGTGGCCATCGGCCGGACCGGCGTCGAGTTCAAGCCCCCGCTTCCCGGATACGAGAAATACTGGATCCCCGGGTGCGTCCAGGAGTCGATGGTGGTTGCCGAATCCGGCAAAACCGATATGTCGCAAGAGGAATTCAACCAAAGATCGAAGGAACTGGGCTTCTTTGCACATCTCGTTGACGACCGCTGAAATTCAGGAACGAGGTCCAAGGAAAAAGGACAAAGATGAAAAAGAAAGGGCGAAGATGGATCTTCGCCCCTGTTCGTTTCATGCCTGTATCCTTTAGCCTTTGACCTTAAACCTTTGTCCTTGAACCTTTGTCCTGCCTTTTATCGCATCCGGATCGCGTTGCCGATCTTCTTCAGGATTCCGCTTTTTGCCCTTCCCTCGTTTCCAAATGTCACGGCGCTGTCGATCCCGTTGCCCCTGGCAACGCCCACCCGGTCGATTGTCGTCATCACCTTGAGCCCGTCGAAGTCCACGTAAAAACCGTCGTCCCTGACGGGAACCCCCATGGCTTTTTCGTCGCCCGCATCGGCTGCCGCGGCATTGCAAATTCCAACGCTCGCAAAATAACACAGGGCATCGTTGCGGTCGGCATGCTCCAGATTGTAGAAGAGTTCCTTGTCGCCGGCCAGCTTCCCCTTGTTCGGAAAGACATCGGTCCGCACGATGACGAAGCACAAACGGCCGTTCTTCCTTGCCACGATCTGCGGCGTCATGGCAACGGACGGATTTGCGCCAAGAAGTTCATAGCCTTCCCTGGCCATTTCCTCACAGACAATCTGGATGCCGAAATTATGAATCTCTTCCCTGGTCATTGTCTCTTTCTTTTCCACGGCTGCATTCCTCGCGTGTTTTGATGTCTTTTTTCTAGGCTGCCTTATCGAGCTCCATCCGGATCGCGACGGCAATCTTCTCCAGCGTGTAAGGTTTCTTGAGATATTGTCCGGCACCCAGCCTCTGGGCTTCCTTGACGCGGTCCGTCTCGGCGAATCCACTCACAATGATGGCCTTTTGCCCCGGGCGATGCTCCGCGATCTTGCGGTACGTCTCGAGGCCGTCGATGCCGGGGTCCATGATCATGTCCAGAATGACGAGGTTGGCCGGTTTCTTCTTCAGGTACTCGACGGCTTCCTCCCCGCTGGACAGGGCCTCGGTACGATAGCCCAACCTCTTCAGCATGGCCGAGGCGAGCTCCCTTTGCTCCGCCACGTCATCGACGACGAGGATCGTCTCACCCCGGGACAGGAATTTCTCGATGGAGATCTTTTGGTCTTCCTGTTTGGTCACGGAACGGTTGACGGGGAAGTAGAGGCTGAACGTCGTCCCCTTGCCCTCCACGCTCTCGATGTCGATGTAGCCCTTGTGATCCTTCACCGTTCCCCAGACGACGGCCATCCCCAGCCCGGTACCGCTCCGGCCCATGATCTTCTTCGTGTAGAATGGCTCGAAGATCTTCTTGATATCCTTTTGGGCAATCCCGATGCCCGTGTCGGAGACTTTCAGAACAATGTACTCGCCCTCGGTGACGTGGTCGTAGCCTCGGATCGCCTTGTCAACATACTGGTTTGTCGTCTCGATCCGGATGGTCCCTCCGCAGGGCATGGCCTCAGCGGCATTGGAGACGAGGTTCATCACGACCTTGGAGAGGTGAACGGAGGAGCCCAGGACGGGAAGCAGCTCCTCTGCAAGATCTTTCTCGACCGTTACCCCGGGATGGAACGAACGGAGCCTCTGGAACTCGGGGCTCCTGAGGTAATCCGTAATGATGCGGTTCAGGTTCGCGGGCTCCATGACGGGCACGCCGCGGCGCGCGAGAGTCAACAGATCCTGGACAATGGCCGCGGCCTTTTCGCCCGAGTTCTTGATGGTCATGATGCCCCTGCGCAGGAGGCCATCCTCGGGGACCTCCAAGAGAAGCAGATCGGGGTAGCCGACCATGCCGCCCAGGATATTGTTGAGGTCATGGGCGACTCCTCCGGCCAGCGTCCCGATGGCCTCCATTTTTTCCGATCGGGCGAGCCTCTCTTCGAGGGCTTTCTTCTCGCGCTCGGTTTTCTTCTTCTCCGTAATGTCACGAAGGGTGGTCAGGATGGCGCCCTGCCCGGCCAGAGCGATCTTGCTTGCACAGATTTCAATGTCGACAATGTCCCCGTCCCTCCGGATATCCCGGATCTGGTAGGAGCTGAAGTCGTGGTTCGGCCATGCTTCCCTTCGCTCGGCGAGGATGTAACGGTCTTCGGGGTGAATGAATTCCATGACATCCCTTCCCAGAACCTCGCTCTTATCCCTGTAACCATGCAGGCTAAGCCAGGCCGGGTTGACATCGATCATCCTGCCGTCACGGGAGACACTCATTGCCTCGATAGAGTCTTCAAAGAGGGTCCGGTACTTTTTCTCCGATTCCATGACCGCATTTTCGGCCAGCTTGCGCTCCGTAATGTCCCGGAGAACGGCGAGCACCGCCGTGGGGCGGCCCTCTGCGTCCCTCAGGGCCACATTGGCAACACAGTGGAAAAAGGTCTCCTGCCCCAGCCGGGTCATAAGCGTGGCGTCGCTGCTGTGGACCCCGCCGTCCCCGAAGGCCCTGAGCACGTAACACGGGTAAGGCTCACAGGGCCACTCTCTCCTGCAGAGCCGTTCGTGGCATTTCACCTCGTCGCATCTGACGTCGAAGACTTCTTTCGCCTTGTCGTTGCACCAGATAATGCGAAGGTCCCGGTCAATCATGATCATACTGTCGCCAACGGACTGCAAAATCGCGTTGAGCTTTCCCTCGCTCCTGCGAAGCGCTTCCTCGGATCTCTTGCGTTCCTCCATCTCGGCTGCCAGCTGGAGATTCGCGCGATACAGCTGGGCCGTGCGCTCTTCCACGCGCCTCTCGAGTTCCTCACCGGCTTTCCTGAGCTTCTCCTCGGTCTCCCTGAGGGCCGACACGGTGCTCTTGAGCTCTGTATTGACGCCCTCAAGGCTCATCGTCGCCTTCTCCCGCGTCCTCTCGAAGAAATAGGCAAAGGCCGTAATGACGAGGAAGGAGGGCAGGAACCGGAGCTTGAAGTCCCGGGAATAGGTCGTGAAGGGGCTTGGAGGATTTTCCCACATGAAGAAGGCAACGGCCGGGACGAGCATGAGCAGCGTCGCGGCCAGCCCGGGCCGGGAACCGAGGATGAACGACGCGATCAGGGGAAAGGTAAAATACCAGACGTGGGCGGTGTTGTTCACCCCTCCGGTGAAGAGCAGATAGTAATACAGGCCTCCAATGACTCCGACTCCGCCATAAAAGGCCGTTTTGTAGTCCTTCGTCTCCCTGAGATAGACGATCAGGCATGCAAGGACGACGGCCGCGCCGTAATCCATCGCGGCGAGCCAGGGGGTTCTCTGCAGATAGGCGAGCGTGCCCAGCAGGATGAGATTGAGAATGCCGATCAGGGAAAATGAATTGAAGACGATGATCTTGCGCGACAGATCCCGGCTGAGATCATCGCTCATCCCGCCGCTGATCAGATCAAGGGAGATCCTCTTCAGCATTTGAATGTACACGGTCATTGATCCCGTATCGGCCTTCCGTAAATTGTCGCGTGAGAGGTGGTAACTGAAGAATATCCTATAACTAGCAGTAACCATGCCATGATGAGTGGCTTCGAGAAAAAAGCCCCACATGACAACCGTCTGATTTAATTTGATTTTTCAGGGCGTAGGATTGTTGACAACGCCGGTTTGCGGGCATGCCCGATTATGATCCGTCGGGAACTTGACGCGGGCTGTTCAAACAAGTGAAAGAAGTGCGGGAGTGTGTAAGTGAAGGAAGTGAGAGAAGTGACAGGGCAAAGTGGCAAGGGTAGAAGAAAGGAATTCTAGAGCTGGTAATCAGGATTCCCCTGTACCCTGTTTTAACTGTCTGCTGTCTGCTGTATGCCGTCTGCTGTCTGCGGTACCCAGTTCCCAAGCTATGTGGTGAGCATGGTTTTTATCCGACTGAGCATCCTGGCCTGTTCAGCATAGAGTCGGTGGGCTTCCTCGAGGGTCACCCTCTGAAACCGCACCCGGCTTCCGGGTATGGCCTGCGCAAGCCTGGGGATGTCCGTGGAGATGACCGTGGCGATCTTGGTGTAGCCACCCGTCGTCTGCTCGACGAGCAGAACGATCGGCTGGCCATCTGCAGGCATCTGCACGTTTCCCGGCATCGTGGGCTCCGAGATGATGCTTTGCGGAAAGCCCTTGTCGTGATGAATGGGTGGCCCCTGGAGGCGATACCCCATGCGATCCGCCTCAGGCGTAACTTCGTACACGCTGCTGAAAAACGTCTCCAGGCCG
>Ga0335071_10007905_pt1 | contig 10923 bp, 8 predicted proteins | sample Lox_Sample_15_FD_206724 | JGI IMG/M metagenome (GOLD analysis project Ga0335071, IMG submission 206724) | Soil microbial communities from Loxahatchee National Wildlife Refuge, Florida, United States - Lox_Sample_1.5 | ecosystem: Environmental > Terrestrial > Soil > Wetlands | place: USA: Florida...
GCGCTGTTGCTCGAACTCTGAAATCTCCTCACCAGTGAGCGGCATCGCCTGCTGCTGCTTCTCCTGCAGGGCCTGGCCTTTCGCGACCAGGTCGTCGTACTGGCTCCGGGTCTTTTGATCCGCCATAAAGCTGTCCATGCGTTGGCGCAGGGCCCGCATGCTCGGCTCGTCCAGCAGGGTTTGGCAGAGTTCCCGTGTCTTCTGCGTGATTGCCGTCTCTTCAATTGTCGCTGCCATATTCAGTATTGGTTGCTGTTCATTGACACGGGCACTCGGCCATTTGGCGTGTCAGCCTCACAATACACCACACCACTGGACCAAAAGCAAACGATTGTCTGGCCGACCGGGGCTCGGAATTAACAGCGGCTGCCTTTGAATACCGGGTGGCCGCAGGCTGTCAAACCCGGTGCGGGGCCCGGTGAAGCCGCTGGGGCATCACCGGAGAGGAGATGGAAAGGGAGGGCCAACACTAGAGGACCACGAGAGGACCACGGGAGGACCACGCCAGGACCACGAGAGAGTGCCTCCCATGTTCCTGGCCTGTGGGTGGCCGTCCGTTGGCTTTGCTTTCCCACGTGGCAGTGCCCGTCTCTCCGCCCAACCAACTGGGCGTCGGCCAGGCGCGCGAACCTCGGTCGCACGTCCAAGGCGAGGCTTGTTCGCATCCGCGGGCTGGTCTAGGCTCGGGCCGTGCCAGTTCAACGCCATTCTCAAACCGCTCCCCGGCTCATCGTCGGCCTGATGTCCGGGACCTCCGCCGACGGGATTGATGCGGTGGTGGCGGAGATCGCCGGCAGCGGGCGCCGGTTGCGCGCGCGCGTGCGCGCACACTTGCACCAGCCTTTCCCGATGGCGCTGCGGCAGCGCATCCTGCGCCTGTGCCTGCACGGGACCGTGGCCGAGATCTGTGAGCTGAACTTCGTGCTGGGCGAGCAGTTTGCGCGCGCGGCGCTCGCGGCCATCCGCCGCGCGAAGCGCAAGCCGCGGGACATCGCCGCCATCGGTTCCCACGGACAGACCATCCACCATCTGCCGAACGCGCGCACGCCTTCGACCTTGCAGATTGGCGAGGCGGCCATCATTGCGGAGCGGACCGGCATTACCACCGTGGCGGATTTCCGCGTGCGCGATATGGCCGCGGGAGGGCAGGGGGCGCCGCTGGTGCCGTACGCGGATTGGGCGCTGTTCACCGACCGGGACCGCCCGCGCCTCGTGCAGAACATCGGCGGCATCGCCAACCTGACGTTCCTGCCGGCGGGCGCCAAGCTGGACGACGTGATCGCGTTCGATACCGGGCCGGGCAACATGGTGATGGATGCGCTGGTGGCGACGCTGACCGAGGGTCGGCAGACCTTCGACCGTGACGGCCGCTGGGCGGCGCGCGGCATCGTATCGTTGAAGCTGCTGGCCGAGATGATGGCCCACCCCTTCCTGCGGCGGCGCCCGCCCAAGACCACCGGCCGCGAGGAGTTCGGGGAGATGTTCCGGGACCGCGTGCTCGCGTCCGCGCGGCGGCTGCGCTTGCGCCCGGAGGACATTGTGGCGACGGCGACCGCGTTCACGGCTGCGTCCATTGCCGACGCTTACCTGCGCTTCGTGTTCTCGCGGCTTCCGGCGAGCCAGCGTGGCGGCTTGCAGATCATTTTGGGCGGCGGCGGGGCGGAGAATCCGACCTTGCGCCGTATGTTAGCCGAACGGATTGGCGTGGGTGAGCTGCTCACGCACGAGGATTTCAGCATTGCCAACGCTGCCAAAGAAGCCCTGGCCTTTGCGATCCTGGCGCACGAGACCTTGCTCGGCCAGCCCGGCAATGTGCCAAGCGCGACCGGCGCGCGGCGAGCCGCCGTGCTGGGCAAGATTGTGCCCGGGTCGGGTTGAGCGGCGGTTAATGGGTGACATCGAAGGTGCGAAGCTGCTTGACGTGGGGCCAAACCCAATTTCAATGAGCGATCTATGGCATTACTAAGCATCAAGCCGGCAGGGTCATCTGTGTACGACCTGGTCGCCCTGGGAGAAATCATGCTGCGGTTGGACCCGGGCGAAGGGCGCGTGCGCACCGCGCGCGAGTTCAAGGCCTGGGAAGGCGGCGGCGAATACAACGTCGCGCGCGGCTTGCGGCGGTGCTTCGGCTTGCGGACCGCCGTCTGCACGGCGTTTGCGGACAACGACATTGGCCGGCTGCTCGAGGACTTCATCCTCCAGGGCGGCGTGGCCACTGAACTCATCAAGTGGGTGCCTTACGACGGCGTCGGCCGGACGGTGCGCAACGCTCTGAATTTCACCGAGCGCGGCTTTGGCGTGCGGGGCGCGGTGGGCATTCCCGATCGCGGCCACAGCGCTGCGAGCCAGCTTAAGCCGGGTGACTTTGATTGGGACCACATCTTTGGCCGGCTCGGCGTCCGCTGGTTGCACACCGGCGGCATCTTCGCCGCGCTCAGCGACACCACTCCCAGGCTCGTGCTCGAAGCCGTGCAAGCCGCCCGCAAGCATGGGGTCGTCGTCTCCTACGATCTGAACTACCGCCCGTCCCTGTGGAAGAGCATTGGCGGGCAGCAGCGCGCGCAGGAGGTCAACCGTGAAATCGCCCGGTATGTGGATGTGATGATCGGTAACGAGGAAGATTTTACCGCATGCCTGGGCTTCGAAGTTGAGGGCGCCGACGAGCATCTCTCCCGGATTAACGTGACGGCCTTCAAACAGATGATCGGGCAGGCGGTCAAGGCCTACCCGAACTTCAAGGTCGTGGCCACAACCCTGCGGGCGGTGAAGACGGCCACGCGCAATGACTGGGGTGCGATCTGCTGGGCAGGCGGCCAGTTCCACGAGGCGCCCCATCGCGAGGGGCTGGAGATCCTCGACCGGGTGGGCGGCGGCGACAGCTTCGCCAGCGGGCTGATCTACGGGCTAATCAAGTTCAACGACCCGCAGAAGGCGGTGGACTACGGCGCCGCCCATGGCGCGCTGGCGATGACCACGCCGGGCGACACGTCCATGGCCTCGCTCAAGGAAGTGGAGACGTTGGTCAAGGGCGGCAGCGCCCGGGTGCAGCGGTGAAGTTACATGGTTGACTAAGCTACATCAGTTACATGGACACTACTCGCGCGGTGTAACTCATGTAACCCATGCAACTATGTAACTCTTGTAACCGCCTCCAGCCACTATTTCCCCGCCTTTAAGACGAGCAGCCAATCGCCCGGATCGGGCGTCGGGAATTGGCAGGAGGTTCCCCCCACGACGGCCACCGCCGGGTTGTTCTCGCCGGTGCGCGGATTGAACCAGCCGACCGTCGGGGAATGCGGGAGCGCGTCAAGCAAGACTTCCAGCGTGCGGTCCTCCGGCGCGTAGATCAGCGAGAGGGTGTTGGTCTCATTGGCGGCGGCGGCGATGAACCGGCGCGGCGACTGGTCGCCTGGCTGCGTCGCGATGGCTTTCGCGGCCGGGCGCAGGGTCCAGAAGTCAATCGAGTTCATGAACTTGGCGAGATACCCCATCTGCTTGCCGGCCGGCATGAACAGGCACTTGCGCCACATGGGGATATCGCCGGCTTTCTCCGGTTGGCGGCCCGGGCCGACCGAGATGTCCCAGTCCTTCACGCCCTCGGCGGAGTAGCTGATCCCCGCGGGCGCGGTCAGCAGCAGGCTCCAATAGACGGCGTGCCGCACATCATCGGCGCTGAACCGTTTGGTGGATTCCGGGGCGAGGCCGTTTTCGCAGGGCGCAAAGGGGATCACCGGGCGGGTCGGCTCCTTCTTCCATTCCGTGACAAACGGTCCGGTGAAGGTCCACTTGAGGGCGTCCTCAGTCACCCCGGTGACGCTTTGGAAGCCAAACGCATCCACCCACTTCTGGTCGCGGAATTCGTCCAGCACCCACTGCGTATCACCGGGGAACAGAATCACCGGCGCGTGCGCCCGCGAGCCGAAGACGTGCTGCCCGATGCGTTTCCAGCGGCCGACGTTCTGGGCGGAACTGTCGCTCTCGAAGGCCAGCAGCCACGCCACCGGCTCGGCGCCCCAGCGGGCGACCACATAGCGCACCAGCAACTCGGCTTGCTCATCGCTCAGGCGAGGCGCGACGTGCGCTTGGGATTGCAGCTCCAGCAACGGGCAGATCGCGCTCAGGATGCCTGCCTGGCTCAACGTGTTCAGCTTGACGTCCAGCCGCTTGAAGAAATCGGGGTTGATGGCGATGCGGTCCGGGTACCCGGTGTAAGCCGATTGGTGCTTCACATCCTCGCCCGGCGCCACGGCCCACTGCGCCACCGTGAAGCGCTGGTAGGCGCGAGTCTCGATGTAGGTATCCCAGTCGCGCGTTTGCGCCACCCGGGCGCCGGTCCAGACGGTGTCGGCCAGCCAGAAAAACGGCGTCATGTCGGCCTGCTCGAAATGCCGTCCGTCCCGCGCGACGCGCACCTGGCCGTGCTTATGGAAGCGGGTTGGCCCGGTGGCGGCGGTGCAAAGGAACTCGCCGGATTGATTGTGCAGCCCAAGGTTCGCCGTGTCGGAGCAGGTGACCTTGAACTTCCAGCGTCCGGGCTGGTCGGGGGAGAAGCGCACACGCCAGATCCGGCCGCCGTCCCAGAACCCGTCCACCTCGCTGGTTTCGCCCAGCGGCGAAGTAAACACCGCCTGCAGCGAGGCGTCCTGGACCGCGTTGGAGTAAAGCACGGTGCTCTTGAAGGTCTGCTCGAAGCGGCCCCACTTGGCGACGACCGGCAGCTTGGGCGAGGCGGTCGCCGTCAGAACGCCCGCCGACAGCAGCAAAAGACACTGCACAGCTAGCCCCGGCCAGGTGAATAAAATCTTCCGCATCATGTGAATTCCTTTCGCTTTGTTCGGGTCTGATGAGACAACAAACAGGCGCCAGTGTCAAACCATAGCTACCGCCGCGCCGCTGTGTGGACCTACCGCCCGTGCCCCCTCACCCCGGCCCTCTCCCCCTCGGCGGGGGAGAGGGAGGCACTCCGCCCGCGCTGACACTGACAGCGATTCCCCCTCTCCCCCGCCGAGGGGGAGAGGGTCGGGGTGAGGGGAAAACTGGCGGTGCTGTCGAGCCCCGCTATGTGAGGGCGCAGCCGGGAAGTGCCGGCAGCGCGAATGGGGCTTAGAAAGCCCGCGTTCGACGGCCCGTCCGCGTTCCGCCGCGCCGCCCGCCTCTAGCGCGGGGCTGAAATCCCCGGTCGGGCCGCGGCTCGCTCCGCGCGCGACCGTCGGTCGTGCCGGGCAGCTTGAAGTCCACCTGCTTCTTGAACGTGTCCACCTTCGCGATCTGCACCTCGACCTTGTCGCCCAGCTTGAACACGCGCCGTGTGCGCCGGCCCACAAGCTGACCGCGCGTCGCGTCAAACTGGTAGAAGTCGTCGCTCACCCCGGAGAGCGGCACCAGCCCGCTCATCCCCAGCCCGGTCACGTCCACAAAGAACCCGAAGTTCCGCACATCGGTCACCAGCGCGGGATACCGCGGCGGCTGCGCCGATTTGAGCTGCGCCTTGAGGAACGCGAACATCTTCACGTCCCGGCTGTCGCGCTCGGCGTCATCCGAGTTCCGCTCCGTCTCGGAGATATGTTCCGCGACCTCCCGCAGGGGCCGCTCCGTCACCCGCTGGCCCGGCGCTTGGAACAGCGCGCGGTGCACCACCAGGTCCGCGTAGCGCCGGATGGGTGAGGTGAAGTGCGTGTATTTCTTCTTCGCCAGCCCGTAATGGCCCAGCGGCTCGACCGCGTAGCGCGCGCGCATGAGCGAGCGCAGGAAGCCGATCTTCAACGCCTGCCCGATCGCCAGCCCGTTGAGTTTCTCCAGCAGCCGCTGCACTTCGTGCCGGTTCGACAGGTTGCCGCATTGGATGTGATGGCTGAGCACGTCCTCGCGATACTCGCGGAGCCGCCGGTCGTCCGGCGGCTCGTGGATGCGATAGAGCGCCGGGCGATTGATCGCCATGAGCCGGGCGGCCACAGCTTCGTTGGCCAGCAACATGCACTCCTCAATGAGCTGGTGCGAGACGTCGTTCTCCACCTTCTCCATCCGCAATACCCGCCCCCGTTCGTCGAGACGAATCTTGGTCTCCGGGAAATCGAGGTCCAGCGATCCGGCCTTGAAGCGCGCGCGCCGGATCTTCTGGGTCAGGGCGTTCGCGTCGTGGAGCATTTGCTCGATCGGGTCTTGCGGCCGGCGCTGGAGCAGGGCGAAGACTTCCTTGTAATTGTAGCGGCGCTGCGAGCGGATCACCGCCGGGTAGAACTGCGTCTTCAGCACCTGGCCCTCGGCCGAGAGCAGGAACTCCACGCATTTGGTGAGCCGCTCCACCTGGGGTTTGAGCGAGCAGAGCTCATTGCTCAGCGCCTCCGGCAGCATCGGCACCACGCGGTCCACCAGGTAGGTCGAGTTCCCCCGCCGGGCCGCCTCTTCGTCGAGCGCGGTGCCGGGCTTCACGTAATGCGATACGTCGGCGATGTGGACCCAGAGCTTCCAGTGGCCCGCATCGGACCGCTCCAGGCAGATCGCGTCGTCAAAGTCCTTCGCGTCCTCAGGATCAATCGTCACCACTTGGTGCTGCCGGCAATCCGTGCGCCCGGCCCGCTCGGCCGGCTTGACTTCCTGCCCGATGCCCTGCGCCTCTTGCAGCACCCGCTTCGGGAAGTGCAGCACCAGCTTGTATTGGCGGATGACCGACAGCATGTCCACGCCCTCGGCGTCCGGCGGGCCGAGAACTTCGACGATCTCGCCCTCAGGATTAGTGTGGCGCGACTTCCATTCGCGCAGGTCCACGACGACCTTATCGCCCACCTGTGCCGGACGACCGGTGTCGTGCGGCGGCGGGACGTAGATGTCCTGGGTGATGCGCGGGTCATCGGGGATCACGTAAAGGAATTGCTTGCCCCGTTGCAGGGTGCCGACCAGTTGCGTCCGCGTCCGCTCCAGCACCCGGACCACCCGACCGGTGGGTTCCTCAGCTCCCTGCCGCTGCGGAATGCGCGTCGTCACGTCCCGCCGCACCAGCACATGGTCGCCGTGCATCGCCGTCGCGGTGGCATCCTGCGGGATGCGAATGGTCGGAAGCTTGGGATCGTCCGCCTGGAGGAAACCTACTCCCGCCCGGTTCATGCGGATGCGTCCCGGCACCAGGTCGGCGGCGAGCGGCAGGCCGTAGCGGTTGCCTTGTTTGAGGCGGGCGATTTGGCCGCTGCGCTCCAGGCGCGCCAGCACGTGGTCGAGCTCGCGTTGCTGGTTCGGGCGCAGGCGGAGCTGAGCCCGCAATTCGTCGGCGTTCAGCGGCGTGTAATTCGGCTGCTTAAGCAGGTCTATAATCTTTTGTTCCATATCAGGTGGATTGCTCCAAGTGAGGTATTAACGCTCAAGATGCACCAGGCGGGCGCCGCGCGTCGAGCTAAATAGCGATCGGGCGCGGGCGGAGCCGATTCCGAAGCCCGAAGGCCGAAGGCCGAAACTCGAAAGAAGGCCGAAATCCGAGGCTCGAAGCGACAGCTACCCGAGCAGCGCCAAAGCGCCTCCGCTCAAGCAGTCTTCGGCCTTCGGAGTTCGGCCTTCTTTCGGCCTTCGGGCTTCGGCCTTCGGGTTTCCGCGCGGCCCCGTCTGTCGTGTGATACATACGCGCTGCCTTGCAAGTAGAACCTCAGCGGCAAATCCGCTGCTTTCGTCAGCCCGATCCGCACTCCCATCACGGTCGGGCCGCGGTCCTTGCGGAACGCCTCCACGGCGGGGTTCCGGGCAATGAAGATCGGCGATGCGGCATCACACAAATCCACGCCGTCCAGGCCGCGGTTAATCTCCATCGCCAGGCAGAGCTTGCCGGGCCCATTGGTCAATTCCCGCGCCGCCACGACGGGTCTTCGCTCGCGCATTAGCTTCTCCCCCAGCTCGGCTTCCACGGCCCGAATGAGCACCGCCTCGGCCACCCCGGGCGGGCGGCACACCACGTTCATGCAGAAATAGTTGCCGTAAATGAAATATACGTACGCGTGCCCCGGCGGGCCGAACATCACCCGGTTCCGAGCCGTCGGCCCTGGCGCGCCGTGGCAGGCCGGATCACCCACCAGATAGGCTTCGGTCTCGACGATGGGGCCTCCGCACGGCCCCTGCGGCGTGTTGCGGATGAGCCAATGTCCGAGGAGCGCGGGCGCGACTTTCTGCGCTGACGGCTCGTAAAAGCGCCGCGGGAGTGGCTGCAAGCGTCTCATCGCTTACTGTTACTTGGAACCGCCCCTCGGCAGCAGCTTCCGGAGTCGCTGAGTGGTCGCATTGCGGTCAATTACGCCCGCCGCGACCGCGAGTGCGAGGTCTTCCCACTCCGGCCCGTCGGTCTTTGGCTCGACGCCATTGAGCCGTAGAAAGACGATGCACGCGCCCAGCGCCACCCGCTTGTTGCCATCCATGAACGGGTGATTCCGGCAGAGGTAGAAGAGGTATGCCGCCGCAATCTCGGCGAGATCCTGATAGGGTGATCGGCCGCCAACCGACGCTTGCGGCGCCGCCACCGCCGATTCGAGCAAGGCGGCCTCCCGCACGCCGTCCAATCCGCCGAAGCGGGCGATGGCCTCGCCATGAATCTCCCGCACGATCTCCACGGTGAGATGGAAACAATCGTTCGGGGTGGCGCTCATGCCAGCTTCTTCATGGTCCGCGCGTAATCCTTCATCGTCGCCTTGATGACCTTGGATACTTCGTGGCGGGAGGGCCGCGGGCGCAGGGGCGTGAGCGTGAGCGTGCCGCCCTCATGCACCTCCACATTCAGCTCGTCGCCGGCCTTTAAGTGCGCCAGTTCCATCAACGCCGCGTCCAGGATGATGCCCTGCGAATTACCGACTTTAGTAATCGTCTTGATCATGCGGTAATACTATGTTTAACCTGGCGGACGGTCAAGGCGGCAGAGCTTATCCGTCTCTATGCAACTGGACGCCCTATTCCCCCTCACCCCCGCCCTCTCCCCGAGGAGAGGGAGAAACTCGGCCGTCCAAGGGCAAGGCGAAGCGTGCGAGCCTTTTCAGCGACGGGCGGAGCGGCTCGCTCTCCTCGGGGAGAGGGCGAGGGTGAGGGGGAATGGGGTGTTAGGGAAAACCAGCCTCGGGTGTCCAGAAATTGAGATGCGCCCCATGGCCGCCTGAGTCAGGCTGCAGGCTGCGCGCTTGAAGGGGGCGGCGTGGCGCGGTAGCATTCGGCCCGTTGGGTGGAGTGCGGCCGATTTGGAGCCTATTTATGCGATCATTCGAGAGCCTAACGGAACAGGAAATCCTCGCGCTGGCCATCTCGCAGGAGGAGGAGGACGCGCGTATCTATGACGACTTTGCGGACGGGCTGAAGGAGAACCACCCGGCCCAGGCGGAGCAGTTTGCCGAGATGCGGCGCGAGGAGGATGGACACCGGCATCGGCTGATCGAGCTGTACCGGGCGCGGTTCGGGGAGCACATCCCGCTGATCCGGCGCCAGGACGTGCGCGGCTTCGTGCGGCGCCGGCCGGTCTGGCTGGTGCGGCCGCTGGGACTGCCAGCGGCGCGCAAGACCGCCGAGATGATGGAGGTGGAAACCAAGCGGTTTTACGAGGTGGCGGCGCGGCGGTCGTCCGATGCGGGCATCCGGCAGTTGCTGGGCGACCTGGCGGAGGAGGAACGCCACCATGCGCAGGCGGCCCAGCAGATGGCGCTGACCAAGGTGAGCGAGGAAGAGTCCGCCCGGCTGAAGCGGCTGTTCGTCTTGCAGGTTATCCAACCCGGCCTGGCGGGCCTGATGGATGGGTCGGTCTCGACGCTGGCGCCCTTGTTCGCGGCCGCCCTGGCGACGCATAGCAGCGGGGACGCGTTCCGGGTCGGCCTGGCGGCGAGCTTTGGCGCGGGGATCAGCATGGGCTTCGCCGAGGCGCTCTCGGACGACGGCAGCCTGACGGGCCGGGGCCACCCGTGGGCGCGCGGGACCGTGTGCGGGTTGATGACGACGCTCGGCGGCCTCGGCCACAGCCTGCCGTATTTGCTGCGCGACGTGAAGACGGCCACCTGGATCGCCGTCGCCGTGGTGCTGGTGGAATTGGGAGTGATTTCCTGGGTCCGCCACAAGTATATGGATACGCCGTGGTCATCTGCGGCGATCCAGGTGGTGCTGGGCGGTTTGCTGGTGTTCGGCGTGGGGCTGCTGATCGGGATCACCTGAGTTGAAGAAGATCGCTGAGCAGGCGATGCTCTCCCTAGCGACGAGGACACACTTATTTATGGATGCTTTAGACAATGACACCGGATACCGCGAAGCGGGAAGGCATGGCGACACGCTGGGGCCCGCGCAGCGGGAGCTGACGAGACGGGACTTCCTGAAGGCCGCGGTGGCGACGGGAATCCTGGCTGGCGCCGCTCCAACGTGGGCCGCGGAGGGCGAGAGCGGCATGCCTTATCGCCGCCTGGGCCGCACGGGCGAGAAGGTCTCCGCGATCGGCCTGGGAGGCTTCCACATCGGGAAACCCAAGGATGAGCAGGAGGGCATCCGGCTGGTGCGGAGCGCGATAGATCGGGGCATCACGTTCATGGACAACTGCTGGGACTACCACGACGGCAACAGCGAGGTGCGCATGGGCAAGGCCCTGCGCGACGGCTACCGCCAGAAGGTGTTCCTGATGACGAAGATAGACGGGCGGACGAGCAAGGCTGCCGCCCGGCAGATCGAGGACTCGCTGCAACGGCTGCAGACGGACCACATTGACCTGATGCAGTTCCACGAGATTATCCGCATGGAAGACCCGGACCGCATCTTCGCGACCGGCGGCGGGATGGAAGCGGCGCTGGAGGCGAAGCAGGCGGGCAAGATCCGCTTCATCGGCTTTACCGGGCACAAGGACCCGCTGATCCATCTGCGGATGCTGGAGGTGGCTGGCGCGCACAAGTTCCGGTTTGATGCGGTGCAGATGCCCTTGAACGTGATGGACGCGCA
>Ga0335071_10007906_pt1 | contig 10923 bp, 6 predicted proteins | sample Lox_Sample_15_FD_206724 | JGI IMG/M metagenome (GOLD analysis project Ga0335071, IMG submission 206724) | Soil microbial communities from Loxahatchee National Wildlife Refuge, Florida, United States - Lox_Sample_1.5 | ecosystem: Environmental > Terrestrial > Soil > Wetlands | place: USA: Florida...
GTACCGATGCCTGCTGAACTTTCATTCCAGTTGATTCCCCCATCCACGCTTTTGAAAACGCCTCGGGAGGTTCCAGCGTAAAGGATGTCGGGATTTGTGGAATCAATCGTCAAAGCGTTCACTTGACGATTACTCAGCCCTGTGCTGGCGGCCGTCCAACTGGCACCCCCATCCGTACTCTTGAATACCCCTTGAGCGTGTCCGCCGGCGTAAACGTTTTTGGGATTGAGAGGATCCACAGCCAGGGCTCGAATATACAAGTCAGTTAGACCCATATTGCTGGAACTCCAGTGAGCACCCTTATCGGTGCTTTTATTGACCCCGTTTCCAGCTGTCCCGGCATACACGTTGTGCGGATCTAAGGGATCGAAAACCAGCGTGTAAAGGTCGGGATTGTCCAACCCAGAGCAGGAGGAACTCCAGGCTGCACCTCCATTCGGGCTACTGAAAAGACAATCTCCACGAGTGGCTGCATACAATGTACCGGGTGTTGTTGGGGGCATCGCTAACGCGGAGACTATCAGGTCTACTAATCCCGAATTGATACGGCTCCAATCAGCCGCTCCATTGCTGCTTTTGGCCATTCCCTGGCTAACCGCTGCATAGACCGTGTGCGGATCGACTGGATCGATCGCCAGCACGGTACACTCCTGTTTATCTAAGCCTTGATTTTGCAGTACCCAATTGGCCCCTCCGTCGGTACTCTTGAAGACACCTGCGGGAGTCCCTGCGTAGATCGTGTTGGGTACGGAGAAGTCCACGGCCAAAGTTCTTACATTACGATTACTCAATCCATCTGTTAATTGGTTCCAGTTATCCCCCCCATCAGTACTCTTGAATACTCCTTTCCCATTAGTTCCAGCATAAATAATTGTTCTGTTGACTGGATCGACGATCAGTGCATTCCTGGAAATTGACGTCAAGCTCGATTTCGCTTGGGTCCAATTTGTCCCTCCATTTGTGCTCCGATAGACCACACCTGCCGAGGTCTCCGCGTAAAGGGACTTCGAGTCCGAAGGAGCAATCGCCAGACCCCAGATCTCTTGATTCCGAAGAGGCTCCAGAAGATGCCAACTACCCGCCTTGTCACTGGTTTTAAACACACCACAAGTCGTCCCGGCGTAAAGAATATCTGAATCCGAACCATCGAGCGCCAATGTGTTCAGGTTAAGGACAGGGCAATCCAGTCCAATGTTTGCGATTTGCCACGAGTCCCCTCCGTCGTTACTCTTAAAGATCCCTCCATTGAATGCTCCGGCAAAGACTAAGTCGGAATCATCTGGGTCAACTACTACAGCCATCACATTCTGCGCTGTCTGAGAAGTACTGACCCAGCTTTGGCCACCGTCGAGACTCTTCTGCACTCCTCCATAAGCAGTCCCAACATATAAGATATTGTGGCTGCTGCGACTGATGGCAATTGCAGAAACGTGGGAAACCTCCGGACCAGCTTTGCGCCAGGCGTTTGTCTCGGCTTGAAGATCTGCAATGGTCAGCAGAAAAGGAGAGGCAAAAAGTGCCAGTTTGATTAGATACGCAGTGATCATCAAGACTAAAAACAACCGTGGATTGTTGCTACTTTTCATGAATCTCATGATCCCCTCTCATCATAAGGACACAGTCAATCGTTCGAGTAAACGGATGAAAGGCCCTAAGAATGGTTATTCAATGACTTGAAAAAGCAGAGTAATCTGCTTGTCGGGCGGAAACGAGACCATCCCTTACGAATATGATCACCCACTCAGCCACAAACCCTACGCAGCTCGGGTCATCTGTTTGCTTTGTCTTCGGGCGCGGAAGTGCTGCTAACAGGCAGGTACAACAACCAGCATCGACATCGAAGAAATAGTATCGAATTGTGGCCAAAAGTCAAAGGAGATTGTTGACGGTCCAGGGTCTCGAAAAGTCACCCTATTCTCTCGAGGACCACTCGCGGATGGAGGTGAAGTTCCATGACTCTTTCATGGGGGATGTTGCTGATCAGGGCTTGGACTTCCGCCAGACCGAGCAAGTCCCTTCGCTCCGAGAAAATCCGGACAAGGCTCCCCCTCTCGCCTCCCAAGTCTGATGACTCAATCACCAGATCACGACCATGAGCGAAAGCTCTGGCTGTTTCATTCCCAACAGTCAGTTCCGGAAGCTCATTTAGAACCTGGCTTATGGGGATCATCCGGTCCATGATCACGGTTACCCCCTGTGAACGGAGTGTCTCCAAACTAACCGCCCGTTCCAAGCCAAACTCCCCCGACACGAGTCGCCTCAAGCTTGCCAAGTAAGCGCCACACCCTAATCTCTTACCGATATCATGGGCAACCGAGCGGACGTAGGTTCCGGCAGAACAATGTATCTCCAAATGGATCAGTTCGGGGGAGAGTTTTTGTAGCTGTAGTTTGCGGATCCAGACCTTTTGCGCATCCAGTTCTGGGGTCTTTCCTTGTCTGGCCAACTGATATGCTCGAACCCCACGGACTTTTTTGGCAGAAAAGGGCGGGGGCGCCTGCCAGTGTTCTCCCAGCATTTCTGAACAGATCTCATCAAGTTGCGTCTGGCTAAAGCAAGGGGTTGTCCCAATCGAAGTTGGTTCTCCCTCCCGATCATAAGTACTAGTTGAATGGCCGAGCTGAATAGTGCCGAGGTAGACTTTCGCCCCTTCTTTGAGGAACTGGATCAATCGGGTTGCCCTGCCAAAGGCCAAGGGTAAAACCCCAGTGGCCAGAGGATCTAACGTCCCCAGATGACCCACTCGACGGAGCTTCATCAGTCGCCTAACGCATACCACCACATCATGTGAGGTGAGACCTTCTGGCTTATCAATAACCAGGAATCCATACTCGGGACTATTCATGAGGGACAATTGATTCAGGATGCTGACGAACGGTTAGTTTTCTTCGTCTTCCTTGGTGAGGTCAGCGGAGTGCTTAAGCTGCTGGAGGAGTTCCTCGATTCGGGCGCCATACTCGATTGATGAATCGTAAACAAATGTCAGCTCTGGAGTGTTCTTCAAGCGCAACTCCAGGCCGATCTGATGGCGGATATGAGCAGCAGCACTATTCAGCCCCTGTAGACTCTTTCGACGATCTTCTTCGTTGCCCAGTACACTGACGAAAACTCGGGCCTGCTTCAAATCCGGACTCATCTTGACACCGGTCACCGTCGTCATGCCGATACGGGGGTCCCGCAACTCACGGATGATGAGCGTACTAATCCGGAGTCGAATCATTTCCCCCACTCGTTCAGACCGCCTGTCTTGCCGTTTCATAAGTATTCAATCTGGTAATTCGCCAGATTCCTCTCCAGAATTTCCTCGGATGCCCGCAAGACGGAATTGAGCGTTTGCTCAAGAATCCTGGGATCGGATGCAACGGAAACCACTCCCAGAGTTGAACGCTGCCAGAGGTTCTGGTGTTCACACTCAGCCACCGAGACATTGAACTTACGCAAACGGTCTTTGAGGCTCCGCACAACCATCCGTTTGTCTTTCAGAGACTGAGAATCGGAGATGAAGATCTCGAGAGTAAGAAGGCCGATATTCATCGGTGTCAAGGTGCTGGCCTCAGGCCATGCCGGGGTCATCTAACCTTGTTCGGCAAGCAGGATCGCCTTCATCCGGAAATGTGCAAGTGTCAAACCAATTGAGCTTCCACCTTCTCCATGACAAAGGCTTCAATCACGTCGTTGTTCTTAATGTCGTTGAAATTCTCCAGACCGATACCGCATTCAAATCCGGAGCGTACTTCCGACGCATCGTCCTTAAAGCGTTTGAGCGAAGCAATTCGTCCTTCGTAGACCACCACGTTATCGCGGAGCAACCGAACTTGTGAGTTGCGCGCGACTTTCCCGTCAGACACGTAACAGCCCCCGACAGTGCCAACCTTGGGGACCTTGAAGGTGGTGCGGACCTGAGCAGTACCTTGATAGGCTTCTTTGTAAGTCTGGTCCAGCATTCCAAGCATGGCACTCTTGATCTCATTGGTTACATTGTAAATGACGGTGTGAAGCCGGATATCGACACCCTCCTGCTCAGCCAATTCTGACGCCTTCCGTTCCGGGCGGACGTTGAAACCTACAATGACCGCATTAGAGGTCGACGCCAACAAGACATCCCACTCGGTGATCGCACCAGTAGCTTTGTGGATGATTTTGATTTTCACCTTTTCAGTGCTCAGCTTGGTCAAGGTCTCCGCTAGAACCTCCACGGAACCCTGCACATCAGCTTTCAAAATAATCGGCAGTTCTTTGACCGCCCCTGCCTTCATTTGTTCGTGCAAGTGTTCCAGGGTAAGGCGAGAACTCTTAGCAAGCAGGCTCTCGCGCAACTTCAGTTGACGCAGGCTACCGATTTGTTTGATCTTCGATACGTCATTCATAACCTGGAAGGAATCGCCGGCCTGGGGGACACTGGAAAGCCCAAGAACCTCGACGGGAGAAGAGGGCCCTGCCGTTTTCACGGGCTGTCCCCGGTAGTCCAGCATCGCACGGACTTTTCCGGTCACGGCACCTACAATGAATAAATCCCCAACCTCCAGCGTCCCGTTTTGGACCAGGACTGTTGCGACCGGACCACGACCTCTGTCCAATTTGGCTTCGAGGATGGCGCCCATAGCTGAGCGTTGCGGATTAGCCTTTAGCCCTTGCATGTCGGACACCAGCAGAATCATCTCCAGCAATAACTCCAGGTTGATCTTCTGCTTGGCTGACACCTCTACCGTAACGGTTTCGCCGCCCCAATCCTCAGGAGTCAAGTTATTCTCGGAGAGAGACTTTTTCACTCGGTCCACCTGAGCGTTGGGCTTATCAATCTTGTTGATGGCTACTACAATGGGCACCTTTGCAGCCCGGGCATGCGCAATGGCTTCCAGTGTTTGAGGCATCACGCCGTCGTCGGCGGCCACAACCAGAACAACCACGTCGGTAACCTTGGCACCGCGGGCCCGCATCAACGTAAAAGCCTCGTGGCCTGGCGTGTCCAAGAACGTGATTAACCGGTTATTCTTGACAACCTGGTAGGCACCAATGTGCTGAGTGATTCCACCGGCTTCCTGAGAGGTTACGTTGCTTTCACGAATGGCATCCAGCAGTGAAGTCTTGCCATGGTCAACGTGCCCCATGATCGTCACCACCGGTGGTCGCGGAACCATGTTTTCTGGCTTTTCTTCTGCTATGGCTTCGTATTCGGCCACTTCTTCGTAGGTAGCAACCTCGGCCTCAGCTCCAAAATCACGACAGATGTCTTTAGCCAGCGTTTCATCCAAAGTCTGATTCAGGGTAGCGAAAATGCCCTTGTCCAAAAGACGCTTGATCACATCTTTCGATTTTATCTCCAACTTTTCCGAGAGCTCCTTGACCGTAACACCCTCGCTCAAGGTTACCTTCCGGGTAACGGGCAGTGGTTGGAAGACGGCGGGTTTAACCACTACAGGGGCCACCCTGCCGCCTTCGGCTCGTAGTCGTTCTATGCGGCCTTCTTCGGGATATTGCCGATACCCTGGTCTGGGTCTCACTTGCGGACGATGTTCCCGGGGCGGAACGACCTGAGATTTTGCAGGTGCCGGCGGGAAACTCGTCCCTTGAGCAAATCGTCCCGGCGGACCCATCGGACGAGGTCTTTCTCCCGGCCTTGGGGAGAAGGGCATGGGCCGGGGCTTAATCTCACCAAACTTCGAACTGATATGCTGCCGAATGGTTTGGGTTGGTTGAGCTGACCCAACCAGGGCAGGCTTCTTGGGGCGGGTTGACGGATGAGCCGAAATCCCCGTCGGGGGTGCGCCACTTCTCAAAGTCCCCCCGGGGCCAGTCGGGACCGGCGCTTGAAGCGGTGGAACCCTCGATGGTTGGCCGACAGGAGAAGGCGGCATAGTCCTTGCTACCGGGGGAGTGACTGGCAGTCGAGGAGCCGGCAGGGGTGGAGGTGCGCTCGGTGTCGGCGGAATCACAGTCGTCTCTTTGGGTTTTTCAGCGATTTTCTCAGCCGGTCTAGCGGACGTGGCCACAGGTGGAACGGCTGGTAAAGGCATGACCGGTGGGACCACGGCCGGGATGGGTGCTTCTTCCACCTTATCTTTCTTGATCTCTTTTTTGTCGGCTTCCTCTTTCGGTGGAGCTTCCTCGATTTTCGTCGGCACCAATTCCACTTCGGGGGTCACAGGAACTACTGGAACTTCTTGGGGCTTTTCAGCTGGAGCAGCGACTTTGGCTTCAGCTTCTGTCTTGGCAGCTTTCTTGCCCTTTGTTTTCCGGGTGGAAAAATGCTCCTTGATTTCTTGGATTCGTTCAGCATCGACGTAACTGGTTGCTGTAACTCCTTCAACGCCGATGCTCTTCAGGTAAGCAATGATGTCTTGAGCTTCCCGTTTGATCTCTTCTGCGAGTTTAAATAGCCTCTTTTTTTCTGCCTTATCTGCCACGAACCCTCCGCCCAACCAGTCCCAGCTCTTGCTGAAATCAGTCGATTTAGTTCTTTAACTATTTCTCTATATCATTTTGAGACTCCGTTTGCATTTGGGGGTCTGAATCATGGTCTCCTGAAACGGTGACATTCTCGTCCGCAGAAGCTTCTGATTTTTGAGTCGCATTAGAACCAGTTTCTTTGGCAACCTCAGGGGTAGAGCCTTCCGCAGCCGTAGACTCAGTAATCTCTGAAAACTGCATGTAGTAGTCTTTAACGGAGGCAATAATCTTCTCGGCGATCTTTGGACCAATTCCCTTAATCTGAGTAAGATCTCCGATAGGGGTATCCGCCAATTCCTCAACGCAACTGATACCACTGCCCGAGAGTTTCGTTGTGATACTCGGCGTTAAGCCCGGCAATTCCGACAACGGAGTTCTGGCAGCCATTTGCGCCATTTGATGTTCAACTTCAGCACGTTTTTCTTCATCACTTTTGATGTCAATTTTCCATCCTGTCAGTTTGCAGGCCAGTCTGACATTCTGCCCCTTCTTCCCAATGGCCAGAGACAATTGATCTGTTTCGACAATCACTTCCACGATTCTCTCGACCGGATCGATGACGTTGGCCCGTCCAATCTTGGCAGGGCTGAGGGCATTCATCACAAAGGTCAGAGGATCTTCCGAGTAAGGGATAATGTCAATCTTCTCACCATGCAATTCCCGGATGATGGCCTGGACTCTTGAACCCTTCATTCCCACACAAGCTCCGACCGGATCGACGTCTTTGTCCTTGGAGGAAACGGCAATCTTAGACCGCTCACCCGTATCCCGTGCTGCCGCCCTAATAATCACCGTTCCATCGTAAATTTCGGGGACCTCCATCTCAAACAGTTTCATCAGTAGAGCCGGGTCCGTCCTGGAAAGGATGACTTGAGGACCTTTGGCAGTCTTCTCGACTCGCAGGATCACGAGCCGGATGCGGTCTCCCGCGCCAAAACTCTCCAGCCGCGACTGTTCCCGCCGAGGAACCCTTCCTTCCGTGGTTCCGAGATCGACAATCACGTCGCCCCCTTCAGTGCGTTTGACGATGCAGGTCACCACCTCTCCGATCCTCTGGCTATAGGCAGCATGGATACTGTCCCTTTCAGCCTCGCGTACCTTCTGCAGAATGACCTGCTTGGCTGTTTGGGCCGCAATCCTCCCCAAGACGTCCGTAGGCTTCTGGATCTTGATCTCCCCGTTCAGTTCCGCTGCTGGATCAATCTTCAGAGCTTGTTCGAGAGAGATCTCACGGACTGGACTGGTTACGGTCTCAACCACTTTTTTGACTGCGTAGACTTCGACTTGGCCTGTATCTTGATTAAAATGGGAACGAAGATCCTCACTTGATTTGTAAAATTTCCGGGTTGCCACCAATACCGCGTCTTCTACAGCGCCGACCACGATTTGGGGGTCAATCCCCTTTTCTTTACTCAATTGATCGATTTGCTGATAAAGAAGGCTCGTCATGGGTGCAACTCCTGAAGATCAACTAAAAGTCAAAATCAAGATTCGATTTCGTGATACTGTGCAATGGAATCCGGACAGATTGCGGTCCTTCCAGTTCGACAACAACCTGATCATCCTCCAACCCGCGGAGTGTTCCGCGAAAATTCCTTCTCCCTTGAATCTGGTCTCGGGTCTGAATTTTCACTAGGCGTCCCACATACCGCTGATAGTCAGACTCCTTGGTTAGCTTGCGAGTCAGACCGGGAGAGGATACTTCCAAGACATAACTTCCAAGAATGAGGTTTTCAATATCGAGCAGACTCCCCACTTGATCGCTGATCAGCTCGCAATCTTGATGGGTCACGCCTGTCGGCTTATCAATATAGATTCGCAGAATCCTCCGATTAGGGCCCCCTTTAAGCTCCACATCAACCAGTTCCATTCCTTCCGAGTACACAACTCTTTCGATGATTTCTCTTGTTCTGCTCAGATCCAACAACTCGAAGTTCCTTATGGGGGAATGAAGCTTGCGATCAGAACAATAAAAAAGTGGGCTTTCGCCCACTATTAAAAGAAGATTATATAGGTATCCTACTTCAAAATCAACCGAATTGATGTGAAGATAAGACCGAGTCACTTAAACGGAGATTTCTGGGCTGCGCGATTTGACCGCCATCGTCACCCAAACTCCGGGAACGGGGGTACGTAGCCTTGCAGGGTGATGGCGATCACCGCTCGGGCCTCTACTTGTCACTGACCCTCAACTTGGGATAGTCTTCGGATTCGGAGAAGATAGGTGAACTGTGGAATAATACTTTTGGATGGGAGTCAACTCTAAACAGGGTTGAACTGAACGATATTGCTCGAAGTTCCACGGTACCTTGACCTCTAATTCAGTTGTAGAAGTTTCTTATGTAGGAACTCTTGGACTTGTCCGCAACGAATCAACGCCTGACTCAGAATAGCCACGCCTCTAAATCTCTTTCCTTCTCGTACATGCCCTGCCTGTGGGCGATGTTGATCGTGCCCGTATGGTGTGAGTGGGGATGTGCAGCGACACTCGATAAGTACGTGGGCGAGACCGTGAGCAGAATTCTTTTTCTTTCTGAAGACCCAATTAGTGAAACGAAACTCTTGCCGCTGATCCCTCTGGCTCCTGGGGCGCCTCTGACAGAGGAGGCGGTACGAAGAAGCCTGGAAGTCCTATATGCCACTCGTTTGTTTCACTCTATAGAAGTCCTGGCTGAACCTGGGCCTGCCGGACTGATCATTACTTTTCAAGTACGCCCCAATTACTTTTTTGCAGACTTTCAAGTCGGGGGCCAACCCGTGTTACGGTCCCCGCTAAGGGGGCTCTCACAACTCCCCTTAGGGGAGATTTACTCCCAAAAAAAAGTGGCAGATATTCTGCTCAAAGTCCAAGGGAGTCTTAAGAACATGGGGTATTTCCGGGCTGAAGTCACACCTAATATCCAATTTGTGTCCAAGATGCGTCTGGCCTACGTGAAGTTCCTCATCCAGCCCGGCGTTCGCGCTATTGTCGGTGACGTTAAAGTGAGTGGCAACCCGGTGCTGGAGTCGCAAGAGATAACTGGGAAGATGAAGAGCAAACCCGGGAAGCTTTACGACTACACAGTTCTCAAAAGGGACTTTGAAAGGATTCGCAGGGTGTACTCCGACCGGGGATTTCTAAACGCGTCCATCCGCCTTGGAGATTTGAACTACTCGGCTGAACAGAATTCCGTCAGCCTAAATCTCGCTGTCGATGCAGGTTCTTACGTTTACATCCAACTGAAGGGGGCCAAGATTCCCAAGAAGCGACTGCGACAACTTGTGCCTATTTATGAAGAGGGATCCATTGATAGCGACTTAATCGAGGAAGGCAAGAAGAATATCGAAGACTATTTTCAACGGAGTGGGCACTTTGATGTTGCTGTAGATTCTGAATTTATCGAGGTTCCAGAACAGAACGCTTATCAAGTCAATTACACGATCAAAAGGGGGGAGAGGCAGAAAGTTGTCTCGGTCGATTTCCCGGGAGCCGAGGAGTTCTCGACGAAGGAACTCTCATCCAGACTGAGAACAAAAGCGGGCAATCTCATCAGGAGGGGACAATTCAGCCTCGACATGCTTCAGGAAGACGCTGCCACTATCAAAGACCTCTACCTTCGGAAAGGATACGAGCAGGTGGAGGTAGCGCCGGACCAACGTCGGGTGGGGAAAAGCGGGAGTCTTGCGGTAAGTTTCAGAATCCAAGAGGGTCCCCAAACGACGGTGAGGGAAGTAAAGACCGAAGGAACCGTGCAAGTCGCCACCATAGAAGTCCTGAAAGGGCTCAATCTGGCCCCGGGAAGGCCCTTTTCTCAAGCTCTCATGGACGAAGACAAACGGGTGATCCTTTCCAGGTACTCAGCTCGGGGGTTTAACGAAGCCAAGGTCGATACCGAGTTGCGACGGCCTTCCCGGAACCAAGTGGATTTGACCTTTCGTGTTGTTGAAGATGATAAGGTCAATGTTTCTGATCTTTATGTGGCGGGAAACCAGCGAACGAACCGAAAGGTGATCGCTCAAAACATTACCGTCCATGAAGGATACCCTCTAAGCCCAGACAGCCTCCTGATCAGCCAGCAAAAGCTCTATGGTCTGGGCATTTTTGACAAGGTGGATATCCTTCCCCTCGACGTGCCTCCCTTGAATTCAGCGAAGCCCGTCCTTGTCCACGTGGAAGAAGCCAGCCCACTTTCGGTGAACTACGGGGTTGGCTACCAGAGCTGGGAGAAGTTCAGGGGGACGTTTGGCATAACCCACAACAATCTGTTCGGGTTGGCGCGGGCTTTGAGTTTTCAAAGCCGCGACAGCTTCCAGGAACAGCGCGCTGAAATTACCTACAAGGAGCCTCGGCTATTTAATCGGGATCTCGATTCCTTTCTGGTTCTTTACCTCGACAATATCAAGCGAGTCGGCTTTAGTACCTTCCGGAAGAATGTCTCATTCCAGATACTGAAAAAAGCTCACCAGCAGGATAAAATTTTCTTCCGATACAATTTT
>Ga0335071_10007907_pt1 | contig 10922 bp, 7 predicted proteins | sample Lox_Sample_15_FD_206724 | JGI IMG/M metagenome (GOLD analysis project Ga0335071, IMG submission 206724) | Soil microbial communities from Loxahatchee National Wildlife Refuge, Florida, United States - Lox_Sample_1.5 | ecosystem: Environmental > Terrestrial > Soil > Wetlands | place: USA: Florida...
CAGCCGGGCGCGCCACCGCTCCTGTCGGGCTGCGTCGACGGAGACCAGGGGCGTCGTGCGAGCGGTCTGGAGGCTGTGTTGGAGCAAGTGGCGTACGGCCCGCAGGCCGCTGCGCGTCCCCTCGAGCACGGGGACGCCCGCCGAGCGGAGGCGGGCCGCCGCCGCCTGGTCGAGGGCGCTGGTCACGTTCGACAGGACCGCCACGGGCTTGTCGGTCGCGGCGGCGGCCTCCAGCACCGCGAGCGGATAGGACTCGTCGCCGTCGTACTCCTCGACGAGGTCCACCGCGAGCGCGACGACGCCGACAGCCGGGTCGTCGGCGACGGCGCGCAGACAGCCCGCGAACAGCGGCAACGTGTCGGCACCGGTACCCCAGACGTCCAGGGGGTTGGTGGCGACCAGACCGGGCTCGAGGAGCGCATCGAGCCGCGAGACGGTCTGCTCGCCGAGGGCGGCGAAGGCGACGCCTTCCTCGTCGGCGATGTCGGCCACGAGGGTGCGCTCGGCGCCCGAGTCGTGCACCGTGGCCAGCCCGGGCGAGGTGGCGCGCCGGCCGACCGCGAGCAGCTCGAGGGTGTCGGTCATCTCGTCGAGGTCGCGCACGCGCAGCAGACCATGGGCGTCGACCAGCGCCTCCCAGGCGGCGTCGGCCCCGGCCACCGCTCCTGAGTGGGCGGCGACCATCCCGCGACCCACCTCGGAGCCGCCGACGGTGAGCAGGACGACGGCGACACCCTGCCGGGCGGCGCGGTCCAGCGCAGCACGGAGCCGATCGGCAGAGCGCAGGGTCTCCATGAGCAGAGCGACGACACGCGTGGCCGGGTCGTCCAGTGCGGCTTCCACGTAGTCGGCCGTCGTGGTCACCAGCTCCTGGCCGGAGGAGACGGCGAGGGTGTAGCCGAGGCGCCGGTGGGTTCTCAGCAGGGCGGAGAAGGCCGAGCCCGAGTGCGTCACCAGCGCGATGGGCCCCGCAGGCAGCGGCTCGCGCTCGAGGTAGCCCATCGCGCGCAGTCCCTCGGACACGTTCGCGAAGCCCATGCACCCGCCGCCGCACAGCGCCATGTCCGCGGCTCGCGCGATCTCCGCGAGCCGGGCGCCGAGCCGCGGTCGCTCCGGTGACGGCGGTTCGTACGCCGTCCCGAAGACGACCGCACCGCGCGCGCCCCGAGCCGCCGCCCGCGCCAGCTCCGTCTCCAGCGCCGAGTCGGGGACCCCGAGCAGCACCAGGTCGACCGGGTCCTCGATCGCGTCGAGGGAGGGCACGCACGGCGCGCCGAGGACCTCGGTGTGGCGCGGGTTGACCAGGAAGAGCTCCGGCGTCGACGGCGAGCGCCGCACCTCGGTCACCAGGCGGTGGCCGAAGCTCCCCTCGCGCGGGCTCGCACCGACGACGGCGACGGAGCGGGCCGAGAGCATGGCCCGTACGGACGAGCTCACCCGCGGCGGCGCGCCAGCCACGCCGAGGGGGTCCGTGCGGCGCGCTTGCGGTCGGAGATCGCCGCTCGCGCGGCCTGCATGCCGGGGATGCCGCAGACACCGCCACCGGCGTGCGTGGCCGAACTCGCGTAGTACAGGCCCGCGATCGGCGTCCGGTAGTCGGCGAAGCCCGGGGCGGGGCGCATGTGGAACAGCTGCTCCAGCGAGAGCTCGCCGTGGAAGATGTTGCCGCCGACGAGGCCGTACTCGTGCTCCATCTCATGCGGTCCGACGACGTCGCGATGCAGGATCGAGGACTTGAAGTTCGGCGCTACCTCGTCGTAGAGGTCGATGACGCGGTCGGCGTACTGCTCGAGCTCCTCGGTGTGCGGCTCCTCGTTCCAGTCGCTCGGTACCCACTGGGTGAACAGCGACATGATGTGGGTGCCGTCAGGGTTCAGCGTCTTGTCGAGCGTCGTCGGGATGACCCCGTCGCTGAACGGGCGCACGGCCGGGCGACCCTCCCGCGCGTCCTGGAACGCGCGCTCGATGAACTCCATGGTCGGGGCCATGTCGACCGAACCGGTGTGGTGCTCGGCCAGCTCGGTGCCGGGGTCCGCGGTGAAGTCCGGCAGCTCCGCCAGCGCGAGGTTGATCTTCACCACACCGCTGCGCGACCGCCAGTGCTCGATGTCGCGGACGAAGTCACCGGGCAGGTCGGCCGGCGACAGATGCTGCAGGAACGCCGTCTTGGGGTGCAGGCTCGTGACCACGATCGGGGCCGACAGCTCCGTGCCGTCGGAGAGCACCACGCCCGTGGCCCGCCCGTCGCGGACGAGGACTTGCTCCACGCCGGCGTGCGTGCGGACCTCCGCGCCGAACTCCTCGGCGGAGCGCCGGATGGCTGCCGACACCCCGCCCATCCCGCCCTCGGGGTAGCCCCAGCTGCCCAGCTGCCCGTCCCCGACGTCGCCGATCGAGTGGTGGGCCATGACGTAGGCCGTCCCGGGCTCGTAGGGGCCGGCCCACGTCCCGATGACGCCGTTGACCGCGAGGGCGCCTTTGACCTGGGGGGACTCGAAGAAGTCGTCGAGCAGGTCCGCGATGCTCATGGCCATCAGCCGAGTGACGTCGGCGACGGTTCGTACGTCGAGTCCGCGGTTGCGCCAGGCCAGGCGAAGCGTGTCCTTGAGGTCCCCCGGTCTCTTGGACCCGATGGCGGGCGGGACGGTCATGAGCAGCGGGCCCAGGACGTCGGCGAGTCCGGCCAGCCACGCGTTCCAGTCGGCCATCGCGTCCGCGTCCGCCTTCGACCAGCGAGCGATCGACTCGTAGGTCCGCTTCGGGTCGTCCTCGTAGATCGTCAGGGAGCCGCCCTCGGGGAAGGCCTGGTAGTACGGGCCCATGGGGTGCACGCGGTAGCCGTGCCGTTCGAGGTTCAGGTCCTGCAGGATCGTGGGCGGCATCAGGCTCATGACGTAGGAGAGCCGGGTGACACGAAGGTGTGGGGCCTCGGGCCAGGGGGACTCCGTGGTGGCCGCACCGCCGGTGCTCGGGCGGCGCTCCAGCACCACCGTGCGCGCGCCGGCTCGTGCGAGATAGGCCGCGGCGACCAGACCGTTGTGGCCGCCCCCGACGACGATGGCGTCGTAGCTGGATCCCATGGGCTCTCCTTGATTGACTGACTGTTCAGTCTAGAACCTGCTATCGTTGTGGGACAAGGTTTCTGGAGCCGTCAGGGGTGTGGATGACCACGGAGCAAGCGACCACGACGGTGCCAGACCTGCGGCGTGACCAGATGCTCAGAGCGGCAGCCGAGCTGATCGCGGAGCGCGGGTTCAGCGAGACGCGCATCGCCGATGTCGCGCGTCGCTCCGGCGCCAGCCCCGCGCTTGTCATCTACTACTTCGGCACCAAGGACCAGCTCCTGACCGAGGCGCTGCGCTATTCGGAGGACATCTTCTACCAGTCGGTTGCCGGCCAGCTCGAGCGACTCGATACCGCCCGCGAACGGCTGGAGCTCCTCGTCCGGCTGACCTGCGTGCCCGAGGGCGACGGCGAGATCCCTGGCGCGTGGGGGCTCTGGTTCGACCTGTGGGCCCAGGCCTTGCGGCACCCCGAGATCGCCAAGGACCGCATCGCACTCGACCAGCGCTGGCGGGACACGGTCGACGACGTGGTGCGTTCGGGTCAGGCTGTCGGGGAGATTCCCAAGGACGCTGACGTCGAGACGTTCACGCTGACCTTCGCCGCCCTGCTCGACGGGCTGTCCATCCAGGTGGCGCTGCTCGACCCGGACGTCGACCCGGAGCGCGCCTTCGCGCTGGCGATGGGCTACGTCGCGGCCGCCCTGGGTGTGGACTGGGCGCTCCCCGTCCGGCGCCGCCGTCCCTCACGCACCCGGCGCTGAACCCTCCTCCACCTGCTCCTCCGCCTGTTCCTCGTCTGCCGGGGCGTCATGGAGCAGGCGGGCGGCGTCCGGCGCGAAGGAGAGGCTGACCTCGGAGCCCTCCGGGTACCAGGTGGAGGCAGGGCCGACGAGGTTGGGCACTGACACGGTCAGCACCTGGCCGTCGTTGAGGGCGACGACGACATGGGTGGCAGGCCCCAGGTAGACCACCCGGTCGATGCGGCCGCGGAAGAGGTTGTAGCCCTCAGGGGCGTTGTCCTCCGCGGCGAGCAGGGTGATGCGCTCCGGACGTACGACGACCTTCGCCGGGCCGTGCCGGACTTCTCCGACACAGCGGAGTCGGTGGGGACCGAGGGCGCAGGCGACCACGTCGCCGTCGGAGTCGAGGACGTGGACGTCCAGCACGTTGGCGGAGCCCAGGAAGCCCGCGACGTACGCCGTCTCGGGCGCCGAGTACACCTGCTCGGGGGGCCCGACCTGCTCCACCCGGCCGTCGTTCATGACGGCGAGCCGGTCCGACATCGTGAGCGCCTCTTCCTGGTCGTGGGTCACATAGATGAACGTGATCCCCACGGACTGCTGGAGGTCCTTGAGCTCGACCTGCAGGTCCTTGCGCAGCTTGGCGTCGAGCGCTCCGAGCGGCTCGTCGAGGAGCAGCACGGACGGGTTGAGCACGAGTGCCCTGGCGAGCGCCACGCGCTGCTGCTGGCCGCCCGACAGCTGCGCCGGGCGGCGGCGCGCGTACGCGTTCATGCGGACCCGCTCGAGCGCCTCGCCGATGCGGCGCTTCGCCTGCTCCTTGGAGACCGACTGGTAGCGCAGACCGAAGGCGATGTTGTCCCAGACGTCGAGGAAGGGGAACAGCGCGTAGGACTGGAAGACCGTGTTGACCGGGCGTCGGTGCGGAGGAACGTCGACCAGGTCGTTGCCGTCGAGGAGGATCTGGCCGCTCGTGGGCTGCTCGAACCCAGCCACCATGCGCAGTGTCGTCGTCTTGCCGCACCCGGAGGGGCCGAGCAGGGAGAAGAACTCACCCGCGTCGATGTCGAGGTCGATGCCGCGGACGGCCGGGACCTCGCCGTAGTTCTTCGTCAGCGCGCGTAGCTGGATCGCGCCGCCCCCCACCTGCTCAGCCCCTCACGAGGGAGGCGAGGCGAGAGACGTTGCCGAGGAAGCGGTCGACGTCGGCCTCGGTGTGCTGGACGCTGACGAGCCACTGCTCGACCTTCCCCCAGGGGGGCATGAAGACTCCTCCGTTGTGCTGGACGAGCCAGTGAAGGTAACCCAGCCGGTCGTCGATCTCCAAGAAGTCCCGGTAGTTGCGTACGGCGGCGCCCCGGAAGGTGATGCAGCCCTTCGCACCGACGGCCACGACAGGCCACGAGAAGCCGCTGTCCTCCAGCGTCTGCGTGATGCCCCCGACCAGCCGCGTGCGCAGCACGTCCAGGTGCGCGTACGCCCGCGGGGTCAGCGCCTCCAGCAACGTGGCGCGGGCCGCTGCCATGGACAGCGGGTTGCCATTGAAGGTCCCCACCTGCTCGTACGTGCCGTCGGCGATCGCCTCCATCACCTCGGCGACCCCGCCGATCGCCGCCACGGGCAGCCCGCCGCCCAACGCCTTCGCGAGGCAGACCAGGTCGGGCGTGACGCCGTACAGCGCGGTGGCCCCGCCGGGGCCGACGGTCAGGCCGGTCTTGACCTCGTCGAAGGCGAGCAACGCGCCGTGGGCGTGCAGGAGGTCGCGAGCCCCCTCGAGGTAGCCGGGATCCGGGGGGATGATGCCGGCGTTCATCATGACCGGCTCCATGATCATGCCGGCGACCTGTCCGGGGTGCTCGTCCAGCGCGCGGGCCACCGCGCCGAGGTCGTTGAAGCCGACCACGACGACCAGGTCGCGGATGGCTTTCGGGATGCCGCTGCTGCCGGCGACCCCGACCGGGTGGTCGGCGGGACCCACGTCCTCGGCGTCGGGCAGGACCGAAACCTCCACCGAGTCGTGGTGGCCGTGGTAGGCACCCTCCACCTTGATGATGTAGTCGCGCCCGGTCACCGCCCGCATGAGGTGGACCGCGTCCATCGTCGTCTCGGTGCCGGAGTTCGAGAAGCGCCAGAGGGGGAGGCCGAAGCGCCGGGCCAGCTCCTCGGCGACCACGATCGCGTCCTCGGTCGGCTGGGCGAAGTGCGTCCCCCGCGTGACCCGCTCCTGAACGGCGCGCACGATCGCCGGGTGGGCGTGACCGACCAGCGAGACGCCGTACCCGCCGTGCATGTCGACGTACTCGGTCCCATCGACGTCGAAGACGTGGCCGGCGAGCCCGTGGCTGAGCCAAACGGCCTGTGGCGAGGCGATCTGCCAGTTCGACGTCGCCCCGCCGGCGAGGGAGCAGCGGGCTCGTGCGACGAGCGCCGCGGACACCGGCTGGCGCCGCAGGAACACCTCCTCCTCGGCGGCGATCAGCTCGTCGAGTCGCGCCGTCATCGGGTCGGTCACCACGGTTGCCAGGCTCATGCCTGCCCCATTCCCTCTGCGGTCTCAACAACCCTTCAGGTAGCCGCGCGTAGGGTGTCCGACTTGTGACGTCCCCAGGGGCTTCCAAGGGTTGACTGAGCGTTCAGTCTATGTAAGCGTCGTGGTGCCAGGCAAGGCACTCCTCACTACTGGGAGGCTGAGTGGTCGGACCTCGAGAGGACGGCGACCGGGTCGTGCGCAGGGCGCCGATCCGCCGGCGATCCTTCCTTCGTGGCCTCGCGCTGGGGGCCGTCGTGGGCCCGGGTCTGGTCGAGACGCTCGCCGCCTGCGGCTCGCAGACGCCGGGCGGCGTTCCGCTGTCGAGCAGCACGCCGGTCGGCTCGGGCAGTGCGGCGCGGTCCTCGGGGCCCGCCGGCGGGCTGCAGATCGCCACTCCGGACAACCCGGTCACCTGGCCGATCTACGACGACAACCCGATCATCGGCAACAGCCTCACGCCCGAGAAGAACGCCACGCTGCGGCTGTACAACTACGAGGACTACATCGACCCGAACGCCATCAAGTCCTTCCAGAAGAAGTACGCGAAGTACAACGTCAAGGTGCAGGTGTCGACGTTCAACGACACCGACGAGGCGCTGCTGAAGATCCGTGACGGCAAGGTGCCGTACGACATCTACTTCCCGAGCTACGACCAGATCTCGAAGATGGTCACCGCTCGGCTCATCCGCCCGTTGAACCACTCCTACATCCCGAACATCTCCAACGTCTGGCCCGAGTTCACCAACCCCTGGTACGACCAGAACTGGCAGTACACGGTCCCGTACACCGTCTACACGACGGGGATCGGCTGGCGGACCGACAAGGCGACCGTCGACCCGAGCAAGCAGCAGAACCCCTATGACGTGTTCTGGAACCCGAAGTCCTCCAACGTCGCCGTCATCGACGACTGGCACACGTGCATGGCCCTACCCCTGCTGCGTGAGGGACGCGGCGCGGACATCAACTCCACGGACCCCGCCGTCATCAAGGACGTGCAGGACGGGCTGCTGTCGATGCAGGCCGCGACGCATCCCAAGGTCACCATCACCATGTACAACGACCTGCCGGCGGGCGAGCTCAGCCTCTGCCAGATGTGGTCGGGTGACGTGGTCAACGCGGTGTCGTACCTGCCGAAGGGCACCCCGCCGACGGTCCTCGGCTACTGGTTCCCGCCGGACGGCAAGGGCTCGGTGGACAACGACCTCATGGTCATCCTCAAGGGCGGGAAGAACCCGGTGCTCGCCCACCTGTTCCTCAACCACATGCTCGACACCAAGACCGCCCTCGGGAACTTCGCCTTCATCGGCTACCAGCCTCCGCAGAACGCGTTGGACGTGAACAGGCTGGTGAGCGGTGGCTACGTCCCCGCGAACCTGTCGGCGGCCGTGGTCAAGCGCCCGTACTTCACCGAGGGGTACCGCCTCCTCGAGCTCCCCCCCGCGGCCGACGCCGCATGGCACCAGGTCTGGACCCGGTTCAAGGCCGGAGCGTGAGCACGGTCGCCACGACCGAGCCGCCACCAACGGCACCGGTCTCCCCACCGCCCGCGGGCCGCGCGGTCCGACTGGCGCACTGGGCGCGCCGCAACTGGCTGTGGATCCTGCTGGCTTCGCCGGGGATACTCTGGCTGGCCAGCCTGTTCCTGGTGCCGATGTACGTCGTGTTCACGATCGTCTTCGGCCAGATCGACCCGATCTTCCGAACACCGCTCCCGGTCTGGAACCCGATCGAGTGGAACACGGTCGAGTTCAACTACGTCTTCACGCACATCTTCGGGTCCGACGGCTACTTCGGGCCGGCCCTGCTGCGGACCGCGGTATACGTGCTGACCGCCAGTGTGATGTGCCTGTTCGTCGCCTACCCGGTCGCCTACTACACCGCGCGCTACGCCGGTCGCCGGCGCGGGTGGCTGCTCGCGGCGCTCATCGCACCCTTCTGGATCAGCTACATGATGCGGATGCTGGCGTGGGTCAACCTGTTGCAGAACGACGGCCTCGTCAACAAGGTCCTGCACACCAACGTCGACTGGCTGGACGGCAAGCCCTACGTCGTCGTGCTCGGGCTGGTCTACGGCTACGTGCCGTACATGATCCTTCCGCTGTACGCCGGACTCGACCGCTTCTCCCCGAACGTGCTCGAGGCGGCGCGCGACCTCGGCGCGGGGCGGCTCGAGACCTTCCGTCGGGTGACGCTGCGGCTGAGCATGCCGGCCATCATCGCCTCGGTGCTGCTGACCTGCCTGCCGATGCTCGGTGACTACTACACGGCGGACCTGCTCTCGGCGTCACCCAGCACCTCGATGGTCGGCAACCTGATCAACAACTCGGTGCTCACCCCGGGACAGACGGGGCAGGGCGGTGCGTTCGTGCTCATCGTCCTCGCGGTCTCGCTGATCCCGATGCTGCTGTACGTGCGCAGCGCGCGCGACGAGGGCGTGGCGTCATGACCGTCGCCCTGGAACGGCCGAGCGTCGAGGTCACCTCGCGGGCGCAGCGTCGGCGCGGGCTGTGGGGCTGGTGGGAGAGCCCCTGGCGCCAGCCCGTCTTCCTGCAGCTGCTGACCTTCGGCTACCTCGCCTGGTCGTTGCTGCCGGTGCTGGTGGCCATCTTGTTCTCGTTCAACGCGGGCAAGTCGCGCACCGTGTGGCAGGGCTTCTCGTTCCGCTGGTACTGGGGCGATCCGGTCCGCTCGGTGTGGCACGACGGGAGCCTGCACACCGCGCTCGTGCACACCCTCGTTCTCGGGGTCGTGACGACCGCGATCACGGTGCCGCTGGGAGTCGCCTTCGCGCTCGGCGTCGACCGGTGGCACGGGCGGCTGCCCTCCGGGGCGAACTTCGCGATGCTGCTGTCGTTCGTGATCCCGGAGACGCTGCTCGCGGTCGCCCTGCTCTTCCTGGTGACCCAGGTCACGACACCGCTGCACCTCGGCACGACGGCTCAGGTGGTCGGCCTCACGACGTTCCAGCTCTCCTATCCGGTGGTCATCGTCCGAGCGAGGCTCATCACGATCGGCAAGCAGTACGAGGAGGCCGCGATCGACCTCGGCGCCTCGCCGACCGGCTCGATCCGCCGGGTCCTGCTGCCGATGCTCATGCCGGCCATCTTCGTCAGCGCTGTCCTCGTCTTCGCCGACGTGGTGGACGACTTCGTCATCGTCCGCTACCTGTCCTCCGACGCGTCGACCGAGCCAGTGTCGGTCAAGATCTACAACACCGCACGGGCGGCTCCCACGCCCGCGCTGAACGCGCTCGCCACCCTGGTGCTCCTCGCGTCACTCCTGGCGGTCACGCTAGGGTTCGTGTTCTTCAAGTGGCTCTCGCGGGGCGAGAAGAGCGACTCCGGCGTGCAGGACTTCGCCTCCGGTCTCTGAGCGAATCTCCTCGCGTCGACCTGGTGACGAACAGGGTCGGGACGGCGTACCCTGACTGTGTGTTCAGTCAGCAACTGCGCGGGACACCCGCCCCCCTTGACCTCTCCGCCGTCGCGGAATCCGCGCTGCCGCACGGGCAGAGCCGGATGCTGCCGCGGGCGGCGTACGTCGACCCCGACGTCCTCGCCTGGGAGCAGGCGAACTTCTTCTCGGGCTGGACCTGCCTGGGCCGGGCGGACGACCTCGCCGATCCCGGCGCCCAGCGGGCGTACGCCGCGGGGAGCGAGGGAGTCCTGGTCACCCGCGCCGAGGACGGGCGGTTGCGCGGCTTCGCCAACGTCTGCCGCCATCGGGCCCACGAGCTGCTGCCGTGCGGTGCCTCGGTGACCAAGCGCGCAGTCGTCTGTCCCTACCACGCGTGGACGTACCGGCTGGACGGCTCCCTGCGGGGTGCGCCCGGTTTCCGCGACGTCGAGGGCTTCGACACCGAGGGCCTCGGCCTGGTCGAGCTCCCGGTCGTCGACTGGCACGGGTGGGTGTTCGTGGACTCCTCCGCGGTGGCGGGGTCGTTCGAGGACCACGTGGGCTCCCTCGAGGAGATCGTGGCGCCCTACCACCCGGAGCACCTGCGGGTCGCGTCGTCCCACTCCTACGAGGTCGCGGCGAACTGGAAGGTCATCGTCGAGAACTACCAGGAGTGCTACCACTGCTCGAACATCCACCCGGAGCTGTGCCGGGTCAGCCCGCCGGAGAGCGGCGAGAACATCACCGGCCCGGGGGACTGGGTCGGTGGCTGGATGGACCTGCGCGAGGGCGCGGCCACGATGTCCTTCGACGGCGAGAGCCGCGGTACGACGATCACCGGGCTGAGCCCCCAGGAGCAGCGCACGGTGATGTACGTGGTGGTCTTCCCGAACATCCTGGTCAGCCTGCACCCCGACTACGTGATGACCCACGTGCTGCGCCCGATCACCGTGGACCGCACGTTCGTCGAGTGCTCGTGGCTGTTCCCGCAGGAGTCGCTCGCGAAGCCCGACTTCGACGCCTCCTATGCCGTCGACTTCTGGGACCTGACCAACCGGCAGGACTGGGCCGCCTGCGAGTCCGTCCAGCGCGGGCTGTCCTCCGAGCACTCGATCCCCGGCCCGCTGGCCCCCGACGAGGACGGGGTCTACCACTTCGTCAGCCGGGAATCGAGTGCTCGGAGGACAGCCC
>Ga0335071_10007908_pt1 | contig 10921 bp, 13 predicted proteins | sample Lox_Sample_15_FD_206724 | JGI IMG/M metagenome (GOLD analysis project Ga0335071, IMG submission 206724) | Soil microbial communities from Loxahatchee National Wildlife Refuge, Florida, United States - Lox_Sample_1.5 | ecosystem: Environmental > Terrestrial > Soil > Wetlands | place: USA...
GGCTGCTCCGCTCGCCCACCGTGTACGAGGACGCGGTGAAGACCCTCTGCACCACCAACTGCTCCTGGGCGCTGACCCGCGCCACGGTGTCCCGCCTCTGCGAGCTGCTGGGGGAGCCGGGCCCGCGAGGCGGCCGGACCTTTCCCACGCCCCGGGCCATGGCCGCGCGCCCCGAGCGCTTCTACCGGGAGCTCGTCCGGGCCGGCTACCGCGCGCCCTTCCTCCTGGCGCTGGCCCGGGGCGCCGCCCAGGGCGAGCTCGGGCTGGAGGCACTCCGCGGCGGCGGGGCCGCGACCCTCTCCACCGAGGAGGTGGCCGCGCGCATCCGAGCCCAGAAGGGCTTCGGCCCCTACGCCACCGAGCACCTCCTGCGCCTCCTCGGCCGGCACGACCACCTGGCGCTCGACTCCTGGAATCGGGGCAAGCTGGCGCGCCTTCGCGGGAAGCGCCGCCCGCCCGCCGACCGCACCCTGCGCCGCTGGTACGCCCGCTACGGCGCCTGGGCGGGGCTGGCCATGTGGCTGGAGGCGACCGCGGACTGGCACGGCGGAGATCCCGCCTGGCCCTGACCCGCGAACCGCGAGATGATGGGGCCGGCGCCCGGGCGGCGCCCAGGAGGCGACGGATGAAGGCCGGGTTCGTGCTCGTGAAGTGCCAGCTCGGGCGGCTCGAGGAGGTGGCCAACGCCCTCATGGAGATCGAGGGCGTCTCCGAGGTCCACTCCATCACCGGCCCCTGGGACCTCCTGGTCAAGGTCTACGCCCCGGATCACGAGGCCTTCGGCGACCTCATCCCCGACCGGCTCCAGCGCATCCCCGGCATCCGCGACACCGAGACGCTCCTGGCCTTCCGGGCCTTCAAGCCCGCCTAGGGCGGGTCGGTGGCGGGCGCGGCCAGCTAGGCTGCCGGAGGGTGCGCCCTCGCCGGCGGCTCGGCCGCCTGGGGGGCGGGCGGCCCGAACTCGCGCCGGTACATCCGCAGCGCGGTGACGAGGAAGGTGAGCGCCAGCGGCCCGATGACCAGCCCCATGCCGCCGAAGACCGCCAGCCCGCCGAGCAGCGCGAAGAACATGAGCCCGCCGTGGACCGCCATGCCCCCCCGCAGGAGGTAGGGGCGGGCGACCGAGTCGACCGCCGAGACCAGGACCGCCCAGGCGAGGAGGAACACGCCGGCCACCGGGTGGCCGGTGGCGAGCAGCAAGAGGCCGGTGAGGACCACCACCAGCGTGCCGCCCAGGGCCGGCACCAGGGCCACCACGAAGGTGGCGAGGGCCAGGAAGAGCGTGTTGGGGGCCCGGGCCACCAGGTAGCCGACCAGGGCGGCCGCGGTCTGCAGGAGGGCGGTGACCACGCTCGCCAAGAGCACCGACACGCTGGTGCGCCGGAACTCGCCCAGGAGCGTCCGGAGCTGTCCGGGCCGCAGCGGGACGTGGGCGTCGAGCCAGTGCACCATGGGCATGCCGTCGGTGAGCAGGAAGAAGAGGGCGATGAGGAACAAGGCGGCGCGGAACATGGCCGAGCCGGTGGCCAGGAGGATCCCGCCCAGCGCCTCCGCCGCCTGGCTCCCCCGCGCCCCGGCCAGCGCCTGGATCTGCTGCTGGGGATCGGGGATGGCGGCCACCAGGCGCAGGGCCAGCTCGTGCAGCGGCGCCGGCAGCCTGGCGATCAGCCCGGCGATGCCCTGGCTCTCCAGCGCGCCCCGGGTCCACTCCACCCCGTCGACGATGCGGCTGGCCAGGCCGGCCCCCAGGCCGCCCAGGGGCAGGAGCACCGCCAGGAGGACGCCCAGGGTCAGGATGAGGGCGGAGAGCCGCCGCCGCCCCCGGAGCAGGCGCGCCAGCGCGTCCATCCAGCCGTGCAGCGCGGCCGCGAACACCGCCGCCAGGGTGAGCGGCGCCCAGAACGGGGAGGCCAGGGCCACCACCAGCGCCACCGAGAGGAGGACCAGGGCGACGAGAAGCCGGTGGGCGTGGAGCTCCGAGGCCATGCTTCCCCCTCTACCCTAGTGGTTCAGGAACAGCCGCTCTGGCGGCATCCCCGCCTCGGCCAGCGTCCGCCGAACGTCCTCCACCATGGCGGCCATGCCGGCGACGAAGGCCACGGTCTCCGCGGGCGGCGAGCCCCCGAAGGCCATGGAGCGGGCCACCTCCTGCACCCGGCCCCGGAACCCCTCCCACAGGTCGTCGGCCCGGGACGGGCACAGCACCACGCGCACCCCGCCGCGCTCCCAGGCCGGGTGCTCGGCGCGGTAGGCGAAGTCGCCGCCGTGGCGCTGGCCGTAGAAGAGGGTGATGCGCCGGCAGCGCCCGCGCTCCTCGAGCAGGTGCTGGATCACCGAGCGGATGGGGGCGATGCCCGAGCCGGCGGCGAAGAGGAGCAGGTCCCGGCCGTCGGCCTCGTCCACCGGGAAGCCGTCGCCGAAGGGCGGGGAAAGGGCCAGCGCGCCGCCGGGGACGGCGCCGGCGATGGCCGCGTCGGCGACCCGCCCCCCGCGCTTCACCAGGAGCTCGGCGAGTCCGGCCGGGTCGGGCGCGCTGGCCAGGGCGAAGAACCCCTCGCCGATGGCGGTGTGGACCTTCACCAGCTGGCCGGGCCGGCGGTGGGCCGGGGCCAGCTCGGCCGGGAGCGCCAGCCGGATGGCGCGGAGGGTGGGGGTCTCGTCCCAGGCCTCCCGCACCGGCGCGCTCTGGAAGGTGGTCGGGCCGGCCATACGCGGGAACCTATCACCGGGGGACGGCGTCCGGGGCGACCGCGAGGCGGCGCCCGGCCGCGGCGGGGAGCTCGGCCAGCGAGAGGTGGAGGCCATCGCTGGCCGCCAGCACGGCCACGCCCGTCCGCGCCGCCATCTCCTGCGCGGCCGCGCGGGCCCGGGCGGGGGGGAGCTGCATGCCGAAGTGGGTCAGGACGCACAGCCGCGGACGGATGGCCGCGGTCAGCGCCTCGGCGTCGTCCAGGCCGAGGTGGAGGTAACGGCGGTCGCGCCCCCTGAGACGGGTGGCATTCACCAAGAGGAGGTCGACCCCGGCGTAGGAGTCGGCCAGCTCGTCCATCCAGTAGGTGTCCACCACGTGGGCGGCGGAGAAGCCGTCCCGCTCCAGCCGGTAGCCGTAGGTCTCCACCCCGTGGTCGTGGGCCAGCGGGGTGGAGAGGGTGAGGCCGGGCGCGAGCGGGTACCGCCCGCCCGGCTCGAGGATCTCGCGGCGGGTCACGAACTCCTGGGCGTAGCGGAAGACCACCGGCTCGCCCTCCAGCGCGGCCCGGGGGGCGAGCAGCGTTCCCCGCCGGCCGAAGCCCCCGCGGGTCATGGCCTCCACCACCGCGGTGGCGTCGCCGGCGTGGTCGAGGTGGGGATGGGTGACGAGCAGCGCGTCCACCCGCGAGGGATCGATCCGGGGCCGGGACGACAGGGCCCGGACCAGCGCGCCCGGGCCCGGGTCCACCCACAGCGTCAGGCCGCCCAGCGTCCACAGCAGGCCGCCGGAGTGGCGGGCCTGCGTGGAGACGGTGAGGCGCGCCCCCGCCGTCCCCAGGAACTTGAGGCTGTCGCTCGCGGCCGAGGTCACGGGGTAGACCTAACCCGGCCGCCGGCCGGGTACAGCCGAAGGCCGGGGTGGGCTGCGTCGATTCAGTAGCGGATCAGCGACTGGATGGGGTCCGGGGAAAGCCGCCGGGCGCCGTCGAGGAAGCCGAGCTCGACCAGGAAGGCGAAGCCCACCACCTTCCCGCCCTGGCGGGTGACCAGGCGGCGGGTGGCGTCGGCGGTCCCGCCGGTGGCAAGCACGTCGTCCACCACCAACACCCGCTCCCCGGGGGCGATGGCGTCCTGGTGCAGCTCGAGCGCGTTCTCGCCGTACTCCAGCGAGTAGACCTCGCGGATCACCTGCCAGGGGAGCTTCCCCGGCTTGCGGACCACCGTCACCCCGGCCCGGAGCACGTAGGCGAGCGGCGCCGCGAAGAGGAAGCCCCGCGACTCGATGCCCACCACCTTGGCCACCCGCTCGCCCCGCCAGCGAGTGGCCAGGGCATCGATCACCTGCCGGAACAGCGCGGCGTCGGCGAGGACGGGGGTGATGTCCCGGAAGATGACCCCCTTCTGCGGGAAGTCGGGGACGTCGCGTATGCAGGCGCGGACGGCATCCAGGGCTTCGGCCATAGGGGAGCGAGCCTACCACGGACCCTCCGCTACGGCAGGTAGAGCAGGGGGTTCCGCGGTCGGGTCCCCTCCCGCACCTCGAAGTGGAGGTGAGGGCCGGTGGTCCGCCCGGTCTGGCCCACCCTGGCCACCGGCTGCCCGCGGGCCACCCGCTCCCCTTCCCGGACCAGCACCGCCGAGTTGTGGGCGTACACCGTGACCAGGCCGCGGTCGTGGCGCAGGATGAGCACGGTGCCGTAGCCGCTCTGCTCGCCCACGTAGGCGACCACGCCGTCGTCGGCGGCCACCACCGGCGAGCCCTCGGGGGCGGCGATGTCGATGCCATCGTGCCGGGCGCCGCCCCGGATCCCGAACCTGCCGTAGAGGACGCCCCGGAGCGGCCAGGCCAGGACCGGCGTCCGGGGCTCGGCGGCGGGCGGATCGGTCTCCCGGGCCGGCGCGCCGGGAGGCGGGCTGGCGGGAGGCGGGCTGGCGGGAGGCGGGCTGGCGGGAGGCGCGGGCTTCCGGGGCAGGGCAGGGTCGTCGACGTCCACGGGCACGGTGGCTCCGGGAACGAAGAGCTCCTGGCCCACCGCCAGCGTCCGCGGGTCGGTGATGCCGTTCGCCTCCATGAGCTCGCCGGGCTCGATCCCGTAGGCGCGGGCGATGCGGTAGAGCGTCTGGCCGCGCTTCACCACGTGAACAACGCCCCCGGTGTCCCTCCCCGCGGAGCGGTCGCCCTCGGCCCCGCGGGCGGAGAGGGGCACCGGCGCCGGGTGAGCGCTGCGGGGCGACGGGGCGGGGCAGGCGCAGAGCGCGGCCAGGGCCGCGGCGGCCGGCCCGGCCCACCACCTCACGGTCGGGCGTCCTTCTGGTAGCCGGCCACGGCCAGGCCGCGCAGGTCCTGCAGGACGGCGTCGTGGGTGGAGTCGAGCTGCAGCGGGGTCAGCGCCGCCACCCCCTCCCGCACCGCGTTGCAGTCCGAGCCGGGGATGTCCTCGTTGCGCGCCCCGCCCTCGCCGCCGATCCAGTAGTACTTCCGCCCCCGCGGGTCGGTCTTCTCGACCACCTCGTTGCCGTAGGTCCGGCGGCCCAGCCGCGCCAGCCGGAACCCCTGCACCGGGCCGGGCGGCACGTTGACGTTGAGCAGGAAGGGGCTGGGCGCCGGCCGGGAGAGGAGCCCCCGCACCAGGGCCGCCGCGAAGCGGGAGGCTGGCCCGAAGTCGTGGGGTGGCGGGCCAGCCAGGGAGACGGCCACCGCCGGGAAGCCCAGCAGCGCCCCCTCCATGGCGGCGGCCACCGTCCCCGAGTAGTGGACGTCGTTGGCGAGGTTGGGGCCGTGGTTGATCCCCGCCACCACCACGTCGGGCGGGGACTGTCGCAGCACCAGGCACAGCCCCATGTACACCGCGTCGGTGGGCGTGCCGTCCACCGCGTAGCGGCGCAGCCCCACCTCGGTCACCCGGAGCGGGCGGTGGAGCGAGATGGCGTGGGAGGAGGCCGACTGCTCGCGATCCGGGGCCACCACCCAGACCTCGTCGCCGGCGAAGGCCGCGGCCAGCGCCTGCAGGCCGGCGGCGTGGACGCCGTCGTCGTTGGAGAGGAGGATGCGCACGGCGGAGAATGTACCAACCACCCCCCGAGGCCGCCAGCGAGCCATGGCCCGGCCCCGCCCTCGAGCTCCCCGCGCCGGCGCCGGAGGACTATCCTCCTCAGCATGGCCCTCACCATCACCTCTCCCGCCTTCCCCGACGGCGGCGAGATCCCCACGCAGTACACCTGCGAGGGCGCCGACCTCTCGCCGCCCCTCGCCTTCGCCGGCGCGCCCGCCGGCACCAGGAGCCTGGCCCTGCTGGTGGACGATCCGGACGCTCCCGATCCGCGGGCGCCGCGCCTGGTCTTCGTCCACTGGGTGCTCTGGGACATGCCGCCCGGGGCCGCCGGCCTGCCCGAGGGGGCCTCGCCCCGGGCGCTGCCGGCGGGCACGCGGGCCGGCCTGACCGACTACCGCCGCGCGGCCTGGGGCGGGCCCTGCCCACCCATCGGGCGCCACCGCTACTTCTTCAGGCTCTACGCGCTGGACGCCTTGCTGGGCGACCTGGGCTCCGGCCAGAAGGCCCGGCTGCTCGAGGCCATGAAGGGCCACGTGCTGGCGGAGGCCCAGCTCGTCGGCACCTACCAGAAGAAGCGCGGGTGAGCCTCTGTGCGCGGGGGGCGCCTGCCGCGGGCGCGGCGGCCGCCCGCCCGGCCGGCGCCTGACCGGGGCGCGGAGCCGGGGCAGAGTGGATGTGGCGCCGGTGGTGAAGGGCCGGGCGCCGCGACACCGTGCACCTCCGCCGCCCCCCCTCCGCCTTCCTCGCCGGCGTGGCCCGCCTGGCGGCCGCGCCGGCCGCGGGCCTCCTCTCGGCGGCGCCGCTCGCCGGCGGGCGCAGCGCCGGCCCGACCAGCCGCCTGCGCCGGTCCCTCCGCGCCTCCACCGCCGAGGGGCTCGGCGCCGAGCTCATCAACGCCCTGGCCGGGCCGACCATCCTGGCCGGGTGGGCGCTCCACCTGGGCGCCTCGCCGCTCCTCGTGGGGGCGCTGGGCGCGCTGCCGCAGCTCGCCCAGCTGGCCCAGCTCCCCTCGGCCCTGGTCACGGCGGCGCTGGGCCGGCGGCGGGTGGCCATCGCCGCCGTGGGCCTCTCGCGCCTGGCGCTCCTCCCGCTGGCCCTCTCGCCGCTCCTGGATCTCTCCGGGGCCGGGGCGCGGCACCTTCTCCTCTCGGTGGCGGCGGCCTCGGCGGTCCTGGGCGTCCTGGGGAACAACGCCTGGACCGCCTGGATGGGCGAGCTGGTGCCCGAGCCGATGCGCGGTCGCTACTTCGGCCGGCGCACGGCACTGTGCACCCTGGGTGGGACGATGGCCGGCGTGGGGGTGGCCCGCTTCCTCGACGCGGCGGCGCCCCGGGGTGGCGCCGAGATGGCGCTCTCCGCGCTGGCCGGCGCCGCCTGCCTCACCGGGCTCGTCACCACCGTCCTCATGGCCCGGCAGCACGACCCTCCCGCCGGCCCCCAGAGCCCCCCCACGCTCGGCGCCGCGCTCCGCCCGGCTCGCGATCCCCAGGCGCGTGGGCTCCTCGCCTACCAGGTCGCCTGGAACGCCTCGGTGGGCGCGGGCGGGGGCTTCTTCACCTTCTGGCTCCTCCACGACCTGCGGGTCGGCTTCACCGTGGCCGCGCTGCACGCCGCCGCCAGCGCCGGCGCCAGGACCCTGGCCGCGCCGCTCTGGGGCAGGGCGGTGGACCGGTTCGGGGCCAGGCCGGTGCTGGCCGCCTGCTCCTTCGCCGCGGCGGGACTGCCGCTGGTGTGGCTCGCCACCTCCCCGGGCTTCCTCTGGCCCATCGCCGCCGACGCGGTGGTGGGCGGGATCGCCTGGAGCGGCCACGGCCTGGCGAGCTTCGCGCTGCCGCTCTCCATCGCGCCCCGCCGCGACCGCCCGTACTACCTCGCCGCCTTCGCCGCGGCGGGCGGCGTGGCCTACGCGGCCGCCACCTGGGCGGGCGGGGCGCTCACCGCGGCGCTGCCGGGGCTATGGGCCACCCTCGGCGCCGGGGCCGGGAGCGACCTGGCGCCCATCTTCGCCCTCTCCGCCGCGGGCCGGCTGGCCAGCGCCTTCCTGGCGCTCCGCATCGCCGAGCGCGGCGCCGGGACGCTCGCGGAGCTGCACGCCGCCGTGCGGAGCGCGGCCCTCGGCGCCCTGGCCGAGGCGCGGGTGCGAGCGCGGGCCGGGGTGGGCCCCGGCTAGCTGATGCGCTCCCAGCCGCTCACGTCCTCGGATCCCAGGCCCTGGACGACCCGGACGCCCTCGGCATCGAGCCACTCGTCGGTGCGCATGCGGATGGCGTCCTCATGGGTCCCGCCCCGCATCACGATCCACGGCTCGCGGGCCAGGATCGCGTCCACGTAGATGGGCACGCCGAAGAGGCAGAGCGGTGGCTCGGCCCCCACCTCGCAGGGCTCGAAGCGGGCGGCGAAATCGGCCTCCGGTACCATCTCGGCCTGGCTGGCGCCGGTGGCCAGCGCCAGGGCCCCCAGGTCCACCCGGCGGTCGGCCGCGACCACCGCCAGCGCCTGCTGGCCGTCGAGGCTCACCACCACCGTCTTCGCCATCCGATCGCCGCTCACGTGCTCCGCGGCGGCCACCCGCTGCGCGGGGACGGCGCGGAGGTGGGCGGTGTGCTCGCAGCCCGGGTGTCTCGCCTTCAGGTACTGGTCGACGCGCTCGGGGATCATGGCGGCTTCCTCCGTGGGAGAGGACCTCCCACCACTCGCCCATTGTCGCGCCTGCCAGGAGGCAGGGGTGAGCCCGGACTCCCGTCCCTTGCGGGGAAGCGGGTCCGGGGCGGGAGGACCTCCACGGCAACCGCTGGCTCGCCCGGGGAGGTGTCCCCGGCAGGCGCCGCCCTGGCCAACGCCCGGGCGGTCTACGATCTCCGCATGCCCAAGGCCGACTGGAAGCGGATCTGCTGCCCCATCGACTTCTCCGACGCCTCCCGCGCCGCCATGGAGGTTGCCGCCGACCTGGCGGCGCGTTTCGGGGCGACGCTCACCCTGCTGCACGCCTACCCGGTGCCGGGCTTCACCTTCCCCGACGGCTCGGTGGTGGCCAGCGCCCGCATGCTGCAGGAGCTGGCCGACCAGGCGGCCAAGCACCTCGGCGACTGGCGGCGCGAGGCGGAGGGGTTGGGCGCCGCCGCCGTCGATGCCGCCACCGCCGTCGGGGAGCCGGCCGCGGAGATCGTCGCCTGGGCCAAGGAGCACGCCGTCGATCTCCTGGTCCTGGGCACGCACGGCCGGACCGGCCTCGAGCACGCGCTCATGGGGTCGGTGGCCGAGCGCGTCGTGCGGCGCGCACGCTGCCCGGTGCTGACGGTGCACCCGTAGCTCGGGGAGGCACATCGCCCTGCCGCGGCGCGAAAGGTCGCTCTGGTGGTGAAATGACCCAGGGTGTATCCTCGGCGCGGCCCGGCCGGCGGAGGTGGCACCGTCACCCTCACCGGCACCGCGCCGCCCTCCCCCGTGACCTCGATGCGGTCGCTCCGCGGCGGCGCCGGCTCGACCGCCGGCGCGGCCGGCACCTTCACCCATGGACGGCTCGATCCCAGACCCTCACCGGCGGTCGCCACACGCCGTGGCGGAGCGGTCCCGGCAACCCCGGGCGGCGCCGCCGGATCCCGGCGGCACCGCTGCCTTTTATGCCCGCGGCGGCGGCCGGGAGCCACCAGGCCGCACGAATCGCTGGCGTCCCGGCGGGGCAGGGGGTATCAAGCGACCAGCCCGGCCGGGGTGCTCCCGAGGGAAGGGGATCGGGGGGCCCGCGCGCCGGCGGAGCCGGAGGGCGAAGCGATGGCGGACCTGACCACGCAGTTCATGGGCCTCACCCTGCCCACCCCCGTGGTGCTGGGGAGCTCGGCGATCTCCAACCGGCTGGACAACCTGGTGGCTGCGGAGGGGCACGGCGCGGGGGCCATCGTCCTCCGCTCGCTCTTCGAGGAGCAGCTGGAGGCAGCCGACAGCGCCCTGCAGGACGAGCTCTCCCGCGGCAACGACCTGAGCGCCGAGTCCCGCACCTTCTTCCCGCCCCAGCGGGTGGGCCCGCACGAGTACCTGGCCTTCCTAAAGTCCGCCAAGAGGGCGCTCAAGATCCCGGTCATCGCCAGCCTGAACTGCGTCGCGCCGGGGAGCTGGACCGAGTACGCCCGGGAGATCGAGCAGGCCGGCGCCGACGCCCTGGAGGTGAACATCTACGCGGTCGAGGCCGACGCCTCGCGGAGCGGCGCCGAGGTGGAGAAGCGCTACCTGGAGGCGGTGGCCGAGGTGAAGAACGGCGTCTCCATCCCGGTGGCGGTGAAGCTCTCCCCCTTCTTCAGCTCGCTCGGCCACTTCGCGGCCAGGCTCGACGAGCTGGGGGTGGACGGGCTGGTGCTCTTCAACCGCTTCCTCCAGCCCGACCTTTCCCTGGAGCGGCTGGCGGCGGTGCCCAGCATGACCCTGTCCACGCCCGCCGAGGCGCTGCTCCCGCTCCGCTGGATCGGGATCCTCCACGGGCGGGTCAAGGCCCACCTGGCTGCCTCCACCGGCATCCACGACGGCGCCGGCGCCGTGAAGCAGATCCTGGCCGGCGCCCAGGTGGTGCAGCTCGCCTCGGCCCTGGTCAAGCACGGCGTCCCCCACCTGGGCAAGGTGGTGGCAGAGCTCGACGACTGGCTCGACCGGCGCGGCGCGCCCGGGCCGGAGGCGGTGCGAGGCATGCTCTCCCAGCAGAAGGTCCAGGACCCGTCCGCCTTCGAGCGCGCGCAGTACGTGCACCTGATCCTGTCGCAGAACACCTGACCGGCCGGCTCGCCATGCGCGCCCGCGGCAGCCCGCGCGACGCCGCCCCGCTCCTCGCGGGCCTGGCCGGGCTCACCGCGGTGGCCTGGTCGGCGGCGAGCGCGGCCGGGACGGCCGCCGAGGCCCTCCTCCTGGCCGCCTCGGCCGGCGCCGCCCTCCGCCGGCCGGCGCAGGGTCGGGCGACGCCTCCAGGAGGGGCCTTTCGGCCCGGCCGCGGAGGGGATTAGACAACGTCTAAACCGCAGGACCCGCCCGGCGAGGAGATCGACATGAGCGAACCCGAGCAGCCCGCCGAAAAGCGCATCTCCTACCAGCCCACGCCCGGGCTCTCCTACGATCCGACCGAGCCGCGCTACTGGGACCGCGCCGCCCTCGACGGCGAGGTCCAGCGCGCCTTCGAGATCTGCCACGGCTGTCGC
>Ga0335071_10007911_pt1 | contig 10918 bp, 11 predicted proteins | sample Lox_Sample_15_FD_206724 | JGI IMG/M metagenome (GOLD analysis project Ga0335071, IMG submission 206724) | Soil microbial communities from Loxahatchee National Wildlife Refuge, Florida, United States - Lox_Sample_1.5 | ecosystem: Environmental > Terrestrial > Soil > Wetlands | place: USA...
CGCGGCGTCGTCGCGTCACCAGGTAGAGTCGGACCCCCGTTTCCCGAGGCACATGGGGACGGAGACCCGAACGACGGGCCGCGGCGGCGGCTGCAGGCTCGCTCGCGCCGCCGCCGCGGCGCTCCCGGCCGCAAAGGGCGTTGTCGGGGCAGACAGCATGCCGGGGACCGCGGCACACGCGGCGATCGCGAAGGCGATGACGACCGCGAGGACCGGCATGACCGGCACGTGGTGCTGCACGTGGGGCCTGTGGGCGATGGTGTTGCTCATGGTGTGCTCCCTTCAGAAGACCATCGCCCCTATCGGGCGAACCTCGATCCGGCCGCTCCGGCGGGCGGCCGTTCATGCCGTGCCGGCGGCCTGCCGATGCAACGGCCGGAGGGTGAGATGACGGCACCGACAGCACAGGACGCGCAGACTCCGCCGGCCCTGCGGCCGCTCGAACCGACGCCGCTGCCGCTGGAGCGGGGCGCGGCCGGCGATGCCGCGAGCCGCGCCCCGGGCAGCAGCACTCCTCGCACGCCCGGCCTCTGGGCGGGACTCACCGCCGCACGGCCCGAGCCCCGGCCGGCCGTGTCCCCGTGGAGCCGCACCTGGCAGTGGGCGGTCGCCGCCGTCGCCACCACGCTCCTTGCGTGGCTGACCTTCTCGCGCGGGGGCTGGATCCCGATCCTCTCGGCGTTCGACCTCGGCGTGCACGAGTTCGGCCACCTGCTGACTGGCTGGGCGCCGGCGCTGCTGTGCTCGTTCGCCGGCTCGTTCATGCAGGTGACCGCTCCCCTGCTCCTCGGCGTGTACTTCTGGTGGAGGCGCGACCACCTCGCCGTGATCCTCATGCTCGCCTGGTCGGCGGAGAACCTCCACAACGTCTCGGTGTACATCGCCGACGCGCAGGTCATGCTGCTGCCCCTGTTCGGCGACGACGGGTCGGGCGCCGGCCACGACTGGCACAACATCCTGCTGGCGCTGAACGCGCTCGGGGCGACCGACCAGCTCGCGCTGGCGGTCAGGACCGCCTCGATCCTGCTGTTCATCGTGGCGCTGGGGCTCGCCGCGCTGGGCTTCTCGCGGGCCCGGCGAGCCTGACCCTCGCTAGCGGCGGCCTGAAGCAGGCTCGCGCGGCAGCGCACGTTCCCCGGTCCGCCGCTCCTCTCGTATACTCTCGCCGTCACGAGGGCGAGCAGACGGAGGACGTGTGGGCTGGCTGAAGCGGGTGGTCGACCCGGGCAGGGAGTTCCACAAGCCCCTTGCCGGCCTCGAGGACGACGTCTTCCTGCACGTCGGCGCGACCCGCGCCAAGACCACGAAGTTCTGGGTGCAACTCGCGCTGGCCAGCGTCATCGCCGCCGGCGGCGTCATCAGCAACTCCACGCCGGCGGTGATCGGCGCGATGATCACCGCGCCGCTCGCCACGCCCATCTACGGACTGGCGCTGGCGGCGGTCGTCGGCGACCGGAAGGCCCTGCGCAGTTCGCTCGCCCTGCTCGTGAGCGGCATCGCCGTCAACATCCTCATCGGCGTGCTCATCGGCCTGGTCACCGTCAACCGCATGCCGATCGACGTGAACCCGCAGATCGTCGGCCGCACCGCGCCGACGATCCTCGATCTGGCGGTCGCCGTCGCCACCGGCGTCGCCGGCTCGTTCGCGCTCGCCCGTCGCGACGTGGCGGACATCCTCGCCGGCGTGGCCATCGCCATCTCGCTGGTCCCCGTGCTCGCCGTCGTCGGCATCACGCTGGGGGCCGGCCAGTTCAGCCTCGCCTTCGGGGCGTTCCTGCTCTTCCTGGCCAACGCGGCGGCGATCCTCATCGCCGGCGCCGTGGTGTTCCGGGTCGCCGGCTACGCGCGCGAGGCGGTGGACCGCGACGAGCGCGCCGGGCGGCGCGCGCGGCTCGCCATCATCGTCCTGGTCGTCGTACTCCTCGTCCCGCTGGCCGCGTCCTCCGGCCAGATCCTGGCCTACGAGCTGTGGACACGGGACGCCGAGTCCATCACCGCCCAGTGGATCCAAGGCACGGCGTGGAAGCTCGAGACCGTGGAGCAGTCGAGCAACGAGATCGTCATCACGGTGATCGGGCCGGGTGCGCCGCCGCCCGTGGCGGAGCTGAAGGCGGCGCTCCGCGAGAAGATCCCGGCCTCCGTCCCCGTGAGCATCGTCGAGGACTCCGGCCGGACCGAGGAGCTCTAGCCTTCATCTCCGTCACCCGTCCGTGAGGAGGGCCTGCACCCGCATCATGTAGTCGCTCAGGTTGGCCGCGTACTCGGGCGCCCCGTCGATGCGCACCATGCCCTTCTGCACGCCCTCGACGAACTCGACGTCCTTGTTCATCACCGCAAGGGCGCCGTCCACCCCAAGGAAGCGCATGTGGACGAACGGGCGGCGGCGCTCGTAGACGCCCCGCCCGGCCTTGGTCTGGCCGCCGCGCACGCGCAGGTAGGCGGCGATGCCCTCGGGCTCGACCGAGAACTGGTAGATGCGGTCGGGCTGCTTGGCCGTCCAGCGCTGCATGGCCGGGTCGCCGCCCTTGTTGTACTGGCTCAGCGCCGTCGTGATCATGTACAGCGTCAGCTTGACCTTGAGGGCGCGCTTGGCCGGGTCCGTGGGCTGCGCACTCGGCAGCATCAGCTTCAGGCTCAGGAGGAGCTGGACCACCTTGGCGAGCAGCGCGGGGTGGCTGTAGCCGCGGATGGACGGCAGCACCGTCTTGCCGGCGAAGAAGTCGCAGAGCTTGCCCAGCGACGAGAAGGTGAACGTGATGTCGGGCTCCTTGCCCAACCCGTCGGCATCCCAGAAGCCCTGCTCGGTGCGGACGGCGCCGTCCTCGAACCGGAGGTAGGCGCCGACGGCGCGCGGCTGGCTCTTGGCGACGAACTGCACCACCGCGTTCACGTGCTTGAAGCGCTTGGCCGTGGCCGGGTCGTCCTCGAGCATGACCTTGACGCACGGCAGGGCCGCGCAGAGGAAGAGGCGGGCGCGCAGGAGCTCGCGAGTGCGCGCCTGCGGGAGGTCGTTGGCCGGCGGCCTGGACGGCGGCGCGGCCGGCGTGCCGGCCGGCGGCGCCTGCGTGGCGCCGGCCATCAGAACTCGTCCTCCCAGTCCTCGTCGGCCTCGAACTCGCGGTGCAGCAGCTCTCGGACCATGCCGACGATCCCGTCCCCGTCGATGCAGTAGTGGCTGTACAGGTCCTCGGGGTAGCCGACCTCGCTGTAGCAGTCGGGCAGGCCGCTCTTGGCGAAGGCACAGCCCTTGCCGCTGGCGGCGATGACGTCGGCCACTGCGCTGCCCAGCCCGCCGATGACGTTGTGCTCCTCGACCACGAGCAGGCGGCGCGTCTCGGTGACGGCCTTGAGGATCGCCTCCTCGTCGATGGGCTTGATGGTGTGCACGTCCAGGACGCGGACGCTGATGCCGTCCTGGTCCCTCAGCAGCCTGGCCGCCTCGGCGGCGTGGTACACGGCGACGCCGCAGGCGATGACGGTGATGTCGGTGCCCTCGCTGATGGTCACCGCCTTGCCGAGCTCGAAGCCGTAGTCGTCGTTCTCGTAGTGCGTAGGCTCGAACCCCCGGCCCAGGCGGATGTACACGGGGCCGGGGTGCTTGACCGCGGCGCGCACGGCGCAGGCCGTCTCCCAGCCGTCGGCCGGCACGATGAGCGTCATGTTGGCCAGTGAGCGCTGGATGGCGATGTCCTCGGTGCAGTGGTGCGTGGTGCCGGCCTGCCCGAAGCTCACGCCGCCGTGCGTGGCGATGATCTTGACGTCGAGGTTCTGGTAGCAGATGTCGGTGCGCACCTGCTCGAGCGCGCGCATGCTGGCGAACGCGCTCATGGTGCTGACGAAGGGCAGCAGGCCGCTCCTGGCCATGCCGGCGGCCACACCGAAGAGGTTCTGCTCGGCGATGCCGACGTTGTACACGCGGTGCGGGAACTTGTCCTGGAACACGCCGATCTTGGTGCTCCGCGCCAGGTCGGCGGTGACGGCGACGATGCGCGGGTCGGCCTCGGCCAGGTCGCACAGGACGCGACCGTAGATCTCGGCCTGCGTCAGCGTGTTGGCGTCGTAGACGTTCCAGGTGGTGCCGGTGACCTCGGTCATGACGCACCTCCCGAGGCCGGCGAGGCTGCGGCGCGGGTCTTGCCCGCCTTCGCGGCGGCCGTCCCGCCACCCGCCATGATGCTCGCCTTGGCCTTTGCGGCGAGCTCAGAGTCGATGGAACCGTAGTGCCACTTGACCTGGCCCTCCATGAAGTCGACGCCCTTGCCCTTGACGGTGTCGCAGATGATCACGGTGGGCGCCCCCTGCGCAGCCTGGGCGCCCTCGATGGCCTCGCCGATCTGGCCGAAGTCGTGGCCGTCGATCTGGCGCACGTTCCAGCCGAACGCCGCCCACTTGTCGGCCAGCGGCTCGAGGCTCATCACGTCCTCGGTGAGGCCGTCGATCATCATGTGGTTGCGGTCGACGAAGGCGGTGAGGGTGTCGACCTTGTAGTGGTGGGCCGCCATGGCGGCCTCCCACACGGAGCCCTCGTCGCACTCGCCGTCGCCGAGGAGGCAATAGGTGCGCCAGGCCTGCTTCTGGAACCTGGCGCCCAGCGCCATGCCCAGCGCCATCGAGAGGCCGTGCCCCAGCGATCCGGTGCTGGCGTCCACGCCCTTCACCTTGTTGCCGTCGAGGTGCATCCCGAAGGGACTCTTGAAGTGGTTGAACTCCTTGAGCAGCTCGCCGTCGAAGTAGCCCTTGTCGGCGAGCACCGGCGCGAGCCCGACCCCGCCGTGCCCCTTGCTGAGCACGAAGCGGTCGCGCTCCGGCCAGTCGGGCTCCTCGGGCCGGACGTCCAGGTAGTGGTAGTACAGTGCCACGAGCACGTCGGCCATGCTCAGGGCCCCGCCGATGTGCGCGCCGCCGGCCCACACGGTGACGTCGACCATGTCGCAGCGCACCTGCCGCGCCTTGTCCTGCAGCTTCCTGATCTCCTCCGCCGTGAGCGGCATCAGCCCACCCCCTGCCCTTCCGGGCTCTTCTCCAGCGCGGCGAACGCATCGTCGGCGATCGCCAGCGTCCGTTCGAGGTCCTCCTGCGTGTGCGCACAGCTCATGAACCAGTTGTGGTGCGAGGTGAAGTAGGCGCCCCGCCGCGTGCACTCCGCGCACCAGCGCTGGTGGAGCATCATGCTCGGGTCGTCGGCCAGGCGCACGAACGGCATGCTCGGCATGCCGGTCACCCGCAGCTCATAGCCGTGCTTGTCGGCGAGCCGCTGCAGGCCGCCCGTGAGCTCCTTGCCGTACTCCTGCATCTTCGTGGGCGCGTCGAGCCGCTCGAGCTCGGCGAGGCAGGCCACCCCGGCCGCCATGGGCACGGCCTGGTACCAGTAGCTGCCCGTGTAGAACACCCTGGCGGCCTCGCTCTTCATCGCCTCGGTGCCGACGAGCGCCGAGATCGGGTAGCCGTTGCCGATGGCCTTGCAGTAGCAGGCGAGGTCGGGGGTGAAGCCGAAGTGGTCGGCGGAGCCACGCAGGCTGATGCGGAACCCGCAGCGCACGTCGTCGACGATGAGGACGACGCCGTGCCGGTCGCAGAGCTCGCGGATGCGCCGCCAGTACCCCTGGGCCGGCAGTACGCTGTCCTCGAACGTCGGGTGGTGGTACGGCGTGGCGATGAACCCCGCGACCTTGCCGGGGTGCTCGTCCAGCACCCGCTCGAAGGCCGCCGGGTCGTTCCACGGGATGCGCACGAAGCCCGCCATGTCGCCGGCGAGCACGCCGTGATGGCCGAGTCCCTGCATCCACGGCGCCACGCCGTGGTAGCCGCCGTCGATGGCGACGATGAGGGGGCGGCCGGTGGCCGCCCGGGCGATCATCGTCGCGTAACTGGTCTGGTCGCCGCCGTTCTTGGCGAAGAACGCCCAGTCGGCGCCGGCGATCATCGAGGTGAGCTTCTCCGCCAGCTCGATCATCACCGGCGACGGGCAGCCGAGCGTGTCGCCGAGCCTTCTCTGCTTGGCCGCCGCGTCGTGCACGACCTTGTTGTCGTAGCCCAGGACCATCGGCCCGTAGGCGCACATGTAGTCGATGAAGTCGTTGCCGTCCGCGTCGGTGAAGTGCGCCTTCTTGCCGCTCTGGGCGAAGAAGGGATACGCGTCCGGCGGCACCAGCGGCGCCGGACTGAAGTGCCCGGGGATGCCGCACGGGATGACCCTGGCGGCGCGGACGAAGAGCTCCTGGGAGCGGGCGAACGAGTAGGTGTCCATCATCGCGTCCGCCCTCCTCAGCCGGCAGCGGTCGGTGTGGCCGCTTCCGTGGCGGCCGGCTGCAGGTACTTGCCGACCCGGTCGAGCACCAGCGCGAGCGTGTCGACCATGGCGACGCGGCCCCAGATCTGCACGTCGCCGGTCACGGCGGCGACGAACGTGTCGAGCTTGCCGGCGAGAAAGTCGTTGGCCGTCGGCAGGTCCTTGAGCAGCACGAGCGCGCTCGGGTGCGTGAGCTCGCCCTTGACCGGCAGCACGTCCGAGGCCCCGCAGACGAGGCTCACGGCGGGGCCGCCCGGCAGCACCTTGATCACGACCGTGCCGTGCGAGAGCCCATGGCGCAGCGGCACGCACTCGGGGTCGTGGCCGAGCAGCACGGGGACGGCGAAGGCTGCGGTGTTGAGCGTCAGCACCGTGTTCATCGCCAGGTAGCCGGGGTGCGCCAGCAGCTCGTCGGTCGGGGTGAGGTAGTAGGCCATCCGGTCGGTCAGCTCCGTGAACTGCTTCATGAGGAACCCGAGGTGGGTGAAGCCCCAGTACGGGATGGGCTGGCCCTTGCCGTCGAACATCTTGTTGAGGTGCGCGGCCGACGTGAAGGCGAGGCGCACGGTCGGGCCGGCCCCGCCGGCGCCTTCGGCGCCGTCCCCTCCGGCCCTGCCGCCCTCGTCCTTCCGCGTGACCGGCCCCACGCTGCACTGGCCGTGGTCGAACCGCACCGCCGTCCCCGGCCCGTTGGCGATCGTGAGCCTCACCGTGAGGCGGGTGTCGGCGACGAGCGCCCGCATCTCCGGGTCGTCGCGCACGACGTCCTCGAGGTTGGGCAGGACGGCGAACAGGTTGAGGCGCGCGCGGACGTCCTCGAAGCTGCTCATGTGGCTCCTCCCCGCTGGCTCATCGTCAGGTCTCCTTTCCGGCCCGCCCCGTCGCCGGCCCCCGGCTCGCCCTCGTGCGGAGGGCGGGCCCGGGCCGCGAGATGGCGGGCGATCACGTCGATGTGCTCCCGGGCACGCTCGTCGTCGCGCAGCATCAGCCACTGGAGGACCGTGCCGTCCACGGCCACGGCGAGGAAGCGCGCGAGCTCGTCGACCGGCTCGGACCAGGCGCAGCCGGCGATGTGCCCGGCCGTGCGCAGGAACTCGGCGGCCACGAGCTCGTTGTCCTCGTAGCAGCGCCGCGCGATGCCGCCCAGGTCCTCGTCGCGCAGCGCGTAGAGCGGCAGCTCGTAGGTGAGCTGGTGCACGTCGGGGTGCGAGGCGACGTCGGCGAGGAACGCCGTGAGCGCCGCGCGGACCACCTCGCAGACACCGCCCGTCAGCCCCTCGGCGAGCGTGAACATCGCCATGAAGTGCCGGCGGAACTGCTGCGCGACCTCCAGCATCAGCTCCTGCTTGGAGGTGAAGCAGTAGTGGAAGAAGCCGTTCGGCATGCCCGCCTCGGCGCAGATGGCACGGGTCGTGGCCGCGGCGATGCCCTCACGCTCCATCACCCTCATCGCCGCCTCCACGAGCGCCTGCCTGCGCTCCCGGACGGGGATGCGTCTGCTGGCCAAGCCGTCTCCCGGCGTCGCGGGTCCCCCTGGACGGCGCCAGTGTACAGCTCATTTGGTCACTTGTCCAAGTTGCTGGAACGGTACGTGGCCGCTCTTGTGAGAACGGGTACAAGGGAGGCACCGCCCCGACCCCTGCACAGGAGCTCCGATGACCCAGCCCCAGCGCACCATCGTCGTCACCGGTGATGTCACCATCGACTGGCTGCTGCTCTCCCACGCGCCGCGAAGGGAGTCCGCGCTCGACTTCAACTGGATGTGGGGCGGCGGGTACGCGGGGAGGGCGCTCGCGAGCGCCGGCGGCGCCGCGTCCCACGCCGACATCCTGCGCCACACGGTGAGGGCCAACGGCCTGAGAGGCGTCACCGTGCTCGGAGCCAACGTGCCTCGCGCCGCCCTGGCGTCTCCGCGGCACTCCTCCTACGCCCACACCTTCGCCGACATCGAACGGTTCCCCCGGGAGCTCGGTGGCCAGGGCTCCGCCTGGCGCATCGCCGAGTTCAAGGGCACCGACCCGGCGCGGCGCCCGGCTCCCGCCGTCGCCCCGCCGGAGTCGGTCGACACGGTCCTCGTCGTCGATCACGCCATCGGCTACCGTGACCAGCATCCCGACCTCGACGGCCTGCTCGCCGCCGACCCGGACACCATCGTGTGGCAGACGGGCGCTCCGCTCGCCGGATCGTCGCTGGCCCGGCTGCTGCTCGACGAGCACGCGGACAGGCTCACCGTGCTGACCTCGTCGGACGAGCTGCGCAAATCCGGCCTGCAGGTCGGCTATCCGCTCTCATGGGAGCGCATCGCCGAAGACGTGATCGCCGCCGTGCGCTCCCACCCGCTGGCCCGGGCGCGCCGCGCGATCGTCATCGTCGGCGCGGCCGGAGCCGTCATCATGGAGCGGGGCGGCGGCGACGTGCTGGTGTTCGACCCCCGACATCAGGAGGGCGACTGGGGCGCCCGGTTCCCCGGCGTGGGCGCCGGCTACGGGCGCTGCCTGGACGCCGCCGTGACCCTGGAGCTGACGCTCGGCCGCGAGGACGGGCTCGTGGAGGCGGTCAAGCGCGGCCTGGCCGCGGCCCGCGCGGCGCACGTGGCCGGCTTCCGCGTGGAGGACGACCGCACCCGTCCGCCCGGCCCCTTCCCTCTCGACGCGGTCGCCACGGCCATGCGCGGCGACGGCGGTGAGTTCGCCAGCCTCACGTACCGGCCGGATCGAGGGGACTCGATCCTGGCGCAGACGTACCCGGACACCTCCATCGCCGAGGTGGCCGCCACCGCGGCCGTGCGCGGCGTGGGCTCGCTGCCCTACGGCATCCCCGTGGAGAGGGTCGGCGCGTGGTCGTCCGTCGACCGGGAGGAGATCGAGAGCCTGCGCGGCCTGCGCAACATCCTCGGAGAGTACGTCGAACAGGAGTCGCGCGGCACGCGCCGGGCGAGGGGCCCGCTCTCGATCGCCGTCTTCGGTCCGCCTGGCTCAGGCAAGACGTTCGCCGTGCGCCAGCTCGCCACGGTGCTGGCGCCCGGCCGCATCACCCGGCTCGAGTACGACCTCTCGCAGGTGCGCAGCGTGGACGACCTCCACGCGGCCTTCCATGAGATCCGCGACGTGGCGCTGCGCGGCGACCTCGCGCTCGTGTTCTGGGACGAGTTCGACTCCACGCTGGACGGTCAGCGGCTGGGGTGGCTGCGGCACTTCCTCTCACCGATGGCGGAGGGCCGCTTTCACGGCGACACCGGCTTCCACCCCATCGGTCCCGCGATCTTCGTGTTCGCCGGCGGCACCGCGCAGAGCTTCGACGGGTTCGTCGCCTTCCAGGACGAGCGCATGGAGCGTGCCGCCAAGAAACCCGACTTCGTCAGCCGCCTGCGCGGATTCGTCAACGTCGCCGGCATCAACCGGCGCGACGCCGGCGACGTGACGGCGCCGCTGCGACGCGCCCTCGTGCTGCGCTCGCTGATCGCGGCCTACGCGCCGCTCATGCTGGCGCCGGACGGCGGCGGCGAGCCGAGACTGCGGATCGACGACGGGGTGCTGCGCGCGTTCCTCGAGACCGGCGAGTACATCCATGGGGCACGCTCGATGGAGGCCATCGTCCAGATGAGCGCACTGGCGGGCAAGCCGAGCTTCGAGCGCTCCAGCCTGCCGGCGCCGCAGCAGCTCGCCATCCACGTCGACGCGGAGGAGTTCCTGGGACTCGTCCAGGCCGGCGCCGACCGCCCGGCGGGAGGTACGGGATGACGAGAGCGGCGAGCCCCTCCTCGTGACCGAAGAGGTCCGGCCCGGCGGCGGGCGCTTCTGACGACACGCCCGCCGCCGGGCCGCAATGCGGGAGGCCGGTGGGAAGGGGTCCGCCGCCTCCCGGTCTTCGAGAGACACGCCGCGAGCGGCTACGCCGCGCGGCGCTCCCTGTCGTTCACCTCGGAGATGCCCGAGGTGTGCTCACCGGTCTCGGCCGGCGTCGACTCGGACCGGTAGCCGCTCGAGCGCGCGTAGCTGTCGCGCACGCCGTACACGGCCAGCCCGTAGCCCGCCAGGACGAAGATGCCCATCAGCATCAGCGACCAGAGCGGGTACGCCTGCGCCGTGAGCAGCTGCCCGACGGCGGCGAGCCCCGCGATGCCGATGCCGGTCCAGCGGGCCCACTCACGGCCGCTGAAGACGGCGATGCCGGCGGCGAAGGCCAGCACGCCGAGGGCGAAGGTGATCCACCCCCACGTCTTCAGGTCGCTGAAGACGAACACGGCGCTGCCGACGAAGAACGTCGACTTGTACACGGCCATCAGCCCGTCGATGACGGCGAAGATCCCGCCGAGCGCGAGCACCAGACCGGAGAAGGTCTGCCAGCCCGCTCCACGAGAGTCACGACTGTCCATGAAACGCTCCTTGCGTTCGCTGGTGATATCGAGATGACGGTGTCGACTGACACCAGAGTTTTGTGCCCGCATTCCCACTAAACATCACGTTCGGCGCTCCCTGCGGCCACTGGACCGCCGCCGGGCACGCTCCTATCATGGCGGCCATGGACGTCAAGGCCGAGTGGTACGAGCAGATCGCGAGGCGCATGTCGCGCCGCCGCTTCGACGGGCGGCCGGTGCCCGGGGAGCTGCGCGAGCAGCTCGAGGTGTTC